>Ga0070697_100000166_pt1 | contig 53539 bp, 48 predicted proteins | sample KBSK1501metaG_FD_65475 | JGI IMG/M metagenome (GOLD analysis project Ga0070697, IMG submission 65475) | Corn, switchgrass and miscanthus rhizosphere microbial communities from Kellogg Biological Station, Michigan, USA - KBS K1-50-1 metaG | ecosystem: Host-associated > Plants > Roots >... | reverse complement strand
GTTCCGCAAACAGCGCCTCTACTTTCTTCCGCTCCCGTTGTGCCCTGGCGAATGCTGGTGTGTTCGACAGGTCCCGGGCGCGTTGGCGCGCGGGTTCATGCATGTGAATGGCGAGATACTAGGATAAATGGACGCCGACCTGAGTTCAAGATTCCGCAACCTTTCTAAGCAGCGACCTCTCGGGCGGTTTCCGGGGCACCGCCCGATCGGTTCGTTCGGGAATACATGTCACGCCCCCCCTCTTTTAAGGAAGGTTAGGGACTAGCACATAAGCCGGGTGGCGTGTCGCACCTGGATTGCTCCAGTGGGGGTTCCATTTGTCGTTCCCCTCGGATCGAACGGAATCACGTCCCGGACCGTTATGACTCCGCTTTCCTCTACAGGGGTTCGAATTTTGACCGTACGCCAGAACTGAAAAAATCGGGAGCCCGCCTAAGGTACTCCGCATCGGGCGCTTCATAAAATGTCCTTGAGATACATTCATCTGGATGCACTCTGAGAGAAGGAGGCGTTCACCCGGATTCTGCGAGGCAAGGTAAAACTGCCATTGCCGCGTGTCAAGATCAAGGTTTTGTCGAGAATGGACGAAAACGTTCCAAGGTGATCAGTGACCCCCGCATGTGACCCCTCCGGAGTGTTCCCGATTACTACTCTATGCTCCGCAAGCGATCTACTACTACGTAATCATCCATGTTGCGTGGATCCCTTCTGACGCGAGAATACATCTTGAGCGAAAATATCCCTGGTTTCTGCACCGATTCGCCCGCAAACGTGCGGCAATGGTGTTGTCCTACTGGTAGCCCGTCCGGGCCATTCACTTCCATCCCGTCATTGGCTTACTGTGAACACGGGGTTCCCAAGCCATGGTCAAGAAGCAGCATGTAATACCGCATCTCCTGTGCGACCTCCCGCAGCCTTGCGAAGAACAATCGAAGCAGGACGCAGAGCCATGCCTCGACGTGCATGCGATCTGGAGAGCCTCCATCGGGCTGGACTTGGAGGATCGTTCAGTATTGGAAGCAGAAGTGTTGCTGTGGCGCATTTGCTCCGTAAAGTCTGCGCCAAGCCGCAAGTGTTAGGAAGTCTCTCAGAATCGGCCCGCCGCAGGAGAAATGAGGCTCTCTAGGCGACCCACTGCGCACTTCGTCCCAACTGCTCGCGCAGGATTCGCTCGATGTGTTCCTGGAGAGCGGCCTCCATGTTCTTCTTGGCGTCTTCAAAACTGCTGCCACGAACGATGACCGAAAGCTTCTCACAAACTCCTCCAGCCATCATCTTCGGGCCAAAAGCTATTCTGACGCTTGACCGGACAAGCGCCTCACCGATGGCGAAAGTGAATGAGTCTGCGCAGGAAGTACCGACGCGTAAAACGGTGAAGCACATGTTCGACCCACGGCTCATAGAAAACGTGTACGAGAATGCCAGCGAACACAACTAGCCACACCAGGAGCAGCAAAAGCAGGGGGAGGGAAATCACGGGAAGAGATTACAGGAAATTTGCGATTCCGCACCTGTGATTTTTTGGCCGGAACTTTCAATAATCCGCCGTCTAGTCGGAGATCAGTGCCAAAGGAGTTTGCGTGGCAGCAAATAAGTGAACCCTGCAAACCCTTCCCAGCGAGTCGATGTACTCGTCAGGCCACGATTGAAACCAGCATCGAACACTAGGTTTTGCCGGAGTGTGTAGCTCAAAGCCCACAGGTTTCCTACAGTGTCGCTTCGCAGGAAAGGCTGTGAGAAGTGCCATATTTCCCCGGAGATTCCGAAGCGCTTTCCGACCGGGTGTGACACGCCCTACCTTGGTAAGGGGGTATTCCCTCGGCGACACGAAAGCAATGTTGAGAAGAAAATCAGGGTACATTTTGGGTACAACTATCGCGCAGATATTCTTAGTTGGCGCTTTTGGAGTCACCCGCGCCCGAGTTAAGTCGTTTGTTTTCGGTTCGGCTGGGGTTCGATTCCCATCTCCCACCCCAATCTCAAACCACTTAGCTGGGCTTGCAATCAGTTTGCAATCACTTCTCCAGCCAACGCCAGCCTAACCATCTTTTCCGGTGCCTTTTTCCAAAAGAGTCCCACACTTTGTGCGTGATGACCTCACTTGATGAACGTCAGGCCATGAGGAATCGCATTCGAGAAAATATAGGCGTACAACATGACAATAATCGCAACGATGGCGCCAAGAGCAATCGAGTGCCAGAAAACGAAGCGGAAGATAGTTCCTTCATTGCCCACTTGTGCGGTAGCCGCTGTCGCTATCGTGATCGATTGTGCATCGACCATTTTCCCCATAACTCCGCCGGCGCTGTTGGCTGCGCACATGAGCACCGGATCTATCCCGAGTTGCTGGGATGTGATGCGCTGCAAGCTTCCGAACAACGCGTTGGAAGACGTATCGCTGCCCGTGAGCGCGACACCGAGCCACCCGAGAAACGTGCCAAAGAATGGATAGAGCCAACCTGTGCGCGTGAAGGCGAGACCGAGCACGGCATCCAGACCTGAGTACCGCGTCACGTAACCCAGGCCCAGCATGAAAGAAATAGCAACCATCGCCAGCCGCATGCGTACCAAGGTGCGCCAGAAAATCTTCATCAGCCGAGTTGGGGAAAGTCCCAGCAACAATCCCGAGACAACGGCAGCCAGGAAGCAGCCAGTGCCGGTCGCCGATAGCCAGTTGAAGTCATACCGGGCGGATTCGGGGGTTGGCTTACTCACTACCGGCTGTGAGCGATAGACCGCATTGTGCAGATAGGGAACATTCCAGCCGGGCGGGCCCGGACGAATCTTCCCATCCGGAAGATAGACTTTGAACGCCGGCGTGGTGGCCTGGTTGATGGCCAGCTTGATCGACGGAAGCCCGAATACGAGCACGAATAACGACAGGATGGCAAATGGCATCCACGCTTTTAAGACCTGACCGGCGGAGTATGTGCGCGCGGTGACGTATCCATCGAACCGGTCGGCGGACCATTCGCCTCCGAACTGGTCTTTGATGTGTGCTGGGATCTCTGCCGGGATCTCTGCTGCGCGACGCGGCGGAGGCACTTCGTTCTTGTCGTAGTCGAAGCGCCAAATCTTGCGAGGCTTCCAGAAGCGGAGAAATGCCAGAGTGGCAACAATCGAGACTACGCCAGCCATGATGTCGACCAGATTGCTATCCACATAGTTCGACCAAAAGAATTGAGTCAGGCCAAAAGACACACCTACTACCAGAATTGCGGGCATCACTTCAAAGGTTTCTCTCCAACCCACCAAACTGCGCACCAGCCAGAACGGAACGATAACCGCGGTGATGGGCAGAATGCGGCCGATCATAGCGTTGAGATCGGATTCTGGAAGAGCGCTTACGGCAGCCAGCGTGTGGACAGGAGTGCCAATGGCTCCCCATGCGACAGGTGCAGTGTTGGCGATCAGATTCAAGGCGGCGGCATGAAATGGTCTGAACCCAAGTCCGATCATGAAAGCGCCCGCGATAGCTACGGGCGCGCCGAATCCGGCAGAGCCTTCGATGAATGCTCCAAAGCAAAATGCCACCAGCAGGACCTGCAGCCGCCGGTCGGCGGTGATGGCCGCGACCGATTCCTTCATGATTTCAAACTGGCCGGTTTCTACCGAGATGTCGTAGAGAAAAACGGCGGCCAGTACGATCCATGCAATTTTCAGGATGCCGAAGGCGACACCATACCCGAAGCTCGTCACCGCGAGAATGACCGGCATTTTAAAAATCAGGATCGCAACCGCCAGCGCGGTGAGAGCGCCGGCAATGGCGCACCAGTGCGCCTTGACCTTGAAGCCCGCGAGCAGCCCGAGTAATACGAGAATGGGAAGAGCAGCAACCAGTGTGGAGGCCCACCAATGGCCGAGCGGGTCATAGACCTGGGTCCATTGCATGCGATGTCCTTTTGAAAGATTCCTGCGCCCGTAATAAATTCAGTCTCGCCAACTCGATGGAACATTCACGTACGTGCGATCGAGTGCCGCAACTGATGGGCACCCGAGCAGCTTGAGAGTACGCTCCAGATCAACCCGCAAAATCTCAAGCGCCCGCGAGACGCCAGCTTCTCCTGCAGCAGCCAGACCGTAGGCGTAAGCGCGGCCGCACAGCACAGCTCGCGCTCCTAGACAAATAGCCTTGATGATGTCGCTGCCGCGGCGAATGCCACCGTCCATCAACACTTCTATCTGTCCCTTCACGGCGGCCACAATTTCCGGCAAGGCGCGCAATGAGGCAGGCGCACAGTCGAGCTGGCGCCCTCCGTGATTGGAGACGACGACGGCTGCGGCTCCTTCATCGATAGCTCTGCGAGCGTCGTCTCCGGTGAGGACACCCTTGATAACCACGGGCCCCTGCCAAAGCTCGCGAATCCACCGCAAATCTTGCCACGTCACTGTCGAGCTTGCCAAAGCGGCATTGACATCCACCAGCGGCATCGGTCCCTCCCCGGGGATGGCAACGTTCGGCAACGTAGGCAAGCCGCCGTCGAGCAGAAAACTGAGCAGCCAACCTGGACGCGACAATATTTGTGGCAGAAATGGAATCTTTTCCACCAGCCCGCCACTGATCAGCGCTTTAATGCCATTTCGAACGTCGCGCTCGCGCATTCCGGATACCGGCGTATCGATGGTTACGAATAGGGCAGCAAAACCGGCCAGCCGAGCGCGTTCAATGGCAGCCTCTGCGGCTCCGCGTCCGCCCAGCAGATAAAGCTGATAGAACACCTGGCCCGAGGAGGCTGCCTTCACATCCTCCAGCCGATGTCCGGAGATCGTGGAGAGAATGTACCCAGTCCCCGCGGCACCCGCAGCCCGAGCAGACCCCACTTCACCATCGGGATGCATGAGACGGCTGTAGCCCACAGGTGCAAGCAGCGCGGGCAGCGCAAGGTTCAGTCCTAATACTGGTGTGCTCAGATCACAATTAGGTATGGCTACTGCGTGGCGTGGCCGGAAGGTTACGTCCTGAAATGCGCGACAGTTCTCCCGCAGCGTTACTTCACCTTCAGCCCCGCCGTCCACGTAGTCGAAAACAACTCTGGGCAATCTGCGGCGGGCCATGCGCCGGAGGTCTTCGATGCTGACCACATTCGGAGACGCCACTCGACGGGTTGCCTTATTCATCCGGAAATCTCGGTGGCGTGAATTATAACGTCGCGACTTGATGTTGAAATGAAAAGAGCTCGCCCCAATGGTGCTGAGATGCCCAACCTGGAAAGGGTTGGGCTTTTCTGTTTCAGTCTGCAAAATGAAGAAGTGTTCCACGTGGAATATTTTGTCGTTACTAGGGTGTATGTACAGAGATATGAGGAAAACAGGGGTAAGCGGGTGGAGTGGTTGGGATTAGGGTGAAATGGCAGGTGCGCCGAGCGTGGCGGGGGATGGTTGGAGGTGTGGTAAGGCCCGTTTTGAAGGACGTGTGCCCGCGGCGGGTCCAACTCGAAATCCCAAGGAGGAGACAAGCGTGGAATCCCACCCTTCGCAAAAAGCGCGAAGGATGGGGCACCCGGCAAACTTAACAGGTCAAACTTACTTGTCTTGTTGATGCGGGACAAATCCTCCTGATTACCAACAGTCGGCCCATTGGTGCCGAAATATCGGCACCCACGACTCGCTTGCGGAGCTCCTGAGGCTCGCATTACGTCAGTTATCTTCGAAGCCGAGCCAAAACAACTTAGGCTTATTTTGAAAGAGTGCGGGAGGCGTGAGTGCAGGGATACAAAGTTTTGCTGGTTGAGGATGAACCTCACTTTCGTGATGTGGTGCGTGACTTTCTGGAAAGCAACGGCTGCGAGATTGTATTAGCCGATACCTGCGGTAAGGCCGAGCAGTGCACTCGTCTGGCGCATCCAGACGTCGCAATCCTCGATTATGACCTGCCTGATGGCAATGCGCTTGAACTCCTTCCCCGACTCAAAGGCATTGATCCAGGTATGCCTCTAATCCTGCTAACCGGCCACGGATCGATTGATCTCGCAGTTGAAGCCATCAAGTTGGGTGCGGAACAATTTTTGACCAAACCAGCCGAACTCCCGGCCCTACTGCTGATGATCAAACGGACCGTCGAGAATCGGCGCAATCAGCAGAAGCAACTGGCAGAGCAGAAGCGGTTTGATCGTCGTGACATCGATCCGTTTGTCGGCACAAGCGCTGCAATCCGGCAACTGGCAGAAACGGCGCGCAAGATTGTGGTCTCTGACACGACGGTCTTGATTCAGGCAGAGACGGGCGCCGGCAAAGGTGTATTGGCGCGGTGGCTGCATCGCAATGGGAGCCGGGCTGTAGAGGCATTTGTCGATTTGAACTGCGCAGGACTCTCCCGGGAGCTGCTCGAAACAGAATTATTCGGCCACCAGAAGGGCGCATTTACGGGAGCTGTGCAAAATAAACCAGGGCTGCTGGAAATCGCACATAGAGGCACCGTATTTTTGGATGAGATCGGGGACATGGACACGCTCATCCAGCCGAAGCTGCTGAAGGTTCTGGAAGAGAAACATTTTCGCCGGCTCGGAGACGTGCAGGATCGAGGTGTCAATGTGCGGCTGATCGCGGCAACTCACCGCGACTTGGCTAGCATGATTCGGGCGAGCGCCTTTCGTGAAGATCTTTACTTCCGGATCAGTACCATCAAACTCAGCATTCCTCCGCTGCGGGAGCGCGTGGAAGATATTCCACTGCTTGCCGCGGATCTTCTGGAATCGTTAAGGGTGGAACTGGGAATGAGCGCAATCGGGCTCGCCCCGGAAGCCACTCGAAAACTGCAATCCTACAGCTGGCCGGGTAACATTCGGGAATTGCGGAACGTTCTGGAACGCGCAATCCTGCTAAGCGGGAATCGGACGCTTAAGGACACAGATTTTGTTTTTGATATGCAGCTAACTCCTCCAGCGCAGGGCGGGGGAGTAAAGAGTCTGGAGGAAATGGAACGGGACCATATTCAAAGTGTCCTTTCCATGGTGGGAGGACGAGTTGACGTCGCTGCCGAGAAACTTGGGATTCCGCGTAGCTCCTTGTATCACAAACTTAAGCAATACCGGGTCGCGGCGGCTGCCGGGAATACCGAATAAGAACTCTGTTTTCCAGATCTAATTCTTTCCGCCGAATCTTGGGCGCCGTTACGTTCTTTCACGTCAGGGGGCGGAATGCGGCAAGCGAGATCTAGCGACCGGCGGCCGCTTGCAGGTGACGTCCGCTGTCCAGCACCTTGCGTACTTTCCTGAGCAGGGCTTCTCTGGTGAACGGTTTTTCCAGAAGCATCACGTCGGGGTCAAGAACCCCATGCTGTGCAATCAGGTCCGCGGTGTACCCGGACATAAACAGCACCTTCATCTCGGCTCGCAATACGGACAGACTCTCGGCTAATTTGCGGCCGCTGATCCCCGGCATGACTACGTCCGTCAGCAATAGGTGAATTGGGCCATTCCGCGCACCGACCAAGTTAATTGCGGCTTCGCCGTTGTGCGCATCCAGAACTGTGTAGCCAGCACTTTCCAAACAGTCGTGGGTTAACACTCGCATGGACTCATCATCCTCCACGAGGAGAATCGTTTCCGATCCTCCGGGGACGACTGATTCGTCTGCGGTCGTGAGGGGCTGAGCGGCCGCATCAACGCGCGGTATGAAGATCTTGAAGCGCGCACCCTTTCCCGGCTCGCTGTAAACCCAGAGATAGCCTTCGTGCTGCTTGACGATCCCATACACGGTAGATAGCCCAAGGCCTGTTCCTTGCCCCGGTCCTTTAGTGGTAAAGAACGGCTCAAAGATGTGAGCCTGAGTGTCCCGGTCCATGCCACAACCCGTATCACTCACGCTGAGCATGACGTAACGACCCGGCTTTACATACGCGTGCTGGCTGAGATTGGTACCGTCAAGCTCGGCGTTGGCTGTCTCAACGATCAGCTTTCCCCCTTGCGGCATGGCATCCCGCGCATTCACAGCCAAGTTCATGAGGATTTGATCCATTTGGCCTACATCTGCCCTCACGCGTCCCAAGTCAGAGCCAGGGATGATTACAAGGTTGATGTCTTCTCCTATCAGGCGGCGGAGCATCTTCTCCGTTTCCGTTACGACAGAGTTCAGATCGAGAAGGGTAGGCTGGATGACTTGCTTTCGGCTGAAGGCGAGCAGTTGGCGTGTAAGTGACGCGGCGCGGTTCCCAGCCTTGCCAACTTCTTCCGCATATCGGTGTAAGACGTCGTCCGGAGACAGTCGTTCCTTAAGAAGCGAGCTATATCCGACGATGACACCAATGGCGTTATTGAAATCGTGGGCAATACCACCAGCCAAGCGCCCGACCGCTTCCATTTTTTGTGACTGCCGAAGTTGTTCCTCCAGCGACTTACGCTCAGTTATATCCTCGAGGGTTCCGTCATAGCGAACCACTCTGCCGTTCTTCACGATTGCGCGCGCGTTAGCCGAGAGCCACATCTTGCTGCCGTCTTTGCGGTAGATCTGGAGTTCAAAATTCTGCACGAGCCCATGCTCTGCCAGGAGAAGCTTGAGTTGCTCGCGGCGTTCGGAGTCAACGTAGAGCTGAGCCGGGATATCAGTGATGCTGGCCATCAGCTTCTCGGGAGACTCGTAGCCAAACATCCGGGCCATCGCCGGGTTGACACTCAAGAACCGCCCTTCCGGTGTACTCTGGCAGATGCCGATGATGGCCTCCTCGAACATGCTGCGATAGTTTTGCTCCAGCAGTGTTTCCGATTCGTGGAGAGCTTGTTTTGCGGAGTTTTTCTCCAGTTCAGAACGGTTGATCAGGAAGGCCAGGGCCCAGATCAACCCCACAAAAAGAACAATTTGGCTGACCATGAGGCAGGCGAGAGCTAAGCGCACATCACCCAGGGAAAAGTTGCCGTGAATATACACAGCTCCGAGGACCGTGGGACCGAAGATTGCTATGGGAATCAGCTTGCGCGCGAGCCAACCGCCCGGCAAGGGACTGCTTACCGCACTCATTAACCCATCCGAAGGACGGCAGTGCAGGGTCGCCGCCGACAGGAGCAGAAATCCTACGCCGGTGTGCAGCGCCATTGAGGTGTAATGAATGGAACCATAGAGCAGCGGCACGCCATAGACATATCCGACAATCGCAAGCAAAGCGCTCAAGCCAGTGAGAAGCGACAGAATTTGGGCCCATCTGGCCTGCTTCTCGGAGACAGAGAGCAATAAAAGACTCAGTCCTGCCAGGCAGAAATTCAATGCGGTGATGTGAGCCATACGCCCAGGGTATGGGTACTGGACGGGTTCGTTGAAAAGTAACTGGTCGATGCCGAGATCGAGATGAAAGCTGTACTCAACTAAGGTAAGTAAGCCGATTGCTATGACAATTGCGGCAAGAATCGCACTGAGCGCCCGCGATCTGCGTGTAAGAGAAGCTCTTGTCAGAAGTACGATAGAGAGGCCCGCACATAGGAAGCCTATGGCAGAATTAGGCTTCATGGTGATTTTGCCGGGAATAACGGTCATGAGCAGGCCGATATTGGCTGCCCAGCCGAGAAGCACAGACAGGCCCAGCATTATTAGGGCGTAGCCGGCAATACGCACGCCGGAGCCATTACTTATCGACTTTCGTACTGCCATACTGGGCAACTCACCAAAATGGGGCTAATGGTCAGGCTATATTCAGTCACTTCAGGGTCGTGGCTGCAAGTTACTTTCGTTTGTCCAGGGGTCCCATCTTAGGATTGCACTGCTGGCTGATGGACCTAGTCGCGTTCGGAAGGACAAAAAGAGGACAGCCGCTGGAGATTCGCCACAGTACCAACGCCTCGAACATCCGAGATACGAGCGGCCGGCAACACCAGATTCCTCACGCGATGCTGCCGCGTTCGGAATGACAATAAAGAGGACAGTTGCTGAAATGCGCCCCACAGCGCCCACGTCTCGGACATCGCGAGACATGGGGCACCCGGTTACTCGTCACTTCAGGAGTCACGCAGATCCCCAGCGGGAGACGGCCGTGGAATCCCACCCTTCGCAAAAAACGCGAAGGACGGGGGCACCCGGCGGATCGTTGCTGAACATTCGCCCACGGCACCTACGTCTCGAACATCTGAGATATGGCGTATCAGGCAACAGCAGATTCCTCACGCGATAGTGCTGCGTTCGGAATGACAATCGACTAAACGTCGAACATCCCAAGACATGTTCCTACGGTTGATTCGTGTCTCGGAAGTGGGTAGGATTTCGGGATTGTCTTTGAGCTTTGTCTTCCAAATCCAATTATTGAGGAGCCCATGCGAAAGCATTGCCTTTGGCTATGCTTGGTTACAGCGAGGGCGATTCCGTTCCAGAGAGAAAATTTGATCTTCGAACCGCAACGTGGACCGCGGCCGCTGGAAGGCTACATCGGGCTTGCAGAACCACAGCGACGATGATGTTGTGTTCTTCAAGGAAGTGGCGATGAAGAAGCTGCAGAACTAAAACAAATCCAAGCGGAGGGATACCGTGAAGAACAAATTTTCGCGGCGTGAATTTCTGGAACTTGGGGCCGCGGCGGCCGGCGTATCGGTTGCGGCAAACAGCTTCGTATTGAATCCCGAGCCGATGTTTGCAGCTCAAGGTCCGGTGCCCGCAAGCGACCGGGTGCGGTTCGGAATGGTGGGCGTTGGCATGCAGGGCGCGCCGCTGCTGGGCGCGTCCATTACTCTGCCCGGCGTGGAATGCGCCGCCGCAGCAGATCTCTATGATGGGCGCCACACGCTGGCACGCGAGATTGTGAATGCCAACCTTCCCGTGACTCGCCACTATGAGGAGCTGCTGGCGAACAAAGACATCGATTGCATCGTGGCCGCGGTTCCCGATCACTGGCACCGGCGAGTGGTGGTCGATGCGGTCAGCGCGGGCAAGGACATTTACTGCGAGAAGCCGATGTCGCACAGCGCCGCAGATGGAGTTGCCATGGTGGACGCGGCGAAGAAGACCGGCCGCATCGTGCAGATCGGCTCGCAGCGCGTCAGTTCGCAGGTTTGTGCCAAGGCGAAGGAATTGATCGGGCAGGGACTGCTCGGCGACATGATGCTGGTGGAAGGCTGGCTTGGGAGAAACGATCCCACAGGCGCGTGGGAATATCCGCCGCCATCCGATTTGTCTCCGCAAAATCTCGACTGGGACCGCTGGCAGGGAGACGTGCCAAAGCGGGCGTTCGATCCGAAGATTTTTGCGCGGTGGCGCTGCTGGAAAGATTACGGAACGGGAGTCGCAGGGGACCTGCTGGTTCATCTGGTCAGCGGCATGATGTTCATGCTGGGTATCAATGAGGCGCCGAGGCGGGCGATGTCGGTGGGGGGGATTCTGCGCTGGAAAGATGGCCGCAACATGCCGGATGTTCACGCGACGCTCTACTACTACCGCGAACTGCCGGTTTATATGCGGCTGAACCTGGGCACCGAGATGCCGGAGACGTATCGTTTCCAGGGCTCGAAAGGCATTCTGGAAGTGAACGAATTTGGCTTGAGCTACACGCCGCAAACTGGAACGGATTCGGCTCCCAGCTACTACGCCGGCAGCTTCCCTCATGCCATGCGTGAGGCCTACGAAAAACAATGGCGGGAAGAGAATACGCCGAAGCTGGGACAAGAGCCGATGCAGGAGAGCTTCACGATTCGCGGCCCGGATTTTGACGATGTCAGACCTCACCTCTGGACATTCTTCCAGGCGGTTCGCTCGCGCAAGCCAGTGGTCGAAGATGCGGTGTTTGGTCATCACGCGGCGCTGGCTTGCCATATGGCGAACGAATCCTACGTCCGCAATAGCGCGGTGCATTGGGACGAGGGATCCAAGACTATCAAGAGCTGAAGACTATCAAGAGCTGATGGCGCTGCGTTTTGCACTCTTGCCAAGTGCGACGAGGAAGACCGCACTTTTTCCTGCGGCGTGGGGCGAGAAGAAGGTGACGACATCGTCGTCGTAGAAGGTGAGGCCGCTCGCACCGAGGCGCAGGGCATAGGCTCCGAGATAAAGTTTCCCGCCGATGATGCCGGCTTCCAGTTGCACGGCCCGGTATCCGCGATTGCCGAGACGTTGAAAGATTGCCTGCAGGTCGGCGAGAAAGAAAACCGCGACGCTGGCGTCAGCGGGGAGTTCCTGCTCCAGTCCCAGATAACCTGCTTCGTCACGAAAGTCGCCTTGCTTCAGGAGCTCCAACCCTCGCCGCTCCCGATTGAAAAAGTACGAGCCGGAAGGTAGGCCATCCACAGCATTGACGATCAGGTATAGGTGGTTGAGTTGTGCGCCGAAAGGATTGAGAGAGTCAGCCGGCACGCCACGTGTGGAGCGATCAAGAATAGTTGAGAGCTGGGCAAAGCTGATGGGCTCGCGCGCGAAGCGCCGGGTGGAGCCGCGGCGGAGAATCACCTGCTCAATAGAATCGCTGGGAAGTTCCGTTTCTGCGAGCGGCTGCATAGGAATGAGTTGATCGCCGGGCTCTTTCCGTTTGACGAAAGTGTTTTCGCGCCAGGCTGCGACTTCTTCCGGCGAGAGCAGCGAAGAAGCTGCATGCACAGCACGCATGGCCGGATAATCGACCTCTTTCTTTGATACTGGCACGGTTTCCAGCTCGAGAGGTGAAATGTTTTCCGGCAGAGCCGGCGGCGGGTCGGCAACACGACCGATCGAAACCAGCGAAAATGCGATTTCACGCTCGGTGTCGAGATCGAGCAGTCGATTTACATCGGCATCGACGAAGCCGCACACGATTTTGGCGGAAAGATCGCGCGCCGTGCTCATGGCCAGCAGATTAGCGAGGATAGTGCCGTTGTCCCAGCCAAAGTGGCGGTAGGTGCGTGCCTGATATTTCCAGGCATTGCGCCAATAGGTACCGGTGCAGATGATGATGACCGGCGCGTGCGCGATGGAAGGTTCGTTCGCGGTAGCTTCCACCAGCACGCGGCGAAAATCGCCAGCGCGCAGCAGGCGTAATCCGAACTCGCCAGCGGCATAGTGATAGAGTCCGGCGTCGAGATCGGGGAGAGGTCCACAAGCTACATAGAGCTCGATCTCGTAGAGAGCGCCGGTGGTGGCGGCCGCGCGGAAATAAATCTCGCCGCCCGTGTAGCTGCGCCGGCGGGTGATGCCTGCGGAAAAATAGAGCAATTGGCTCAAAGCCTGGAGATCGGGAATGGAGTTCTGGCGCTGTGAAACTTCCGCGATCGCTTTGAGTGCAGGGACACCGGTTTCGTGGAACTCCCGCGGGAGCGGGATGAGCTCGAGTTGGGGATAAATCTTGAACGGCAGCGGCTGATTCGCCCAGTCCAGAAAGTGCGGGTTGGTGCGGACGCTGTGCTGCGAATGCTTGGTTGAGTTGTGATAGTTCCAGCCGGCTTGGATGTCGGGATTCGCCATGACTACGATTTGATGTTAGTACAGTTCGTGCTGTAGTTGTGGCGGGAAGACGTTGCAAATCCCATCGGCAAATCTGGTCGGGCGCGATGTTGCTCGATCATCTCGGCCAGCACGACGCCGCCATGGCAGTCGAGAAAGCGATCGCCGCAGTGCTGGCAAACTCGGGGGCACGCACGCCCGATATCGGAGGCACAGCCAGCACCTCAGATCTTGGCGATGCCGTCGCCTCTTGCATCTAAGCCAGGGGTATTTTGCAAGATAAGTCCATCCTCTCCGCCACCCAGGCTACTCTGTCCTGAATACATTGCATCGAAGGAAGTGCAAATTCGTGGGTGGAGTGTGGAGGCGATGCGTAAGGTGAAAGCGTGGCGGAAGGGAATAATTTCGGCGGCGTTGCTTCTCAGCCTCGGTGCCACGGGCCTGTTTGCTCGAGATAAGGGGAGCGCGGCGGCAATTCGGCAAGTGTCCGCGCAGGAGCGAACTGTCACTGGATGCTTGCGAAAAGGAACTGAGCAAAGCAGCTTCGATCTCATGGCGGACGACGGAACGGTCTGGATTCTCATCGGCAGCACGGTGACATTCGGAGATCATGTGGGGCATAAGGTTCGGGTGAGCGGAGATGTAAACGACGAGGCCGATGCTCAGGAGCAGAGAAAGGGCGATAGTGGAAAAAAGGAAACCGCAGGTCCGCAACAAACTCTGCACGTTAGGACCTTGAAGGTGATAAGTAATTCTTGCAAGTAGAGCGGGCCTGCTTGCATTTCAGCCGGCGGGAAATGTAGGCCCTCAGCAAAGAATGTTTAAGCGACGCAGGGTGACTCGTCGAAAACGAAGAATCTCTGTTTCCGCAGCAGCGCTTCCACTCCCTTAACTACTTCGCTGCCGCTGGATTTGACCACCGCTCCGCGGAAGCCCGCCTTCCGTGCCTCCTGCTCCAGTTGCTTGGTGACCTGCTGCACGCTGATAAGAAGCATGGGAACGTCAGGCTGATTTCCGGCGATCTCGTGCGCGGCCTGCAATCCGGTCATACTGGGCATTGCGAGGTCGAGAATCGCCACGTCCGGATGCAACTCCGAAACCTGGCTTACAGCCTGGCGGCCATTGTCCGCCTCGCCACACACCTGCCACTCGCCGTTGTGTCCTTCAAGCAAGCGTTTTAGGAGGAGGCGAATTGTCTGGTCGTCGTCGGCAATAAAGATCCGCACGGACATAGTCACTCCCAAACTCAGCCCGGGGCGACATGTCGCTCCGTGTTGCAGAATCACGCATCCGTTGTGGCGCGGTGTTCTTAGTTCATAGCCACCCTGCCTTGCGACAACCGGGAACACTGGCATAATTAGTGACATAGCCCGAGCTTGCAAACAATACAGTGGATACCCGGTTACTCCCGTAGTTACTGCCTTAAGGGGGTGCGGGCCTGAGGATTAGGAGCCAATTTTGTCTGGGATCTGGATGGGGTTTTTTGAGAAGATTTCCGCATCCGAGCGCCGGATGTAATTAGCCTCCAAAGCTTCAGGGGAGACGGTCTCGCCGCGCAAGATCTTCTTCCACCCCAGATGGGCGATCGTGTCGCTGCGCGGATATGCGATCTGCCTGACTTCGAGCGCGTTCGCACGCGCTACCTCGACCAGTTTCGCATCCGGAGTGATTACGACGATGCCTCTGGATATCTCCGCAAGCTGCTCCCGTGATAGCAATTGTTCTTGCAGCGCTCGTGATTCATTGTTCGAGACCTCGTAGTGTCCGGCATAGACTTCATTTCGGCCTGCATCGAGAGTTGCCAGAACTTTTCCTTCAACATTGCCGGAGAGAGCGACAGCTTCGAGCAATGAAACGGTAGCGATCGGCTTGGAAAGCACCTCCGCCAGCGCCTTGATAGCCGCCAGGCCCACGCGCAATCCGGTAAACGATCCCGGGCCTGAGGCGACGGCAAATCCGTCGAGATCGTGCTTGCTGAAATTGTGGCGCTTGAGCAGTTCGGCGATCTGCGGGATGAGTTGCGCCGAGAACATTCCGCCGCTGAGTGGAACTACCTCCAGCGCTTCGCAGTTGCCGTCGGGGGAGCATTGCGCCAGCGCGATGCTGCCATTCTTCCCCGAAGTATCGGCTGCGAGTAGAAGCATGAGATTATTTGGGGGCTTCTACCAATTCCAGCAGCACTCCGCCGGCGCTTGTGGGATGCACAAAGATGTAGCGATGTCCGCCTGCCCCCGTCTTGATTTCGTTCGATACCAGGCGAATGCCATCATTCTTCAGCCGGGCGACGACCGCGGCGAGATCGGGCACACGCAACGAAACGTGATGCAATCCCTCGCCGCGCTTGGCGATGAACTTGGCGATAGGGGAGCTTTCCGAGGTAGGTTCAAGCAATTCCAAACGGGTTTCGCCCACAGGAACCATCACCAGGCGGACTTGCTCCGCCTCAACTGTTTCTTCCGGAGACACCGTCATGCCGAGTTTTTCATAGATGCTCTTTGCAGCCGCCAGCGATTTCACCGCGATGCCGAGATGATCGATGGAAAACATTGTTGCGTCCTCAGAGTCGATCTATTTTGGTTGCAATCCGCCGATGATCTCTTCAATCAAAGTATAGGGATCGCGCTTATGCTCGGCGATCTCGGCGGCATACCGCGACAGATTTCCGTCTTCGATCTCGCCGCGGGCTTTGTCGAGCATCGCATCGCGCAACATCTCCACCAGGCGCGCCCGCCAATTGTGAATACTGTGCTTGAGGACGAGGTTTTCCTTCCGCAGGTAAGCCTCATAGTCGGCGATTGTCTTTGCCAGCTCGTCGATTCCGGTTCCTTCGGTGGCTACGGTTTTCACAATGGGCGGTGTCCAGTTATCGCTTCGAACCGAGAGCGACTGCAGGGCGCGAATCTCGCGCTCCACGCGCTCGGCGCCTTCACGATCACTCTTGTTGATGACGAAAATGTCGGCGATCTCCATGATGCCGGCCTTGATGGTCTGCACGTCGTCTCCCATGCCGGGGACGAGGATCACCACGGTAATGTCAGCGAGACGCACGATATCAACTTCATCCTGGCCAACGCCAACGGTCTCGATCATGATCAGGTCGCGGCCTGAGGCATCAAGGACGGTAGCAACATCTGCAGTGGTTCGCGCGAGTCCACCAAGCGAGCCACGCGTCGCCATACTGCGGATGTAGATTCCGGGATCGGAGAAATGGTCCTGCATGCGAATCCGGTCACCCAGAATTGCACCGCCGCTGTAGGGACTCGTGGGATCGACCGCGATGATGCCAACCGTGCGTCCCTGGTTGCGATAGTGCTTGGCAAGTTGGTCGACCAGCGTGCTCTTACCCGCGCCAGGAGGGCCGGTGAGTCCCAGGACGCGGGCATGGCCGGTGTGCGGGAACAATGCCTTGAGCAGCTCGGACCAGCCGGGGGAGCGATTCTCGATAGTGCTGATAGTGCGCGCGAGCGCACGAGAATCGCCGACACGCACACTAGCCACCAGAGCTTGTGAGTCGGAGGTCAACGATTCAGTGTAAAGCAGGGGCGGGAGGTCGCGAAACTGGAAGACTACTTCTTTAGCGCCACTGCCACTCCATCCCGGATCGGCAGAATGGTCGTGAAGAAGTCTGGCGAGTTGTAGAGCAGCCGGTTGAACTCTAGAATCGCCTTGGTCCTCGGATCAGCCGGATTTTTCTCTGCCACTCGCCCGCTCCACAGCACGTTGTCTGTCACAAATAGCCCGCCTTTGCGCAGCCGCGGGGGGACAAGTCGGAGCACGCGCGGATAATCTTCTTTGTCGACGTCGTTAAAGATGATATCGAACTGCTCTTTCTCTTCGGAGAGAAGCTCCAGAGCGTCGCCAGTCTTGATGGTGATGCGGTCAGCGACTCCGGCGCGGTCAAAGTAGCGGCGGGCTTCTTCGGCATTTTTGGGATCGCCGTCGGTGTAGATCACGCGTCCGTTGTTGCCCAGCGCGCGCGCCCACCAAATGGTCGAGTAGCCGATTGCCGAGCCCATCTCGAAAATACTTTTCGCGTCGATCATCAACGCGAGTTGGCGCAGGATGCGCCCCACGGCCGGTCCGACGATCGGAATCTTGCGCTTCGCCGCCTCGGTTTCCATCTCGGCGAGAACCTCATCGCGCGCAGGAAGAAGGGAATAGAGGTAGTCTTCGGCGGGTTCGGCGGTGATGCCGCCCATGCGCCAGTAAGCTGTGTTCGGAGTGGTTGCCAAGGGCGACTGCCTTTCTTGATTGTAGATTTCAGATTGATGATTGAAAAGGCGTAAAAACTTTTTGCCATCCAGATTCTGCAATCTGAAATCAGCAATCATCAATTCAGGTCATGGTCTGTCCCGGATTCATTTCCACAATCTCCACTCCGGGCGCCAGCTTCTTCAGATCGCTGGGCTTACCGGTGAGCTGGGGGAAAGTGCCATAGTGCATAGGAATGACCGTCTTGGGTTTGAGCAGATTGCACGCGTACTCCGCCTCGCGCGGCGACATGGTGAAGTGATCCCCGATGGGTAGCATGGCAATTTCGGGCGCGTAGAGTTCGCGAATAATCTGCATGTCGCCGAATACGGCCGTGTCGCCGGCATGGTAGATCTTCATGCCGTTGGCGAACTCAATCACGTAGCCGCAGGCTTCCCCGCCGTAGATGATCTGGTCGCCGTCCTGAATGCCGCAGGAGTGGTCCGCGTGCACCATTGTGACCTTGATGTCGCCGACGGTCTGCGTGCCTCCTTTATTCATAGGCGAGATCTGCGGTGCGCCTTTTTTTTGCATCCAGGCACACAGCTCGAAAATGCCGACCACGATGGGGTTGTGCTTTTTGGCGATCTCCACCGCGTCGCCGATATGGTCGAAATGCCCGTGGGTACAGAGCAGGAGATCGACTTTCTTGACGTTCTTCTCACTCTCCGGGCACATGGGATTCCCCATGACCCAGGGATCGATCAGAATCGTCTTGCCGCCGGGAGTCTCGATGCGAAAAGTAGCATGGCCAAGCCATGTGATTTTGAGTCCGTTGAGGTTCATAGGATCAGCTTTCAGCTCCTGCAAATCAGCAATTAGCAATTAGCACTTGGCCATGGAAGAAGGCTCCGTACGATGAGACCAACATTTTAGTGAGTGCGGCTGGCGCCTGCAAACCGCGCCAGCAACCAGCAATCAGCGGCTAGCATTGGCGACTAGCAATCAGCAACTAGCAACTACCAACTACCAACTACCATCAACACTTTCGTGCTCACGAAAGAAGAATGGATACCTTCTCCTCTCATTCCGTAACGGGGGATGGCAGACAGCGCCACAGCTGGTCAGAGGCTGATAGCCAGCGGCTAGTTGCTAATTACTAGCTGCTAATTGCTGACGGCTGCATTACCATGTTCCCCCGTGAACGAACTCAGGATTCTCCTCTCTCGCGAGCAGATTGCCGCGCGCGTCGCCGAAATGGGAGCCACCATCACCCGCGATTTCGCCGGCGAGGCGATCATCTTCGTCGGCGTACTGAAGGGTGCGGCCATCTTCCTTAGCGACCTTGCCCGCCAGGTGCACCTCGACGCAACCTTCGACTTTATTGGGGTCAGCAGCTACGGCACTCGATCTGATCGCCAGGAAGGCTGGGATTCCAGCGGCGAGGTCCGACTGACCAAGGATGTGGACCAGAAGATGGCGGGCCGGAATATTCTGCTGGTGGAGGACATTCTCGATACCGGCCTGACCATCACCTACCTCAAACGCATGCTGATGGCCCATCAGCCTAAAACCCTGCGTATCGCCGCCTTGCTCGACAAACCTTCTCGGCGCAAGCTGCCCATCGAGGCGGATTATTTGGGATTCACCATCCCAGACGAGTTCGTGGTCGGCTATGGGCTTGATTATGCCGAGCAATATCGCAATCTGCCTGATATTTGCGTGCTGCCGGCACCGAAAGCGCGCTGAGAGGTCGATGAACGCCACAGTTCGTGCTGCCACGCTGGCTGATATTTCGCCGATTATGGAGCTTGAAGAGGCGTCGCCCAGCGCGGCGCATTGGTCGAGGCAGCAATATGAAGAGATCTTCTCGCCTTCCGGACCCATGCGGATTGCGCTTGTCATCGAGGAAAATGGCCGGATTGAAGGCTTTTTTGTCGCTTGCGCTGTGGGCGCGGAATGGGAAATCGAGAATATCGTGGTGGCTGCTGCCGCTCGCCGGAATGGTTTAGGCAGCCTGTTGCTCGGCAAGTTTCTCGAAATTGCCCGAGAATCGGCCACAGAAGCGGTGTTTCTGGAGGTCCGCGAATCGAGCCATGCCGCTCGTGCGCTGTACCACAAATGGAATTTCATAGAGAGCGGTAGCCGCAAGCTTTACTATCGTGATCCAGAAGAAGACGCGATCATCTACCGCCTTTGTTTTCGTTAGTTTGCACCGCTTGTGGTGCAAAAACGGGAGTGTCCCCGGCTTGGTCACTATCGCCTACAAAATCTGGAAAATGCCATTGAAGCAGGGTAGGCGGTGTGGTAGCTTAAAACTCGAAAAACCGGTTAGGAGGTCTGCTGGATGCTCAGTCCGAGAGACCAACTCCTGGCCAGCCACGATGAGTTTCGTAAGCTGGCACAGGAGCACACGCAGTACGCGCAACGTCTCGATTCACTCACCCAGAAACGCTATCTCACAGAAGACGAAAAACTGGAAGAAGTCCGGCTGAAGAAGCTGAAGCTGCGTCTGAAAGATCAGATGGAGCTGATCGAACGGCAGTATCGCAACGTACAGCAACATCAGGTCGCCTAATCTCTCTGCCCATTCTGGTGCGGCCCAGGCCGCCTGGGGGTTCATACGTTCATCATCCGGCGCTCGTAAGCGCCTTTTTTCTTTACATTTAGCAATCGAGAGCTAAAACGGCCGGCGAACGCTGCACTATAATCGGTGTATCTCCCCTATGGTTCGCGATGGCTACTTTTACGGGTTCGGTCTGCTGGGCGCTGCCATCCTGATCGGCTGGCTGACGAATCCCTGGTTCGCGACTCCCTTGCTCGCCTTTGCTGCCTTCTTCCTGTGGTTCTTCCGCGATCCGGAGCGTGACATCCCAGACGCGGCGGGTGCCGTGGTTTCTCCCGCCGACGGCAAGGTGACCGACGTATGCCCCGCAACCCTGGACGGACAGCGGCGCACCCGTATCAGCATCTTTCTTAATGTCTTCGATGTACACGTGAACCGCTCCCCCATTGCGGGCGTGATCCGCGACGCGCGCTATAAAAAGGGAAAGTTTCTGAATGCGATGAGCGCCGTCTGCGCCGAGCACAACGAGCAGAACGTGGTTACGGTGGAGGGCGAGGGCCAGACCCTCATCTTTAAGCAGATTGCCGGCCTGCTGGCCCGCAGAATCGTTTTCACTAAGAAAGTGGGAGATCATGTCGCGCGCGGCGAGCGCATCGGCATGATGAAATTCGGCTCCCGCATGGATGTCTTTCTGGATGATTCTGCCGTTTTGCAAGTCAAGGTCGGAGACCGGGTCAAGGGTGGAAGCAGCGTGCTGGCTTATGTGCGTCCGCAGGAGCACGAATTGGTTGGCGCGGGAGAGATTGAGCGCCGGCAAGGAGCGTTCTGATGGGTGCAGGGGTTCCCCAAATTCCAAAACGGCGTAGTGAAGACAAGCCCTCGCGGCGGTTGCGCAAGGGAATGTACATTCTCCCTTCACTATTCACCACCGCGAACATCGCCCTCGGATACTACGCGATTCTGCAAGTCACCCATGCCAGCGCCGCCGAGCCTTGGCACTTTGACAATGCCGCCAAGGCCATCGGCTTCGCAATATTTTTCGACGGTATGGATGGATTCATCGCGCGCATGACTCGCACCAGCAGCGACTTTGGACGCGAACTGGACTCTCTCGCGGATGTGATCACGTTCGGTGTAGCGCCCGCGCTGCTCGGCTGGATGTGGGGATTTCGCCAGTTGCGCGAGTTCTATTCCGCTGAAGTCGTGGGCAAGATGGTCCAACTTGGGGCGACGGCCAGCTTCCTGTTTCTGATGGCGGGAGCCAGCCGCCTAGCGCGTTTCAACATCACGGTCAATCCGCAACCTTCAAATCCTGGCCGTCCGGGGAAGAAGTACTTCGTGGGTATGCCCATCCCGGCGGGAGCCGGCGTAATTGCTGCGGTCGTGCATTTTGCCGATGGAATACCCATCTACGCGGTATGGGTTTCGGTTGCCTGGTTGTGTCTGCTGCTGGTTGCCGGCTACCTGATGGTGAGTACGTGGCGTTTTTACAGCTTCAAAGACATCGTCAATTTGCACTCCCGGCAGCCGTTTCGCCTCATCATATTGCTGGCGGCTTTCATCGCGGGCGTCTGGCTTTTCTCGGGACCATTGCTGTTCGCGCTGTCTTTGTTGTATATGGCTTCGGGCGTATTCTGGCGGCTACAATGGCTTTTTCGTCGTAAGGGCAGTCCGCCTCCGCCTCCGTATCAGGAGGCATCTCAGATTTCATGAGTTCGAACTTCAAGCCGGCAGCACTCCCCCATCCCGATCCCGCGCGCAGCGATCGCCTGTACCGCGTGGCGATTGTCGGCGCCGCCTCGCTCAAGGGCAAGGAAGTGGCCGAGGTGCTGGGCGAGCGCAATTTCCCAGCGGTGGATATAAAGCTGCTCGACGACGATGAATCTTTAGGGCAATTGGAATCAGTCGGCGAAGAGATCACCTTCATCCAAAAAGTTCGCGCCGAGCAGTTCCAGAACATCGATTTCACTTTCTTCGCTTCCGATCCCGACTGCACCCGCAAGAATTGGAAGCTGGCGCAGGAGGCGGGCAGCGCCATTGTGGATCTTTCTTACGCACTGGAAGATGAACCGGGCGCCGCCGTGCGCTGCCCGTGGGTGGAACGTCAACTGGGACAATCGCTCACGCCGGAGTTGCAGCCGGCACCGTCGGTGGTGGCGCATCCGGCAGCGGCCGCGCTCGCGCTGTTGCTGCTGCGGGCGCAGAAGGCTGGAGAGCTCAAGCGCGTGGTGGTGACCATCCTTGAGCCCGCGTCGGAGCACGGACAGAAGGGAATGGATGAGCTGCACGAGCAGACGGTGAATCTACTTTCGTTCCAGCAATTGCCCAAGAAAGTTTTTGACACGCAAGTTGCGTTCAATTTGGTGAACCGCTACGGCGAGCAGTCCTTACCGGCCCTCGCAACAGTGGAAGACCGTGTAATGAAGCACTATCGGCGAATTGCTGGCAAAGACGCGCCAGTGCCGGCATTGCTGTTGGTGCAGGCGCCTATTTTTCACGGATACGCTTTCTCCATTCATCCGGAAATGGAGCAAGCTGCCGATATCGACCAACTGGCGCAGGCGTTATCTGGCGATCACGTCAAAGTCACTCACCTGGCAGAAGACTCTCCCAGCAACGTGAATGCGGCCGGTCAGGGCGAAATACTGGTCTCGATGACGCCCGACGGCAGCGATTCTCGCGGAGTCTGGTTGTGGGCGGCGGCTGACAATCTGCGAATTGCCGCGACCACCGCCGTGGAATGTGCCGAGACCATGGCCGCCAGCCGGCCGCGGGGAAAGATTCAATGAGGGAAAGGGCAGTCGCTGTGGCTGCGCTCCTCTGCCTTATGAGCGCCGGATGCGGTTACCACACCGCAGGCCACGCCGCTCAACTTCCCGACAACGTCAAAACCATCGCCATTCCCGCTTTCGGCAACGAAACCCAGACCTATAAAATCGAGCAGACGCTCACTGCCGCGGTGGTACGGGAGATGGTCACGCGAACTCACTATCACGTGCTCAATCAGACGAGCGACGCCGCCGACGCTACTTTGCGAGGCAGCGTGATCTCTACCTACAGCGCGCCGCTTACCTATGACTCGCAGACCGGCCGGGCTTCCAGCGTGCTGGTCACGGTGAATATGAAAGTTGCTCTCACCGACAAGCAGGGCAAGGTGCTCTACGAGAATCCTTCGTACATTTTCCGGCAGCAATACCAGGTCTCGAGCGACCTGACCAGCTTTTTTGAGGAAGATACGCCGGCGCTCCAGCGGCTCTCGCAGGAGTTCGCGCGCACCCTGGTGTCGAACATTCTGGAGGGTTTCTGATGCGCGGCTTCGCGCAGGCCGACCGGTTTGTGTCTGAAGTGCAGGCGCGAAAGCTGCGTCCCGCCTACGTTTTCGTCGGAGACGAAGTCTTCTTTCGCAAGCGCTGCCGGGAAGCCATTCTGCAACATCTTGTGCCCGCGGATTTGCGCGATTTCAGCCTGTTCGAGTTCGACCTCGCGGAAACCGAGTTGGCTGAAATTCTTGACCGGGCGCGTACCCCGTCATTGATGGCCCCGTTTCAGGTATTTTTCGTACGCGGCGTGAAGAACTTGTTCGGACGCGGATCGAACGAAGACAAACTTGCCGCCATCGAAGCTTATTGCAAAGAGCCGAACCCGGACGCCGTCCTGATCTTTGTCGCCGATCACATCAGCATTCCCGCCGACGCGCGCCGCATGGACATGACCGATAAAGACCGCTACGAGCGCATCCGGGAAACTCTGGGTGAGTATTGCGCCATCGTCGAGCTGTCGCGCGTGGAAGAAGGCGAGGCGGTCCGCTGGATCGGCGAATACTGCACAACCCAGGCGGTGAAGGTCGACGCCGATGCCGCGCGCGAACTGGTCGACGCACTTGGCGGCGACCTGATGATGATTTCGAACGAACTGGAAAAACTCATCCTCTATGCGGGCGACAAGAAGCGCATAACGCTGGGCGATGTGGAAACCATGGTGCTCGCGGCCAAGCAACGTAGCCTCTACGAATTGACCGACGCCATCTCCGCCAAAGATAAAGTGCGGGCGCTCGAGACGCTCGATGCCATCCTGAGTACCGGCGATGGGGACGAAGCTGCCATCGGCCATCTCTACATGCTGGCCAAGACCTTCCGCCAGATGCTGGTCATCCTCGAACGCAACGTACGCGACCAGCGTATGCTTTGGGCCGCGCTGTGGCAGGGATTCCGCGTGCCACCGTTCGCCGCCGATGACATCATCAAACAGGCGCGTCGTTATAAATCCAAACGCGAACTCACCCGTGCCATTCGCCTTGTCGCGAAGACGGATTTGGCCTTGAGATCGAATCCTCCGAGTAAACGTATGGTATTGGAGAAGCTGATTCTGGATCTAACTTCCGAACCCAAGCCGGAAGTGGCGGGCTGGTCACAGGAAGAGTTGCCGGTGTGAAAGGCAGCAGCTAGCAATTAGCAACTAGCAGTTAGCAATCAGCTCAGCTCGACGCTTATCGTTCCGCGCCTCAGGTTCGGAAAATCTGCGTCCCGTCCAAGCCTCGTGACATCCTTCCACTTAGAATGGACGTATCCGCCTATCTCGATCGCATTGGCTACACAGGCTCGCTGACGGCGAATGAGGCAACCCTCCGCGCCCTACAGCGTGCCCACCTCATGACGGTTCCGTTTGAGAATCTCGACATCGGACTCGGCCGCAAGATCATCTGCGACGAACCTGCCTTTCTGCAAAAGATCATCACCCAACGACGTGGAGGATTCTGCTACGAACTGAACGGCGCATTCGCCGCGCTGCTGCGTGCGCTGGGATTTAATGTCACCCTATTATCCGCCCAAGTGCCTCGTGCGGACGGCAGCGACGGCCCGGAACACGATCATCTCGCACTGCGCGTGGATCTGGACGAACCCTGGCTCGCGGATGTCGGCTTCGGCGATTTTTGTCTGGAGCCGCTTCGGTTCAAGCTCGGAGTGGAACAAGACCAGAACAAGAAGACGTATCGCATTGTTGAGCGGGAGCGAGAAAGGGCTGCCAGCACCGAGGACAGACAATTGCTCGCAGTGGAAGCAGCCGAAATAGGCGGAAATTGGAAAACCGAATACCTGTTTTCGCTGGTGCCACGTGAGCTACAGGAATTTGTGGGCATGTGCCACTACCACCAGACCTCACCCGAGTCGCCGTTTACGCGCAAACGAATTTGCAGCATGGCCACTGCCGACGGACGCATCACGTTAGCTGACATGAAACTGATCGTCACTCGCAATGGAAGCAGGGAAGAACGGCTGCTGGGATCAGACGAGGAGTGGAAAGCGGCATTGCGAGATTACTTCCAGATTGTTCTCTAGTTAACCACGGAGACACAGAGACCACTTAGTATTTTCCGTGACTTGGTGCCTGCGGGGTAGGTTCTTATTTTGCTGCTAGCGCGTTTACGCGGGCCGACAAACGTGCCTTGTAACGTGAAGCGGTGTTCTCGTGCAGGACGCCCTTCTGGATGGCCTTGTCCAAGGCGGAAACGGTTTGCCGGTACTGCTGTTCGGCGGCGTTTTTATCGCCTTTAGTCAGGCTCTCGCGCAGATCGCGCAATTCGCTGCGCAGCCGCGATCGGTTGGCTCGGTTGCGGTCGGTGCGCTTCTCAGTCTGTCGGGCGCGCTTTAGCGCCGAAAAATGATTTGCCATATCTGGTTCTTCTGCCTTTGTTTATCAGAGAAATGTTCCGGTGGGTGCCGAAGAAACTATTCTACGGGAGCAGGCCGCAGGGGTCAAACCAAGCTCCGGAGAGGACGCTATGAAGACAGAAACCGCACGGTGTCTTCGATCAACCGGGATGTCCCGCCGTACGGATCGCCGGGGCGATCCCACTCCATCGAGCAATAGCCCTTGTATTGATGACTTTTCAGCAGGCCGAAAGTTCTAGCTAGATCCACCTCCACCAGCTTGCCTTGATCCCCCGATTCGCCGTTCTTTACATGGCAGATGTTGTAAGCATGTGCGAACAGTGCATCAATTCCGCGGTACGCGTAGTCGGGATCGGCGTGCGCCAGGGTGTTGGCGAAGTCCGGCAAGGCATGCAGCCAGGGGCTGTTCACCTTCTCAATTACCTTGACTAGGAAAAATGGATCTTCACTGACCGGATTGTCGTTCTCCAGGCTGATCACAATGTTCTTGCTGGCTGCGTAATCCGCCACGCGACGGAGACTGTCCGCCGTGCGCTCGACATCCGGCTTGGAATCCTTCGCCTCCGGGATGCTAGTGCGAATGCCGGTCGATCCAATCGCTACCGCCACATCGACCCAATGCTTGCTGAAAGCGACCGCCTTCTCACGCTCGACGCGATCGACAGCATAAGGGCTGTGCTCTCCGTCGACGGCAATGTTCACCACCTCCGCCTTGGCCTGCTCGAGCGCCGCACGAAACTGCATCAGATATTTCGGATCGTGAGGGAAGTGTCCGGTCCAGGGCTCGATCTTATTGATGTTGAATTTGGCGATGACGTGCGCTGCGAAGTGCTTGAGCTCGACCCTGCCGGGAACCTGCTTGCCGCCTTCGCTGGGAGAGATGAAATCGCGGAAGGGGTAAGAAGCGATCGCGATCCGTTCCCGCGGCGCGGAAGGAAAATGCACATCGGGAGAGTTAGTCGTGAAGGCTCGTGGGAATTTCGGCGCGAGCAATGCCGCAGCGGCAGTGCCTGCGCATTGTGCCAGGAATCGTCTTCGAGTGGAGAGCAGCAAGGTCAGGCCAGTCTAGCAGAGGGAAGTAGAGCCGGTTTGAGGTTGCAAATTGCAACCTCAAAGCCGTCCTAGGTACGACGCACTGGAATCGTGGAGGACGATGCTTTCTTCGCCGCTTCTAGGAATCCGTGTTTCTTCAGCAAGAGTCTGACCGCGTGCTCCACCGCCTCGTGAGCGATGTTGGGCCCGCACTTCACACCGACTAAAGGAAGCTTTGAGTTGCCCCCGGGCGTATTATTTTGCCGCACCTCGATGAAAGGGATAGGTCCCATTTGGCTGGAGCGGAACAGCAAATTGCCGTAATCGAGGTATCCACTCTCGTCCACGGAAGGGAGTAGGACTAGCCTCCACTCGCGCTCGCTTTGAAATGCACCGTCCTTTACGGTGTACAGCCACGCGGAGAGAATCAGGTCAAGAACCATCGCGAGGAAACCTGCTTCTCTGTCGTTGACTTCCTTTTCAACCTTGTCCAACAGGTCGCTAAGCAGGTCGCCTTGCTTTTTGCGCTCATAGCGGACTGGAGCTACAAAGATCTGCCTGCATCGAAGACTCGGAACAACCGAGCTAGGAGAAATGTTGAATTCCATTGAGTATCCGCCGCCCGCAGCTCCATAAGTCCTCCACTGGCTTAGGAGGTCGTCGCCCTCGCAAAAGCAAACGACGTAGGCGTCGGTGAACTCGGCGAGTACGGAGTCACTGACTGGTGAGTTCTTGTCGCCCAGGAGTGCTTGGGCGTTACCAAGTACTTCCCGCCAGGGCTCGTACGCAGCGGCCTCACATCGGGACCGAAGAAGTGGCAACCCGAGCTCACGTCCGTACCGTACTTCAGAAGCGTCATTTAGGAACTTGGCGTTCGTCGCCCACAGGACGTTCGTGGATATAATTCCCTCGAAGCCTGGGGCATTTGTGTAGTGGAAGAGCGGAGGACGCTGCGGGAAGAAACCGGCATTGTGCAGAATGTTCCTAACTACCTCGTCCACATCGTTCTTAGCTGATTCTTCCATTGAAGTCAGCTCGTTGCGGCCGCGGGCGAGGGCGCCCGCGCCACACGACCTACGTCACACTCACTTCCGTGTACGTCCCGTACACCTCGCGCAACGCCTCGCAAATCTCGCCAACTGTCGCGTAGGCCCGCACCGCGTCCACGATGTAGGGCATGGTGTTCACTTCGGAGATGTTGCCGTTTGTTCCGGCTTGCGGAGCGCCAGCAGCGGCTTTCTTCAGGGCATCCAGCCGACGTTCGACTTCTTCATTCGAGCGCCGAGAGCGCAAGGCCTTCAGTTTCGCCGTCTGGCCCGTAGCCACGCTTTCGCCGATATACAGAATGTTCGGAGACTGTTCCTCGATTACAAAGTCGTTTACCCCGACAACGATTTTCTCGCGAGCTTCCACCGCGCGCTGATATTGGTATGCGGACTCGGCGATCTCCTTCTGCGGATATCCGCGCTCAATCGCTTTTACCATGCCGCCCATCGCGTCGAGCTTGTCGAAGTAGTCGAACGCGCCCTTTTCCATGTCGAGCGTCAGGCGCTCCAAAAAGTACGATCCGCCGAGCGGATCGACCGTCTGGGTCACGCCCGATTCATAGGCGATTATCTGCTGGGTGCGCAGCGCGATGCGCGCGGCTTCCTCGGTGGGCAGCGCCAAAGCTTCGTCGTAGGCGTCGGTGTGCAACGACTGGGTTCCGCCGAGCACCGCAGCAAGCGCCTGCAGCGCCACTCTGGCGATGTTGTTCATCGGCTGTTGTGCGGGAAGCGATACGCCCGCCGTCTGAGTATGGAAGCGCATCAGCCGGGTGCGATCGTTCTTCGCGCCGAAGCGGTCTTTCATCAACCGATACCAGATCTTGCGAGCGGCGCGATATTTGGCGATCTCCTCGAAGAAATCGTTATGCGCATTGAAGAAAAAGCTTAGACGCGGGCCGAATTCGTCGACATCCAATCCGCGACGCTGCGCCCACTCCACGTACTCCGCGCCGTCATACACTGTGAATGCCAACTCCTGCAGCGCAGTCGAGCCGGCTTCGCGAATGTGGTATCCCGAGATTGAAATCGTATTGAAACGCGGCGTGAACTTCGAACCGAACTCGAAGGTGTCGATCACCAGCCGCATCGAGGGCGCCGGCGGATAGATGTACTCCTTCTGGGCGATGTACTCTTTCAGAATGTCGTTCTGAATCGTGCCCGAAATCTTCTTCCAGCTGGCGCCCTGCTTTTCGGCCACCACCAGGTACATTGCCCACAGCACCGATGCGGGCGAGTTAATGGTCATCGAGACCGTCGTTTTCTCCAGGTCGATGCCGTTGAACAAGATCTCCATGTCTTCGAGGGAGTCGATGGCCACGCCACACTTGCCAACTTCACCTTCGCTTGCGGGGTGGTCGGAGTCGTATCCCATCAACGTGGGCAAGTCGAAGGCGACCGACAATCCGCTGCCGCCGTGCTCGAGCAAATACTTGTAGCGCTGGTTGGTCTCCTCAGGCGAAGCGAAGCCGGAGAACTGCCGCATGGTATAGAGCTTGCCGCGATATCCGGTGGCGTGAATGCCGCGCGTGTACGGAGGCTGCCCGGGATAGCCGAGGTACTGTTCGTAGTTCCAGTCTTCAGGAAGATCGGCCTGGGTATACAAGCGCCGGATCGGCAGGCCGGAGATGGTCGTGAAGCGGGCGTGACCTTGCTGGTCGAGATTCACGCCGGAGGCTGCGCCAATCGGCTTCTCGGGAGCTTTTTCCAGAGTAGGCGCAAGCGTATTGTCCGCCCATTGCTTCTCAGACTCTGAGGGGTGGCGCCCTTCAAAGACATCCGCAATCGGGCTTTCAGCGACCGTATTCTTCGGCTTGTTTTCCGGCATGAGCACTCCAGGGGCTGCCTCCTATGATAAGGCAATTCCCTGGACGAGGCATGCTCCGACCTTACGTTCAACCCCTTCAGCCAGGACACGACTGTAGGCCATCCTGCTCCTTGACATTATCCTAGGACGCGCAAATAATCTGCCCACCCTGACGAGTTGTGTTGGCGCTGTAGCTGAAGTAAACGCGTTCTCAAGGCTCGACACCTGGCTGAACCTCTGCGAAGCCAGACCATCGAATTGAAAACGACCGTGTGTTCCGCTCCGGTCTCAGCCTGACTCCCGAGGAGTCCATTCCCGTGGATGCTATATCCTCCGCTACGTCCAGGCCAGCACGCCCAGTTGGCTATTTCCGACAGAGGAGGCTTACGCAGGCGCTGCTAATTGCGCTGTGCCTGCTCTACGTGGCCGTACGCGCCTACCATCTTTCCTATTTTGGCCTGTGGCATGACGAGGTTTTCACGGTCAACGTTTGCACTTTACCGTGGGCGCAGATGCTCCGGGCAGTTGTTGCCGACGTAGTTCACCCGCCGTTGTTCTACGTTGTCATGAAAGTCTGGATCGAGATCGGCGGCTCCTCCGTGCTGTGGATGCGGTTCCTGCCATTTCTGTTTTCCGTGCTCATGCTGATACCGCTGCTGAACCTGTGCAGGGAACTGCAATTTCCCCGGTTCGCGGTATTGCTGGTCGTGGCCTTGGTGACGTTTAACGAACCGCTGATTCATTATGCGCAGGAGCTTCGGATGTACAGCCTCCTTGTGCTCCTCAGCGTTTGCTCTCTTTGGTTGTTTGTGCGCTTCCTGCACACGGGGCAACAATGGAAGGCGTTGACCGCGGTTAATATCTTGCTGGTCTACGACCACTACTACGGGCTGCTCTTTGTAGCGACCGAAGCGGTTGTGATCATTACTTGGGCTATTTCCCGCGACAAGGCCACGGGATGGCCGAGAACGCTTCAGTTCTCAAAATCGCTCGGCTTGACCACCGCTGCATTCCTTCCCTGGGCGTTCATCGCAGTCCGTTCCGAGATAGCCAACCATGGATTGCACTCGAATTTGAACTGGATCGCTGTCCCCAGCTTTAAGGACCTGGTCTGGTTCTATGCCCAACTGAATGGATTTCTTCCACTTCGACATGCGGTCGTGCCGGCGATTATCTTGTTTCTGGTCCCGGTCGCACTGGCTCTGACCAGGCGGGGACCGGGACGCGAGCAGACGGTTGGGCTTGCTATTTTCGCATTCCTGCCAACGGGAGTGGCCTTTGTGGCAAGCCGCGTACTGTCCTTTTCCGTGTTTGACGATCGTTATCTCATCATCTGCGCTGTGCCTTACCTGCTGTTAATCGTCTTCTCTCTCTTCTCCACATCGTCAGCCCGGGCGCGAACCGCGGTTGCTGCCGCGATCCTGGCCTGGAGCGCGTATGCTGGGACCGTTTACGTTCGATCGCCCGACCGAAAAGTTGCCTGGGATGTACTCGCGCACGGCATCGCGCGCAATGCTCGCGTCTATACCAACGAAACGCACACCGAACTCCCGCTGAAATTCTACGGCGTGGACTGCATCCGGTTACGCAGCCGGAAAGAGATGTTGAATATTCCCGATGAGGATTTTTATTTTGTCTACCGGGACACGACTTGGCAAGGTCCGCAGCCGGAAGCTGTGTTTCCCGGGATCGGGTTCAAGGTAGTTGAGACATTTGCCGTGCATGACAGCCATGAAAAGATCACTGCCGTGCGCTTGCAGGCGGCTGCGCCGCGGAGGCAGCCCCGCGGCTGAATCACGTCAACGTCTGGAAATGTAGTTGGCAAAGGTGTCTGAAGGGCAGCACGCTTGCTTACAATGAACTTATGACACCAGCGCCGGTCAAACCCGCAATTTCGCTGGAAACCCTGAACCTGTTGGACGTCCGTGTTGGAACCATCCTCTCCGTCACCGATGTGCCTGATTCCGACAAGCTGGTGCAATTGCGGGTGAGTTTTGGCGACCACCAGCGCACTATTGTCGCCGGATTGAAGCAGGAGCGAAGCAATCCGCGCGAGATGGAGGGGCGGCAGGCGTTGTTCGTGGTAAACCTGGCGCCGCGAAAAATGCGCGGCGTCCTTTCGGACGGAATGCTGTTCGATATCGGCTACGCTGACGGTATCAGGCCGGTCCTAGCCGTGCCGGAGAACTCGGTCCCCGATGGGACGAGAGCCGAATAAACCAGCTTGTCATCCTGAGCGCAGCGACGGACCTGCTTTCTTTTGCAGTTCCCAGGCTTTTGCGTATTTCCAGGAAACGTACGCTGCATGGTAAAGGTGCAGCAGCAGTCCCTCGCGTCCGTCGAGAAAGCCGAGGCGGAAGAAATAGTTGTAAATAAACGTCGCCAGCGGACGGAGGACGATGTTGATCACGCTGAAGCCGACACCGGGGTGCCCCACCCTTGTCGCGTTTTCTGCGACAGGGTGGGGGTTTTCCTTTCCCGCGATCATCTCTGCGCCCAGCGAGGAGTAGCGGTTCATGTGGTCGAGGTAGTCGGAAAGGGTGGGGTAGGAGTGATGGAGGAGAGTCCCGTAAGCAATTGTGCCGACTCTTCCCTGGAGTTGAATATCCTCGTGCACTGGACGATTCTCGAACGACCCTGAGCCCTTACGGAACAAGCGTAGCTTGGGATCGGGCCAGAACCCGCCGTGTTTGATCCAGCGCCCCATAAAAAAATTCTTTCGTGGAATGCACACCCCTCTGACACCAGACTCCGACTTCGTCCCGATGCGATAATCCAAGTCTGCACCCGCATCCCGCAGCGTGAGAGGGTGCGTATCAGGGTTGCCCTGAAGTACGACGACATGCTGCAGACTTTCAACAGTATCGTGCAGTGACTGTTGCAGATCAGGATCAAGTTCCTCATCCGCGTCCAAACTTAAAACCCAATCTCCACTGGCCTTCTCGATCGCTGAATTCTTCTGTGCGGCGTAGCCCTTCCACTCTTCGACGAATACTTTCGCGCCGAATGACTTCGCAATCTCAACCGTCCGATCGGTTGATCCAGAGTCGACGACGATAACCTCGCCCTTGCCATCGCGGACCAACGGCGTCACGCTCGCGAGCGTCCGCCCGATGTTGGCTTCTTCGTTGTAAGTGATGATGACGACCGAAAGCGTCACGCGGGAAAGGATACAGTACGCCTTCGCTGGTAACCCAGTGCCCAGTTGCAGGCCGTCGTGGGCAAAGCGTCTTTTTGGGGAACCACAAACCCTTGTCTGTCTACTAGTTAGCTGTAAGTTATTGAAACTGGGCAACCTGAAAACTAGGTTCGCAGTCCCGAAATGCGTTCAGAACTTCTCGTGAAACGCCATTTAAACAGGCCTAGAGCGCCCCAGGATCGACGAGCATGAGCTTGAACGACCGGAACGTCGTTCGCCCGTTTCCGACGCGCCACAGGGTCCGCTTTCGCAATATTAGCTTAAAGAATACTAGCCTGGCAGATCCGCACAACGGCCTCGAGGCTGTCTAAATCAAGACAAGGCTCTTTGCCTAACAGCCCCGGGCCAGCGATTACGGCTAGCCCTATTGGGAGCTTCCCGGCGGCTGCGGCTGATCCGTTGAAGGAGGATTCGGCTGCTGCTGTGGCGCCGCTGGCGGCTGCTGATTCGGCATCACCTCAGGCTGCACGTCGCTGCGCGGAGCCGCGTAAGGTACCTTAGGCATCTGGCTGACGTGGCCGCTGATGGCGTCGTTGAGCAGAATGCCATTGTGGGCGAGCGTCAAGCCAGTGGCGCGGTCGAGCTCTACCCGCGATTTCACGTAAGCGGCGTTCGCTATCACCAGGTTAGATTGCGCTTGTGTCAAGCTTGTCTGGTTCTGCAGCACCAACGTGGTGGTCGAGGCGCCCAGCGCGTACTTTTTCTGTTCCGCATCGAGCGACTGCTTGGCCAGTTCCACGGCGGCTTGGGCGGCAGCCACCGCAGCGCGGTTCTGCTGAACCGAGAACTGCGCGTTGCGCACTTCGATGCGAACCTGGTTTTCGAGTTGCTGCAGGCGCATCTGCGACTGGCGGTATTCGAGTTCGGCGCGTACCTGATTAGCCTGCGCGGCGCGGTTGTGGATAGGGATATTCAACTGCAGGCCAACCCCTTTGTCGGGAGCGCTCGAGTCCACCAGTTGATTCAAGGTAGAGCCATAGCTCACCGGGGCTGGGATCCTATTCGGGGGGGTGCAAAAGCTGGCTTGTCCCGGGGCGCAGATGGGAGCATTCGGGTTAAAAGCGCCGCCTAGGCCGGTCCCACCGTAGTAGGCAAACAGGCTTAAGGTCGGAAGCAGCGCATTTTTCGCCGACTTGCTATTCAGGTCGCGATTGGTCAAGTCGATGCGAGACTCGGCCAGTTCCGGACGGTGGCTGAGCGCGTCATTTACCAGATCCTGCACCGGTATCACGGGTTCGTTCGCAGCCACCGCCATTATGGAAGTGGGGATAACCTCGGCTTCGGCCAGCACTGGATCCACCAAGGTGCGGCTGAGAGCGTTTTTCATCAGCAACTGCTGCAACTGAAGATTGGTTTGTGCCACGATCAGATTTTGCTGGTTGGTGGCGACCACGCTTTGCGCGCGTACCACTTCGATGGGGGCGAGGGTGCCGATCTGCACCTGCTTCTTGTTGTCTTCGAATACCTTCTCCGCCAAGGTCAGCGAGTCCTGCTGCACTTTGACGTTTTGATAGGCGCTGACCAGGTCCCAGTAGATGGTTTCAATCTGATCGACGCTGGTAATTACCTGCAGGCGGAAAGCGATGTCGGAAATCTCACGGTTATTCTTAGCAATGCGAATGAACCGCGTGTTCGGCAGGAAGCCTAGTCCCTGAAGCAAAGGCTGGCTGATAGTCGCGCGGAAATTGGAATTCAGTGTCGGGCTCAAGGTGGTGAACGGCTGGTTTGTGGTTACGCGCGAGTTGTTAAACCCAACCTGCAACTGCGAGCCCCAATGGAAGCCTTGAAAATAAGAAAAATCCGCAGTCCCGGTATTCTGCCCGATGACGGGAACGCCCGCAAAGGAGCTGGCGCTGGGCGTGTGGTTACGATCCATTTGAAGCGTCCCGCTAATAATGGGGTCAAAAGACGGAATCGGCGATCCCACTCCCAAAGTAGACGTGACCAATCCGGAAGTTCCCGTTCCCGCGCCGCCCGCGCCGGTGGTGGTTCCGCCCGCGCCTTGACCCTGCGAGCCGGTAGTGGTAGTTGTCCCGCCCAGCCCGAGGACGCCGCCGCCGGGCGTGCCCTGCACGACTCCGGTGTTGACGCCGCGCGTGGACTGGCCGGCGTTAGCGAGCATGATGTCAGTATCGGCGATGGGTAGGTTGTAGCGCGCGATGGCGATATCAAGATTATTTTCCAGCGCCAGCGCGATAGCGTCATCGAGCGAGAGCAGCAGCTTTCCGTCATGCATGATTTGATCGATGCGCGGCGTGTTGGACAAGTTCGGCGGCGGCACATTGCGTGGGACGTACGGCCCGACCGGGTTAGGGAAATGACCGCGCGGCTTCGAGTAATCGGTAAACTGAAAGGGAGTCTGCGGCTTTTCGGTCTGCGGCGCGGGCGCGGCAGGCTGTGACGATGCTTGCACCGGCGAGGCGGCTGGCGAAGACTGAGTATCTTGTGCCCATCCAGTCAGCGACAATGTCCCGGCCAGGGTCACAACGGCAAACAGCCGGACGAAAGATTTCAAACCAGGGAAATGCATTGGCTTATCTCCATGCATAAAGACGTTCGGTAAAGGCGGGGATCGCCCCGCTTCACTGCAGGACTACGAAAGCTCGGGTTCACCACAGTGGTACGCAGAGAACGCTCACCAGGTTTCACTTTTCTGCCACCTCAGCAAGCGACCATGCTTGCCGGGACCGCCTACTGGCGCGCGCGTCGGAACCACTGATGGTCTGATCTGTTTCCACGCGGAAGTGAAATAGTATAGCTGACGCACTGCGCCGTTTCTTTGCCTACCGAGGGCACCTAGGTAAAACTTTGTAAAGTTAGTAAGACGCTTAGATGAGCCAGACTCGCGGCAAGACTCGTAGGAATGTTTCATGCGCAATCTCAAATTGACGCTGGCCTATGACGGCTCGGAGTTCTGCGGCTGGCAGGTGCAGCCGGAGGCGGCGAGCATTCAAGGCGCTTTGGCGTCAGCTATTGGACGAATCACCGGAGAAAAAGTATTGCCACAAGGTTCGGGGCGAACCGATGCCGGTGTGCACGCGCTTGCACAGGTGGCTTCGTTCGGCACCGAATCGCCGATTCCGGCGGAGAATCTGCTGAAGGCGCTGAACGACATTTTGCCGTCTTCGATTCGGGTGCTGGAGGCTGCGGAGGTTGCGACGGAGTTTCATGCGCGCAAGTCGGGGCGAGCCAAAACCTATCGGTACCGAATTTACCGAGGTGCGATCTGCCCGCCTTTTCTGGCGCGCTATGTGTGGCATTACCCGTTCCCTCTGGATGAAGAAGCCATGCGGGATGCGGTGGGTGCAGTGGTCGGGGAGCACGATTTCACCTCGTTTGCGGCGGTTGACCCGGAGCGAGGGCGGGAAAAGGAAGGATCGAAATTGCGGCGGATTTTTTCTTCCGCGTGGGAGCGCGAGGGAGAAGAGTTGCTCTACACCGTGCGGGGGAACGGGTTTCTTCATCACATGGTGCGGAATCTGGTGGGGACGTTCATCCTGGTGGGAAAAGGGACGTTGCGGGTTGAGAATATGGCGATGATTTTGCAGGCTCGAAACCGTTCGGCGGCGGGAGCGACGGCGCCTGCGAGCGGATTGTACTTGGTGAACGTTGAGTATTGACCGGCAGGATTCCAGCGCTACCCGCTTCGCCTATTTACCGTTCAACCCCCGCAGCTTACGAATTACTGCTTAGCAGGAAAATGGGCCCCGCAATCCGGTATCATATGACGAGGGATGCCTGTCCCTTTCCGGAGGATGGTGAATGGCCGTACCGGTTTCACAGATGTGGACTGTCGCGACATATGTGTTGCGGCAGAAGATGGCTGGGCGGAAACGCTATCCGCTGGTGTTGATGCTGGAACCTCTGTTCCGCTGTAACCTGGCTTGCGCCGGGTGCGGCAAGATTCAGTATCCCGCACACATCTTGAAGAAGGAACTGACGCCCGAAGACTGTTTTCGCGCGGTCGACGAGTGCGGCACTCCGGTGGTGGCTATCCCCGGCGGCGAGCCACTGATGCATCCGCGAATCCACGAGATCGTTGCCGGGCTGATCGAGCGCAAGAAATATATCTATCTGTGCACCAACGCTCTGCTGCTGAAAGAGAAACTGGACCTGTTCCGTCCCAGCAAGTACCTGGCATTTTCGGTGCATGTGGACGGGCAGCGTGAGCATCACGATTTTTCGGTGTGCCGCGAGGGTGGGTATGACCTTGCGGTGGATGGAATCCAGGAAGCTGTTAAGCGTGGATTCCGCGTCACTACCAACACGACTTTATTCGACGGCGCCGATCCCAACAGCGTGCGCGCTTTCTTCGACGACATGATGGAGATTGGCGTGGAGAGCATGATGCTCTCGCCGGGTTATTCCTACGATAAAGCGCCCGACCAGAGCCATTTTTTGGGACGCGCGCGGACGCGGCGCCTGTTCCGGTCGATTCTGGCCAATCGCAAGCCGAGCTGGCGGTTCAATCTATCGCCTCTATTCCTTGAATTCCTGATGGGGAAGCGCACTTACCGCTGCACTCCCTGGGGCATGCCTACCTATAATTTGTTCGGCTGGCAGAAGCCCTGCTACTTATTGCAGGACGGCTACGCCGACACATTCGCCGAGCTGATGGAGTCGGTGGAATGGGAGAATTACGGCACCGAGTCGGGCAATCCGAAGTGCGCGAATTGCATGGTGCACAGCGGATACGAGCCCTCGGCGGTCAACGACACGTTCGGTTCGCTGCGCGGCTTTGCGGCTACCGTACGAGCTACTTTTTCACGATATCCGGATGAGGACGCGCTGGCGGATCTGAACCAGCCGGTCGCGCCGGTTTACTCGCACAATCCTTTTGTACAAATCAGCGCAGCACCAGTCCAGGAAGAAAGCACTGTATGAGCAGTTCGGAAGAGTTTGCTCACTCCTCAGGAACCGGATTGCCCGATCCGGGAGTGCATAAGAGCGCCGACGAACTCGAGGTCGCGCCTGGCCAGCAACATGAAAATCTGGAAGGCTGGATCCCGGAGATGGCGCGGGAAGAAGACATTCGCGCTGCGCTGGAGAAGGCGTTCGATTATCGCGGCGATGTGACAATCACTTTGCCGGATGGCCATAAGATCGCAGGCTACATCTTCGATCGCCGCAGCGGAGAGACTTTGGGCACTTCGTTTGTTCGGGTGATGGCGAGCAATAGCGGGGAGAAAGTTGTGGTCTGCTATGCCGACATCGCCGCGTTGGCTTTCACCGGACGCGATACCGCGGCCGGGAGAAGCTGGGAGGCGTGGCTGCGGAAATATTGGGTTAAGCGGGAGGCGGGGGAGAAGGTCAGTCTCTCGCCCGAGTCGCTGGAATAGTAGCGCCGGTATCCTGCCGGCTTATTGCCGACGCTACAATACTCAGGCCGGCGCGACACCATGCCGGCGCCTTCAAGTCACTTGGCTACCAATTTGCAAGCTGTTGCCAGCCGCATCCGGTCAATAAATCCTGCGACCGGAGAACTTCTTCGTGACTTTCCATCTGCAAGCGATCTGGATGTCCAGACCGCCATATCGCGCGCTCGGGCGGCACAGTTGGGCTGGCAGCAAGTTCCTGTCGAAAAACGTGTCGCCATCTTGCGTCAATTCCAGCAACTGGTGAACGAAAACAAATCCGCCATCGCGCGCCTGATCACCAGCGAGGCGGGCAAGCCCTACGTCGAAGCTTTGAGCACGGAAATTCTCGTGGTGCTGGATGCGGCGCGCTTCTGCATCGAGAACGCGTATGCCTTTTTGCGCCCGGAACCGGTACCGCATGCCAGTCTGGCCATGCGGGCGAAAACTGGCAAGATCGTGCGCGAGCCTTACGGCGTGATTGGCATCATCTCACCGTGGAATTATCCCTTCTCGATTCCGGCGGTGGAGACCTCGGCGGCGCTGGTAACTGGAAATGCCGTGGTGTTGAAGCCTTCGGAGTTTACCTCGCTGGTGGCGCTCGAATTGGCGTCTTTGCTGCACCGGGCAGGCGTGCCTGAAGATGTGCTGCAGGTCGTCGTAGGCGATGGTTCCACAGGTGCGGCGCTGATTCACGGCGATATCGACAAGCTGGTTTTCACGGGCAGCGTTCCCACCGGGAAGCGCATTGCGCACGCTGCGGCAGGGCGCCTTTTGCCGGTGCTTCTGGAATTGGGCGGAAAAGATCCCATGATCGTGCTCGACGATGCGGATGTGGACGTCGCGTCGAGCGGGGCGGTGTGGGGCGCATTTGTGAATGCCGGGCAGGCTTGTCTTTCCGTTGAGCGCTGCTATGTGCATCGGAAACTGTATGAGCCGTTTGTTGAGGCTTGCGCGCGCAAGACCAGGCAGTTGCGGGTTGGCAATGGGATGGATCCGCAGACTGATGTTGGCCCGATGATTCACGAACGGCAGTTGAGCATGGTGGAATCGCAGGTAGAAGACGCGGTGGCGCAGGGAGCTCGGGTACTGGTCGGGGGATCGCGACTGCCGGAGTTGGGGCCGAACTTCTTTGCTCCCACGGTGCTGGCCGATGTCAATCACGGGATGCACATCATGCGCGAGGAAACGTTTGGTCCCACGCTTCCTATTATGGCGTTCGATTCCGAGGACGAGGCCGTCTGCCTGGCCAACGATTCCGATTACGGGCTAGCCGCCAGCGTGTGGACACGCAATCATGCGCGCGGCGAGGCGATCTCACGGCGCATTCGTGCCGGGACAGTGATGATTAACGACACGGTTTCCTGTTTTGGCATCAGCGAAGCGCCGCATGGCGGCGTGAAAGCCAGCGGCATTGGCCGCACGCACGGGCGAGCGGGACTGGAAGAGATGGTGTGGATCAAGTATGTGGACGTGGAGCGCTTGCCGGGGATGAAGAAAGTTTGGTGGTACAAGTACGGAGAAAGATTAGGGCCGCAGGTGGAGGGATTGGCCGATCTGCAGTTTGCGAATCGGTGGCGTCGGCGCCTGCTGGGAGCGCTGCGTTCGTTGGCAGCGATCACGAAGAGAGGAAAGCTGTAGCCGTCTGAAATTTGAGGGAATGCCTGTCGGCGTTCGAGCAGGGGATAGGAGACGCAAGGTCCTTCGACTGCGTAGCTGCTTCGCTTCGCGAAACGCTACTGCGCTTAGGATGACAGGTCAGATCAGGGTTACGATTTCTTGATGCGCGAATTTATCAGGCTGATGCTACAAAGGAGTCGAACTTTGAGAAGCTGATGCCTTGGAGGGATTGAATGTCTGCTGATTCCGCTCGCATGTCTGCAGCACCGGTTGGGTCGGCTGATCGCGCCCGTGACCTTCTTCGTCACACTTTGGCTACGCTGGCGTATCGCGGCGGGAAGGCGGTGCGGGGAGCGCCAGCGCCGTTTGCCGAGTTTCGGGCCGCGGAGAGCACGCGAACCCCGGCGCAGATTCTGGCCCATATCGGAGACCTGATGGATTGGGGGTTGTCGATCGCGCGAGGACAGCAGAAATGGCACAACTCCACTCCGCTAGCGTGGGATCAGGAAGTGAACCGCTTCTTTTCGGCTCTCAAGCAGTTCGATGATTTCCTTGCGTCGGAGCAGCCGCTGCAGGCTCCGGTAGAAAAACTTTTTCAAGGTCCGGTGGCCGACGCGCTCACTCATGTGGGGCAGATTGCGATATTGCGGCGCATCGCTGGCGCGGCCATTCGGGGTGAGAGTTATTTTGCCGCGGAGATCACGGCGGGACGAGTGGGAGCGGAGCAGTCGGCTCCGAAATGGGAGTTCGATTAGCAAACGGCGGACTACTGCGCCCTACTTGTTAGTGCCTTGTCTAACCGAACAAACCATGAAAATCTGACCCTCGTCAGAGAAGTGGCCACCCGCCACCAGATGTGCCTTTGCGAAACCCGGTAAACGGCTGTAAACTCCTATTCCTCACAAGGAAAGTGAGAAGGCCCCTTCAGAAAATCCGGCCCAAAAGAGGAGGTGGATATGAGAAGCTGGAAGCAAATAAGTCTTCTCACGTTGTGTGTGGTTGTCCTTTTGGCCTCGACTCCCGGAAAGCCTGCATGGCAGATGAAGGCTGATTACGTGGAAGCATGCAGCTGCCATCTGTTTTGTCCCTGCTATTTCAATAAGCATGCCGAGCACCCGCACTGTGAGTTCAACATGGCTGTGAAGGTGCGCGAAGGGCACTCGGGCAACACTAATCTTGCAGGGGCCAAATACTGGCTGACTGGGGATCTTGGCGACGAGTGGGGTACAAACAAGAAAGGAGAGTGGGTGGTGGTCTCGTTCGACCCATCCACGAACAAAGAACAACGGGAGGCGCTAGCCCCCATGATTCTCAAGACGTACGGTCTGGAATGGGGCGAACTGAAAGTGCAGGAAGCGCCAATCGAGATCAGTCGGGCCGGGGACATGGTCAACGCCAGTCTTGGGGGTGGTCAGATGGCTTCCATGAAACTGAAACGCGAAGCGGGCGCCGACGGCAAAGGCGTCGTATTGAAGAACGTCAGATATTTCGGGGCCCAGAACAATGACGGTTTCGAAATGTACCGCTCTCTCGATCACAGCGCCAATGTACAAGGGCACAAATTCTCCTACTCCGACCGGAACGCTTTTCTGATTTCGATCGACACACACGAAGGCGAGGCCGGCGGTATGTCGGGCAGCAACTGAAAGAAATCTGTTCTATGTGGCCCCCGCATTTAGCGGGGGCTTCTTGTTTTGCGAATTACGTTTTGCGAATCACGTGGTCTGAACGCCGTTCAGCAAGCAAACGCCATTCCGGTAGGCTAAGGTCGCAGGTAGTGGCGCAGTTTGACAAGGAAGCGAGCCGAACGCGCGGTTTATGTTTCGCAAAGAACGCGAAACCTCGGGCAGCTCGCTCAGATCCCCTTCGGCTTCGCTCGGGGCAGGCTCTCGCTGCGCAAAAGAGGCTGGCTGGCTCGGAATGAGAACCAAACTGCACCACCACCAGCAGCCGGTGTCGCTCCGCGTGGGATCAGGAAGTGAGCCGTTTTTTCACAACAGCTTGAACCGGAATGCGGCCCGCGAGAATCGATTCGCCGGCCGCCCCGATCCAGTCTCAGACCAACTTCACTGCTTATATGGTTTCGGTGGTTTCGGTGGCCCCGGCGGATATTTTTCCACCACGCACTTTCGGCGGCAGTGCTCGGCAGCGGCGGCGGGAACGTCCTTGATTCCGGCAAATTGAAAAAATACCTTCGAAGTGAGAGGCCCGACAACATATTGCTTCTGCGCCGAGTCGTAATGTTTCACGGCGGGGTCCACAAAGTTCGCCACCATGTAAACCGTGGTCGCAGGAAACAGGTCTCTGAGCGTTCCACCACAGATCGGCCCTTCATAGTCGGGCGCGTGTACGGAGTCACCGGGATTCGCAGGCCGAGGCTCCCGTCGCGGAAGTCCCTGGCTGCAATCAAAAACTTCCTTGTTATCGACCACACGAGTGATTTCGACGTGGTGCGGATCGGACAGCTTTGCCACAACGCAGCGCCCGCCATCGCGCAAACTGGCGACCGAGCATTTTGTGACAGACCACGGACGTATCGGATGTCCATCGCGGGCTAGCGGACGACCTTCGCCGGTCATCGATTCTAGTGATGCTACCCTTGGCAACTGGTAGATTACGGCACTCTCGAGCCGCATCGCGGGAGCTCCCAAAGGTGCGTCAAAGTGGATGGCAAACGTCCCGTCCGCCGCGTCCACTGCTCCCGTATCATAGCTGGGCAGACGAGGATGCAAGGTCAACGGATTGGGCCCCGCATCGAAAAGCGTAGCGTCCTGGATAATAATGGGGTCCGGCTGATTGAAATCAACGCCGGTAAATGTGGCCCCAATGTGAAACTCTGCACCTCCCGGCACTACACCGGCAGTGCCCCCTGACCAAGCAGGATTTCCAGCAGACCATGTAATGCGATAACGATTAAAGGTTACGCCTTTGAACACGGTCATTCCGGATGGACCGGTAACCACCGGGTTGATCCACGGACTGGAACTTCCAGTGAATGACCACGAGAGATTCACCGCCGGAAGGGTGCTCAGAAAATCGATGGCCAGGCTGTGGCCGTCCTGAGCGTTAGGGTTCCTCAAGTCCCAGTTGTGCATGGTTTGAATCGAGAGGCCGACGTTGGCGGCCAGAAGGCTGTAGGTGCGGTCACTAAAGTGGCGACGGAAGGTGGCACGATCGTCTCCGGTGAGATAGCAGCCCGCGGGCATGGTATGGCGATGAAAGCTGTCTTCGCCGGGAAGCGGAGCTGCACCATTCTGTCCGCAAGCACCCGTCGGGGGATCGTCGTCAGTGTGGGAAAGACCGTAAGTATGGCCGCCTTCGTGTGCCGCAGTTCCACCGATGGCCTGAGCCCACCGATCGAGAGTGGCGTTGGCACCGGTCAGCGACCCGGTCGTCGAGCATACTCCCGGGGTTCCGGTTCCACCTTCACAGGTTGTGTACGTTCCGCCCCAGACGCGAGCAAAATCGATGTCAATGGCATCCCCGGTGTCTACTTCCTGGGCCTCGCCCCACGCGTTGTCGTTGGCATCGGATCCGACCGCGACGGTCACACGCCGCGCCGGCGGCATTGCAAGAGTCGCGGGATTGGTTGTCGTCTCCAGCACCTGCACATTGAATTCGCAATAATCGTCCACCACCACGTCACGAATGCGGTCCCTGAGGGCAGCTGTCGTTCCGATGGCCGGATTCAAACCGGCAACATCGAAGGTGCGCGCCGGACTGACATTGGTGTCGTAACTGGGGAAAGTCGCATCGTCCGCGGTAGGAAAGTACAGAAAGAGTTTGTGGCTCTTGGCGCTATCGGTGGAGCCGTAGCTCAAGGGACACGTTTGGGCGCGCAACGGATTTCCTGCAATCGCCAGATAACAGAAAACCGCCACGGCAATAGTTGTTGACGGTCTTGTGAAAATTGTCAAAGCAGACGTTTTCATTGCTCCTCCTCCTTGGCACCGGAGATAACCGGCAAGTTTCTGACGGATAGTGAAGCGGACGCGATCTTCGTTTCACTTCCAGTAAGGGGAGTGAGACAATTTTTGTTGTATAGAAAATCGGCGTCTCCGCTGTCGCTCCGCCGAGTCGATTCAGGTAAAATAAGCAGTTTTGAGATGGGCGGTGAACCGGCCGCTTCGACGAGGTCACTCTTTGGCCATCACGGAAAGCGCAGCTTCAGCTATGGCATCTGTTCCGCAACTTCCTCATCATAAGGTCAAACTCAAGAAAGTTGGCCAGCGCTCCTGCAACGAGAAGAACGAGAAGGGCAAGTTCTGTGGCGGACATCTCAAGCGCTGGTATTACATGACCGACGTGCTGGAGCATGGGTGCGGGGACGTGGCCAAGGCTTGGGGTCCGAATGCGGAGGTATATCGCTGCGAACATTGCAAGACCCTGTACCTGCCAAATCCGGATGATGTGCGCGGCATCAACGTAGCGGGGCAAGGCCAGACTTCGGTGTTTGGATTGACGGTGCCGCCGAAAGAGAAGTAGCGGACAGGAGTAAAAGCAGGTCCTTCGCTGCGCTCAGGATGACAACAATATTGTGAGTCGTTGACTCACTCACACATGGATTACCCACACGCGCAACTCTCATGAATCCCTCCGAACTCATTTACGACTGGAACAAGATTCATCCGGCGTCGCTCCGGCCTGCGGGACGTGTGCTGCTCAATGATGAGACTTTGCGCGACGGATTGCAGTCGCCGTCAGTTCGCGATCCCTCCATCGAGGAAAAGATTGAAATCCTCCGTCTAATGGAGGCGCTGGGGATTGACTCGCTCGATCTCGGGCTGCCGGGAGCAGGTCCGCGGGCGGTAGAGCATGTGGAGGCACTGGCACGAGAAATTGTGGATCACAAAATGAAGATTCGCGCCAACTGTGCCGCGCGAACGCACGAGAGTGACATCCGTCCCATTGCCGAACTGGTACAACGTACTGGGCTGAGAATCGAAGCGGCTACATTTTTGGGATCGAGTCCGATCCGCCGCTATACCGAGAGCTGGACTGAGGACTTTCTTCTTCAGACGACCGAAACAGCGGTGAAGTACGCGGTCTCGCTCGGGCTCGATGTAATGTACGTTACAGAAGATACGACACGCTGCGATCCGCAGATGGTGAAGCAGCTTTACTCAACTGCAATTAATTGCGGAGCCCGCGCCATCGTGATCTGTGATACTGCCGGCCACGCAACTCCCGTGGGGACATTTGCGCTGGTGCGCTTCATCATGGACGAGGTGGTGAAGCCCTCGGGAGAAAAAATTCGCGTGGACTGGCACGGACATTGCGACCGTGGGCTTGCGGTCGCGAACTCCCTGGCAGCTCTGGTTGCTGGGGCTGAGTGTGTGCACGCCTGTGCTCTGGGCCTCGGCGAGCGGGTGGGCAACACGCAAATGGATCAGATGCTGGTGAACCTTAAGCTGATGGGCATCCCGCCCTGGGCAGAGCAGGATGTTAGCAAGCTGAAGCAGTATTGCCAGGCAGTTTCGCGGGCCACGGGAGTACCGATCCCGGCGAATTATCCGGTGGTCGGCGAAGATGCTTTCAGAACCGCGACTGGCGTGCATGCGGCAGCCGTCATCAAAGCTTACAAGAAAAATGACACCGAACTGGCCAACACAGTCTATTCCGGTGTGCCGTCGCATCTGTTCGGGCTGGAGCAGGTGATCGACATCGGACCGATGAGCGGCAAGTCGAACGTGCTGTTCTGGTTGGAGCGGCGCAATTTACCGGCAACCGAAGATGTTGTCGAGCGAATTTACAAGAAGGCTAAATCATCGAATCACACGTTGAGCGAAGCCGAGATTCTGGAATGTGTACAGGCTTCCACCGCGCGGCGTTCTTAGCTGGTTAATACAGCTTCGGTTACAACCGTAACTGCTAGCTTTGGCATCGAATATTGTTCCCTGAGGCATAATTGTTAACGAGCGTGGCCACTCGTAGCTACATTCTGTTGGCGGAAAGCGATCCCAACGTACTCTACACCTTGACCGGTATTCTGGAAGAAGCCGGTTTCAAGGTGTGGGGTGTGTCGCGGTTCGAGGAAGCCCGGAAATCCTTGCGCCAGCGCGAGTTCGACGCAGTCATGACCGAACTCGGGCTGGAAATGGAGGATCAGGGGCTGGAACTGGCCAGACAGGCAAAGAAGCTGCCTTCGTCTCCCGTGGTGATGATTTGCGCGGCCAACCCAACGGTCGAGAAGCTGCGCTCCGCGATGGCTTTGGGGGTAGATTACGCAGCCTTCAAGCCGCTCGACGTGGAAGAGGTCACGTCGGCGCTGAAGCGGCTGATCGCGCGCCGCACCGATATGGCCCAGGCATAGCCCCCACAAGTTAGAACCCTAAATCGTGCTCTGCCTGCCATGACAAGCGCCCTTTCTGGTGATAAAATCCAGGCACTCAGTATCTCTGGGTCACCCTTCCATGCACAGTGAACAACGTTCTCTACTTCTGGTAGACGACGAGAGCAGCATTCTGCAGACGCTCCGCATGGTGTTTGAACAGCAAGGTTACCAAGTAGTAACTGCCCAGAGCTGTGCGGAAGCAGTGGAGCTGCTGACCAACGGGCACACGTTCGACGCCGTGGTCACCGATCTGAACATGGAGAAGGAAGACATTGGTTTGGAGGTGGCGCGGGCCGCCCTCAGAATCAAGCCGAAACCCGCAGTGGTGATTTGCACCGGGTTTGCCAGCGTGAGCAATTCGCGGGCAGCGCTTGATCTCGGAGTGGATTACATGGCCCACAAGCCGGTGGAGTTAGAGGGATTGATTGCCGCACTGAACAAGCTGCTTTCCCGGCGAAGTGATTCTGGGAGGCGCAAGTGATGGCAAAGGCAATGCCAGAGAAAACGGGTTTGAAAAACGCCGCGCCCATGGCGTTGGTTGTACACCCGGATGTGGGCGTGATTACAAGCCTTCAGTCTGCGTTAGCGGACAAGGGGTATGTCACCATTGTAGCGCGTGATTTAGCAATGGCATTGCTGGCGATTACGCAGCATTATTTCCAGGTGGCGATCGTCTCTTCGCGTCTGGAAGAGGGCGGCGACGGTTGGCCGCTGGCCGGAGTGCTGCACCTTGTGTTCCCCCATGCATTCGTAAGCGTGACTTCGCCCGGCGAACCCGATGTGCTGACCTTGCAGGCGGCAATCAATCATGGCGTCCGCGAAATTTATCGCGAATCAATGCCGGCGCCGGAGATTGTGGGCTCGATCACGAAGCAGTTGGAAGACGCCAGGCCTGCCGGCAAGCGCCCAAAAGTGCAGTAGTTCGGCGTTCCAGAAGCGCCACATTGTTCGATATCTGACACTGAGACTGCTGTCAGATTTCTCCTGTAACTGAGTGGCTGTATTCGTCTTCCCTCCTGACAACCTCTGCGCCGGAATCCGCTTCCCACTGGACATGAAAGTCGCAGGATTATGTGTTCTTAATGGCTTGCGGAAATCCGCCTTTCTTCTTTTCTCTTTGCTTCTCCTCCTTGCGACGATGGTAGTGCCGAAGTTCTCCCCGGCACAGGTCAACATCGCTCAGCTCAGCGACACTCACCTGGGCGAGGCGCACTCGCCGCATGCCACCGAGAATCTTCGCAAAGCGGTGGAAATGATCAATGCGCGTCGCCCTGACGCTGTCATTTTGAGCGGCGATATCGGAGAGAATCCGGCACAATGGCAACACGCTCGGGAAATCCTGAAGGGTTTAAAGGCCCCGCTCTATTACGTTCCGGGAAACCACGATGTACACACCCACGATGTGAACAAATACCGCGAGGTCTTTGGCAAGGACTACTACACGTTCCGGGTGAAGAACGTCGAGTTCGTGATGATCGACTCGCAGTTACTGGGCAACTACGAGCAATACGAAGCCAAGACTCCGCCGCCGCTGCCTTCGGATACGCAAGCCGAGTCGGAGAAGATGCTGGCTTGGCTCGACGGACTCAGCAAAGAGCAGAAGCTGGGCGGCATTGTGGTTGGCGTGCAGCATATCTCGCCGTTTCGTGATAACGGATTCCCTGATGCCAAGCCGTACTGGGTGGTGGACGAGCCCTACCGCTGGCGCGAGATGGATCTACTCAAGAAGCTGAAAATCAAGCACATGCTGGTCGGACACTGGCACAACGGACGAGTCTTCGAGAAGGAAGGCATAACTTGGCATGTGGCGCCAGCCACGAGTTGGCTTCCCTGGGGAGGGGAGTTGGGCTTTGCGATGCATACAATTGCCGCAGATGGGAATATCAAGACCGAGTTCGTGGCACTGCCGGGCGCGGCACCTTGATCCCGTAGGACTTTCTCATCACAGAAAGTTAAGCCGCACAGAGTCGGAAGAAAAAGTCCTGCTTTGAGACGATCCTTTTTCGGCCAAAACTAAGTTACTTAAGTGATCTTCCAACATGTTTCGCCACCGCTAAGAATGAGCAGACATGCGGCGGCGACTCTTATTCGCGTTGTTCACCGTGGTTGTGGGAAGCTCCACCGTGCCCGCAACCCAAGCGGTTGCCCAGCAGGAACAGTCCGGAAGCCCTCGCAAGGTAGTAAACCGGGCAATGCCGACATATCCAGATTTGGCCCGGCGACTGCAAATAACTGGGACGGTAAAAATCGCGGTTGTGGTCGCTCCGAGTGGTGCGGTGAAGTCCACCAGGGTGATTGGTGGCAGTCCCTTGCTGGTGAGAGCCGCTACCGACGCCGTCGAAAAATGGAAGTGGTCGTCATCAGCCCAGGAATCTACGGAATTGGTCCAATTGAATTTCCATCCTTAGAACAACAATTTCATTAGCCGTCCTGAGCTGTGTGCAGACCTCCGTCCAAGCCAAAACCTCTAATTCTGTTCCGCACGTTGTAAGATGACCCATTACCGCCATGGCTATGGGTTCGCGGGCGGACGTGTCGGAGTCGCAGCCTAACGTGCAGCAGGAGGTGGCGCGGCTGGCGTCGCTGCCCGAGGTGCGTTCGGCCTTCAACTGGCTGCGGGCGCAGGAGCCGCAGTTTGTGCATTGGCAGATGGAGTTGGCGCGCATCCCAGCGCCTCCGTTTGGAGAGGCGGCACGCAGCGAGTGGCTGGCGGGGAAATTTCGCGAGCTCGGGCTGGATGATGTCCAGAATGACGAGGTCGGCAACGTCTTCGGCACGCATCCGGGATACGGGCGCACTTACGTTGCGCTCAGCGCTCACATCGACACCGTCTTTCCTGCGGGAACACCTTTGCATATTCGGCAGCAGGGAAGCCGCGTCTATGGGCCGGGCGTCTCGGATAACGGCGCCGGAATGACGGCGATGTTGGCCATCGTGGGGTTGCTACGCTCGGTACGCATCCGGCACGCGATGCCGTTTGTGTTCATCGGAAACGTGGGGGAAGAAGGGGAAGGCGATCTGCGAGGAATGCGACAGATTTTCTCCTCTCCGCGTTGGCGGGACGTGATCAGCTACAACCTGGTGCTCGATGGTGCGGGCGCGGACACGGTCGTAGCCGAAGCTTTGGGCAGCCGGCGGTTTGAAGTAATCGTGCGCGGGCCGGGCGGACACTCGTGGAGCGACTTCGGCGGGCCCAATCCGATTCTTGTGCTGGCGCGAGCGATTCATACATTCACCGCTACGCCGGTTCCCACCTCTCCCAAGACCACCTTCAATATCGGGGTGGTTCGCGGCGGAACTTCGGTTAACTCGATTCCCGAGTCGGCCAGCATGCGGGTGGACATTCGTTCCACGTCGATGGCCGAGATGGAGCGGCTGGAGCAGGCTTTGCGGCAGGCGCTTGATCGGGCGATCGAGGAAGAGACGGCGGCCACCGAGAAGCGCGGATCGGCGCAGAAGCGGCCGTTTGGATTGAGTTGCGAGGTAGTGGTAATCGGTGATCGTCCGGCGGGAGAGCTGGATCCGAATGCCCGCATCCTGCAGGTGATTCGCGCCGTAGACTCGCAGCTTGGCAATGTGGCGCAGGTGCAGCGGGCTTCGACCGACGCAAATATTCCCTTGTCGTTGGGACGCGAGGCGATCGCCATTGGCGGCGGTGGAACTGGTGGCGGGGCTCACACCTTGCAGGAATGGTTCGACTGCAGTGGGCGTGAATTGGGCCTGAAGCGAATTCTTCTCACCTTACTTGCTTTGGCGGGAGTTGGTGCATGAACATCAGAACGTTTCTGTTCCTGCTGTCCACACTTCCCATGCTGCAAGCGCAAAATCAGAACCCAAGCCCGAAGGCGGATGTCATCTTCATCCACGGAAATATCTACACCGGCGTGTCGGATACATCGGCGCTCGCTGCTGGCCGGCGCGCGGAGGCCATCGCTGTGCGCGGCGATCGCATCCTGGCCGTCGGAGACACGAATGACATTCTCAAGCTGAAGGGGCCGGGCACGCAGGTGATCGATCTCGGCGGGCATTTTGTGATGCCGGGGTTCAATGATGCGCATCTGCACCTGGCGTCGGCCGGCTTTGAAAAACTCAGCCTGAATTTGGTCGGCGTGAAAGACATCGAGGAGTTTCGAGGGCGCATTCGTGCGCGGGCAGAGAAATCCGCGCCGGGAGAATGGATCGTCGGAGGCGGTTGGGACCACACGTTGTGGCCGGTGAAAGAACTTCCGACGCGCTGGGATGTGGATGAGGTCGCAGGTCAACATCCGGTGTTTCTGCAGCGAGTGGATGGACACATTGCTGTCGCCAATACGCGGGCGTTGCAGTTGGCGAGCATCACGCTGGCGAGCAAGGATCCGGCTGGCGGCCAGATTGATCGGGACGCATCGGGACAGCCGACGGGCATTCTGCGGGAGACGGCCCGAGATGCGGTATCTGCTGTAATTCCCAAATCGACACACGATCAGCGTCGTCAGGCGATTGAGGCCGCACTCGTGGATTTGCGGCGGTGGGGAGTCACCTCAGCCCAGGACAATTCCACTTGGAATGATTTTCAGATGTACGAAGAACTGGAGCGAGAGGGCAAGCTCACGGCGCGGATCTCCGAGTGGCTTGCGTTCGATGATCCGCTGGCTACGTTGCAGGCGCATCGCGCTGCGCATGCCAGATCGGACAGCATGCTGCACACCGGCATGCTGAAGGGCTTCATGGATGGCTCGCTCGGATCGCACACCGCCGCGCTGCTCGATCCCTACGCGGACGATCCCAAGAATTCCGGGCTACCACAATACGACCAAGCCAAGCTCACGCAGATGGCAAAAGAGCGGATCGATGCCGGGTTCCAGATGGGATTTCACGCCATCGGCGACAAAGGCGTGCAGATGGCACTGGACGCATTTGCCGCAGCAGAAAAAGAAGCGCGCGACAAGAAGATCGACGCAGCAAACGGTGGGCAGGATTTTCGCCTGCGCATTGAACACGCGCAGGTGACGACGCCGGCGCAGGTTGCAAAGTTCAAAGAGTTGAAGGTGATCGCGTCCATGCAGCCCAATCACCTGCTCACCGACATGAACTGGGCTAAGGACCGGCTGGGAGAGAGACGCGCGGCGCATTCCTACGCCTGGGCGGAGTTCTTGAAGCACGGTGTGACTCTGGCGTTTGGCACGGATTATCCAGTCGAGCCGGTGACGCCCTTCCGCGGGCTGTACGCGGCGCTGACTCGCAAGAGTGAGAATGGCAAGAAAGAATATTTTCCGGAGCAGAAGCTGACCATCGAGCAGGCGATTGCGGCTTATACCACGGGATCGGCGTTTGCCGAGTTCTCGGAAAAAGACAAGGGAACGTTAGCCGGGGGGAACCTGGCAGATTTTGCGGTCTTGGACCGGGACATCACGGCGGTCCCTGCGGAGAAGGTTCTTTCCACGAAGGTGCTACGGACGGTACTGGGTGGGAAGACGGTGTACGAGGCGAAGTAAGCGTAGTCAATCCGAGCATTGAACCTTAAGAACTCTGGTTCGAGGGGGATCAATTCTTCAGGATCTTCGGCCTCGTGGAACCTTCCAGCGGATTCTTAATTTTCAAAGGAAGGATCAAAATTCCCGCCGAGAGATAAACCAAAGCGATACATCCAAAACTAGCGTTCAGAGAGTGAGTCCGATCATTCAGATAACCGATGACGTATGGTCCGGCGAATCCGCCGAGCTGCCCAGCCGAGTTGATCAATCCGAACGTGGCGGCGGCAGCAGATTCGCTCAAGATCATGGTCGGCATCGCCCAGAACACGGGATAGAACGCATAGAAGAACCCGCTCCCGCACAACAGCGATGACACCGCTAAGGGGACATTGTGGCGAGCTGTGATCAGGAAGGCGTACATCAGTCCCGCGGCAATTAGAGGAACGGCGGCGTGCCAGCGGCGTTCGGCGGTTTTGTCGGAATGCCAGCCATTCAGCAGGATGCCAGCAATACCCATCAGTGCGGGAATCAGGAGCAGGGATGTCACGGTTCGATCGGGCAGTCCTGACAGGCGCTTCACGAACGTTGGTATCCAATAGATGTTTCCCAGAGCGCCGCACAAAGCCAAGAACCAGGCAGCGATCAACATCAGCACCCGCCGGTCGCAAAAGGCTTCGAGGATGGTGTGGTCGCGAAGCTTCTTCTTGGCTTCGAGCTCAGCTTGCAACTGATCGGTGAGACAGTGCTGTTCGTCGACGCTAAGCCAGCGAGCCTGGGAAGGCCAGTCCGTCAGGTAAAAGATGGTTACGATGCCGAGAACGATGGCGGGAATTCCTTCCAGAATAAAAAGCCAACGCCATCCCGCCAGAAGGGGCCAACGAACTCCCAGCAGCCAGCCCGCTACCGGAGAGCCGATGAGGGAAGCGGTGGGAACCGCTGCGTAGAAACAAGCTATCGCCCGGCTCCGCTGGCGAAGAGTGAACCAGTGCGTCAGGTAGACGATCATGCCGGGGAAGAAGCTGGCTTCCGCGAGTCCCAGAAAGAAGCGCGCAGTGTAGAACTGGGCTGCGGAGTGAACGAACGCAGTAAGAATCGTGACCAGTCCCCAGGAGATCATGATCCGCGCAATCCACTTCCGGGCACTCCAACGCTCGACAGCAATGGCGCCGGGTATCTCGAAAAGAACATAACTCAAGTAGAAGATGCCCACACCGAGGCCGTACACGCGGTCACTGAATCCCAGGTCTGCGCTCATCCTGAGATTGGCGTAGGAAACGTTGACTCGGTCAAGGTAGTTAACGATGTAGATAAGAAACACGAAAGGAAGCAGGTGGTAAGCGACTCGCCAGCTGGCTCGCCGCCCGACGTCGGTCACTTCAGTCTTCATGGCAGATGCGATTTGCATGTGGATGGCCCGGGTACTTTCCTGGGCATCTTGGTTATAACTCAGGCCGATCGCTCCGCAATGTAGACGAAGCGTGAGAGGCGGCCTTCGCGAGCGTAGTGGCCAATGCCAGGGTGTGTCTTTGACTCGGCTGGTTGCGGCATTAAGAGCTCCAATGGACGGGTTGGCTTGAGATTTCCTGTTGACGTCAAAAGACCTGGAGCATTGTACGCTGCTCCGGCGGCCGTCCGCAGTTGGCTGGCCAGGCCAAGACACGGGCAGGATGCTGGCCCTACTTCATATCGCAACCGGGCCAGCTTCGTGTTGTGCGGCTTGGCTAACACTTCTTCTCCGTCCTGCGTCTAACCAAATGCAGCAGAGTCTCCGCCCAACTGGGTTTCTCCCCGTCCTTGGCGGAAGGTATAATCCAAAGAGATTGAATCTGTTAAGGAAGGTACGAAATATGGACGCGCGCGCAAGCGCTTTTTGGGTACGCCTTAAGGCCAACCGCATGGCGTACACGCTCACCATTTTAGCGACGCTGGCAGTCGGCATCCTGATTGGGACCGT
>Ga0070697_100000165_pt1 | contig 54046 bp, 33 predicted proteins | sample KBSK1501metaG_FD_65475 | JGI IMG/M metagenome (GOLD analysis project Ga0070697, IMG submission 65475) | Corn, switchgrass and miscanthus rhizosphere microbial communities from Kellogg Biological Station, Michigan, USA - KBS K1-50-1 metaG | ecosystem: Host-associated > Plants > Roots >... | reverse complement strand
GTTCGTGGATATTGCAGACAAGCGCGTTTGTTCTGGCCGCGCAAACACCTGTACTCTGATCTGGCATCTGGCTTTCTCCTTGAAGTTGGGCAAAGTCACGGTGTAAGCGGCGCGGGTGGTGGTAACACCCGCGCTGCTCGTTGCTCTCGGTCTGTTCGGCTTAGTACTCGGACGGAAGCAAGACCGTAGTTGCGCTGCGGTCTGCTTCGGTGATGATCCAAAGTTTCTGACCCTTGCCGGTGCGATACGCGCTCAAAAGGCGAAAGCCTTCTTTCAATGAAAGTTCGTTCTCCTGAACGTCGTCGTCTGAAAGCTCGCTTCCCCAATCGCAGGACATGTGACGGCGTAAGAATTCAATCGCTGTTTGTCCGGCAATCTGGAGTGCTTCTTCTGCTCCGGGCGTGATGTAGGTTTGGCCTAGCGCAAAGCGTGTCACGCTGGCTTGGTGGTTTGTGTTATGGTTTCGTCGCATCGATCATTTCTCCTTTGACGGGTGAAAAGTTGGTGCCTGGGCTAGGCGAGCGTTGACGCGCTTTCCTAGCCCCTTCTCGTTCCTCAATGTTCAGTTTCGTGCTCGCTTGCTTGTAGTCGTCCGGCTCGCAGGATTTGATCTGCGGCGCGGAATATCTTCTGTGCGCTTTTTTCGGGGATGGCGTCGCCGTTGTAGCCAATGGCGGGGCATAGCCAGTTCTGGATATAGCCTCGGCAGTAGTCCGCGCCTTCGAGGTTCAACGCTTCGCAGCAAAGCAACGCGACTGCTTCGGCTTCGACTTCGCGCAAGTTCTTGGGCGTTCGTTCGGTGTCGGTAAAATCGGCTTCGCTGGTGTGGCCTAAAATGACGTGGGCCGTTTCGTGGAATAGTGTCTTGTGCGGGAGTTGGGCCACGGGATTGATCGCGATCTGTCGCTTCTTCGCGTATCCCTGACAGTTGCCGTCCGTATCGGTGAAAGCGATCTGCTCAATGTCGAGGGCGGCTAGTGCTCGCTCGGCTTCCCACTCGGGCAAGCGTGGCGCGGTGAATTCGTCGCCGATGGTCTGGCTAATGGCGAACCATCGCGCCTTATGCATAAAGCTGGTGAACCTGCGCTCGCCGTTCTCGCCTTCGGTCTCGTCACTGCCCTGTTCATCGCGAACCTTGCGAGTGATCGGCATGCATAGAATCAAAGCGCGTTCGCCGCGTTTGACCGTGCGGCCTAGTGCTTGCCAACCGGGAAAGGTATTGATCGGGCCGGGTTCCAGTCCGCGCAATTGGCATTGCACGAGGGCAAGGATTTGATTTCCGATCGAGTAATTGTGAAAGGCTGAATAAGCTTCCATGATCAGACCTGGCTTGTTGACTGCTTCAACTAACAAGGCTGACCACTTGGGAACGTCGGGTGCTGGTTTGGTGGCATGTCGTTGCATTGGTTCGGTGCTCCTTTCGCTGCGTGTGGTTTTGGTCTTTGGCCTTAAAGAACAGGAGTTTTCCCCCTTCGTAGCGACGTTGGGACACGGGTGGGCGCTCGACCGACACAGGGACTGCCGGAACGGAGTGGAGGACTCGGAGGCTTTGCGGAGAGTTGTCGGGCGGGCTCCCGTGGCACAATGAGAGCGCAGAAGGGGGAAAACCAGATTAAATTTCTCGGCTTAAATGGAACGCAGTGAAATGTATGGCGAGGCCTTATTGAAACAGGGTGCGCGATACGCGCGAAACCACGATCTGACTACGGAGAGTTTTGGTCCTCATCTCCTAGATATCTATCCTGGTTCTTGACTCGAATCGCCTGTTGATTCTTACGCGATGCTAGTAAGCTTCGTGATGAGATTGTGCGTTCATCAAATTGGCACTGTCCTTACACGAGCGCCCAGAAAATGAATAGCTGCCTGGTTGACCCACCTCGAAGCGAAGGTGACTGTGATCCCTAACTGGCCATTGGCATGCGGACCAGCGGGTACAACAGACTTCATTAGCGCGCAAGAATGAGTCGATCCTACTTTGGTAGAAGACGTTGAACGGAGAAATGAAGCCACAAGATGGAAACATGATCATTCTCGGTTTCGATCCTGGAGGGATCCGTCGCTTCGGCTGGTGTGTGGCTGAAGGTAACACTGAGGGTCGGCTACGGTTCCGCGACGCAGGCTTAGCAGACCATGCAGCGGGTGCTGTTTCTGCTGCACTTACTAGTGCGCGTGACGTAAACAGAATATGCGCGGCCGGTATCGACAGCCCACTTTTCTGGATAGCTGACGGGGATAGACGCGCCGAAAAGAGTATTCGCGGCGCCATGAAACGGATTGGTGCAAAGAACGTCGGCGGAACTGTACAGCAGATAAACTCATTGCGAGGTGCCTGCCTTGCACAGGGCATTATGGCCGCACTACTTCTTCGCCAGCGAGTGCCCAAGATCCGGATAACGGAATCTCATCCCAAGGCTCTCCTGTGGTTATTGAAGGTGGCGAACGTGGATCGTATGGTGGCTGAAGTGACAGTTAAGGATCTTGACGAGTTCATTGAGGCCGAATCACCCCTGTCATCCGACCATCAGCGTGATGCCGCGCTTGGGGCGGTCGCCGCTTGGGCGATGGTTACCTGCCGCCCTGGGTGGCATGATCTTTTCCTCGATGAGCAGAGCGCATTCGCTCCAGTCGCGCCCGTCGAGTATTGGATGCCGATTCGATAAGTCGCTGCGAGTAGTGTTTTCACTATGCTTGAGCAATACCTACCGATTTCCACACCCTACGATCCCGCCGAAGACCCTCCGGGCAGTATCGATCCTATGGGAACGGTTACAACTGCGGAGCAAATAGCCGAAGTGTTATTGCCGGGGCTGACTGCCCGGATGTGGCGGGCTCGGCACCTCACGTTTGCGGCACTGGGAGCTCTGATCGGTGAGCGAGCCGCCTCTATGGACGGTGGCAGTGAGGAGACGAGACTGGAGGCTCGGCTCGGCTTGGAGCGACTGTTCGTTTCGGCGGTGGCGTGGAAGGACTCCAAGGACGAGGACTGGCATCGGGCATCTAGGCGGCTGCCGGGGATTACGTTGGCTCGCCGTGCGATCCATGCCGGCCATCAGCCACTCGGAAAACAGAATTTTCTGAAGGGTCAAGGAATCAACGGCCCGTTCGGCGTAGTGCAACGACTCGCTCGCAATCTGGACATCATCGACGACGACAATCGACTGAGCCGTAATGGCGAGGAGTTACTGCTTGCGTGGTCCGCCGAGCAGGGACTTAGCGGAATCCTAGATGACACTAACTCCGGGAGCATTGGGTCAGGCTGGTTGCAGCGGCTGCTCCGCCACGTCTTAAATCATATAAAGGAGGGCATATGGCCGAACAACGTTTGGTGGGGTTGGTCGGACTTGGCTAATGTCCTGCGTCCAGATCAACCGACACCGCGCGAGACAAAGATATTGTTCCAGTTGTTAACGAGTGAATCTAACGCCACTAGGAAACGAGTCATAGAGCTGCTGCTAAGCCCAGGCGTTCTTCAATGCTATAGGGTAGTAATAACCGATGGCTCGCGGGGAGAATTGGATCGCGCGATTCTAGCTCAGCAGATCGAACCTCTTGTGCGGGCTGGCAAAGACGAGACCGACCGTTTGGTCTGCTATGCAATCAACTTAGTCGAGGCACATGAACAACTCAGTGGTTGCCTCGAAGCGGCATTTCGTAGCTTGATGTGGGGGCTCACACGGCGCGGTGGGCGGAGCACCACAGATGATCTGCTGGGCGACTCCGCAGTTGTTACGAGCCTCGCATCAACTCGCCGCAAACTCACCCGCGCAGCGAAGCGTTTTCAAATAGTTATGTCCAAGCTCAAGGACCACCCCCAAGTGCTTGATGCCGTAAATATCGAACGCCTCGATCAGTTAATGCAGGATGGCCTGGAAAGCTTGACCGGCGAGCGAGATCTCGTCGACGTCGTAATGCAGCGACACCGGAATGTTCAGCAGCAGAAGCGTAAAGGGGTTTGGATCGAATCGGAGAATCCGTACTTGACGCTGATGCCGGGCTTTGGGGATGCGAAGGATGCCCCCCCGAGTTACGGAGACGTTTATCTCCATCAGTTTCGCGTCTCCAATGCGTATAGTTTTCTGAGCGATCTTGGTAAGGTGCCCGGAGTTGAGGTTACCGATGGCGAAGAAGAGTAAGTCTTCCGACAAATCCCCACTTTCGTATTTTTGGATACCTCCCGCGAGTGGAACCGCGGAGGGTTGCGGCGAACCGTGGGCATGCGTGGCGACTACGTTTGAGTTTGGCGCTGACTTCTTTGAGACTGAGCTCCTACCGCGATTTCTCGGTCTCAAGTTCGACAACACCGAGAACGAAGCGTCGTTCGTTGTCGAGCGTGAAGAAGCTCTGAATCTCGCTCATGTCTCGGTGCTGGTTGATCACAATCGATTTGACTCATCGCAAACTACGCTACGGTGGGATCAGATTCCGATTCAAATTCCAGGCGGAATCCAACACGCCAAGATCACGATTCTCGCTTGGGAGAAGCTAACTCGAATAATCATCGGGTCAGCAAATCTGAAGAGGATCTCCTATCGTCGGAATCGCGAGATATTCGCCGCTTTAGATTTCTGGGACGGCCCTGACTCCACCCCACTTCAAATATTGCGCGATACCCTTGACTTGGTAACTGTAATGCTCTCGTGGTCACGCTCGTCGGTTGTTTCCGTCGAACGAACTCTGCAAACGGTGCAACGCCTTCGACAAGTAATTCGAGGTTGGAATACCGCCCCGGCAGATTTTACTCCTCGCGAACGCCCTCGTGTTGCGTTGGCAGCAACACATCCGCGGGCGGCTGGTCATCCGGCACGCTCGACGTTGGATGAAGTGATGCAGTTGTGGGGAGATCGTCGCGCAGCGTCCGTTGTTGTCGTTTCGCCCTTCACTACACCAGAACCGGATCCAGAAGCTGGTGATGCTGTTGTGAACAAACTCGCCCAGGTTTCGATGACGCGCGATTGTGAAGGCTTTTTTGTTGGGCCGGAGCTTCTTAAGACCCCAGAGGACGGAAGAACCCGTTTGCCGTTTCCGCAAGTGTTCAAAGAGAGTTGGAAAGGCCTCTTCGATAGGCGCGGTGGAGCGTACGTCCTGCCGTTGCCGCTTTGCGTTGAAGGAAAAGAGGACCGAAATCGGATTTTGCATTGTAAGAGCATCGTTTTGGAAAGCGATGATGTTGCGATGATGATGGTTGGGTCCAGCAATTTCACGCTTCGGGGAATGGGAGTCGGTTTCTCCAATTTTGAGGTGAACTTGGTCTTCGAGGACGTCCGTTCCACCAAACGCGGCGGGATGCGCCTGGTTGACCGATTGGGTTTACCACTAGAATGGGACGAAGCGTTATCAATAGATGAGGTCGAATGGGAGACACCGGAAGAGCCGCCGGAAGACGAGCCTGATGTTCGTCCAGCATTACCGGCGTTCTTTGCTTGGGCTACCTATTCCCAGGTTACGGGCGAACTTAAGCTAAAACTCGACCGACAATATGAACCGCCGAAAGTCTGGTCGGTGCGTCTACCGGGAACGGAAGTGGATTCGCCGACGCTCTTCGACTCTCACTCTGAGTGCACCGTACCTTCATTGGCGATTTTGACTCATGTGTTTCCCGAGGCGATGCACGCGGCAAACATCGTTGCTCTGATCGTCCACTGGCAAGGTAATGACGGGGAGTCGCAGCACTCGAAGCTGGGCGTCAGCATAGAAGGTGAGGAACATTTGTTGCCAGCTGAACAGTTTCTGAAACTGGATGCTGACGCGATTATCGAATGTTTACTGAGTGGCAAGACACCATCTCAGTGGTTCGACCAAAAACAGGGACAACTCAAAGCTGGGGGGCGGGCCTACCCTGCCATCGAGGTCGACACTTCATCGTTCCTGTTTTACCGAGTTCGCCGGTTTGGCCGCGCGCTCACGGGTATGTCACAACGCATCATCAAGACCTCACCCCGTTCCGATGCGATCCGATACCGCTTGCTCAAGGATCCTTTTGGCCCGATCTCTTTGGCTCAATCAATTTCGCGATTGTCTGAGGATGAACAAGGCGGCTGGTATTCAAAGCTCGACGGTGATCACCGCGTGTTTCTTCTAGCTGAGATTCTTTTGACGATCGTCCACTTACGGTCACGGATAACCAGAAAGGTGAAAGGCAAAGACCGCGAAGAGATCGAAGCGATCTTTGAGGCGGCCATTCAGCAACTGCAACAGAATACGGAGAGCGCCGCAGTCAACGATCGCCTTCCAAAGAACCTTCGGGACTACCTAGCCCGAGTGCAATTGCGAGCTCGATCAGATGGTGCCGATCCCAAGGAGGTGCTGCGTGTCGATTGATTGGCCCTTCGCGGAGTCGATGATCAGGCTAGGAGGATCCGACAGGCAGTGCATTCAACCGGAGGATGCCGCGCGTCAGACCAAGACTGCCAAGGACATACTGAAGGGTCTTTCAGAGCGGCCTGGTATATTACTAAGTGACGAAGTAGGTATGGGCAAGACTTATGTCGCGCTAGCGGTGGCGACTTCGGTTATCGTTGCCACAAAAGGTCGACAGGGACCGGTCGTTATCATGGTGCCGGGGCGACTCCGTCGCAAGTGGCAGCGTGAATGGGAGCAGTTCAAGCGCCACTGCTCGCTAAATGGGGCAATGGATTCGATTCGCGACACATACGCTCACTCTCCAACAGACTTCTTCAAACTACTTGATGACGACGAGCAAGAACGATATCAGCTTGTCTTCACGACAACGGGGTGCTTTTCGCGAGGGTTCAATGACTCCTGGATCAAGCTCGCAATGATCCGCCTCGCTCGACAAAAGACCAAACTGTCCACACGGCAGAAACAACGGATTTGGCGCTGGGCGCCGAATTTGATTCGTCAAACGTCGAAGCGCCGTCTTACCGAGGAAATCGTCAGGAAGCTGATGAATGCTGATTTATCGGACTGGAAGCGAATACTATTTCGCGAAGGGCTAATTAACGACGCCGACGATGATCCGATTCCGCAGCTACTGCCGCGACTTAAGGACAAGATCGACTGGACCGGACTTGTCAGGGTTCTCCGGGATTCGCTCCCATCTCGCACCTCAACGAATATTGGCAAGCGAATGAAAGAGATCCGTGGAGAGTTCAACGATGCGTGTCAAGGAATATACGAGCAGTGGTTGCACCAATCGAGTTGGCATTCGCCGCTCCTTATACTTGACGAGGCACATCATGCCAAGAACGATCACACAAGACTTGCTCGGCTATTTCGACAATCAAGTGCCGATGAAGTCACTTTGCTTAGTGGCAAGTTCCAGCGAATGCTCTTCCTGACCGCGACGCCGTTTCAACTGGGACACCAGGAACTGATCCGTGTGATTCAGAGTTTCGACGCGGTGCGTTGGAGTAGCCGTCGAGCACCGAACAAGTTACGGGATGAAATTCAGGCAGAGATCAGAAGCCTTGAGCTTTCACTGGACGCGAATCGCTTGGCTGGCAGACGGCTTGATCGATTGTGGGGCGGGATAAGCGCAGAAATGTTGGGCGATCTTGATGTGAGCTTATGGTGGCAAGAAGTCGCAGCTCGGCCACGAGACGCTTGGGAGACACGACTCGTAGAGTTTGTGAATGATTGCCGAGCAACCCGTAACAATGCGCAGGCGCTGCTCAGACCGTGGGTTATTCGGCACAACCGGCCGTTGGAGCTTCCCGCGAACAACGGCGAGCCTGGTCGTCGGCGACGGCAAGGAATCTTCGGGAAGGGGATCTTGTCCGATGGTGAATCAGAAAATGAAGGTGAGCATGGTCTACCGGTCCTCAAAGAGGCAACCCTACCATTCTTATTGACAGCCCGCGCCCAAGGTGAGTTGGCCCAGACTTCCGGCGCTCGAGCGTTTTTCGCGGAAGGACTCTCTTCGTCATACGAAGCCTTTCACCATACTCGAACCGCGAGAGGAAAGGCGCGCGACATGGACGACGATGGCAGCCCGATTGAAGCGGTCGAAGATAAAGAAGACGGGAATGACACGATCGTTCCAACGAGCTGGTACGAACAGCAGGTCGCGCAGATCATTCCATCTCGGGAAGCCTCACGTGAGGAGAGGCTGCTTCATCCAAAAGTGGCGGCGACCGTTGCCAGAGCAGTCGATCTATGGACTGTGGGTGAGAAAGTCCTGGTCTTCTGTTTTTACCGTGAAACCTGCCGGGCTTTGTACGAGCACATTCGTGAGGAAATCAACTCTAGAACTCTGCATATTGCTGGGGAAAAGCTGGGGGGCAACTATAGAAACGACTCCGCACAAACCGAGGAATTTCTGACACGTATCGCTCGTCGATGCTCGGAAGAAGGCCGACCTTTTTACAATGAAGTTCGGTACATCCTCTCGCAGCCATTCGAGCAGGAGAGATACAGTAACTTCACAGACGATCAGAGACGACAAATCGTCGACGTTCTCGCAGCTTACTTTCGCTCCCCATCATTCCTGGCTCGCTATCTGCCGCTTGACGATCCCGATGTGAGGCAAGCTTGGGAGCTTGGCGAGGGCCGACCAGAAGTTATCGAACCTGGAATTCGAGCGCTCCGTCGCGGCATCTTAGAACAAACTGACCAGTCGAATCAGACATTCATGAGCCGAGTCGGACAGTTCCTCGACTTTGCGATCGATCTGGCTGAGCGAGCCCAATACGATCGCAGGCCCGACTCTGATGAGCCAGAGGACGAAAAGGATGATCCACTTCAAGAGTGCCTCAGTGCGGTATCGGTCTACTCTCGGCCGCGCCGACCGGAAAGGTTGGACGAGAATGACGATCAAGATGACGGGGATGAGGACGATGGAAGCTACAGGGTTGTTCCCCTAGTGCGAATCGTTCACGGTGACACGAAACCGGAAACACGGGAACGACTTGCACTCGCCTTCAACAGCCCCTTGTTTCCAGAGGTTCTGGTGAGCAGCGGTGTCATGGGCGAGGGGATTGACCTTCACCGTTTTTGCCGACACGTGATCCATCACGACGGATATTGGAATCCAAGTACGTTGGAGCAGCAGACTGGTCGTCTGGACCGGATTCGTTGCAAGGCTGAAATATGCAACATGCCGATTCGGGTTTATCAGCCATTCATTGCAGGCAGCGCCGACGAGAAAATGTTCCGTGTCGTTCGCGATCGCGAACGGTGGTTTCAGATTGTTATGGGCCAAAAGTTTGAGTTCGATGAAGGAGCTAGCGAGGAAATCGCCTCTCGCGTGCGATTACCCGAGGAGCTTGCGAAACAGCTGACGTTTGACTTGGCCCGATATCCCGTCGAATCAAAGTTCTGAACCAGCCGCTGGTTAAGTAATTGATTTTTGGTTCCTCCGGCGTCGTCGTCGTGAGACAACCGGTTGGACTCCTGATTCCAATCCGTCTTGCGCGCAAGGCTCACTTCTTGGAGATCGAGATTCGTTAACGTTGCGATAGGCGAGTTTCGAACTAACCGCAAAGAATCGCTTCACCGTCCCCTTTCCGCTGTTGTTCCGCCGTTGTTCCGAAAACACTTGACAACCGGGCGTACTAGCCTTAGACTGCGGTCGGTACAACAGTGGAACAACGGAGGGATTATGGCGGCACATACTTACACAGCAAGCCTAAGCAAATCGCAGGGCCGAGCCGGATACTCGGTAATTTTTCGGCACCCAGCCCGGAAAGATGAGTCGACAGGCAAATTCGGGCTTAGAGTTCGTCGTGGACTAAATACCAGAGAGGGCACTGAGGCCGAACGCCTTCGAGATCAACTCAATGAGCTCTTGAAAGAGGATCGCTATCACGACCCTAGTGCTAGAGCTGAAGCCGAGCGGAGGTTCGATCCCCTGGTAGTCGATATCTTTTTCGACAAGATGGTGCCTGAAGAACTTGACTTCAGGAATATTCGAGACGAAGCCATTCCATTGCCGGAATCGAAAGCGGACGGTTATCGATCGGTGCTCTTGTTAGGGACAACTGGTGCCGGCAAGACCACACTTGTGCGCCAGATTATTGGCACGGATCCACTCAATGAACGCTTCCCATCGACCTCAACCGCCAAGACGACCGTCCACGACACTGAAATTGTTATGGACGACGGGAATTGGCGAGCTGTCGTCACGTTCGTGCCTAGCGACGAAGCGAGGGAGTATCTTACGGAATGCATCTCCGCTGCGGCCTTGGCAGCTGCGAAAGGCGCTGATGACTCAACGATCCTTCGGCGACTCCTAAGCCACGTTAATCAGCGCTTTCGCTTCAACTACATTCTAGGGAATGGACCAACTCTAAAAGGGACGGACTTCGACGAGGATGACGAGGACGAAGACCCCGAAGAAGACACCAGCCTATTCGCGGACGACGAGTCCAGCGAAATCGATCTGGGGATTACCAACGAGGTTCTTATGCAGGCTCTGGCTACATTGAAACAAACCACGTTGCGGCTAAGTGAAGGCCTCCGAAATGACATGGTCGCTAATGGCGAACGCGATGAACGCGTGATCGATGAGCTGTTTGAGGAGAAGCTGGATGACCTTCTGCAAAACGATGAGGCGTTTCATGAGATCGCCGACGCGCTAATGGATGAGATCGAGAAGAGATTTGATTTGCTACCGAAAGGCAAAATCACGCGGACGCGACAAGGTTGGCCTAGCGTCTGGACAGGAGAATGGGCTAGTGATGAACGAAAGGACTTCATAAAGGCGATTGCGCCCTTTTCTAGTAACTACGCCCCGTTATTCGGTCGCTTGCTAACACCGCTTGTAAATGGTGTTCGTGTTGCGGGTCCTTTCAGACCTAGCTGGAACGGCGGCACCGTTCCAAAGCTCGTCTTGTTGGACGGCGAAGGAATGGGCCATACGCCGAAATCGTCATCTGCGGTTTCGACAACCGTAAGCAAACGAATCGAGTCGGCGGACGCCGTGCTGCTGGTAGACAACGCAACGCAACCGATGCAAGCGGCACCACTCGCGGCTATGAGAGAGGTAGTGGCAACCGGGAACGCGCGTAAACTGATCCTAGCATTCACCCATTTCGATGAGGTTCAAGGCGACAATTTACCGACCGCCTCTTCGAAGGCGCAGCATGTTCTGGCTTCTGCAGAGAATGTGCTCTCAGCATTCGGAGAAGAACTTGGCCCTTACGCGGAACGGGCGTTGCGCAATCGGTTAGAACAGGCGCGGTTTTTCCTCGCGAACCTACAGCAGCCATTGACTCCAGACACCGCTGCTGGCAAGCGTACAATCCAGCAGTTTGTCAAACTCTTCGAAGCAATTGATGGTGTAATAGAGAAACCACAAAGTGCCGTTGCCCGGCCAGTCTATGATCGCACAGAACTGGTTCTCGTAATCACGGGAGCCGCTGAGGGCTTTCACGCTGGATGGCTGCCACGACTTGGATTAAAAAATATTCCAGGAATTGCTAAAGAACATTGGACCCGTGTGAAGGCCCTCACCCGTCGATTAGCAACAGGCATGGCAGATGAATACGACACACTCCAGCCGGTTGCAGATCTACGCAAAGAGCTCCGAGATCGAATCTATGTTTTCGTTCAGAATCCGACAGAGTGGGAGGGACCGGAACCGACAGATGACCAGCGGCAAACGACCTACGACTCACTTGCAGACAATATAAGTCGAAGACTATTGGGATTGGCTAGCCGTCGACTCTGGCGACAACGCATTCGTGAGTGGCAAAGCGCTTATGACAAGCGAGGTACAGGTTCGAGCTTCGTTCGTGCTCGAATCATCGATCAGGATATCTATGAAGCCGCCGCAGCCGTGCCGGACATTACTGCATCGCCTGATCGCAATCAGTTCTTGCGCGACGTTGTCGCCGAGGTTGAGAAGGCAATTGGCGAGGTGAATGCAAAGCTTGCATGAAATCATCAAGGCGCGTGGTGTTCCGTCGAGTTTGCTCACGGAACACCCCACCTAATCATGAAGCTCGGGTCCGGCCCAGAGGCCATTAGTCATATTATGCGTTTGCTATATTAAATCATTCAGAAACTCTTGGAGACGGTTATGAGCGACAAGGGAGCACATTTCTTCCGTTGCGATTTGCAGGTTCACTCACCCCGCGATCTTAATTGGACAGGCAGCACCCACGTCACCGATGACGAACGACGAGCCTACGCCAATCAGTTAGTGCAGGCTTGTCGTGAGCGAGGGCTTCAAGGCATCGCCATTACAGACCACCATGACATGGCGTTTGTACCATTCGTCCGCCAGGCAGCGGCTGCCGAAACTGACTCTGAAGGAAAAGATCTGCCTAACAACCAGCAGTTGATCATTTTTCCCGGAATGGAGTTGACCCTCGCCGTTCCATGTCAGGCTTTGCTGATCTTCGATGCCGACTTCCCCGACGACCTCTTTGATTTGGCAATTAAGGCTCTCGCAATTACACCCGCTGCCGCCGGTGAGGCCAAGACCGCTGAAACCGTTCGACTCAACATCCAGTCACTGACTCACCTGAAGACAGACCTGGACAAACACGCATATCTCAGAGACCGCTACATCATCCTGCCCAACGTTGGGGAAAACGGACAGTTCTCGCTTTTGCGGAAAGGCCAGGCTATGAAGTATGTGGAGATGCCCTGTGTCGGTGGTTACGTGGACGGGGATCTGAGCAGAGTTGGCTTGGGTAATCAAAACATTATCGCTGGCAAAGCGAAAGAATGGGGAAACAAGCGAATCGCCTGCTTTCAGACCTCGGACAACCGGTTTGAAGACCATCGCGATCTCGGAAGAGTCTCAACTTGGATCAAATGGGCAGTGCCTACGGCCGAGGCACTGCGTCAAGCCTGTCTCGCCCAGGAGTCGCGTGTTTCACAGTCCGCACCTCGTCTTCCGGCAGTCGTGGTACGTGGCATCAGTGTGAGCAATAGCTCGTTTCTTGGCCCAATTGACCTAGAGTTCAATCCTCAATACAGCACGCTCATCGGAGGCCGTGGCACTGGCAAGTCCACCATCCTCGAGTATCTTCGTTGGGCCTTGTGTGACCAGCCGCCCGGCATCGCTGACGAAGACACGCCGAATTATCTCGCGCGCCGCAGCCGACTGATCGAACAGACTTTGAAGCCGCTTAACGCAACGGTACAGGTGAGCTTCGAGGTCAACGGCGTCATCCATATGGTCCGCCGTAGTAGTCAGGACGAATCTCTCCTGATGAAAATTGGTAACGATGAAATGAAGCCCTGCACGGAAGAGGAAGTGCGGACCCTGTTGCCAATTCAAGGGTACAGTCAGAAGCAGTTGAGTGATGTCAGTGTTCGAGTCGATGAGCTAGCGCGATTCATTACTGCACCGATCCGCAGCGATCTCGGGCGCCTTGAGCGCCAAGCTGCGGACCGAGTCGAGCGGATCAGACAATCATACGCGACCAGACGTCGTCAGCAGGGACTCGCGCAAACGCTTCGCAAGCGCGAACTGGAAGAGAAGTCTCTATCAGGCCAAGCGGATGCGTTGCGAGGTGGTCTAACAGGCCTCTCCGACGAAGATCGGGCCCTACTGGAGCGAGGAAAGGTCTTCGATGCTGCTGATCGCGCGGTCCAGTCTTGGCGTGATGGTGTTAGCTCGTTGGAGCGAGACGCCGCGAGCCTACTGAGGAATATCAATTCCCAACTAGAACAGGGCGATGAACTGCCCGCCCAACCGGAAGCAGAGATTTTGGCGGCAGCTCACGAGGAGTACCAAACCTGGTTAGGGGACGCGAAGGCCGGCTTGGAATCATTGATTAGTCGTGCTGAGGCGATCGCCGCCGGACCTGCCGGCAGCCCTTGGGGTCAGTGGTCAGAAAGACTCGGGGCCTTCAGAACCTCATACAATGCCGCAGTGCAACGGTCGTCCGCGCATAGCGAGAAAATGAAGCAGCTCAAGGAAATTGAGGACGAGCTTGCCAAACACGTGCGCGAAACAACTCGGGTCCGCGAAGAGTTGCGCAGTCTCTCAGCCGCAGAAGCAGGATACCGCACCGAGAGGGAAGCTTGGGAGACTTTGTTAGCTGATCGGGACGCGATCCTTGAGGCGCAGTGCCGAACCTTAACCACTAGTTCCGGCGGTTCGATTCGCGCCCACGTCCAAATCTTTGCCAACGCTACCGACTTCGTCAATGGCCTCAAACAATCGCTCAGTGGCTCGCGCGTTCCTGGTGCGAAGATTGAAAAGCTGGGGGACTCGATCACCACGGCTCCAGAGCCCGGTGCTCAATGGCGAGCAGTGCTTATTGAGTTGGAGAACCTTGCTGAGTTCGATACCAGTGAAGAGAGTACGGAGCGAAGGCCGGAGACGCCGGTGTTGTCCGCCGCAGGCCTTACTAACGCCGACTTGGATCGAATCGCGCAGGTGCTAAAAGCTGAAGCTTGGCTCGCTCTTTCACTCACGCCAATCAAAAGCATGCCGGTTTTCGAATATCGTGCACGAGAACGCGAATACATTCCCTTCAGGAATGCCTCGGCCGGCCAGCAGGCCACCGCACTTCTAAAAACTCTGCTGAATGAAGTTGGCCCGCCCTTAATTATCGATCAGCCTGAAGAGGATCTCGATAATCCGGTCATGCTGGAAATCGTTCAGCAAGTTTGGCAGGCAAAACAGAAACGTCAATTGATCTTCGCGAGTCATAACGCCAACCTCGTCGTGAATGGTGATGCGGAACTAGTTGCTTGGTGCGATTACCGGACCACGGGTGATCAGTCCCGGGGAAGGATTGCGGGAGAAGGCGCCATCGATATTCCGATTGTGCGTGAAGCGATCAAACAGATCATGGAAGGCGGCGAAGCGGCGTTCAATTTGAGAAAAGAGAAATATGGATTTTAGGACGTAACCAGGAGGCCGCACTGATATGGAAACGATTGGGCATCAAGAAATATGGTCGTACTACGCTGCCTCAGGTGGAGTAAAAAGAGTCAAGGACATTGCGACGGTTCGTGCCGGCCCTGGCCACCGAGTAACTTCATTCCTGGAGTTGGCTAAGAAGGTCGCTGATCTACAGTTCAGGAATCGTGAACACGTACTGTTGTTCAGAGGGCAAGGTGAAGATTATTTGAGCGGCAAGAATCTGACGATGCTAAAGCCAAGCATATTTCGGCATAACATCCCGCATAAAATTCCCGGCGAGGTTCAGCTTACCCGTCGCTTCGACAAGCTTAAAAGCGCTGAACGAGAACTGGTGTATCGATACGAGAATGCTGGCTTGCTCAAACCTGAACTCCTTAAGCGCCAAAGAATCCTGAGATGGTCGATACTGCAGCACTACCACGTCTGCGGCACGCCCTTATTGGATGTAACCCATTCGCTTCGAATAGCCGCATCATTTGCTTCGCTCAACTCTTCAGGCGATGCGTTCGTCTTTGTATTGGGCGCTCCTAACCTGAGTGGAGCAATAACTGCGAGTGCTGAGGCAGGCTTACAAATTGTTAGGCTTTCGAGCGTTTGCCCACCGACCGTGGTTCGACCCCACATTCAAGAAGGATACCTACTTGGCGAATATCCAGACATCAGCAAGTATGGCCAGAAAGCGCTGTACCATGCATACGAGATAGACTTCGGACGTCGGCTTGTCGCTAAGTTTCGATTTGATCCGCTCACGTTCTGGAAACCGGATACGTTTCCCAAAGTGGAGGAGGCAGATCTTACTCCCCACGCTTTAGATGATCCGCTGTCCAAGCTTGCTGACGAGGTACGTCAAGCACTCTTGAATTGAATGCCTCAAAGCGTGAGCAGGACTAAACTCAAAATCAATGGAGTTGATATGAGCGTTGAAATCGAATTAACCGACTTTCTGAATCGCTCTGTTAAAGAGCTACCTACAAAATCGAGAGATATTGCGTTAGTTGAATACTACTACGGTCTCGGCGAAGAGGTTTGGCCCACCTACGAAGCGACCGCGAAAAGATATGGTCTAACCTCACGTGAACGCGCTAGACAAATTATTGACTCGAAGTTTACGAACCAAGTCAAACCGACGGATCTCCCTTCAGCTATCGAATGCGCGCATCAGATTGCCTCGCAGCCAATATTACGTCTAGACAGAATATCTGACAGCCTAAAGAAACTGGGTCTTGTTCAAACGCAAGTTAATATTGGACTGATAAACCTATTCCATGATTTAGGTCTATGTACGGACTACGAGATCTACACACCTCAGCTGGAAAGAACTACAAGGGGAACATATTTCTCAAGTCTTAATCTTTTCCTCATCAATAAGACTTCCTTTACCGGTCTAAAGGCCGCACTCAATCGCGCAAAGAAACTACCGCGTTCCCATGGCATTGCCCGAGTCTCATTCTTGCGGAGAAAGCTTGAAAAAGGGTTCAAATACTTTGATGAGCTGATTGAAATATTGAAGTCTGACGATGCCTCTTGGTTTAAGGAGTCGAACGATGACACGTACTATCTGTTCGAGACGGGCGATAACACCTTAATCAACAAGATGGAAAAAATTAGGTGCGTAACAAATAAGGTTGAGCTAAATGAACTCACTGAGACCCTAACCAACGCGTTGAATAAAAGAACACCGAACGATCAATTCCCCTCAACTGAAATAATCAAGTCCTATTTGCGGAACTCGAAACATACGAGTGTTGTGGAAAATGCTATTGAATTGAATCTAGCGCCTGCCAATTTGACAAGAATAGAGCAAGACATCGTCGAGATACTTAAAACATCTCAGTCAACTGAATTCAGCATTATTTCAAGTGAACTGCATTCGAAAGGCTACGGTCGGCCCTTGATCCAAAAATCCCTTAACAATTCACCCTTGGTACACGTGGATAAGTCGAAAGGCCGACGGAATCATAGGTACTCTCTTGTCGGAAAGAGAGAAATGAACGTGAGGAACACTCCTGGGGATGAGACTTATAACCGATTTAGGCAACGACTGGCCGAGGTGAGCAAGAATGGTACTGATCGCGAGCAGTTTGGCTACTCTCGCATTGAACAACACATTCTGACTGAATGGCTTTTTGATGGTAAGACTAAAGAGATCTGTGCAATATGCCGGCAACTCTATTCTGTCGCTTCGTTAGTAACGGCTCATAAGAAGAAAAGATCGGATTGTTCGGCTAATGAAAGAATTGATCCTTATATCGTGATGCCGTTATGTCTATTCGGCTGTGACTATTTATATGAAAAAGGATACTTGTATATTCGCGACGGGACCATAACGGAAAATCGGACTGAGGAACTGACGGAACACGAAAGATCAAAACTTAAGCAACTCGTAAGCAAACGGCTTGATGCGAGATGGCTTCTTGGTGATCAAAGTTATTTCCGCAAACCAATTCAGTTGGATGATTCTTAAAACATTTGCGCCAAGGTCAAGGATTCTAATGATAGCTAAACTGGTGAGGTTTTTCGTCACTTCCAATTCGGTCTCGACGGCCACGCTCACCTTCGTGATAGTGCCTCCTTCGTCGGCGCGTGGGCTAAATATTTTGTGGGGTCGCTGGTTCCGGCGGAAGAGAAAGAGGTCGTTGGACTTGGTTTTTGCTTCCCTTACCTGCTTAGGCTCTTGATACAGAGTCAATGACCGCATCGCGTTTGGTTTGAAGAAGGGTAAGAGCATCAGCCAGAGAACCGGTTCCCGTGACGCTTAGAATGGACGCTACGTATTGGTCAGTCAGCTCAGTCTTTACTCCTGAACCCGTGACTAGAATTAAATACGATATTCCATCTTTACCGGGCTCAGCCATTGCAACGCTCGCTATTGCCTGTTGGGCAAGTTGGATCGGATCGACTCGTGGGAGCTTTCCCGCTGGCAAGAAATCTGTGTAAAGAATCTTCTTGAACCCAAAGAAGTTCTCAAGTTCCTCAACACGCACACTGTTTGGTCGCTCTCCTGCTGGATATTGCTTGCCGGTCTCTTCTTCATCGCATTCCCGTCTCCATAACAGATCCTTCGCTTGGCCGAGAGAAATCTCTTCTTTCAAAATGAGAAGCTCGGCGTAAACAGGCTTTCCGATTGCATAAGGAACCAAGGTTGCGGCGTTCCCGCGCTTGCGACTCAACCGGGCAAACTCAACCGGGAATGGCGTCTTCGTTGGAATTCGCTTAATGATTAGCGGCCTAATCTCGGGTCCAGGGTCACGAATCAATGAGCCGTACGCCATCACCCCGATATTCTTCTCAGTGCATCGGGGAGGTTTGTCATATTTTGTATGTGCAGTCAGTCCGAGTAACGCCTCTACTTGCCCGGCTGCGCGCATTACCTGGTAAAGGTCAACCTCATCGACTGTCGGATTCTCTGTAACGTAATTCGCTAGGTAGGTTTGAGATTTAGAAGTTACACCATTTCGAGTACACACTAGGTACGCGACCGACTCAGCTTCAAGTTCTCGCTGCGAATGACTCAATTGCGTCCGTTGGGGAACGTTGAGCGCTTTGTCAGGTCCAAGGTGACCCAAAAACAAATGGGCCAACTCATGGGACAGTGTAGCGAACTTCACTGGCAATGAATGGTTGCGGTTAACGTGCATTCGATACAGCTTCGCATCGTCGCCTTCGGAAGGATACTTAGTTACGCGAATCGAACCGGCCTTTTGGTCACCGGCATCGACTAAGAGCCATTCGATGCCCTTCCTTTTCATCAAAGAGATGAAAGAAGCCAGTTGCGTATCATCGATGGGACCGCGCGCAAAGAAAGAAGCCACGTCTTCTGGGAGAGGTTCACCTTCGGTGTCCAACACATCGTAAACAAAGGCCACTGGCCCGAATGGCCAAAGGATAAGGAGTGGTCGGGAATCTTCCTTCGGAGTGCGTCCGAATCGTTCACGCCAGTCGCGCGCTGAAGCAGCGTAACTCAAACCGGGCTTCTGCATTTGTAGCAACATCGCATTGAACGGCGCGAAGTTTCGGAGCCGAACCACGAAGTCAAGCAGGTCCTTGTAGTCCTTGCTTTTGGTGTAGAGCCGCGAGTCGATCAGGAGCTGGTCAAGCAACGATCGGACACTGTCCGTCTCAAACAGATTCTGTTGTCCCGAGTCTTGTGCCATCACACTCTCATTGATACGTCGCGCAGGCCGAAGTGCTTTTAAAGGTCTACACCGAGCAATCGCTTTTCCGGCTGAGATGCATCGAGTACAGGCTTAAGCAACCATGGCGACGTCTGCAATTCCTCTGGAGGAGGCTCCGTTGTCGTAATTATGTATTGGAAATTGCAGTCTTTGTCGTTGAATGATTCTTCTAACTTGCGAGCCCACAGAAAGAGTCGTTTGTAAGTGAGGGGCGCCATATCTGCTTCTCGTGGACTGTCGTGAAGAAGAAATCGGGGATGATCGCCTTGGCCTGAGACGCTTGCCGCTAAAGCGGCCAAATCAAATGCCAATATCTTAATGGTGTCGATTGCTCCGCTTGAAACATCTCCATTTCTCTCGATCTTGCAGGCGAAGTCACGTCCACTGAGTTGAATCGCTCCAGACACAGAGTTTCCTAGCACAGCCCTCACGATCTCCTGGTAAAACGACGAAAGATCGGCGACGGCCTTTTTGGTTCGTTCGCGAAATTGTTCTTGCCTATCTCGAGACGCCAGAATTTGGCGGTCGAGATCTTCGATTCGTTGGCTCAGTTGCGATGCTTTTTCGAATGCCTCTCGTGCTCTTTCTGCTAGTCTGATCTGGTCAAGTATTTCGGAACGTTTGTTGTAGAGAACAGCTCGCTCTTTTGTTAATGAAGTTCGCCGCTGCATCAAAGCTTTTTGCGACGACTGTTCCTGTTGTTTTCGCTTTGTTAATTCCTGATTGAGAGAATTCTGTCTTTGCAGCAACAAGTCAATTTCTTTTTGAATTTCCGGTCCTTGCTCTACAAGACTTTTCAAGACTCCCTCAGATACCAAGTCCCGTGGTTGATCAAAAGCTAGTGTGCACCCTTTTTGTTTAGCTTCTTCGATCGGTACTCTGCAGTACCCAGCTCCTGGCGGTAGCTGCGCAGCGAAGTCTTGTGCGCTCTGCTTCGATTTATCTCGGTGATGCAACTCTAGCTTAGTCTTTAGGCGCTCTATGCTTTCACCAATAACGCGAATTTCGGTGGCAGTCTCGGTCATTTTTGTGAGAGCGACGTTGTGCTCATCTTCGAGCCGCCGCAGATCCGCATCCTTATCGATATTTTGAATCGCGGACTCTGTTTGTTTTAAAGATTCATCGATTTCAGTGCGCACAGTCTGAACTAGCAAGGGATCGTCTGGCGTCGGCAATTTGCGACCGAGCGCGCTTTCCAAGCGCTGATGATCGGTCTTTGCTTGACTCTCTAGTATGGGGACTTGATTGGTAGCGGCGTCCTTTTGCCGGACCAACCTTGCGTTATTTTCGATCTCGTTGCGCTCTTCTTCACTGAGAACGCCAACTACGGATCGCATTAAGGAATGTTGATCTTCAACCGGAATATCTGGAGCTTCGGATCGGCTCAGTTTGCTCCGCCAGTCTGTGATTTGAATGAAGCGGCATTCTTGATCGCGGGACAACCATTCTAAGAGATGAGGCCACTGGACCGGCTCGCCGGATTTAGGGAGGACTTTTACCGAAAGGGACTTTACTGTCGCTTTTTCTAACTCATCGAGAAATACAGTTAAGCTCTCGAAAGATGGTTTGTCTTTCAAATATTCATCGATAGTGGTTCCACGAACACAAAACGGGCGCGCGCCCAAGGTGAAGGGTCTGGCGACTAGCCACAAGGCTGAGTTGATGAATACTTCGCCAAGAATCCAACCGCCTTCGAACTTCTCTCGAACGCCACGAGTTACCAACTCATTAGCGAAGTGCCTTTCGCCTAATACATGCCGGAGCATGCGACAGAAAGTAGTCTTACCTGAGGCATGGCCAGATAAACCGGGCTCGTATAGGCGAAGGGGCCCACTCTCACTCTCAGGCTTCGCCCACAATACGTTTAGTCCGCGACGTAATTTTATTCGCCGTACTCCGTTCTGTTCTCCGTCTTCGAGATTTCTACGAACAGCGATTTCACGCACCCAGAAGACGGGATGCGGCCTGCTACCATCGGGAGTTGGCGTTTGATTCGGATAATCCAGTGAGAGTGGTTGCTGTGATTTCATTGCTTCATGCAGCGCGCGTACGCTCTTCAATTTGGTCGCGCGTAGCTAAAGGCGTAAAAGCGTCCTTTTCGGCCTGAGGCAGCGAGTCATTCACTCGAAGTGCAAACCGCGCGTCGAATTCGATATGCTCGTCGGTCGGCAACACCGCAGTACCGATGCGGGTTACTTTGAACTGCGTGCCATCGCGAGTCAATCTGATTTCTCCTCGCTGAATCAGATCGTCGACTTTCGAAAGAAACAGGTTAGGCCTGAACTGATCAGTGAAACTGCTTCGCCATTGGTGAGCGAGGCTAGGCTCGATCGTGGAACCGTACGCCTCCAACCTGTCCGGCATTGCTAAAAGCTCACATGCGTTCATTAGTCGTTCCACATCAATCGAACCGTTGTTTTCCTGAATCATAGAAAGAATGACCCGCATCATGTAAAAACCTGCGTCAGGTTGCGGATGTCGAATGGCTGGTGGAAGCACTAACGGAGCAAGTTGGACTCGCGGAGGATGTGCAACCCGTGGATCAGCGGGTGGTGGATCGAGCCGAGTTTGATAAGGCTGACCGGTCGCGATGGCCTGGGCCATCTCTTCGTAGATTTCTAGGACTAGGCGCTTGGTGAGATACTCGCCAAACTTCTCTTCGTCTTTGCGCTTGACGATTGGGAAAGAATCTATAATGTGCTGAACAGCAGACCGCGGGTTTGCAAAGCAAGTCAACAGTGATTCTGGTTCGTTGTGCCATTCCTCTTGATGGCCTAGGTATAGATGGAAAAGTGCCGCTTCCAGCTCGCACCGAAGAAGGAATCGCCGCTCTTCGTCCCAGCGGAAAGGCGGGCCATGATGACCACAGTCTTGCGCAAACGACTCCAAGTCCCAAGCGGTGTACGTCAGTTCCAACACTCGCGGCACCAGCCAATCTTGAAGAGTTGTTAAAGTCACCGCCCATGCGCAAGGTTGGGCATAAATTGTAGGTGGCAGAATCGGAAGCTGTTCAATGACATAGAGGTGTAGGTTCGTTCCTCCCATTGACTCACGGCAAAGGAAATCTAGAGGATACGAGTTCAACGTTGTCATCAAACATGCAGCAGCCTTGGCGTTCGAAACATAGATGAGGTTTCCGGAATCAAGCAGGCCACACTCTGGAATAATACTAGCTATGACGGTTCGTTCGTTCGTGGTGTTTGTGATTCTACGATACGCCAAAAACCATTTGGCCAGTCGCCTCAGGAACTTTCTCGGGATTGTATTCCTGGCAACAACGTATCGAGTTCTAATGCCGAAAAACTCATTCTGCTTTTGGCGTTGCGATACATCAATATACTCGTCGGTGAAATTGGCATAGCGATGATCGTACTGCCAAAAGCACTTAGATTCATACAATGGCAGAACGTCTTCCTGGTCGTCAGGTGGTAGAAAGAGTTTAGAGTCATCAGAGGTGTGAAACATGCGCCCAATCTCAATCTGCCAAGGATTAGATTCGGGGATATGTCGAAACAGTACGGGCACACGTCTATAGATTGACTTAGTAAGTTCCGCGTCACGCTTTAAATGAAAGATTGGGCATGTTCGTGTGTTCGGGTTCAGAAGAGAAATGTCCTCCGCTGATAAAGAAAAGCGTCTGTCGAGGTCATTTAGATGACCGACATTCGTGTTCCAAAAGGAAAATACCGCCGGGAGTTTCTGTGGCTGCGCGTCCAGTGTCAGCAAACAAAAATGCGGATGAGTTCGATGAATGGCTGGAAACAAGCCTTCCGTATTAACAAAATCAAAGAAGCTGACTAGGTTTCGTCTTACGATTAAGTCATCAAAGAAAAACTTGCACGTGTCACTTGTCGCGATGTCACTTTGCACAATGCAACCTACTCGTCCAGAGGGACTGACGTGGCTCCTCATACTCTCGGCAAATACTGCATAGAGATTGATGTCACCGCGCCCACAAAGTGGGTACAGACCAGAACTCCTAAGAAAATGGCTTTCGCCGCCGGCCTGTCGCACAGCTCCAAGGAACTGTCTATGAAGCACAGGGTCTTCCGTCTTCAACTGCTCGATGATACGTTTGCGGTCGGCGGCGTTGGGTGCGTCGGCAATATCGGGTCGCCTTTCGCTGAACCACTCTTGTTCCTTCAAATTGACTTTCTCCCAAGGTGGATTTCCCAAAACCACGTCGAAGCCTCCCGACCAACCAGCAGCTGCGTTGTACTTCGCTTCCTCACTATTTGTACTGGCGCGGAACACTTCTGCAAACGCCAGATGCCAGTGGAAAAATTGGTACTGCTCCGCGAGCCTTACGATCTCTATTTCCATCCAGCCATTGGCAACATTGAACGGGTTCGCTTCAATCTTGCGAAAGACCTCTTCGGTGATTGGGTATGGAAGTGATGAAGACTTCGATTTCTTCCACACAAATGCTGCGCACCATGCGTCGGCCAGTAGACTGGCATATCGGTATGTATTTGAACGAACTAATTGGTGCCACCGCTCTTCGCGTTCATGAATTCCCGCAATCTTGTCATCTGGAATTCCTTCGAGTGCAATTAGGGCTGTTGGAAGATTTCCTAACTGGCGCCAAGGTTCTCCGGCAGGATCAAACATCTCCTGTTGGCGTGTTTCTCGTTCATGCTTATTCTGCCGTTTGTACTCCTTACAAAGCGCGGGATCATCGCCCTCGATTGGCTTGAACGCGTCATCCGGAATTCCCTCTCTGAGGGATGCCGGAGTTGATCCGATGAGGCTGTTGCCAAATTGGATATGGTGCTCCAGAAACGACAAAGGCTTCCCTGGCTCAAGTGCTTCCATCCATAGACTGACCTTGCATAACTCTACCGCCATTGGATTGACATCAACGCCATAAAGGCAGCGGCCAACGACATCTCGTAAGGCATGTCGGACAGCCTCGGGGGATGGTTCATCATCACCGGTGCGAGCCGACGCAAGTCGTTTGGCCAGACGATGCGCAGCGGCAATAAGAAAATGACCTGAACCACAAGCGGGATCGCACACCTTTAGGTCAAGAATGGCACTCGCTGCAGAGTCGTAACCCAGCTGGATGAAATCATGCTCGCGCTTCCTGATTACCGGATCTAACGCTGAATCCAGCAAGCATTGGACTAAGCTGTCGTGTGTGTAGTAACTCCCTGTCGTCTTGCGCTCGTGGCCTGCGGCGGTTGAAAGTGTGAAAGTTGCAGCGTCAACATTAAGTTGCGGATGAAGTTCGAGCAACGACTCGTAAACGCTGCCCAACTCTTCTGAACCAAGATTTTTGTAATCAATCTGACGGCGCGCTTGGTTGTCCGTGGCGAATGCCAGAGCCCTAACTGCATCAAGGAAGTCGTGGTTAGCAATCTCGCAATCAGCTAGGTCGGCGATAGCGGTTTCCGAGAAAAGAAAACTGCCCAGAGCTGGAAGGCCAAGTTCGCTACAGCCATCGTCACTACCAAGCTTTTGCATCACGAGGCGCAGGCCAGCATACAGATCAGAGTGGCGTGAGCCGTGACGCCGCTCAGCCAGACCGCGTAGTTTCTTCGTTGAATAAAACTTTCTGTAGCGCTCGCAAGCTTCCGTCGTGGCGTCTGGATTAAATAGGAGAGACCGATGCTTTTCGTCCAAGCGGTCTTCCGAGACAAAGAGGAAAAGCAACCTATACACAAGTCGTAGAAGTTGGCGATAATAATCTTGCTTATTAAGTAACCCCGATCTCAGCTTCTCTTTCAGATTGCCGTTAATTCGATGAGCAAGGAAACCAGTGCCGAGACGCGAGATGGCCTCTTCTACACCTTCGCGTAAGTGTTCCAGCGCACGAACTCCTCGTTCCTGCGCAGCCTGAGACCATTTTTCAAGCCAATAAGCATGAGGCTCTTCAGCTTCAACGCGAGACTGATGGCAGAGAAGCCAAAGCATGACGAAGTCCGAATAGGCGTCACCCTCCATCATCGTTTCAAGATCGAACTCGACGTACGCCTGGCGGACGAGATTCTGATTGTCGCGGAGAATACGAAGCTGAAGGCCGTTGGAAACAAAGCCCCACAGCGATTCCTCCGAACGGTTTAGCAATTCCTGTACGAGGCTATGGGGACTTGAACGCGCAGCTCCAGGAATACGCGCCGAAAGCTTGTCTATGCTGACTCCGGCACCGACGAGATGGATTGGCACACTGCTCCACCAGTGGGAAATGGCATATCCCTTTCCATCAATCTCAACGGCCGAGCGTGACGCGGGTAATCGTCCGTAACCCAGTTCTTGAAAGAGTGGCAGTAACCAACGTTCGCGTGTGACGGTCGTTCCCGGATCGTTTGCCGGAAGTCTGCTTCTAGCTAATGTGAAGTTACCCCAAGCAGCTACCAATTTGTTCCAAGCGCGGCTGGTGGCCTCACTGATCGTTTCGCTCGGGCTCAGGTGGTAGGAATCAGCGCCGAGGCCGCCCAATTCCTTGTCCTTATCAGCAATGCGCTGAAGCAAGTCGGCAGGAAGAACCTGGCCGGCGACTGTGATCGTGGTGAAGCTGTCCGATCGTCGTGTGCGCAATTGGACTTTCCTAGTTCAAAGGGAGATAGACGTAAATGCCGAGTACATCCGGCGGCAGTTGAGGCTCGATGCTATATTGAACGCCCCTCATGCGCACGGCTGTGCGGACGCGGCGATGGGCGTCAAGCAATTCCTCGCCGCGTCGATGTGCCTCGTGCCCAAGATGAGGACGAAGTAGATCGATGTGGTCGATCACTCGCGTGATGAAATCCCTGGATTGTTCAGGTTGAATGTTACTGCCGGGCTTGGCTTCCAAGAGTGATTCAGAGTGTTCGGCGGTGAGCCACTCCGGGGCTTGCGGTGAGCCAGCGAATGCAAGTAGACGACAGTCCTCAGCAAGTAGCGGATTCCCTTGTTCGCCTCGGCGCGCGATGATGTGATAACGAAAACGAACCAGTAGCGCAGTAGTTCTGCGCTCTACCTGGGCCGTGCGGATCGCGCCAGAACGGCGCGCAATTCCTTCGCCGTTGATAGGATCGAGCGCAGTTTCCATAACATAGGAAGCAAGTCCTTCGACGATGGGGTGTGTGCGAGAAAGGTAAATCTCATTCTCCTTCACAGGAAGTTCAAAACGCGCCGCAAAATTGAGTTGTTCATAAACACTGACAGCTTCGCGAAGAGCGCGTGGCACTTCCGCAAGATTGAACTTCACAGAGCCGTTACGACTCACCACCGCGCCGCTCGCGCGAAAAGCCTCGGTTGTAAATGATTCGACGTCGAGTCGCGACCCAATCGCTGAGCGCATTGACTCCACTTCCCGGCGCACGTCGTCGACATACTTATTAAGAGATTCTTGAGCAAACATTGTCCGTGAACGCTTTTCGCGCTCGGCGACTACATCCCACACTCTATTGAGTTCTTCTTGTTTCGGCTTGATGAAGTCCTCAAGGCCCGGAAGAATGGTTTGGCTGTCGTCACGAACACGCGTTCCCCCGCGCAGTAGGACGCCTTCGAATATGGCCTCGATAACTTTGTCTGTGTCGATTGGGACGGGCACCGAGATTCCCAACGAGCTGCGAATTTTCTTGTGCTTGCGAATTAAAACATCAAGCACGATGCCATCAATTTGGTTGTCGACTCCGTAGTAGGTCACTACTCGAACCTTCGGGGTGGGTTGGCCATAACGATCAACGCGGCCTTCGCGTTGTTCGTGCCGAGTTGGATTCCACGACAGATCGTAATGAAGAATGGCGTCGAAGTCTTTCTGTAGGTTTATTCCCTCACTTAGGCAATCGGTCGCCACGAGAACATGTTTTTCACTATCCGCGAGCGCCGAAACACGTACTTCACGATCGGCGGGAGGCAATGTTCCTGTCACGGCCTCAACCGCTACATCCTTTGGGAGTGCCTTGCGCAATGCAGCGGCCACATAGTCGGCTGTTGGTATGAAGCGGCAGAAGACTATGGGTCTCGCGCCCTGGGCGAGCATGGCCTTAATAATCTTGATGGCCTGCTTCAGCTTCTCGTCATTGTCGCCATGAAGCGCATCAGCTTCGCGGGCCATCTCAAGTAAGCGGCGGCGATCGCGTTGCTGATCATCCTCATCGTTGATCATGCTTCCGGGTACTACGTCAGAACCTTCCGTGGTTTCGTCATCGATAAGATCCAATACACTACGCCGTCCGAGCTCATCGACTTCTTCAACCGTCTCAGCGTCGGCACTTGTCGCCCGCGTGCGAAGCGTGGCGGCGGCGGCTGCCGGACTCGAAGCCATCGACCGCAAGAGAGCTAATGCTGACCACCAACGAACACGCTGTCGCTGGCGACTACCGCCCTCCGGGTCTTTGACGATTTCGCGGGCGTAGGTCAAAACGCGTTCAAAGAGATGTCGATATTCGCCGGAGAGTTTGTAAGTTTCCTCGCTGTCGACGCGATCGGGGAAAGGAGTGTCAGCATCAAGAAAGTGGCGAATATCGCCACGCCTACGCTGGACAAAATGTTGGGCCAACTCCCGCCGGTGTTGCTCGTTGTCGGGGCCGGTCAAGTCTTCCGGCAATTCAGTAAACTCCGGTTTGAGCAGTGAAAGGAGGGACCTGAACGCTTCTTCATTACCACTATGTGGCGTGGCCGTAACCAGTATCAAATGGCGGTTTTCATTCTTTGAAAGTCCCGATATCAGTTGGTGGCGTTGATGGCGACCACCCCCACGCCGATCAATGCCAGAGGCGCAGGTGTGAGCCTCGTCGACGATAACCATTTCAGGGCACGTACGCAGAAACTCATCGCGCCTCGCATCCGACTTGATGTAGTCCATCGAGACAATGACATACGGATAAAGATCGAACAGCGACTGACCTAAGCGGCAGTTACGGGCGAGTTTCAACGCCGTGCTTGGTAGAACAAGTTCGGCATCAATGTGGAACTTGTCACGCAGTTCAAGTTGCCACTGTTCAGCCAAGTGCGGCGGACAAAGCACCGCGAGTCGTTGGACTTCTCCACGATCAAGCAGCTCCCGAGCTATTAGACCAGCCTCGATGGTCTTACCGATCCCGACATCGTCCGCAATCAGGATGCGAATGGGATCGAGGCTGAGCGCCATCAATAAGGGCACCAACTGGTAGGGCCGCGGCTCCACAGCGATACGTGCAAACGAACGGAAAGGGCCAGCACTCGAACGGAAGCCAAGTCTTACCGCGTCACGCAACAGCCGGCATGAGCGAAAGTCGCCAATCAGACTTGGATTTGGCAGATCGAATTGCGCTGGCTCTACAGTTTCTAGTGCAAGCAGAATACCTGTTGTCTCATCATCAGTCCCCCCCAATGGACGCACCATTAGTAGGTCGTCCTTTGTTTCAGGAAGTACAACCCACTCTCTTCCTCGCGCTTTGACGAGCGAACCCACCGCGAAGCTCATGAGGCCCTCCCGAAGATGTTAGGGTACCGAGCGATAACTTTGTCCCAATCCTCCTGATAACTGAACCGGATCACTGTATATCCACGGTCTTCCATCTGCTCCACTTGCAGAGTGTCGCGTGCTTGCCTTTCGGGGAAGGCGTGATGTGGTCCGTCAATATAAATCGCCGTCTGTAGCTCTTCAAAAAGGAAATCGGGGCGGGTCTTGCAGTTCTCGATGAGCCGTTGTGCGTGCGATGGCAGACGATGATTGCACTCTTCGAGGTGACGCAACCAATCGCGCTCCAATTCTGAACCAGCCAGGCGCATCAGTTGTTCAAGGTGTTCCTTCCGACCAGCTACTACGGGTGAGCCATGCACGGTCGTTCTTGCGTAATTCAGAAGGAGGGCCCGAATCAGCTGTCGATCGAGTTGAAGATGAAAGCGTTGGTTGTAATAGTTCATCAAGCAGTCATAACAAGCAGCCTCGCATTCCTCGCGCGCGCCTGGCGCCTTGCGTTGGTCGTCACCGGTGACTGGATCGAAATGGCAAATCTCCAAAGCGGTTCTTGCTACCGACGCGAAAGCTTCAGGATCGTCAACTAAGCGCTTCAAGACCCCCGCGCCACCTTCAGAGGCCTCATAAAAGAGAATCTGTCGGGGCTCGTCGGTGCTCGGCAAAACTTCTACAGCGAGTTCGTTATCCTCCAGCTGGTACAACGCCTGTACTGCCCGCTTGAGCACTGCCATCAGAGATATCATCGTTTCTGGGCTGCAACCCACTGCGGGCTCAAAGAGCAGACAGTTTCTTGTATCTTCGACGTATGGAATCACACGCGCGGTACGCGCTGCCTGCGGAATGTCCTCGGGATCATCGGCCGCGACAAGTTCGTTCTTCGCCCAGTAACCACGTTCACAATCAAGCACAAAGCCATAGCGATCCTTTTCTTTGCGCCGACGCCAGCCAAGATTTATTCGCCAAATAGTTGCGGACTGGCCGAAGGCGAACTTGCCATGATCTATTTCATTGGCCACAACTATCGCTGTCCGATATGAAGGTCGTCCATCATGATCCGCAAAACGAATGGCAGTAATGATTTCAAAACCTTGACGCAAGCGTTCTTCCTCATCGGAATTGATTTTGTCGCGCCGTGCTGTCGAAACATTCTGTAGTCTGAAAAGCGGCTGGAGCGGTGTTCCTAAGTCGATGCCACAGCGTTCGCAGAGGTCTTGTCCCTCTCCCTCAGTAATTGGATGTATATAGCCGCAGCTCGTGCATCTCTTGGCACGACGTGTAAGTAGGTCCTCATCGCTGACTGGCAAGATCACTTTATTGATCGTGTAGCGAGACCCTTCGTGGTAAACGAAGGCACGTGGACCAAATTCAGAGATTGCCAGAAAGCGAGGTCGTGAAAGGAATTCATCCCGCTGTTTTGTTTTCCGACCAGGAATGTATGCAGAAATTGGTAGTCTCGGAAAATTGTAACCCGGCAAGAAGCCCTCACTGGCAAAGTATCGGTAACTATAGAAGTCCGACTGAACAAGACTCTCTACTTCTGTCAGAAGCTTGAGTTGGGATTCCGCTTCGCGCCTTAGTCGTTCTGCCTGCTTCTTGTCCTCGGGACTGCGAGAGGCATCGCGGATTACTCGGTCTTGTGTCTTTGCTTGTTTCAGAGCCGATTCGTAGAGGCTTCTCCATCGCTCGCATGTCTGGTCAAAGTTCCTTGCGGCCTGTGCTAGCACCTCATCGAGCCATCTATCGCTATACCAATCTGATGCGAGTAGTTGATCGCGTATCCTGGCGAGCACCCGCTCGGCTCGCTGGCGGGCTCGTTGTCGCGACGCTTCGCTCTCAATGCTCATACGAACCGATTCCAGTAACTCCATCGTCGGCTCGGCACCCGAGAGATCAAGAATGTCTTTGAGCGACTTGCCCAAAGATTGACCGGTCTCGGCTAGCCAGATCGCATGGATATGAGCCCGCACCAGGTCTTCGTTCGCTAAATCAAGACGCGGAGGAGCGACGGCACCAGACACCATACCTTCAGGTCGCCGGAAGAAGTATTGGTCGTGTGGACTCCCTGTCGAGCAATAACTGTAAACGAGCGCTGGTTGGCCGCTACGGCCGGCGCGGCCGGATCTCTGTGCGTAATTCGCCGGCGTCGGCGGAATATTTCTCATGTTAACGACGTTGAGCTGTGCGATATCAACACCCAACTCCATTGTTGGGGAGCAATAGAGAATTGGAAGAGTGCCATCTCGAAAACGCTGTTCCCGCTCTTGCCGCATTTGGTATTCAACTTGGGCGGTGTGTTCCCGCGCTTCGAAACCTTGAAGATCGGTTACTGCCGTGCGGTAAAAGCCGACGAAGAACTGGTTTGTTCGGCTTCCTTCTTCCGGTTCATTTGGTCTACGAATCGGATCGTGAAAAGCTCTCGTGCCATCTCCGACAACCCACCGCATGGCCGAGGCAAGCACTTGATAGCCGGGCACGCTCTGCCCATCCTCCTGCGCTTCCTGCACAATTTCTACAAGACCGCCAACTCTAAGTGCTTCGAATAACTGTGAAATGATCTCTTGCGAGTCCGAAAGACCAAGCCTCTGACCCAAACCGGGAAAGGTGTTACTACGACGGAGATACTGACCAAAGCCACTGCGAGATGACAGAAACACATTCTCCCGCAATTCTCGCCGCCCTCGCGGTCTTGGCAGTAGTATCCCTGCATGTTCCATGTTTTCGTTCTCATCTAGTGCCCAGGGATCGATTAGTTTTTGGCTGCTCTGCTGCTTTATTCGCTCTTGATGAAATGAGTCCAGGTAGTTAACTTTGATCGCCAATTCTCTTCGCATGTAGTCAAGAAGGACTGATGCTACCTTTGACCGAGTCCCAGAATCGGCAGTGACCAACGCAGGATGGTCGTTTTGCCAAACATCTTCGGCCTCGCAGACTTCAGTGAGCGACGGATACACGATTTCGAGGAGGCCGCACTGTTCGAGATTCGGCGAGGTTATGCGCCAGCCTCGCCGTAGATCCCGATAGACTCGATAGCCTAATACCTCGCGAAATGCACTTTGGGTGTCACGCAACCCTTGGAACCGTACGTTAGGATCACTCGCGTAGTATTGGAGTGGAAGATCGAGTGCGTCGAAGACTCTTTGCGCCAATTCGTCATAGGCAAGTCCTGGAGCTCCAGCTAGGTCGACGGCTTTATACAGAGCCGAACGCAGGAGACCTACTTCGACGAAATCATTGAAGTGTCCCGCCTGTAGTGACGCGTCCTGCCGGTTGTCGGTAAAGCTCAACAACTTTCGTGCTTCAGCCTTTAGATCTGTGCTACGGCGCAGATTACGTACCGCTGATAGACTAGTAATCGTTGTTGCGGTACTCCGTCCTTCAGACCCAAGAGAGGCCAATTTCGAAAAGTCGTTTCTCTGCCGAAACCCATACGACACACCGCAGTTAAGGCAGAAGCGAAAGGGTGCCTGAAGGTAGTGACCACCAAGTCCGCTGCCATCTAGGGTGCCGCCCGGTGTTACCGTTACAGATTCAGGAAGGTCATTGCGACGATCAGACCGCAGGCGGATCGACCCGCCAATGTCCTCAGTCCAATCGATTGGGACTCTGCTCAAGACCGACTGCTCGTCACTTGGCCATTGGTTAGTCGAACTGAAGTAGAGAAAGCCAGCTTCAGTATCTTCGGCGTCGAGTTGATCATTCAGAATTCGGGGAATGAATGATCGCTGACTTGTGGTCGCGCTTAATGTTGAGTGCACGCAGTAGTATTCCTGACCACACTCACGACAAAAGACCAACGGCAGCAAAACGTGAGTTCTACTACCCGGAACGTACTGCTGACCATTTAGAGTAATGTAGCGTTCCCCTTCGGGTTGAACTGACGAATAGACTGTGTCGCCTCGGCTGATGAACTGATGCAGACGGAACGCAAATGCAGGGAACCCTGTTTCAGGGTTCGGCTCAGATTCGTACCCTGCAAGCAAGCCCTCTTGAATCGCCGCTACACACCTCTCAACCGGGACCCCTGTCAGTTGGTGCAGGTCGTTAGCTGCGCCGGTCGAACCGGAAATGTCCTTTGGCCGGCTACGAATCAATCGACCACTGTCTAGCTCTTTTGTCACGCCAAATGCGGACTCAATCCAAATCGAGAGAGGGTCCTGTAGGAAAGAGGCGTACTCCCGTGATGGTGTGTAGGACCGATCGTCAAGCCGTCCTTTAAGCTGAGCTATGAAATTCAGATCATTGAAATCTCGTTCTGGGGTGGCTCGCTTGAGGGTCTCACCAATGACATGTTCGGCCTGGATCTCAGCGCCAAACAACAGTGAGGCAACAGACGCTACTTCGGCTTGTCGCTCGGCGAATGTGCCTGAGCCAGCGATTGTTGCCGAAGTTCCAACGCACTGCATCTGATCCGCTGCTAGCCTATCGCGCACGCGCCGCACCAAAAAAGCCACATCAGCTCCCTGCCGGCCCCGATAGGTGTGTAGTTCGTCGAGCACGAGAAACTGAAGCCCCTGAGAGGCGCGAATGATTCCACTCTCTTTCGGACGGGTGAGGATCAGTTCCAACATCACGTAGTTGGTTAACAGGATGTCCGGTGGCTGAGCGATGATCTCAGTTCTTGTCTGTTCTGATTCCTGGCCTGTGTATAGGGCGAAGCTGACCGGCGGCTTTCCATCCGGATAGCCATAGCAAAGAAACTTCTCCAATTCACCATGTTGACTATTGGCCAGGGCGTTCATGGGATAAACGACGATAGCCTGAATGCCGCGACCACTTCCTGTCTTGAGTACGCGGTCGACGATTGGAACGATGTAAGCCAGGCTCTTACCGGAGGCCGTGCCTGTGGTAAGGACATAGTTATGACCGGCTGACGCTGCTTGGATCGCGTCGGTCTGGTGTTTATGGAGGCGTAAAGGGCGCCCGGCATCGCTCCTATTTTGCTTGATTCGAAAAATGCGGTTGCAGTCAGCATGCAGAACACGTCTCTCGATCAGATCTTCGATGGTGCCGCCCGATTCGAAAGACGGATTGAGTTGAAGAAGAGGCTCCGGCCATAACGCTCCAGCATTGAGACTAACCTCGACATGCTTGGCGATTTTCGAATCTCTAATTTGAATGAAGCTCTTGATGTAGGAGGAATAATCTCCAATCAAGCGATCACGAAAGGCAAATATATCCATGCTCTTAGCCGTCTGCGGGCGATACAACTCAGAACAAAAGATTTCCGATTTGAAAACCTGAAAAGTGCGGCGACATCCTCTTGACGAGGACGTTCCTTCACTCCGGGTGGCAAACCCGCGAGCTTTCCCTTGGCCCTAATGAAAGAGGTGCGGAATTATATCTGTGTCCTGCTTGCCGCACCAAGTTCTCGCGCCGGGGAGACTCGGTGATCTCAACTCGAGTTCGCTGGTATTGTCTGAATATTGGTACGGCTAAACAACACTAAATACCGTCGGCATCGCTCACCGATAGATTAGTAAATGACAAAGTCAACAATACAGTTTTTGTGCCGTAAATGGCACGTCGTCCGATTGGCGAAAATTTCCGAAAATGATAAACTCCGGCCCATGGCGGGCTGCATCGTTTCATTTGTGGACTTGGACGGCATCCGTCATTCGGTCGAGGTTGAGGCCGAAGGCTTGTATGAGGCCGCAGTCTTGGCAATCTGCGCCTTTCGCAAGCACGAATTACAGCCCTCCGGTCTCACTGACCTGGAAGTCGAGGTCCGCAGCTCGGTTACTCACACACTAACGGTCACTAAAGTTCGCGAATGGCTGCAGCGCGGGGTGAGAACACCGAAAGAGGCTGTTTTGAAAGAGCGACTGCGAGCCATGATGTCGGCGTGATCCTTAACGTTAACAAATGCGGCGATTCCGCTTTCCATTTCTCAAATAGCTCGGCGCTGAATTTACGATTCAATTATGAAAGCCATGCAGGTTACGCAAGCGGGTGGGCCTGAAGTGCTCACCCTCGCCGATCTGCCAGTGCCTTTGCCAAAGGCAAATGAAGCGTTGATACCCATATTATTGTGGCAAACGAGCCCGGATTTCAGTCAAATGCCAAAAACTGCGAAGGGCGACAACGCACCGGTAAGTAAGGACTTTGCCCCGCCGGCAAGCGCGAAGGCGTCCAAAGTCGCTGCCACCGTGCTGAGTCTGCAGGATGAGGCTCAGATCGATCCGAAAAATCCTTACTCAACCATTAAATCGGAGTTGCCGAGGTCACGCGTTACTGCTGGCCAGGTTTTCAATGGAATTTCTCGAGGATCGAGAATTAGCTCTTGTCGCGTTGAACCGTCATAAACCATAATTACTTAGCATGAGCGCCAATCTTTCTACCGTTGAGCAATTTGGAGTTGGCTTTGAGAGAAGTGGTGTCCCATTTACCCCTTGGTTGAACCAAACCAAACAGATGTCTAAGGAAGCGGTCGAAGAGCAGATCTCTCAAGTTCCATCACACCGACTGCCCCCTCGGTTACGTCGTAAAATAACGGCGCACGCGGCACCAGCCTCTAACCAGATCGTTGTTCTCCCGCCTTCTGAGGTCTTGAGTGTTTGGCTTCAGGCGGGAAGTTTCGACGCGCTCTTAATTATACCAGACGCTCCATTCGCGTTTCCGCCCCAGCGCTTTACTGTGTCCTCAAATGACGGAAAGATTTCAATCGAGAGCCACCCTTCTGATGCATGGCCGCAAATTCTTTTAGAGTTCAAATACTCGCCTCAGGAGGAACCGACGATAGAGAGAGTACAGTTTCGACCTTCAGACAATACGGTTGAATCAGAGATTCTGTATACGCGGGCTCATTACGTTGTGAGCCAGATTGGGTCCTACATGTTAGCTTCAGAAATAACATCTGAAAACCAGGTCGTTGGGATTTCATTCAATTGCCAACCGTTGCAGCCAGAACAAGCGAATACCATGCTCTACCGAGCCAAGATCGCTCGCAAGCTGAGATTCATCGAGCGCGTCTTCAACCTAAGGGAAGTTTTGCCCGAAGACATTACCCCAAACCACGTTCAGTACATTGAAAGCATATTTCGAGGATTGACCGAAGGTGAGTTTACGACGCGAGGAGATGGCATAACGGTTCTTTTACGAGCAGCTAATGTCGACCTGAACGTGCCGCCATTTTCGGAGGCCGGAGCCTTTGAGTATTTGTTGGGAAACGAACAGGCTTTGTTATTTCAGCAAGACAAACGCTATACGGTGTTGGACGTTGGTCCTTATTATTTGACGTTAAAAAGAGCAGTCATAGCAAATAGAAACCAAATTTCGCGGTTGCGTGGAGGGCATGATGCCTTGGTTCGCTTTGAGGTTCTCGATAGTCAGATTACGTATCGCTACGAACGGTACGCCCGACCCGAACGACATAAGCGTATACAGCAAAAATTAAAGCGCTTTCATGATCTCCTTAGTTCTGAGGAACCGAGTGAACTTGCGGACACGTTGTTTGATCCTTTGATTTCAGACGTGAAGCCAGATCAAGCCATCAAGATTGCCGGGGGCTGGCTCCAGTATCATGATTTTCCTGATCGCTTCACCCCTCAGGAACCTACCTCGGACAGCGAAAGAGCATGTTGGCGTGTGCCGATCTATGTTGTTTATGCCAATGGTAAAGGTGCACGCGTTGGGGAACTACTTATTGATCTAAAAACGGGTTCAATTATTGACGAGCCTTCGCCTGAACTGATGCATCAAGAGGGTCTCGCTTTGGGTGAAAAACTCCTCCGTGTCAGCTAGACCTCCCTACTACGCCCAAGAGACAGAATATTCTTGCATGGTGGCCTGCCTGAGAATGGTGTTGGAACACCTTGGTGTTGTCAGAACTGAAAAAGAACTGCGAGTCTTAATGGATTGCGACTTTGATTCGCCCCATTATCCGGGAGGAGCCGAAGCTCGGAAGGTCGTAGAGGCTGCACGCCAGATCGGCTTCGTTAACACAAGCAAGAACAACCTTACGTTGCAAGAACTAGTGGGCGTGGTCATTGGGGGTCGCTTTCCCATTGTTCAAATCGGAATAAGGCTGCCGAATAGCCAGTTTGTTCAATCGCATGCAGTTGTCGTAGTCGAGATAGATGAGCGAGGCGTTTCAATGTTGGACCCACTGCGCGGCGCGATTGTTGTTTCACAAGATGAGTTCGATAAAATGTGGCAACGCCAACGGGGCCTCACCATAATCGTAGAGTAGCGTCGATAGTTAGGCTGTAACGATGCCGTCGAAGTCCAGGCGGAGGGGTTGTACGAGGCTGCGGTATTGGGTTTGGCAGCTTTCAAGAAGCATGATATCGAACTTCACCCTAAAGGTCTGACGCACGTTCACGCTGTCGCAGTACAGAAGGTTCACAAATGGCTAGAGCAAGGCGTCAAGAGTCCCAAGGAAGCTGCGCTAAAGGATAGGCTGCGCGCTTTGCCGTAGGCAACAGTAACGACCAGCCTGTTACGCTGATGCAATAAATGTCAAACCTACACGAGCATAGGCCACGACGATTGTTCTACCGTGGTTTCGCTAGCCACGATCACGTAGATATCGAAGATGGGTCCGACGAAATAGGCTTGGCGATCGAGGAGTCGTTCAGGACGCGTCTGTGCCCCAACTGCAACTCCGCTCTCAGAAATTTCGTGAATGCGCCTTCGGATGTGGCCTCTAAACTGCAGAAGTTACGAAGTTCTCCGGAGACTCAATTCCTTTCAATTTGGATCTTGTTTCTATGCCGAGACTGTGGTTGGTGGCAACTCCGTTGTACCGGTCTGATTAACCTAGATGGAAGAATAAGAAAATCTCAGTTTGCGTACAAATATCATTCGCTGCTTGAGGAAATCGATATTTCCTCTAACGAAATTCCGCTAGCCGATCTAAAGGCGTATCTGATCCGCAAATGGGAAGACCGCAGGTTTATTAGTGCTTCGAAAGCGGAGGATCTTGTTGCGGATGTACTTCGAGACTATTTCGCTTGCGATGTGCACCATGCCACGGCTAACGTTAATGCAGCTGACGGAGGCATTGACCTCTTTGTATGTTTCGCGGGAGGCCATGTAAAAGCGGCTGTGCAGGTGAAGCGTCGAGTGACCCGCTCAGTAGAGTTGGTTCACGAAGTTAGAAACTTTGTCGGAGCCCTAATTGTGGAAGGTTACCACAAAGGAGTTTTTGTTACGACGGCCTCTCGATTCTCTGAGGGTGCTCAAAAGATGGCGGCAGCACCAACTTTGCAACGCCACAAGCTTGAGCTGGACTTGATTGATGGTGAGCGCCTGCTCGACCTCCTAAAAGCGACCTCGCCAACGACTGATTTGCACTTGCCAGAGGGAATAGACGCACTAACTTTATGGCGCGACAACGATGGTTCCGTTAGGACCACAATGGATCTGTTATCTGCGGAAACGACGCCACCCATCTAAAACAGTTTTACTCTTTGGCCGATCCTTCATACGCTGGGCACGTTTCGTCGTTGCAGGGCTCCCGCCGCTTTTTTAGATGTCTGCTCTCTTTATCGAGCCTTCTCGGCCTCCTGCCTGATATCTCTGTTTCGCACATTTATCACCAGGTTTGCCTCTCTGTGTTTGTTCGCCGTAAAGACGATGCAGTATCGTGAAGGCATGTGTGGCCGCTTTACTCTCCATTCGAGAGACAGAATCAAGCTGAAAGGTTTGACTGCGTTAGACCTTCCCTTTGAACCGCGCTACAACATCGCTCCGAGTCAAAAGATCATTGCAATGGGGGATTTCGGTCACGGACCAGAAGCGAGATCCTTGGTTTGGGGTCTCATCCCGTCATGGAGTACGGACGGGAAAGGATTCATAAACGCTCGGGCGGAAACGATCGAAGACAAGCCGAGCTTCAGCGAGTCGTTTAGATTGCGTCGATGCTTGATTCCCGCAGACGGCTTTTTTGAATGGAAGCGCACCGGAAGAGAGAAGCGGCCTTTCTATTTTCAGCTGAACGACGAATCGACCTTCGCGTTCGCGGGTATCTGGGATACCTGGAGCAATCGTGGCGACGTCGTCACCTCATGCGCAATCATTACGACAGCGGCAAACGACTTGGTCGGAGAACTTCACGATCGAATGCCGGCCATACTACTTCCAGACTTTCAGGATGCCTGGCTTGACCAGAAAACGAATCGTGCAGTGTTAACAGAAATCCTGAAGCCGTTTCCCTCTGCGAGGATGAAGACTCATCCCGTCAGCAGTAACGTGAACTCCCCAGACAACGACAGCGCCAATCTGCTGGTTCCGGTCGATGCGGAAATGGGAACAACTGCAAGATTGTTTTAGTCAAAAAAGGCGACCGAGATGCTTGGAAGAGTCGACGTCGGCGCTTAATCTAAGGCCTCACAATGGTTCAAGCACATGAGGATCTGGACTAGCTGATAGTCGGTGTTATTGATCTATACTTCGACTACGAATTGAGTTTGCCAACGACTTTCGTCCGGGAGTTCATAGCAGGGAACATTAATGAAAGCACCACCCCGATACAACCAACAGGAAAGACTGCTGGACCAGTTCGTGATTGCTGCCGACACAAGTATGCAATTGCCAGCATGTGACCTGTTGTTCATACACGGGAACGATTTGACGTGGGGCGGGCCGGAGCATGGATTCTTTCTCGCTGATATTTCCGTTGACGAAGAGTTTGAAGAAATCCTTCAAGTAGTGGAAGCGCGTTCCAAAATGAGCTTCACGCAGTTGGTGAAACTAGTTCTTCACCAGGTTGAGCCGAAGCTACTTGAGATGTTCAAGGATATCGCGCCACATCTTCAAGGAGTTGAGAGTGATCGAGCGGGGAGTATCGCAGCTGGCCTCGCCTCTTTGGATTTGGAGAGTGGGTTTGCCCAATTAGACAAGGTTCTTCCGGAGATCCTCAAACAATGGCCGCTCTTTGCTGATGGCGTAGCCAGCTGGCTGGTCAAAGGGGCGAGAGGGTTGTATCAACGACAGCTGTCAATTACCGGAATGTCCCATGATCGGTATGAGGCAATGGTAAGAGCACTTCAGAAGCTCAGTATTTGCGAGCATGTCGTGCGAGTCGCCTATCCACGAGGAGGGTTTCACTTTGAATTATCATTAACGGGCAGAGGAGAGTTCAAAACCACGGTAGTCAACGAGAATGCCAGGTTCCTTGAGTTGTTGCGACTCCGGCAAGGCCTGGCGTCGCTCAAACGCGGGCGAGACAACGCGCTCGCCGTGTTCATAGCCGATTATTTGAATCGACATTTTTTGGGTGCGAACCAGGCTTTCTCATGCGCATACTATGGACGCGAGAATGATCCCGAGTTAGATGTTGTTGTCCCGGCGCTCAGAATAGGCTTCGAGGTCAAGTTATCTCAGTCACCTTTCACCCAAACTGAGAACAAGTTGCAGAAGTTGGCGAACGATTTGAAAAGGCAGCTACCGTTTTATGCTGAGAGAGGATGTGAGCGGATTTACTATGTCACGAATCTTTCTCGGGAAATGGCGGAAACTGTTTTGAGGAAGGCACAAGAAGGAACTCGACAGGTGGCTAATGTAGAATGCATAGCAGCTGGAGTCTCCGGAGGAATGGATACGCTCCTACCACTGCTTAAAGGTATTGGCGAGGCCTTAAACGCACTTTTGGAAAACAGTTGGCAGCAAAAGGCGGCGGCGGTTATGGCTTCAAGCTATGAACCTCAACGACGAGCTTCTAAGAGCCGGAAGTCATCTCCTACTAGGACTCGAAGCAAGAAGGAAAGGCCAGCCACGCGAGCGAGAAAAGGAAGCGTGAAACGAGGGAAGAAGTAAACCCAACAATTCTTGCCTAACAATCGGCACAACTATGAACGGAGTGAAACACTGAGCGTAGAAGAACACTTTGATCCGGTCTTCGCAACCAGCCTATCGTTGCGGGAGAAGCAGATCCAGCAAAACTATCGTCCACTTATCGGTATACATAAGTGGTTTGCGCGCCGCCCTGGCACCCTGTTTCGAAATTTGCTTCTGGCCGAATTCAATGGTTTGCAGCCTACTAGCGAAAGCTACTGGCTGGCTCATAAGATGCGAGGAATCATTGCTGATCCCTTTATGGGTGGTGGAACGACAATCTTCGAAGCCAACCGCCTTGGGTTCAGCGTAGTGGGCACCGATATTAACTCAATGGCCTATTGGATTGTACGGCAGTCCCTAGAGCCATTAGACCTCTTGGCGTTTTCCGCGGCTGCCAACGCCGTACTTTCTGATGTCGAGGAAGAAATAGGAGAGTTCTATCGTACACGGTGTATCGAGTGTCAGGAGCTACGTGGAGTTAAGTACTTCCTTTGGGTCAAGACTGAGCCTTGTCCTAGCTGTCACACAGCTAATGATCTGTTTCCTGGTTATCTAGTGGCGGAAGCCACTCGGCACCCCAAGCACGTTCTCGTCTGTGCATCCTGTGGGGCGCTAAATGAATACGATCGCCAGCCGACGAATTCTGATCCCGAGCCTTGTGTCGAGTGCGGCCTCCCAGTGCAGATCGAAGGGCCGGCAAAACGTCAGCGTGTCACTTGTCGTCAATGTGCGACAGTCTATTCATACCCAGCCAAAGAACCAGTGCGACCGCCAGAGCATCGCATGTTCGCTCTGGAGTACCATTGCGAAACATGCAAGCCAAATCGCAAGGGTCGGTTTTTTAAGCGCCCCGATGGTGACGATTTTGCCAGATTTGATCAGGCTCACCGCCTATTCATCGAATCCTCTGACCTACCTATTCCTGATAATGCAATTCCAGACGGCGATGAGACCGAGCGACTGCATCGTTGGGGCTATCGCTTTTACAAGCAAATGTTCAATGATCGTCAATTGGTTGGCCTCGGTCTATTGCTTCGGCGGATTGGCAGTGTCGAGGACACCCCTTCGCGGCACGCCCTTTTGACTATTTTCTCGGATTTTCTGCGTTACCAAAACATGCTATGCCGCTACGATACTTATGCTCTTAAGTGTCAGGATATCTTTAGTGTTCATGGCTTCCCGGTTGGTTTGGTGCAATGCGAGGATAACTTGCTGGGCATCTCGCGAGTGGGGTCAGGGTCTTTCCGTCATTTCATCGAAAAGTACTTGCGGGCTAAGAGGTACTGCCTCTCACCATTTGAAACCCGCCGGAATGGCAACAAGAAGAAAGAAATCGTACCTATCATCGGCGAGAGTATTACTGCGGAATTTGTTGATAGCTTTCCTAATGAGCATGGTCGTCAGGCTTATCTTAAAGCGACCTCGGCAAGGCGATTAGCCTTACCCCCAGAGACCCTTGACGGGGTTTTTACCGATCCACCCTACTTTAGTAATGTCCAGTATGCCGAGTTAATGGATTTCTGTTACTCGTGGCTGCGTTTGGGACTCTCTGGTGAGTTCGAACAGTTTCGAGGAACAACAACTCAATCCACAGAAGATTTGACAGGCAATGTGACATTGGGTCGTGGATTAGAGCATTTCACCGAGGGACTTTCGAGCGTCTTCCGTCATTTCGCGGCGGCTCTCAAAAAAGGAGCCCCTTTCGTATTCACCTATCACCACAATGATCCGGCGGCTTATGTGCCTTTAGTTGTTGCCGTTCTTGACGCGGGAATGGACTGCACGATGACTCTGCCGGCAGCAGGTGAAATGAGCGCTTCGCTTCATATTTCCGGCACGGTGTCGTCAATATTGGATTCCATCTTCGTATGCCGTGTCGGTAGTGGCCGTCGCTCGGGTGAAGATGTGAGAGTCCTTCTGATGCAAGATGCAGTTGCGATGACGGATGCTGGAGTGAACCTCAGTAAAGGCGACGTACGGTGCCTAGCAGTCGGTCATATCGGGAGAATAGCTATTAATCGGTTATTTGAGACCTGGGATCGGCAGCGACCTTTAAGTGAACGCATGTCATTCGCTAGCCAGAAGGTTATAGAGATCACGAATGAGATCAAGTTGAGTTCTCTACCTTCCGAGATACTAAACGGAATCATCGATAATGCGAGGTTACAGGAGGTAACGCTTGCCGCGACCGTTTGAAGTAGCCCCTGACTACCTGCTTGATCACTTAGATGAGATGGTTGATGCGACCTTCGCAGACCTTCAATCTCAATTCCTGGTGCTTCCGAAGGGAAGCAATTTCATTGAGTATCGAGACTTCCAGAATGCTTATGAGGTTCTGAAGCGGGTTACGGGCGCCTTCACCAATTTTGATGAGGAAACAGTCTGGCAAGCACTCCGGGAGGACAGTCTGTCATTCCTCGTCGTGAGAACCGTTTTAGGAATGTCACCTCCTGAGTGGGCTGACTTGGCGCGATCCGAGCGAGGAAGTGATATTAATCAAGGCCATGCCAGAACGCTTGATGTGCGATGTCGTGCTGCTACTGGTACGGAGATAGTCGATGGGGAAACCAAAACTCTTCGGAAATACTTCGACCAGCTCGGACGCCCAAGGAGCGCGGCGGTGCTCGATAGAGTTCAGGCGTTGGTCTCGGTAGCGGTGGAGTACATCAGTAAAGGGGCTCCGCCGGGGGCCGATGACACGGTGCACCGTCTCGGAAAGATCGATACGGCAGAAGGCTTAGTGTCACTGCATTACGTTGCGGCTCAGCACGTACCTTATGCCGTCTCGCTGTACGAGCGATATTTGGGTCGTCCGTTTGCCAGCCATCGTGACTCTGTTTCCGAATTGGTCGGTGATGTGATGGAGAGTGCGATTGAAGAGCGTCTCACACGAAAGAACATAACGTTTCGCAAAACAAAACGCGCTGAACGCGTACCAGGTTACGATCAGGCCCCGGATTTCTTTGTGCCGGATGAATTAAATCCAGCGGTCCTCATCGAAGCCAAAATCACTGGTGATGACGGTACAGCCCGAGATAAGGCGACTCGCATAATCCACCTCGCTGAGATGAGAGACCGAAGGATAAGGGAAGGACTTCCTGGCTTTGAGGTCGTGGCTTGCATAGATGGCCGTGGGTTCGGTATCCGCCGAGAAGATATGAGGCGCATCTTGCTCAGGACGGAGGGGAAGGTTTTTACTCTTGCCACCCTCGATCAACTTATTCCCCATACGAGACTTCGCGAATTCCTTCCACAAGGAGCAGTGGAATAATCTAAGCTAGATGAAATCAGCGACTCAGTGAAACCGAGACCTCGCGGTCCTCACGGGTTTCCGTTCGAGCAAGTTCCAAGTATTGTTGTCTCGTCATCTCATCGTTCTGCCGTTCGGCATAAATCTCCAGATTGATCTTTTCCTTGTCGGTAAAGCGCGGCTCGGCATTCTTCGCTTCAGAAGCCAATTCACGCGCGGTTGCGTAGTAATCCTGAGCCTTCTCAAAATCCTTGACGAGTCGAGCATGATGCTCGCGTGCCGCGAGGTTTATGGAGTGTCGATGATCTCGCTGATCTTTTGATTCAATCGCACGAGCGAGGTAATCCGTTAGAGTTCGCGCTTCAACTTCACGAAGTGTGCCGGTACGATGATCGCCCAAATTGAGTGAAGCAACTCTCTTGCTTTCGAGAAAATGCTGAAGGCGCCCTCTTGTTTCTTCCACATGGATCTCTGACAAGGTTTCTCGGGCGACAGCTCGGCCTTCCCAAATCATTTCAGGATCACTCTTGCCGGAGGACTTCTCCCAGTCGTGCACTTCACGCAATAGCGCAGTGTCTCTGAGTGTCTCAGCACTCGCTTCCAAGGAATTTATTTGATAGCGCTCATACCTCGGTTCGGGCATGACTTCGCCGGCACGTTCTTTCGTCTTCTGTTCACGTATATAGGCATCTTCAAGCACGTCGAGCAATTCGCTGGCAAGGTTGCGATCGGCTGTGAGTGGCCCGCGTCGTTGTTCGATTTGTCGAACTACCTCTCCGCGAATGAACGTTAAATGCTCGACGTCGTCGGCCGCTTCTTGTCTTCCTGCTGAGGAGTAGTTGAGGCGCGCCAGAGAGCGCCAATCAAGTCGTGCCGCACGATCAGGAACGAACTTCGCATCTTGCCGCCGGCGCGATATCTGCTTGTCTAATGCGCCAAGGGACCAGCGCTCGTCGTGGACTTCATACGAAGTTAGGTGAAGGGACGCCTCGAAGTTTTCTACGCGAACGTTCTTCGCCATGAAATCGGCGCGAGCTACGTTCACCTGGGCCGATAGCGTCTTTGCTTCATCATCGGTTCGAGTGGGCGCAGCAAACTCGCGAGCGAGAGCTATTCTTACCATCTCCAACTCGGACACTTTCTCCGGCAGGTTGAGCTTGACCGCCGTTTTTTGAAGCTCAGACAAACTTTCCCGCGAAATGATCGGGACGACTCGCGCTTGAGAAGGTGTGTCGACGCGCATCATCAGGCGTTCCGCCACCTTCGCCACTGTACCTCGAAGGGAGCCAATATCTTTGCCAAGCGCAGTGATCTTCGCCTCGCGCGCCTCTATCAGTTGGTCTAGTGTCTCGCGATGTCCTGATAGGTCGGCTTCGTACGCCTGTTCACGGTTGGACCGATTTACTGGACTAATCCGCTGCGCACGCGCGGAAGCGCGGCGATGGACGTCAAGCTCGGAGATCTTCCGCTCTTCACCGGTACTTTGATCGACGACGTTGAATCGATAGGTATCTCCGTGTTTGACCGCGCGCTCATGCCAGACTTCGGCAAACGCGAGACGCGTACTGAGTTCCAGATGTCTCCCTAGCGCGATTCGATAGTCGGACTTGTCATCCACTCGAGTCTGCGCCACTGGGTTCCAACTGCCCGCGACGGATGGATAGTCTATGGATGATCGCGAGATGACACCTCTGGACTGCTTGAACTGACGCGTGAGTTTGTCCTCCCGATTGGGTTGCGTCTCGACAGCCGAGTCACTTCGTTGTAAGTCAGCGCGACCTTGCGCTCTTTGATAGATTTCCTCCCACGCGTCACGCGCTCGTGACTGATCCCTGTTCCGATCCAGAAAGCGATCCTGTTGTCGCTCCAGCGCCGTAAGGAATCGATCCCCGATGCGGCCGGCAACGACGACTTCTTTACCGTCCACGATCTGTTTATGAGGCAGGAGATTTGTTCGCAGGCGTCCAATTGGTTTCTCGACGACACCGCCCCGCTCAATCGCGGCGTTTCGAATGACAATGTGCGCATGAGGATTTTCCGTGTTGCGATGTATACCAGCAACCCACGTCAATTCTTCAACGTTCAAGTCGTTGGCCATACCCCTCATGCCTTCTCGTATCACCTCACGTAGGCGTTCCTGTCTTTCCTTCTCATCCGCTCCAAGTTTCTCGAAGTCCTCTTCCTTAAAGCTGACTGACAAGTGAAGCAGATCATCTTTTTCTGGGTGTCCACTGACAGGATCGAGAATGCGATCGGCTTTGCGATAGGTGAGATCTTCCCGGTCTTCGCTGAAGAGCGGACGTGCGCCTGGTCCTTCACGAGCTGGGTCTTTGTCGCGCTCGGCGATGTAGCGCGTGGTGCGACTGACACCGCTGCCTCCGCCGGTCGAGATAACGTGAAAGACAACTCGCATGTGAGTTATCTCTTTCTTGTTGGCAGCGGGTCTTGCTTAATCATGCCCAGCAAAGCGAGTTGGGTGTAGGTGGGACTGCCAGTGATAGTGCTGGCTTCCTTGAGATCGAGCGGAGGACCTTTGAACTTCTCTCGGTCAGTCGGCGTGAGAATCAGGAAATACGAGCTGGCTTCACCCGCGTGCGCTCCAAGAGGAATGGCCCACAGCGTGCAGCGGGTGGCGTCAATGGCCGTATAGAAATAGTAATAGTTCTTGATCACCAGCGAGTGCCCGCCGGCGCCATAGTCCGGCGGTGTGGGGTGCTTCCAGACGCTCGCCTCGACCTGATTAAAGTTCTCGGGAAAGGTCGCATTGACACTTTGATATTGCCTCAGCCCTTTGATGATTTTAAGAATCGGATCAATCTGCGGAACATCGGCTTTGGCTTTCCAATCCGCGGCGAACGCTGAGTAACCCCAAGCACAGAGATAGGTGAGAATGGAGACAACCAGTAATATGTAGGAGAAGCCAAACCGGCGTTTGCCCTCTTTACCTTCTACGCCGCGCATGTCTCTTCCTCCACGCCGCTACTGAAAGGCAACTCCTGCTGATTGGGATCAGGTTCCGACGCTGCGGCGTCCAGTCTGGCTGGTTCTTCAATTTCATCAGGTCTTGTTGATATTTTCTCTCGGTCCAGAGCTGCCGCTACTTCATACGCAGTAATGCGTTGAGAAGTAGTTCCAACTGCCGCACCTTTCTCAACACCTGACGAATCGATTGATGCCACATCGTCATCAGATGAGACTAGCGTTAACGTCGCCGCCGTTCTTTGCTTGTCGGCTTCTTTAATCTCGTCCATTTCCGCAATCGCGTCAGCAAGTGTCTGCGCCTGCTGCAAGAGTCGATGAGGAGGGACTGCAGTATCACCATTGTCCGCCCTCGGTGGAAACCGAAAGAGGATCGGATCAGCCGTATCGATGATCGCAATCGCCTGCCGATAATTAACGAGACGGCGCAGTTCGGGAGCTTGTTTGAAATCACGGCGGCTTTCAGAGACACGCTCCGAGTCCAGTTTCGTTCCTGGTGCGTCAACTTCAGTGCGCGACAAGACCGTGGTTGGTCCAAGCATCGATGAAGCATAGGCTCCTGTTTCAAGGTCGATGCCGGGTAGGAATATCTGATTCTTGATTCCCGCAAGCACGGCCTTGCCGCCGTTCTCCTGAAACTTATTCTTGATCTGCGATACGTCCTGAAACCCGAGCAGATAGGGCGTGTTGCGGAATCTGCCAATCTTGAGCTTGTCTTGCAGTTTTGGCGGCGGAATATTACCGGCCTCGTCCAGGGCCATGAGCACGGGCGTCGCATTCTTCTCCGTGGATGCTTCCATCTCTATGGCCGCCAGTCCAAAAATCAGCTCCAAAAGGATTCGATACTGGCTCGCTTGTCGTTCGGAGAGCACAACGTAAATCGCCGTACGAGGAATACGCAGGTTGGCGAGATTGATTTCGCGCACACCACGCGCCAGTTCCGCAGTCGTCGCAGTTCTGAGAATCGCCATAGCATTCGGCGAGCGCAGCGGAGCAATCTTATTATTCAACCCCGTGATGACGCCGCCTTGCGTTTTCTCAGGATCGACTTTGGTAAAGTTCCCCCATTCGATTTGGGCCTCTGAGTCCTCCGACGCTTTCATCTCCTCGGTCAGCTTCTTCAAATCGTTCCGCGACAAGTACTCTTTAATCATGGCGAGCGTCGGATTATTTGCGATGGTGGGCAAGTGAAGACAGAGCGCCTTCATTAAGGCTGTCTCGCCGGAGATCCAATAGTGTGTGCCGTCATTGACCTTCATATTCTCCGGTTCGTAGCCGACAATGATCGAGGCAATTGAGTGCGCGAGTTCGCCGTTACCTAAGCAGCGGGGAAGTGGATTCCACAAGTCGGAGAGCGTGGGATTCTCCAAATCGAGACGATAGACATCATCGAAATACCTGGCGGTGTGCGCGTAGAGCTCGCCTTTAATGTCCATCACCAAAGCTGAGCCCCATTGAGACCAGTCACGCAAAATGTTCATGTAGAACGTGGAGGATTTTCCTGAGCCGGAAGGTCCAAAGATTCCGGTGTGGGTCAGCAGTTGTTTCAGCCCCAGAATCAAGTCATAAGGCCGAGGACTGAGCGCCGAACTGAGTCTGCCGACGCGAACCGCACCATACGGCAATGGATCGCCTGATCGGTGAGCCAGCCCTTTCGCTTTTAGCTCGGAGATGGTAGCCCAACGCGCGGAACCATGGGTCAATCGTTGGTTCAAGCTGTAATAAGGATAGGCAAGCGAGATTGATTCGAATACTCCGACCAGCGCGGCGAGGCAAGCGCCAAGGAGAACAAAGGTCATCCATTTGACTTCGAGCCCGACGATCTGACCGGAACGAAAGAACAAGTAGCCAGCGATGCAACTGCTCAAGAATAAGGTGCCGCAAGTCGACAAGTCCTGCATGAAGCGCCGTGCAGCCTGAAACGAGTCGAGCTCCGGTTCGTCAGCAGGACGCGGAATGAAATAGTCCGCATCGATCCGTTCCAGTTTGGCGCGAAAGCTCATCGCATTCCTTTCGTCGCTGTTATTTGGAATTTACGCTCGTAACCCACTGCTCAAGTTGGGCTCGTTGCTCGTCGGAAATCTGCGCCTGTTTGAACTGACGCGGTTGCCAACCGGCTGCAATAACCTCGGCAATTGGCACGAATGGATTCGGATAGATGATCCCGTCGAGGTGCATCGACTCGAAATATCGTGGTCCCACGCTCGTATTTTCTGAATCGGGAATGCGAATCAGCATGGCTGGTCCGTCTTTCCGATCATTCGGTACAGACAGCACTTCCAGCGTCAAAGCCTGTGGCGCATAACGCAGGTGGATTGTTCCGTACGAAGTCTCTAGTACGCCGGGCTGTTGGGTGAGCCAATCGGCGGGCACTAGTTGGCGTTGGGCGATCCGATGGAGTATCTCACCAGCGTCATGCGCATTCTGGCCATGAAGCTTGGCTTCCACGACATAGCTGGTGGCGGCGATTGACACCGCCGTCAGATCCCGCAAGCGCTCCGCAGTTCGTGGCACTTCGCTATCCGGCCAACGATATGAAGTACCGCTTGGATTGACGATGGAGTTGGATGAGGTGTCTCCGATTGTCACCTGCGCATCGACTGTGGCCATCTGGCAGCTCTTTTGACGATGCAGGATGAGTGGCATAACAACCAGCACGAAGAAAGCGCCGGCGGCGACAGAGATGACGGGCCAGATCTTTCCGCGCTCACGAATACTCATGCTGCCTCTCGCAGTCGCACAACATTGTTCGAATGCACTTGCTGGACGATTTCCTCTATCACGGAGTCGGCGGTGTGCGCTGCCTTCTCCAGCCGCAAGAGGCCAAGTTCAAGATTGGCGAGATCATCGGCATTACGCGCGATGAATCCCAGGTGATCGTCAATCACCTCGGCGTCTAACTGATCGACTCCTTCAGTTGTGAGCGACCGAAGCAGGGCAATCGACTCCCGCAGACCCGGCTTGTCTCTCACGGTCGGCATCATCAAGCGGATATACCGGACGACCTTAATAACTTGAAGAAGTAGTTCGGCCCCTGCTGACTGGACGCGCGAATGCAGAATCCGGGCCTCCTCGAAGTCGGTTGGCAGTCTCACCTTTGTATAAACACATCGTGACCTGAGTGGAGGGTGAACAGTGTGCTGATTATTCGAAGTGAGAATGACAATGGGCTTCTCCTCGCTCTTGCTTACTCCGATGTGGCCGTTGTTTTCCGTAAGTCGCGGAATCGACGCATGACCATCTGTGAACAATTGATAAAAGAACGCCTGACAGACCTGCGGAAGTTTTTCGAATTCGTCCAGTTTGACGATAGGAACGATCCCGGTCGTAGCGAGATAGTCGTAAGCCTTGAGAATTTCGCCCAGATTAAGAAACTCTCGTCGCCATTGCCGTTGACGTGCTTCGGCGAGCGTTAGCTCGCGCGACCCTACAGCTTGAACGACGAAGTTGTTCTGGCCTTGGTCGTCCCACTCGAACAGAATGTCTTTCAGCTTCAAGTCGTCCATGCCCTGCAGCTCGAAATAGGGGCGGTTGCAGGAATAGGCGAGCGCGTCGACCATTTCGGTCTTGCCCCCACCGCGCTCGCCCTCGGCCAGCAGCGGCATCCCTGACTTCAGCGACTGACAGAGATCCTTTAGCGGCCGTAACTGAAAGATATAGCCCGACTCTCTCGCGACCAGCTCTGCCAGAGCCTCACGACCATGCTCGCGCACCAGTCGGCGCGGATCGATCACTTCACGATGAGGATCGTAGGGAATCATTTGTCTTTGTTCTCTGGGCTAAGGGTTTTCGCCGCCAGCCGTTTCTGTTCGTCGTTCATTAGCGGAAAAGCCGCGCGAATCTCATCCGACGAACCGAACAGGATCAGCTCCATAGCTTCACGATCGGTAAGCGACGTTGCTGCGCGACTCAATTCTTCGTCGCCGGGCGCATCAACTGCCTGAATCGCTTTCGGCAGGTCTGCGACCATCACATACGCAGGTTGACCGGCTTGGACTTTGACGAAACTCTTGTTCGTGTTGCCGCCGATTGCGCTACGCGCTTCATCGGTGAGAGGATTCGCCAACCTATAACCTGCCCCATCGATTATTACTGGACCTCGTCCGAGCGCCCCGGCCATCATTCCTGCTACTTGCACGCCACTCGTTGCGACTTTACGCAAAGCGTTCTTAAAAGAGTTTCGATTAACACCAAGCTGCTTACCCGCGAGCCCGGCGGCGCCATCAGTGCCCATCACTTCACCGGTCATCTTCACGAGCTTGTTATCTCGCGGGTCGATATAACCGATCACGTTCACATAGGCTCGGTCATATTCATTGCCTGAGGTGCGGCCAATGAAGACCGTGCCCTTGGGCAACGACCAACCTTCGCCAGCGGCGTCTCGCATGAGTTCCAGTCGCGCATACGAGTCGTTTCGCAATGTAAAGATCACGCCTTGAGTGCGGACGGGCAGCATGGTGCCGAATGGCGGCAGGACTGCTGGTGCGAGCTTTGTGCTGTTAGCGATCAGCGACTTGTTCTCCACCGAGGATTTGACGGGCCGCGTTGCACTCGTTTGAGACGTCAGAGACGAAGCTTTCGCTGATTCATCTCCAACGAAGATGCTTTGCGTAACGTTCGCGTGATTCTGAGCTTGAACCGATCCGGTGAGATCGACCGCGTTTGCAGACTTTATGCTTCCAGTATTGGGTTGCTGGCTATTGCCGTTTGACGATGCTTCAGTTATCGGTTCAAAGACCGGCGAGGTGGTGCCGGTATAACTGTAATTCGTGCGCGAGGTCGCGAGTGGAGTGGGTGAAGACAGCACCGAAACGCTCGGCGACGCAGAAGGGGCCGCATTGTTGTTCACACTGTCCGCACCGCTGGCAGATCGCGCGATGTTGATGGCCTCTGCGGTCAGAGTATTGTCTGGATTGTTGGCATTCGGACTCGGCTTCGGGGTCTGAAGTTCGCGCCGGGAGTCGGCCTGCACTTTGACGTCAACGCGATTCACTCGCAGCAATAGATAAAGAGCAATTGCGCCACCGCCTATTAGGAGCAAGACGAAGCACCAGGCGACGAGCTTTCGCTTCCAACCTTTTTTCTTTGCGACATCGATTGGTTTGGCCGGTCTCAATTCTGGATTGCTCGCATCATAAAAGTTGCCATTAGTTCGTTCCGAGGCGACTTCTTCATCAATAACATCGACAGCTGCCAAACGATGGTTGCCATTGTTCTGATTCATGACTTCTCCTGTTAGCGGAAGTTTCCGGCAAGCGTTAGAGACACGGGTTCATCAGCCGCAGTGGTTTGGCTGACAGCTATCTTGAGATATTGGTGAGCCCCAAGCACCGGCGGCGCATAGGCGATTGCGTAATAAACGGTCGCACCCGCCGCAATTACATCCGCGGCGTTAGAGGTTTCCACGCAGAGGCGCTTAACGGACTGCACGTTTACCGGTTTACGCTGATCGTCGAACATTTCCAGTGACAAATCGGGACTGCCTGGAGTGACCTTCAATCCGTCTGAACCGGAATTCTTTACGGCGACGATGGCTACTCTGAAATCGTCTTTGGACTCACCTTGATCAAGCACGGCGACGCTAAGGCCGTGCACAGTCTTTGTCCATTTCTTGAATTGCTTCGGCTTCTTGATTGCGCGAGCCAGGGCTTCCTGTGTAGCGGTCGTGATCCTTGGGTTTGGATCACGTCCAGCAGTTTCGGTCGTAGCTGGCACCGGCGTAACGAGTGGAGCTACGACGGCCTTCTCCGGGTCAGCATTCTTTGTTGTCGTTGCCTGATCGACCTGATTCGTATTCGTGGGTTTCACTGAATCTGTTTTGTCTTCATCGCTTTCAACCGAAATAGAAGTCGACGCGGTGGACTGCCCAGTCTCGCTCCTCCTTTCCTGGGTCGTGTTGGTGTCGAGGTTAACTGGCAGTCCCGCCGCGCGTCGTCGCGCCACAACTTCATCGCGGTTGTAAGTCAGCACACAGCGATGAACGTTCTGCGCGAGGTCTTCTACTGGATAAAAAAGAAATGTAACTACCAGGCCACTGCGCATCTGCGCGGTAACGGTGGCCGCTGGGGTGCGAGCTTTACGAATAGGCGATGGAGGAACAAACAATGATCCGGGCCGGACTACGATTGCGCGCTTGTTTCTCTCTAATGCCTTCTCGTCGACGGTCGCCATTTCTGGATCGCCGGGGATGATATAGCGCGGACCATCGTTGGCCGGCAGCTCAATTAGTACGCTGCCGTGCTGGGCCATTGCCAACCGCACAACCGTTTCATCCTTGGTGACATCAACTTTCGCTTCGCCCACAAAGAAATCTGATGCCACCTGTGATGTGGACGCTGGAGCAGTTGGACCGGCATTCGTCACAACCCGCTTTGGAAATCGACGTGCACAGCACCGCTTCTCGGCTAGTGCTTTAGCTGGGGACGGCGTTGGCTGTTGCGCGAAAGCGGCAACTGCAGCGCACAACGGTATTAGTAGGGCAATGATTCTCTTCATTGGTTTGTTCCTTCCTAGCCTTGAGTTGAGGCCACAACCGGCGTGTCCGATTCGCTGGTGCTTAGTTCCTTGTAGTCGATTGAGTTAATGCGGAAGCCGGAGCGGAGATTGCGGTCAAGACGAAACGTCCCGTTCTCAGGCGCATCCGGAAGCAATTCCACCGTGAGCAGAATGTGCTTAGTCACATGCTTGCTCTCGTTCTTGACCACCATGTCGATGTCCTGAGTGCCATACACCTTGACCATCAAAGGTTTCCCTGCCGCATGTTCCACGTATTCAGATTTCCAGCTCGCATTCCACTGCTGTTCTCGCTGGGTTTGTAGAATCTTTTGATCGGTAAGGTACTGAGCAAATTTCTTGGCCTGGCCGGGGACCATCAACCTCAGCGCGGCCTCGATGTCTTTGGAGCGCGATCTCTGATCGACTCGATATAGATATTCGACGTACGCTTTGACCACATAATCCATGTCGGCAAGTTGGAGCTTGTCCTTTTCCAGCTTGACTGCCTCAGTTGCTCCCAACTCGCGGTCATTGATCATTACCGTGCGACCGGACGACATATCGACCACAATGCGATCAGGTTTCTGAATGGCCTTATAGACGACGCCAAGTACGGAGATGCCGACAATCGCTAAACAAAGAATGAGCAAGCGTGATTGTCGTCGGATCGTACGCACATCAGCCGGATCGCGATAACAAATGACTGGCGTCGAGAGAGGCGTCGCATCATCTTCAAATTCTGAAATCCGCAAACGCTGCGAGTTGTCTTCAATCGGTATCTGCAAGTCCAAAACATCTGCGCTCATGAGTAGTCCCCCGATAATTGTGGGCCTTAGTTTCTTTCCTCGTTCGCGGTCGCCATAACAACTGATGTGCCACGTGGAAAACTGTGACTGAGCGTTTGTGGCGTAAAGCGATTCAACAAAACGCAACGCCTGATTCAACAAAACGCAACGCTTGAGTCAGAGAGATGTTTACAGCTGGTCTTTGATCTCGATGAAAGATGAACTCGCTGGTCGTTTATTTTTCGACTGGTCGGAGACGATTGAATCGGTGTCGAGAGTGAAATCATTTTGGCGATTCGCATCTCTGTTTTGCGGCAATGAATCCGAAGTCGACTTCGCGCGTGAGCGAAAGGTCAAAGACCCCAGGATCTGCTTTACGTAGCTTTGTGTTTCGGCGTAGGG
>Ga0070697_100000164_pt1 | contig 54325 bp, 46 predicted proteins | sample KBSK1501metaG_FD_65475 | JGI IMG/M metagenome (GOLD analysis project Ga0070697, IMG submission 65475) | Corn, switchgrass and miscanthus rhizosphere microbial communities from Kellogg Biological Station, Michigan, USA - KBS K1-50-1 metaG | ecosystem: Host-associated > Plants > Roots >... | reverse complement strand
CGGTGCGATACACGCGGCTCTCATTCTGCCGGCCATCAGACGGCGGTTCTCGGTCAATGTGCTTGTCATCGCGGGCACGGTTGTCTTTGCAGGGACCACGGCCACACTTGCTACGCTGCGCAATTTTCCTTGGCTGTGCCTGGCAATGATCTGCGGGGGCGTCGCCTGGATGGCTTTGATGTCCAGCTTCAATGTGATTGTGCAGACGATTGTGCCGCGCTGGGTGCGCGCACGCGTGCTGGCAACTTATATGCTGATCTTCTTTGGCGGCATGGCGCTGGGGAGCGCGTTCTGGGGCGCAGTCGCAACCCACATCGGCGTCTCCGAGACCTTGTTATGCGCGGCTGGCGCTTTGATAGCTGGTTTGGGGGCCGCTTATTTCTTTCCTTTGCGAATGGGGGCGGAGCTTGATCTTGAACCGTCGCTGCATTGGCCGGATCCAGTCTATGTCAACGAGCCCAACCCAGCAGATGGTCCGGTGCTGGTAACGATTGATTACCGGATAGATCCGGCGAAGGCCGATGAGTTCGTTGCCGCACTGCGAGAAGTGAAAAGAATTCTCCAACGCGATGGGGCAGTCCGCTGGGGCCTATTTGTTGACCCGGCGCAACCGACTCACTACCTCGAGACCTTTCTGGTGGAATCCTGGGCTGAACATATGCGCCAGCATGCGCGCGTCACCATGGAAGACCGGATAGTGCAGGATCACGCCAGGTCATTCCATGTGGGGCCGGACGAACCAGTGGTCACACATTTGATCGCCAGGGATCTTTCCAAGCTCAATAAAAGAGAAGGATTGAAAAAGATGTGACGCGGCGGATTCACCTTAGAAGTTTCTCATCGATTCCGCGCCTGCCGGCCAACCGAATGGAGTGGAGCCCGAGCAATTTGTAAATCTCGCGGGCCTCATCAAATTCCCGGCTAGACAAGGCAGCCAGGTGTCTCTTGACTGTCGCAAGGTCACCGCGTGCGAATGTGCCGGTTAACGCTCTCCTGGCATCTGTGACTTTCAAATTGTCAACAGTACTCACCAATAACGGAAGCAATATCTCTTTTGCCCTTTTCGGACTCAAACCGCAGGCACCCAGCATCTCTGTAGCGAGGTCGAAGAGAGCGACGAGGTGTGGGGAAGCCATAACTGCGGCCGCGTGATAAAGCGCCTTTTTCTCCGATGGAATCGAAAATGACTGGCCCCGCAAATCTTTAACGATTAGTCGAGCCAGTCGTAGCGCCGGCGAGTCCCCTTCCACGCAATAGAACGCTCCGCGCAACGCTTTTGCGCCGGCAAATGGCTCACTGACGGAGACGAGTGGGTGCATCGATCCCGTGTTGAATCCAGCCTGCCGGAGCGGAGCCAGGACTGCCGATGACAGTGCGCCACTTGTGTGCAGCGCGGTCTGGCGCCGGACTTTTCCTGAAGCGCCACGCTCGCGAGCGGCAAAACGACGAACTGTTTCCTCAATGGCATCGTCCGGCGTAGCGATAACTACGAGGTCACTGGGCGGCAGTTCGGCAAGCTGGTCGGCCGCCAGGGCTCGTACTCGCTGCTCTGAATCGTTGAATAAGCGGACGGCTTTTCTCGCGTGCTCAACGCGTTTGCAGACAAAGGCAACGATGGGATAGCCCGATTCCCGGAGGGCAACTGACAGGGCAAGACCGAGTCGGCCGGGCCCTATAATCGCGACCGAAGGCTTGCCTCTTTCGGATTTCGCTTTCGTCATGAGGCTGGCGGCTGTCTGGATCCAGGGGCAAACGTCTGTGATGTCGTATTCATTTGGCGTGATCAGGTTCCGGCTGACGGCACCCGGCTTCCGGCTCTAACCCGCTCCGAAGGCCGGGAAAGTTGTTGAATTCTTAGGCTTTTTCTTAGACAGTGCATTATAATGGCGACTATCCCGCAATCGCCAAGTGGAAGAAAGTTTTGCTGACGATAGGTGAGTTGTTTTGAACCCATTGACGTGACTTTTCACGCGCAACCATGCGACCAGCAGCGGGCATCATAGACAGCGCGTTACAGAATAGCGAAAAGACCTTGGACGGTTTACGGTTTCGGGCTATTCTGGATTGAAATTCTCGGCGTCGCAGTTACCCTCAATTAGTGGCCCTGGAAAGTTTGACCCCAGAATCCTTTTCAGCAGTACGTGTTTTCCGAATACCTGGAGGTTTTCAGATGAATAGCTTCTCCCGCATCGCCACCGCACTGCTTCTGGTTTCGTCGGTGCTTGCGGGTTCCATCGCGGGCCTCGCCCAAACGACCCAATCCGGAACCCAATCCCAAGATCAGACTGCAAACACAACTGCAAACAATAAAGACAAGGCCCAGCAGGCGCCTGCTGCAACAGGGGGTTCGAAGAAGGCGCTATCGGTAAACGAGGATCCGAGCCTGATCGGTAAGCGAAACATTAATAAAGGCATTATTGCCAAGATGAGCGGGTCGACTGAAAAGGAAGTAAGGATCGGGCGGGAGTTGGCAGCGGAAGTGGATCGTCAGGCGAAGTTTATTGATGACCCTGCGATTACGGAATACGTAAATCGTGTCGGCCAGAACATTGTTCTGCACTCCGACGCGAGAATCCCTTTCACTATTAAGGTGATCGACTCAGATGAGGTAAATGCCTTTGCCCTTCCCGGCGGGTTCTTCTATGTAAATAAGGGCTTGCTCCTGGTGGCCGACAACGAAGCCGAAGTGGCGGGAGTGATGGCGCACGAGATTGCTCACGTTGCGGCCCGTCACGCCGTGGAAAACCAGACAAAGGCAAGTTTGCTTGAGTATCTTGCACTCGGCGGGTCGATATTCCTGGGCGGGATTCCCGGCATGATTTATCAAAACACCGCCGGACTGGGACTGTTAGGCGCCTTTATGAAGTTTAGCCGTGGCGCGGAAGAAGAAGCGGACAAGCTGGGCGTTCAGTATATGTATGCGGCCGGGTACGATCCGAGCGCGATGGCGACCATGTTTGAGAAGCTCGAAGCGAAGAATAAGAAAAAACCCGGTTTCATCGCAAAGGCTTTTGCAACTCATCCAGCCCCGCCCGAGCGGCGTGCGGCTGCTCTGGCACTGGCTGCGAGGTTTCCGGAACATGAGGAATATGTCATCAGCACCTCAGAGTTCCAGAGGGTAAAGGCCCGTCTGTTGCGACTTTCGAATGCCAGGGCCTCCACGATTGGGGCGCTTCCCGGAGCAGATGATGGAGCACCAGGAAGGCCGACACTTAAGAGACGGCAGCCAGGCCCGGACGATTCAACAACCACTAATCCCGACGGCACTGAGAAGCCTGCTCCCGACAAGGCTGAACCTCCGAAACTGAAACGGAACGACGGCTCAAGCCCTCAGCAACCGTAACTGGTTCATACGGGTTCTCAATCAGAGTCGAAAGGGCTTCCAGGCAGCAATGCCGGGAAGCCCTTTTGGTTGAATCGTAGTGTCCTTATCTGAAGAATCTCTATCTGAAGAATCTCTTTGCGCACCTCTGCGGTACTTGGCGTACTTTGCGGTAAAAAGCTTTTAAGAACTATTAACCGCAAAGAGCGCCAAGGACGCGAAGCTCACGCAAAGAGTTGAACTTAGGACACTAGCTGCTAAATGGTACTGATGCAGTTTGGGAATGAAGTCGGTACCACCACGCGGTAGCGGCTGGGTCTCATGATTGGCGATTGGCGATTGTCGATTTCCGATTGCCAATTGGCTTCTGGCCAACCACCAATCGGCATTCGGCAATTGGCAATTGGCAATCGGGTGACCCACCCGCTACCGCGTGGTGGTACTGACTTCACTCCCAAACTGCATCACTACCCTGCTAAGTCACCAACTTGACAATCTTTAAGGGCGTTGGGTATTCTAGCCGTTCGCGTTTTACTCGCTAAAAACAGGGATTCTGAACCATGTCAACATACTTCCCCAGCGGCAAGGATCTCGCTGGAAAACGAAAATGGTACGTAGTCGACGCAGACGGTCAAACTGTTGGCCATTTGGCGTCTGAAGTTGCCTCCATCCTGTCCGGAAAACGCAATCCGGCATGGACTCCCTTTATGGACATGGGCGACCACGTGATCGTGATTAACGCCCGTAAGGCCGTTCTCAAAGGCGCAAAGCTGCAGCAGAAGATGTATCGCCATCACACGCATTACCCTGGTGGACTAAAGGAAGTCGCGGCGGTGGATATGTTTGCCAAGCGTCCTGACCGGGTAATTTCGCTGGCCGTCCAGGGGATGCTGCCGAAGAATAAGCTGGGCAAGGCAATGGCAAAGAAACTGAAGGTTTATGCCGATGGCGAACACCCGCACACCGCCCAACGCCCTCAGGTTCACGAGCTCACCACCAAATCAAATCAATCATAAAAATGCAGAGTTAATAAAGAGGAAGATATCGCTGTGGCTGAAATTCAATATTACGGGACGGGACGACGAAAGACATCTACTGCCAGAGTTTACCTGCGATCGGGCGGAGGCGACTTTCAGATTAACAGGAAGCCTTTTGATCAGTATTTTCCGAATGAAACTCTACGCATGATCATTCGGCAGCCCCTGCAGTTGACTGAGACAGTTGCCAAGTTTGATGTTCTGATTAATGTTCGTGGTGGCGGACCTGCGGGACAGGCCGGCGCTATTCGTCACGGAATTACTCGGGCGCTGCTCGAATACAACGCGGATCTTCGTCCGGCACTGAAGCAGGCGGGATTGATCACGCGTGACCCCCGCATCAAGGAACGAAAGAAGTATGGGCAGAAGGGTGCCCGCAAGCGTTTCCAATTCTCGAAACGATAATTGGGAATTTCGGAATTCGAATTTCGAGTTTCGAATTAGAAAACCCGGTAGTTTGCAATTTGTTTTGGATTGTCAGTCGCACACCGCGAGTTGATAAGCAGAAATTCGAAATCCGCAATCCGAATTCCGAAATTCTAAAATCCATTGCCTTAGCTCGGATTGGTTGCTCTTCAGACGAGGAGCCATGAGTTATGGCGAGTACATTAAACCAGTTCACTGAAAAGGAGACTACAGTTTGGTTTCGGTTACGATGAAAGAACTCCTGGAAGCCGGCGTACACTTCGGCCACCAGGTTCGGCGCTGGAATCCAAAGATGAAGGAATACATCTTTGGCGAGCGCAACGGCATTTACATTATTGACCTTCAGAAAACTCAACGGATGTTTCGCGATGCGCTCGGCTTTGTTACAAATGCGATCGCTGAAGACAGAGGAAAGACTGTGCTCTTCGTCGGAACCAAGAGACAGGCTCAGGATGCTGTCCGTGAAGAAGCTGAGCGGTCTGGTCAATACTACGTTAATCAACGCTGGCTGGGCGGTTTGCTGACAAACTTCCAAACTGTTCAGAAGTCCATCAAGCGTCTAAAAGATCTCGAGGCCATGCAGACCGATGGCCGCTACGAAAAGCTTACCAAGAAGGAACGCATCAAGCTTGATCGTGAGCGAGAAGGCTTGAATAAGAACCTGTCGGGTATCAAGTCGATGAGCCGTCTGCCCGACGTGGTATTCATCATTGACGTCAGGAAGGAAGAGATCGCGGTTGCCGAAGCAAATCGACTGGGTATCCCGATTGTCGCCGTGGTTGATACTAACTGCTCGCCAGAAGGAATTGATTACGTCATTCCGGGCAACGATGATGCTTTGCGTGCCGTCCGCCTTTTTGCCTCGCGCATAGCGGATTCAATTCTTGAGGGTCAGCAGATCGCTACCGAGGGAGGCGTCGCTGCTCAGGCTGAAGAAGATCAGGCTGCGGCAAGCGAAGGAGCCCTCCAGGCGGAAGGCCAGGTTTCCGAAACGGAGTCAACAGAGGTAACCGCTCCGGGGACAACGGATGAAAGTGCTGAACCCAGGCAGTCTCAGGAAGCGAGTAATGGCAGCGTTGCCGAGCCCGCAGCTGCTTCGCCGGCCACCGAAAGCGCCGAGGCTGACGCGTCGGTGAACGAAAGTGCTGAGACGGTTGTAGCCGCGAGTTGATCCCCCAGAGCATTTAAGATTTTTACTAATCGGCGAGCGCAGCCTACAAAGCGGAACCTCCGCCGGGCTGCGCTTTTTATTAACTGATGTCCGACATACTTTATAGTTTGTCGTTGCGATTTACGCGACGGTCGACAAACTAAAGTATGCCGGACAAGTGAAGTGGAGAGATTTGTAATCATGGCAGATATAACAGCAGCGGCAGTCAAGCAGCTTCGCGAAAAGACAGGCGCGGGAATGATGGAATGCAAGAATGCCCTGGTAGAGGCCGAGGGTAATGAAGAAAAAGCTGTCGATATTTTGCGCAAACGCGGCCTGGCATCGGCAAAAAAACGAGAAGGGCGAATAGCCGCCGAGGGAATCGTTGGTTCCTACATTCACATGGGTGGCAAGGTCGGCGTGTTGCTGGAAGTAAACTGCGAAACGGATTTCGTGGCCCGCGGTGAAGAGTTTCAGCAACTCGTAAAAGACATTGCCATGCACGTGGCAGCGGCGGAGCCGAGATATGTCTCACGTGAGGACGTCAATGCGGCGGATCTGGCGAAAGAAGAAGAGATTGCTCGTGTCCAGGCGAAAAACGATCCCAAGAATGCCAACAAGCCGGAACAGGTGATCGACAAGATTGTTGCGGGTCGCCTAAACAAGTATTACGAGGAGACGGTTTTGCTGGACCAGCCTTTCGTCAAAGCTCCAGAAAAGACGGTAGCCGAGCTGGTGACTGAAAAGATAGCCAAGACCGGAGAAAAGATTACAATTCGTCGCTTTACGCGCTATAAGATGGGCGAAGGTCTCGAACGACGCGGTGATGACTTTGGCGGCGAAGTAGCCTCGCTGGTCAGTTAGTCGCACGTGAGTTAGTCGCTGGTGAGTTAGTCGCTGGTGAGTTAGTCGCTAGTAGTTCAGAGTTCAAACTTTAGTTTGCGTTTACCTACGGGCCAGGCTTTTACCCATCATATCCGTTTAGATAGCGGACTTGTCCGCCCATGCAACTCGGGGCCCAAGTGCCCTTTCTAAACGGGTACTATGAAGGGCCCATCATATCCGTTTAGAGAGCGGACTTGTCCGCCGATGCAACGCAGGGCACAAGTGCCCTTTCTAAATGGGTGCCACGAAGAGCGTGGCTTTTAAGACGATCTCAAAGACTGCGCAAAGAAGACGAACGCCCCATGACCTCCGAGAAATCAAACTCCGGCAAAGGTGGCTTAGCTTACCGGCGCGTCCTGCTGAAAATCTCCGGCGAAGCCCTGATGGGCGAGCAAAACTACGGCATTGATGTCGACGTTGCCCGGATGGTGGCGGAGGAGCTGAAAGCCGTCCATGAACTCGGCGTCCAGGTCGCCGTTGTAGTTGGTGGCGGCAACATCTTTCGCGGGGTCTCCAAGAGCGCGGGCAACATGGACCGGTCGGCTGCCGACTATATCGGTATGCTGGCGACGGTGATGAACGCCGTGGTGCTGCAGGACGCGCTGGAAAAAGTTAGCGTGCAAACGCGCGTAATGTCGGCAATCGACATCCCCCAATTGGCCGAGCCCTTCATCAGAAGACGGGCCGTGCGCCACCTCGAAAAGGATCGGATCGTTATCTTTGCCGCCGGCACCGGCAACCCCTACTTCACCACTGACTCAGCTGCAGCGCTGCGGGCCCTTGAAATCAAGGCGGACATAATTCTCAAAGCAACAAAAGTCGAAGGCGTATACAACGCGGACCCGATGGAAGACCCGACTGCGGTTCGTTACGATTCGATCACTTACCAGCAGGTGCTGGAGAAGCAGCTGAAAGTGATGGATGCCTCGGCGATTTCGCTTTGCATGGACAACAATCTGCCGATCGTCGTCTTCAACATGCGGCAGCCAGGTAATATCATGCGCGTGGTGTCCGGTGAAGTTGGTGTGGGTACACGAGTTTGGTGTGGGTAAAGAACTATTAGGCCGCAGATTTACGCGGATATACGCCGATAAGAATTTAGGGAGCTGGTTTGCCTTAACGTTCAATCTTCGTTTTCTTATCCGCGAATATCCGCGTTCATCTGCGGCTAATATCTAATGACTTTTGGAGCATAGGACATGAGCGAGAAGGACGTAATCAAAGACACACGACCGCGGATGGACACGGTCATTGAAGACTTTCGTCGCAAACTGGCCACCGTGCGCACGGGACGCGCGGCCGTAAGTCTGCTTGATTCCGTAATGGTGGACTACTACGGCACCTTGACGCCGCTCAGCCAGATGGCTTCCGTGCACGCTCCCGAGCCTCAGATGTTAACCGTCCAACCGTGGGATCAGACCCAGGTGCCGGTGATCGAAAAAGCGATACGCGCTTCCGACCTTGGCCTGAACCCTTCCAACGACGGCAAACTCGTAAGAATTCCCATCCCCGCGCTTACCGAAGAACGTCGCAAACAACTCGCCAAGCAGGTTCACGAAATCGCGGAAGATCACCGCACAGCGGCCCGCAACATCAGGCGAGACGCAAATGAACGTTTGAAGAAGATGCTCAAAGACAAGCAGATTTCTGAGGACAATGAACGGGATGGCCTCGAAGAGATCCAGAAGCTCACCAACACCTACATCGGCAAGATCGACGAGCTGACTAAATCAAAAGAGCACGAACTCACCACCGTGTAGTGAGCTCAGGCCACTAGTCAGGCATGACAAGGATTTGAATTCAAGAAAAAAGCGGGCCGTCCCCTCGTTGTGGGCGGCCCGCTTTTTAAGGATATCTGGATTTGACTAGTTGGGAATTACAAACACATCCTCGCCGAGGGGACTGTTGAGTTTCACATCCTTCACAGTGTAATCCGCGAAAAAGGCCCCGGCGTTGGCCATTTCGAGACGTTGAGAAAAACTGACCGGGATGAGCACGCCCTCGACTTCTTTGAATTTCTTGTTTTCCGTTCCAAAGGTATAACCGCCGTAAGGAATCAGAAACGACATCACACGGCCATTTGATGTATCGATGTAAAAATCGGTTATGTTGCCATCAGCATCGGAGATGCGAAAGCCGCGTTGCTTTTTCTTGTCGGGAATGGCAGTGACCGAATATCCGGGTTGGTCGATTTTGCCAAGCACCGCGAGTCCGAATTTACTTGCCGGCGGCATCTCAACTCCCGGAAGCGAACTGTAGGATCGCTGTCCATCATAGATCTGCTTAAAAGAAATCTGGGGCCGCGCGTCAATTTCCACCCGAACCTTGTCGCCTGCCACCACCCAAACAAAACCGCCGGGGATCGATTGGGTAGAGTTTGGCGGGTAAAGATCAACTGAACCCTTCAGGACCATGCTGGTGAGCGACTTAAACTTGTCTCCACCCTGGGCGGCCAGCGCTGCGCGAGCCAGATCGATGGGTGCTGTGGTCGCGGTAATAGCAGGTCCGACGGCGGTTGCATTTGTCGCCTTGGCGTTCTTCGCATTCGCGTCGACTTGTGCGTTTGTGTTCGCTGAAACAAACACCATCAGGGCAAGCAAAGAAAACGATCCGAATAACAACTTCTTCATGCCATTATTCCCTTCCCGCCAAAAATGCTGCATGTCATTCTAACGCCGAAGGAGTAGCTAAAGTTCCAGCTACTCCTTCTCACGAGATTAGAAATTGAAGCGAACCTGCGCCGAGACTCGCCGGTTGCCGGCGCCGCCACCTCCGCCGCCACCACCTCCAAATCCTCCAAAGCCGCCGTTGAGAGACAAGCTCTTACCAAAAGATGGCGAGGAGAGATTACCAACCGGGTTAGATAGATTCACATGGTTGAAAATGTTCTGAAAATTGACTGAAAACTGCATGCTGTAGCGCTTCGCTTCCGCACCACCGCCTCCAAGACCGAGGCCGCCACCACCGCCACCGCCGCGCGGTCCATCGCCGCCACCCCCACCGCCACGCGGTCCGCCGCCGCCGCCGCCACCCCCACCACCGTCCGGGATGCGCGGAACTCCACCCATGCCGTCACCTCTGCCACCGCCCCGGCCTGTAGTAGCGGCCTGGGTACCTTGCTGCTGGGTCTTGGCCTGTTGGGTCTTGGCCCTTTGGCTGGCTGCACGACTCGCAGCGGTGCTGCCAAAATTCCACGTCTTGGTAATTCGCATGTTCACTCCCAGGAAGCCGGGTCCCTGGCCATAGTTGCGCGGGATGAGCGCCTCGCCCGGGGCGGGATTGCGATTGAAGTTACCGTAAGGCGTGCAAATGATATTGGCCGCAGGATGAGCGCAATCAACACCAGCTGGCGCAAAGGACGGACGCTCCGTGAACTGCCGATCGAGGTTCGTATCCTGCCCGGTGATGATGTTGAAAGGCCGGCCCGAAAAATAATTGACCAATGGATTCAGGCTAACTTGCCATGGCAGGTTTATAGACCCAAAGAAACTGAACCGGTGCCGGATGTCGAAGCCGGCGCGGCCATATTCTCCAGTAAGATCATAGGAATTTACCGGAAACATTCCGCCACCCTGCCCGTCGGTATCGTTCTTAGTTTTACTAAGCGAGTAGTTTGCCGAAAACGAGATGGTCCGGTTGAAGCGATTGTTGAAGCCAATAAACCACTGGTTCTGATCAAATCGGCCACTCGACTCGTATTGATAGACGTCGCCGATGTTGCCCAACGGACGGGTGCCATTCGGATTCAGCGGAGTAATCGAACCCGGCAACGGAGCGTTGATATCTCGAGCCCGTATGACATGCTGAATGTGAACAGAATAGAAACCGGTGAACATTGTAAACCGGTAGGGCAACTGTTTTTCCAGCTGAACGCCAGCTACATAAACCGGCGGCGCTTGTAGATTATCGGCCACCCGCCAGGTGATCAAACGCGGCGTAGCATTAAGAGTGGCAACGGGAGGTATAGCTGGATAAACGTCAAGGACCGTCGGCGCCGGCGGCACAAACTGCAGGACCCCATTCACAGTTTCATATAGCGGCCGTTCGGTCACGAAGTACTGTTGCTGGGTTGTTCCATTGAACCGGTTAACGTTCAAAGTATTGCCTTCGTTAAACCGGTTAAAGAAAACTCCGGCGCCCACTCTTATGACCATAGTGGGTGGACGCGTTGAATTTGCCGCACCCGGGGACCAGGCCATGAACACCCTGGGGGCAAAATTGAATTTGCTGTTAATGTTGGTTTGATTCTCGTATCGCACCCCAAGGCCAAGAGTCAGGTTTGGTTTCACCCGCCAATCGTCCTGGGCATAAACCCCCATATCGATCTGGCTCACACTCGCATCAGGATTTCCGGCGGAGATACTGAATTGCGAAGAGCCCCCGCCCATCGCCCGGATTTGAGCAGGCGTACGTCCAAGCTGTTGCCCCAGCAAAGTGCGTCGGTATCGCTCAAGACTATCGACGAATACCGGCTGTGTGGTTATGGGGTTATTGTTAGCATCGAGGGTCGGCACAAAACCACCAGTGAAAACATAAGTACCGCCGAAATTGCTGGGGTTACTGTCAGAGATATGCACACCCCGCACACGGCCGCCAAACTTGAATGCGTGAGTTCCCTTCTGCCAGGCCAGGAAGTTTTGAAGTTCCCATCTGCTATTACTATTAAGGGCGTGACCTACTTGCGAACCACCACTAATAAAGGCTCCGCTAACATTGAGAACTGGGATGGTGTTATCACCCAAACTCTCGTTGGTATTCTTAGAGTACTGAAACCGCGTCTCATCAATCATCGAAGCATTGAGCACAGCCGTCTCAGTCACGGTAAAATTGTGTGACGTAGAAAAATTGTTGAAGGCGCGCTCAGGCAGGGAAAAACCACCGACGCCGCTGTTTTCTTCCCGGCGGCGGTTGTAGTTATAACGCACAACCAGCGTGTTATTCGTATTGAGCTGATAGTCGAGGCGCGGACCAAAATTCAGGTTCCGGCGGGGCACAACCACGCCGAAGCTCTGTTCTACAGGATTCAGATTAGCATTCAGCGTTCTTGCGTTCACCAACTCGTTGTCGTCAGTTTCGCGCCGTTCGAAATCAACAAAGAAGGAGGCTTTTTTCTGGATGAGTGGACCACCCAGATTGCCACTGTAACCGCGTGACTGAAACGGCGTGCGAGTCTGGGAGAAAGGATTACGGGAATTAAAGTGCTCGTCCTCGAAACTAAAGGATGCGCTGCCGCGCAGCTTGTCGGTACCGGGTCGCGTCAGAATCTCGATACGGCCAGAGGCTTCTGAGTTTTCGGCTGAAAATGGATTTTGGTTGATCCGGATTTCGCGAATCGAATTCTTCGATGGCATCTGTCCACCAGAAAAACCGTCGACGAAGATCTGGCCGCCATTTGGTCCCATGGATGGACCCGCCAAGGCCTGCAACGCTGCTGCCAATTCATCGGGATCATCCGGTAACGCGTCGAGGTCCTTGCCTGTGATCAGGGTCTGGTTGGCATTATTGGTTGCTTCCGTGCTGAGCGGAGTTTCCGCTGCGATGGTCACCTTTTGTTCTTCTATCGTTACCTTCAATGTCAGGTCCAGAGTCCCGCGTTGACCTGGGGTCAGGGCAATCTCGGATTCATCGGAGACAGCAAAGCCTTGCGCGGCTGCGCGCACCAGGTATTTTCCCGGCGCCAGCCCGTTGAAAGCATATGAGCCTTCTCCGTTGGTGGTGGCCGTCTTTTCGGCACCATTCGGATCCGTGAGAGTCACTGTGGCCCCGACAATCGTTGCGCCAAGCTCATCTTTGATGACGCCGCGTAAAGTTCCGCGGGCCTGTTGTCCGAACGCAAACACCGCAGACAACGCAACAATCAAGGCGATGCCCAAACTCTGACGCGAAAAACTTTTGGTGGAGACTTTCATTATTAAGACCTATCGGATTCGAAATTAGACTACTGGTAAACCCGGTCGCTCCGGGTTCTGAAGATATCTGCCTACGGCAACCCAATACCAAATTGAACAGCACCCAGACCTGAGGCCGGATTCGGCGCGCTTTGGCCGCCTGCCTGTGGTTGCCTCGCAGCCAGCATGCTAAGGAGCGTATCAGCTCCCGAGATAAGACTAATCGCTGTTAGGCGCGTTGGTTCAGCGCCTTTTGTACTCGAAACAATTATTGTGTCACCAACTTTTAGATCAGCAATCGCGATCGTGGGCAGCCGCTCGATCAGGTCCTGCACGTTGAATCCGCCGCCCGGGCGCATTCCGCCACCAGGTCCACCGCCGCCCGGCCCACCCGGACCAGCAGCCCCTTGCGGCCTGTTGCCGCCAGGTGCCGCCGCTGGGGTTTGACCACCAGGAGGTCCGCCGGCTCCGGGGCCACCGGGGCCACCTCGGCCCATCATCGCCATCATTCCGCCTTCAGCCGCCGAAGGAAACTTTCGTAAAACCGCGTCCTGCTTGACCACAATAGTCAACGGCTGCTTTGTTTGAAGGTCGTTGATCTTGATTTCGCCGGTGGCAGCGTCCACCGCCGTTACTACCCCAGACACCATTCGGAAGGAGCCGGTTACAACTTTTTCGGCCGTAAAGGCCGTCCCATCCGGGCTGCGATCTCCCAGCGCCCGAATCTGATCACCCACTTTCAGCTCGGTAAAGGCCGCCACCTTCGCATCAGTAAACTTGATCGAGTCTGGCGCGTATCGCCGCACTTCGACTTTATCCGAGACGGGAATAACGATGGATTGCTGGCCGGTCATAGACCGGCTGGAGATGGTTATTTCTTTAGTTTCAGGCTTTACGGCAGTGATGATGCCGAGGATTCCGCGTCTCTTCCATTCAGCTCGCTCTTGTTCTTGTTTCTTAGCAATATCCACTTTGTTCATTACAATCAAAGCGGTGGCGGGTACCGACTTGTGATCATCGGCGACCTTTCCTCGCGCCCAAACACGATCTCCTTCGCCAACCTCCGTAAAGGTAATCTTCGCGGCGTTTGTCAGCGTTTTCTCACCCGGGGCCAGGCGCATGTACACGGTTTTATCGCCCAGAGCGACTGTGACCAAAGAACCCGCGTCTGTTTTGAGAATGAGTTGCTTCGCCGGCGAGTCAATTACTTTGACTTCACCGATGGCGCCGTTGGGGGTTATTCCCGGATCACCGCCCTGAGGCGAGGTGGGTGTGGATGGAGTTGTCTGTTGTGCCGAAGCACTGGAACCAGCTGGTACTAATACGAGTACGAGCGCGATAGCGAGAAAAAGCGCTTTCATTATGCCTCCTGTTTGTTGCGCGAGCACACCGCGAGCGGCCGCTTTCGATAATTCTGAGAGTATTGCTAATTATATAACGTGGCTAATCCCAGTTTGTTACGCATCACGCGCGACGAATGTTCTACTTAAGTTGCTTGTTAATAAGGTTATCCGAGCGTGAGCCTACCGCGATTTCCACGCCGGGTGTTCGAAAAAGTTGCACAAATCGCCCAGTCGAAGGCACTGGAAAAGCTTTGGATGCGCGGAGGATGCCGTTCGTCTGAATTTTTTGAGCTTTTGGCCTGAAATTCGGCCGGGCTAAGAATTCTGACCACGCCGCCAGCCAACTCGATACCTTGCTGTTAAGGCAAGGCCCAGGCTGGTTACTAGAACCACGGCGACCACGAAAGGCCAGATATACGGCAGCGACGAAAGAGTGATCCATAACGTCGTGCCCATAAGCAGGGCAACCGCCTCGGAGTTTTTGCCGACCTTGAGGAACTTGCGCTGCAGCCACCGACCGGTGGCAGCATAAATGATCACGCGGCCAAATAATCCCGCGATCAGTATTAGTAACAGCGCCATTAACCCTACCAGGACGCTGATTGGCGAAGGCAGGTAGTGTAGCGAAAACGGGACCCCGACACTGATCACAAGGGCGCCCAGGAAGCCTATTATCCCGACGCGTATGCTGCTCAGTTGAAGTCGGGCAATTCCGCGACTAATCGTGCCCGGCATTGCCGCAGTTAAGGCCAGTGAAACGATAAACCAAAAAAGAATTGCCAGGAGGCGAAAGCCCACATACGCGGCGGTCCAACGTGGCGCCAGCAGATCTTTGGGGTTGCGCATCAGGTCTCTCAACTCCTGCTGGTAACCGGCGTACATAATCGTCTGGGCGCCGGGGCTGCGCAGCGGCTCTTTGTCAGCGTGTTGGTACGTGCCGCCGACGACCATCACATCGCCATTGATTCGCGCACCTTCAAGCTGAATCACCGAGCCGCCGATCGCGGCCACGTCTCCTTCTACTATTCCCTGGACGATTACGTCGCCACCTAAAGAAATTGCGCCATTCCTGACAGTGCCGTTAATTCGCAACGAACGGCCGAGAGCATAAGCCATGGTGTCGCTGTTACCTTCGACGACATACGGGTCGTCAGCCGGTTGCGCCGGAGTAGCACTCTGTCCATGAATCACACCAACCAGCAGCCCAACGGAAATCATCAGCAAGAAAGCCCTGGAAACAACTCCGAACCAACCCGGCCAAGGTAGATCGGGGCCTCGCAGTATGACTGATTCATTCGCCATTGATGCCGTGGATATGTCCATGCGAGCGCGCGCTTATTCGCTAAGGCGCGTTCGGTGGTAACGAGAGATTAGGAGGGATAGCAAGCCGATTGAGACAGCAAACACCACCAGAACAGTCAAACGCACAAAATGCGAATCAGTTATGAGTCCGCCGCTGAGCACCCGAAGGATTACGGCAAACCCCGCGGCGGCATCGTACACGGTCTTCCCAAACAACCCCAGAAATCCAACGGTCTTGTTGGCCAGGACTTGCGCGCTAACAATCACACCTTTACTCGAGGTAACGCCGAGCAATGCAAAAGCTGTCAGCCCCAGGATAATGCAGAACTGCAAGGCCCTCGTGTGCTCTTTACGATCGCGCACCCCTCGCATGTCGCTTTCCGCGTGAACGGCGACCACCCGGGCGAAGTTTGGGGGGACAGCAAGCTCTTGCGATCCCCCGGCCAGCGCCGAATCCAGTTCACACATAAACAGGCGTTGCGCCTGTAATTCTGAACTGCAACGACTACAGTGCTTGAGATGTTCTTCGAGCGCCGCGTGTTCGGAGGGCTCCAGATCGCCGTCAATGAAGGCGGCGATTTTTTCTGTTTCGCAAATGGGATTGCTGTTAGACACTGATCTTGTCAACTAGATTCCCGTAATCCCTCGGTTCAAGAACTGCTGTCGCATCATGTCACGCGCTCGAAATAGACGGTTCTTGACCGTTCCGAGAGGCAAGCCCGTAACCTCCACTATCTCTTCATAGGTAAGATCCTGCGAGTGGCGTAAGACAATGAGTTCGCGATAGGCAGTCGGAAGCGAACGCACTACCGATTCAATTTCGACCCGCCGCTCTTCCCGTTCGCTCTGTTGTTCCGGGCTAAGACCTTCGCTCTCAATTGGAAGATCGTAGTTGTCGCTTTCGGTCCCATTGATAAGAGATCGTTCGCGTCCTGCGTTCCGGCGCAAGTGATCGATAGAAGCGTTATGAGCGATCTTGTAGATCCAGGTCGAAAACTTAAACTCGGGGCGGTAACGGGAAAGCGATCCATAAATCTTTATAAAAATTTCCTGAGTTAGGTCCAGAGCCGATTCATAGTCCCCCACCATCCGATAAACGTAGGCGGATATTGGGCGCTGATACCTCCGGACAAGCTCCTCGAAGCCACCCTCTACGCCATTAGAAGCGCTCACCACCAGATCGCGATCAGCCGCCGAACTAAAGCTCAGAGAATTGACGGATGCAGATGTATTCATGATGCCAAGCTACTACGTTTGCGAAACTAAAGTTGTTTCAAAATGGAATTCGCGTTTATTGCCAGGATAGAGTCGCCAACCCCGCCGGAGCCGCAATGGCGTCAAAACTCAACTCCCGGGCCGCCAGTTCCAAACCGAGATCCTGGGCACTGAGAGAACGCAGATTTGCTCCCAACGTCTCGTTGACGATCTCCCTCGCCCGATCTTTGCCGATCAGTTCGCCAACCACGAGCAGACGTGATAGCAGGTGGCCCATTTGCTCGGCCTCGCCGCCGCGCCGGTCGCGATAGAAAAGCAATAGACGATACAGTTCGTCTTCACACTCGTCCGGCTCACATGTAACCGTCCGGATTATCAATGGCTGCTTGCCGCGAAAGACCACTGCAGTAAAGCCCTTGTCCGATGAACTCAGCAGCAGCCCATCACCCTGCGACCCATTCATCGTCAACCATTGCCCTTCGCCGATATGGCGGGGGAGGATCAAACCCGATCGCCAGCCCAGAGAATTCAAGACACTTTCAAACTCGCCCAGAATGGAAGTGCGTGCAGCCACGACGAGGTAACGATCTTTTCCCTGCGGGTCTGCCGGCAGCCGTTCCCGGGAAATCGAGAGTTCTCCAAGTTCACCGCCAAAGCCGCGCTCCATTTTCCATGTAAGCACTTCCTCCAGTTCCGCCGGCGAAGCCGGGCGAGTTTCCAGAGTCAGAATCAAACTGCGGCTGGCGGCTTCCGGTAGGGACACTGACCATCGTTTCTGTTGAATCAGTCCTGCGGTGTTTGCCAGGACGAAGAGAGCCGCCTTCAATTCGGAGGGATCGGTAATATTTGCCTCGTCGAAGCTGGGTCGAATCAACGCCTCCGGCAGCTCAACTGTTGCAGCCCGCCGCAGACGAACAGCACCGCCGCGTCCGCGATCGAGCTGGACCATCGTGGCTATTCCCTTCTCGAAACCGACGGCAGTCGATGGATACCAGGGGTTTATCAGCTTGGAAAGAGGGTTAGGCATTTTCGATTGCAGATTGCGGATTTCAGAATGCGGATTCCGAAATCCGCATTCCGCACTCACCATTCGGAATAGGGCGTTCCTTCCGATGACGTATCGGGCGAGGCACTGTGAATATTAATGATCCCTTGTTCGTTATTGCCCGCATTCGGATCTTCGCCGGTCTCTACCGTCCAATCCTTCTGCCCCGTAATCGGATCGACAGGAATCTCCCGCATGTAACGTTCAGTCACCAGATCATCCAGCGACTGGGGCAGCTTCTGTTTGTCAGCGCCGTACTGATCGATGAGCGAGCGCATCTTGTTTAGATCTTCGCGCAAGACGGCTTCACGCGTAGCCAGTATTGTCTTCTGGTATTGCGGCAGCACGATGGCGGCCAGAATTATGATGATCGTGATTACGATCATCAGCTCCAGCAGAGTAAACCCAGCAGCAGTGAGCAGTAGGCGGTGTGCAGTGGGCAGAGATCGGAACTCCCGTCTCTTAGCGGCTGCCCACTGCCCACTGCCTACTGCCCACTGTCTTTTACCAGTCACTGTACTTCTCGCCATTTAGAGCCGTTCCCTTTGACTTTGAACGAACGTCGAAAACATTTTCGCCACCCCATGAGTCCGAATCCACAGCGTCATAACAGGAGCGTAAGTCCCAACTGGCTTCACCTGTCATGGGATCGATGGGAATGGAGCGAAGGTAAACTTTTTTCTTGGTGGCCAACTGACCATTTCCCACGTCTGTAGCATTCACCCCGGCAACACCCGCTCCCGTTGCGTTGCCACCCCGAGGAAGAACATTCACACCATTGACCAAAGTCTCCAGATCGGGAGGGTACTGGTCCGGGTTATCAACACCGAATATTGTCGGATCGCTGATCACTACCTTGCTGCGCGGATCGAAAACCTGCTGCAATTGCTGTTGCTGTTGTGGCTGCACTTGAGCTAGACCGACGCGGGGCATTCCCACCGTGTCACGATGAAACTCATCTATGGCCGAACGCATCTGGCGCAGCGCAGATCTCAACTGCTCTTCTTTCTGGCGCTTAACCGAGAGTTTGAGCAGTGGAACAACTGCCAGCGTCATGATCGTCAAGACTGTGATCGTGATAACCAGCTCAATAAGCGTGAAGCCCTGACGCGCCCCACCCAGGCGCGCTGAAAATGGGCGTGACGTAGTTACGCGGCGACCGGAAAGCCTAACCGCTCTCGCCTTGCCGCCGCGCTTTGATTTAACCAGACGTCGCTCTTGCAGGGAATTCACCATCTTACTGTTTTACAGATGCACGAACCGGCGCTACCTCGACTACGACATCGCGGGCGTCCGTCCCCACAAAATGCATCGCCCCTTTCTCGAAAATAATTCCAGCGTCGCCGGGAGCCAGTGCTTCAACCTCGATGAAAAGAAGTACTCCCTCCCCCTTTATGGAGGCGGCACCCGAAAAATTGGTGATGGATACCAGGCAAACACCTGACGGATCGATCGACTGGCTAACACTCGCTCCAGGTTCTTTGCCTTCCCTGACTCTTGCCAGGAGGGTCCCCGCCGAAATGGTCCGGAGTTTTACTACCTTTGGATCAAACCGTAAAGCCACTGTCGCCAGGGCCAGGGCGGAATCCGAATCCAGCTTAAGAGTAAGCCACCGCTTTTCGCCCACTTTCAGTATTTCATCGCCGGTGTTCAGCGAAACTTTTGCTGCTCTGACCGGAACGTTAACCGTACTCACCGACACCTCTATCGGCTTCGGCGAGCTCGTCAGCACAGCGTTGGCGCCCGTATTCAAATTCGTATTAATGGCCGCTACTTCCGATGCTGATTGATTGCTCACCAGCGATTTTGGCGCGGGGACAAAGGAGGATAATTCGTCCTCACCGGCCGGACTAACTGGCGCTGCCGGAGACTGTTGGGACGTGGTCGCTGTAAAAACGCCCGGGTTCTTAGTAACGCTCGAGTTACCTCCCGAAGTGGCAACACTAGTTGGTGGCACTGCCGCCGTATCGTTACCTGTATTGTTAGCCGCAGCGGTTACGGTAGGCGTCGTCGTCACTTCGCTCTTACCAGTGGCGGGAACGCTAGAGGAGGTTGCGGTTTCCCTGGCTTTGGCAGTCGCATTACGTTGCTCGAGACGAGCTGCCGCCAACTGGTCCTCCTGATCGGCCTCGCGCAACATAGCTTCGAGAGAGCCTGTCGTCGGCGACTGCAGAGTTCCGCTCGGACGCATCTCCAGGTCACGCGGCGTAACTGCCGGCGCGCGAAGCACTCTGGGCGTGACAGCAATCACGATGTCTATCTGCCGGTTGTCACGAGTCGGCGTTGAAAACAAGCGACCGACTAGAGGAAGCCCACCCAGCACCGGAAGACCTTTCCGTCCGCTGGTCTGCACGTCCTGAGAAACGCTAGCCAACATCATGGTGCGATTATTCTGAACGCGCGCTGTTCCAGTAATGGTTCGTTCAGTGAACGTTGGCGTCAAAGTACTCGCGCCCAGGACGTCTTTCGACTCAATCGACATCTTCACCTGGACGTCCTGATTCGGAAACACTTGCGGCGTGAATCTCAGGGTCAGTCCGGTCGGCTCATAATTGATTACTGGAAAGCCGCCGGTAGGAAAGCCGGTGGGGTTGTTGGTGTTGGTGCCCGTCTGCACACCGAACGGATAGGCCTGAGCTGTTTGCACGGGAACGCGTTGTCCGATCCGGGCGGTCGATTCTTCATTGTTGAAGGCATGAACCTGGGTCGATGCAATAAGCTTCGTATTGTTCTTGCTTTGGAAAGCTGTCAACACCGAGGGTGGAATTACCAGGGCAGCAGCAGCCGCTGTGGGAACTCCGCCAACAATGCTGGCCAGGTTCACGCCGGTTCTGAGCCGGTCGAGAGTACCATTCGAGGTCAGCACGGATAAACCGGGCGAACCGCCCAGGGTTAAGCCGTCTCCTCCAATCTGATTTCCGAGTTGCAACAGATCACTCTTAGAGACTTCGTAGATGTTCACGTCCATTACAACTTCGGCGCGGTCTTTGTCGATGCTTTGTATTAACTCCCCAATTAGACGGACGTTCTCAGCGGTATCGCGCACAGTCAAACTGTTGGTGTCCTTATCGGCAACCGCGATAGTTTGGGGCCTGCCAACGGACGGAGGTATTGCCTGGCCTACCAGCGTTTTGGCTTTATCGGGATCCGTATTAGCCAGATAGAAAGTGCGCAAGACCAGTTGCTGATATTGCGGACGGCGCGTTTGATCGGCCACCACGATGGTTCGCCGGCTCAGCTTCTGAAAAAACAGACCTTCTTGTAAAAAGATGTAGTCGAGCGCTTGCGAGGTGGTGACATCCTTCAGATTGATGTCGATATTTTTTGGGGTAACAAATGATTGGCGGTCAAAAATAACATTAAGGTTGAGTTCGTTAGCCATCCTGCGGATAAAGTCTTTCAGATCTCCGCTGTAAGCTATGATGCGGAGTGGTTCGGTCCGTCCTGTCGGCAACGCAGTTTCCTGAGCGACACCGCTTGCCGGGGTCACGCTCGCATCCTGAGGGTCGGTGATCTTGGCGCCATTACCGGCGCCGCTGGCGCTGCTCTCTTTAACTTCCTGGAGACGTAACATTCGCTCCATCTCTGAAACAGCTAACTCATTAACCGGATCGTAACCGTAGGCCTGCCGAAAAGCGTTATAGGCTCCAACAAAGTCGCCCCGTTCAGACAGCGCGCGTCCCTGTTGCATGTATGCCTGCGAAGCATTAAAGCTCGAGCGACGAAAATGGAGTTGATAATCCACACTCGAAGGGTCGGCGGCCAGTGCCAGCGTAAATTCCTGCGCTGCCTTCTCCCATTGCTGGTTTGCTTCATAGCGCAATCCAGCCTTGAAGTTTTTCTCACCCTTTTTGGCTAAAGCCGTCACCGGCAAAAGCAGCAAACAAAAGGTAAGCAGCAATGAAACAAGGAGCCTGGTTTCTGTCTTTATTCTCATAACAGTCTCTTCTCTGTGAAACTTAGGTGGTGGCGTAACTGGCCGAAAGGCCGCTCAATAATGCCGCTCAGGAAGCCAAGATGCAACTGCTCCCGATTCCTGTTCTTACACGCTCCCCAAAAACCGCAGTTCCGTTAAAACATCCATATTTATTAGATATTGGCACTAACTTCCTCAACGAAGGTGACGCGGTTGATTTCATGGAGGGTCGAAATCCCGGCAAACACTTTCCTCAGCGCTGATTCACGCAGACTGGTCAATCCTTCCGCCACTGCCGCGCGGCGAACCTCTGACCCCGGCCGGCGCTCGACAATCATCTCGCGAATATTGTCCGAAAGGTCGAGTAGTTCATGAATGGCAGTTCGGCCGCGATAGCCTGTGTGGTTGCAGGCATCGCAACCGACGTTAATGTAAAAGGGGGTTTCCCGATGCTCTTCCAACCGCAGGCCCGACTCCACCAACTCCTGGTCTTTCGCGCGATATTGACGCTTGCAGTAGGGACAAAGCATGCGAACCAAACGCTGGGCCAATACGCAGTTCAAACATGAGACAAAGTTGTAAGGCTCAACCCCCATGTTGAGGAAACGGCCGATGACGTCGATCACGTTGTTGGCGTGTACTGTGGTGAATACAAGGTGACCCGTGAGCGCTGATTGGATAGCAATCTGTGCTGTTTCCGTGTCACGAATTTCACCGATCATGATCTTGTCCGGGTCGTGACGCAGGATCGAACGCAGACCGCGATCGAAAGTCAGTCCCTTCTTTTCGTTCACTGGAATCTGGGTGATCCCGTGCAACTGGTATTCGACCGGATCCTCGATAGTTACGATTTTATCTTCTTCGTTTCGGATCTCGTTGAGCGCTGCATAGAGCGTGGTGGTCTTGCCTGAACCGGTTGGCCCGGTGACCAGCACCATGCCATAGGGCTCGGCGATGTAGTGGCGAAACTTCCTCAAATCATCTTCGGCAAACCCAACCACATCCAGGTTGAGGTTGCGAAACTCTTCGTTTATCTGCTCCTTATCGAGAATACGGATAACTGCATCTTCGCCATGGATGGTCGGCATGATTGAGACGCGAAAATCAACATTGCGTCCTTTGTAGCGGACCCTGAAACGACCGTCCTGCGGCACCCGGCGCTCAGCAATATCCAACTCGGACATGACTTTGATGCGCGAGATCAGTGTCTGATGAAAAGCCAGATCGATTGGATCAACTTTAGCGTAGAGCGCTCCGTCGATTCGATACTTGACCTGCACTTCGGTGTCGCGCGTTTCGATGTGAATATCGGACGCTCGCGACTCCATCGCGTTGTAGATGATCGTATCCACCAACTTAATGATCGGAGACATCTCGGAATCGGTGGCCAACCGGTCGAGATCCAGCACCTCTTCCCCGGACTCTGTCTCTCTGACTAAAGAGATACGAAAACCGGATGCCGCCTCCTGCAAGACGCGTTGTGTGGCATCGCCGCGGCGCAAGATCACTTCAATCGCGCCGGCTGTCGCAACGTGGGGAACTATGCGCGCCCTAAGAGCGCTGGCTAGTTCATCCAACCGCTCCAGGTCGGTGGGGTCGGCCATCGCGATGTGCAGTCCTTTGTCGTCGCGCTTGAGCGGCAGAAACTGGTAGCGAACCATCAGGTCGACGGGAATCTCATTGAAGAGTTCGTAGTCGATTGGCGATTCCTGATCGGTCGGAAGCAGTTCGACAAACGACAGGCGATAGCGACGCGCGAGTTCCCTGGCGGCGCGCACCTCCGGCGGTTCGTGAATGTCCGCGTCTGGAGAAAGTTTCTTGCCGTTGACGACAGGAGCCTCCAACCCTCTTTGCGAAGGCGGAGTCGACGTAGGATTTTCGGTTAACTCTTTCATTCAGTTTGGTGCCCGCTCGTAAACTGGAGTGTGGCTACAATACTCACTACTAATGACGGCCCGTAACTCCCGTGCCGCCGGAAATTGATGAAATTATGGGGAGGTAAATGGCCAGGAGGATGGTGACTACGACTCCGCCCATAACCACAAGAATCGCAGGCTCAAGCGTGGTCGTCAACTGCTCAAGTCTGACTTCCGACTCCGCATCGTAGAAGACGGCAACCTCATCAAGCATCTCGCGTAAACTGCCGGAACGCTCGCCAATCCCCACCATGTCGATCGCCAGCAGCGGCATCCATCCAGCAAACTCCAGGCTCTCAGTGAAAGATCGTCCTTCACGAATCATTGGAAGGATCGCCGAGCTGCGGCGACGAAGTTCGCGGTTGGTTATCGACTCGGCCGCAATTTCCCACGACTCTACCAGCGTGATTCCGCCGGCGAGCAACGTTGCCAGGGAACGAGTTGCCTGGGCGACCGATAGCTGGACGACGAGATTTCCAGCCAGGGGTATCCTCAGAATCGTTGCATCAACCTTCAAACGACCACTCGGGGTACGCGACCATAGGAATAGGATCGCCGCACTGCCTATGAAAAGAGGCCCAAACCAGATCACGTTGCCCGAAAGCCAGCTCGATAGACCGACGACAATCCGTGTCACCAGCGGCAGCTCGGTGCCAAATCCGGAAAACAAATCCGACATCCTCGGCACAACATACAGCGTTAAGAACGTCACCATCAGACCTGAAGCAAAGAGCAGGAATAGCGGGTACGCGAGCGCGCCGCGAATCTTTCGACGCAGCCCCACGTTACGCCGCATATAAGTGACGTAACGATTCAGAACTTCATCGAGGGCGCCTGAACGTTCCCCTGCTAAAATCGAGGCTGTATAGATCCTCGGAAAGATATTCCCCTGCGACGCAAAAGCCTGGGAAAGCGCAGCCCCGCCACGAATCTGGTCCTCGACGTCGCCAAGGACGGCACGCAAACCCGCCGCGGCCGCACGCTTACGCAGCATTGAGATCGCTTGCAGAATTGGAATGCCGGCGCGAAACAGTGCTGCTAACTGCTGGTTGAAGAGAAGAAAGTCGTTTGCCTTGACGCGAGCTTGTCCACCCGAACGCCCGAATCGGGTTAGCGCGGTAACTCCGGTCGTCTTTGGCGGGGTCACATTGAAGACTCTAAAGCCTTCACGTTCCAGACGAGTTCGTGCTTCACTGACGCCCGAAGCTTCAATGGTACGTGTCACCACCTCGCCCGCCGGCGTTCCTAATCGACAAATGAATTCAGCCATAGATTACGGATTTTCAGTCCAATTAAACGCGAAAGTATAACATGCGGGTAGTGGGACCGTTGACGGCACTGTTGGCATTGCCGGCCTTTGCATTACACGACTTGCCCATCCGAAAGTTCCTGATAGGTCCTTCAGATGCACGCGCCGGTGGATTCTTTGCAGGTTGAAACGATAACTTGACGGAATTTCAACGCCCTTTTCACTTTACCCGGCCTTTGACCGTGACTTACAATGAACGGTAGTTGGCACAGACTGGAGTTTGAAAAGGCGTCTCGTCTCCCACGTCAGGCCGTTCTTGAATTAGATTCACAAAAAATCGCAGATCTCGGGCATCAATCTTTCTCCCTCCGGCATCTGTGTTGGCAGCCCTATCTGAGTCAGCACATTCGATTCGTACGCTTGCGAGAACGCGAGAGTCACATGCACCTACCTCCTGGACGCGCTGCCGGGGTCGCCAAAATCTTCTGCCTGGTGATTCTTTTTGCTGTGTCCAATTCTCTTGTAGTTGGTCAAACTCAGGACAAAACCCCCAAGAAATCCGTTAGCGAACAAACCCCTGCGAAACCCGAGCCAACCCCGCCTGGCCAGAAGCCCCCTCAGGACATCGTCGGTAACACCGTCATTACCAACACGGATCTGATCACGTTTACGGTTACTGTGACGGACACGTATGGCCGCTTTGTTTCTGGTTTGAGCAAGAACGCTTTCACGGTGTTCGATGAGAAAAAACCCCAGGAAATAACTTTCTTTAGCGACGATGATTCACCCGTTTCAGTTGGAGTTATCTTTGATGTGTCGGGCTCGATGAGCGGCGATAAGGTGAGACGTGCGCGGGACGCCCTGTCGAAATTCGTCCAAACTAGTCACAACTCCGACGAGTATTTCCTGATTGGGTTTAATTCAAGGGCCCAACTGCTCATGGACAAAACGCGGGACGGAAACGCTGTGCTGGACAAAATGACCTTTGTACAGACCACGGGCAATACCGCTCTTTACGATGCCTGTTACCTCGGGGTCGAGAAGGTTCAGCGCGGCGCTCATCCCAAACGCGCGTTATTGTTGATTAGCGACGGCCAGGACAATAATTCAAGATACACGTTCAATGAACTACGACGGCTTCTGAAGGAGTCGGATGTGGTGCTTTACGGCATTGGCATCCTGGGCGGCGGCGATGCGGGCAGCGCACTGGGCATGGAAGGTCAGGGCATTCTCGACGAGTTGGCGGGAGTTTCTGGAGGCAAAGCGTTTTTCCCCAGAAGCAACGCCGAAATGGACGACATCTTCGAGCAAATCGCCCTTGAGCTGCGACATCAGTACTCCATCGGTTACAAACCAAGCAATTTCAGCAACGACGGCAAATGGCATAAGGTCAAGGTGAAAGTGACTCCGCCACGCGGACTGCCCCGTTTGTTTGTCCGCACGAAAGAAGGCTATTACGCGATTCCCAGCTCCCGCTAAGTGATTAAACTATCAGAATCGACCAGGCCGTCCTCCCAGGTTACTTGCGTGGGGGTTGAAAAAGACCCGGTCGCTACCGCTCACGGTTCTGATAAGATCCTCGGCAACGCATTAACTCTCCCGGCGCATCTTCTATTACGACTCTGAATTGGTTGTGCGCGAATATGCGTAATGGGTCTGTTGAGGAGAGTAATCGGCGGGCTTCGCATGCTCGGGCATGAAGCGTTAAACTTAGGCACTCAATGACAGTTTCTACCGGGCCCGGGAGTGTCGGCTGTTATTGAGGTCCATTTCAATGGGGATTACGTTTGGTGATGAAGCTTATTAATAGTGACATGCCGCCTTCAATCACGGTCAAGCGAAGTGAGATACCGGTCCGTCGCCTGGAAAAACGACGATTAGTGGTAATGCTGGCGTTGGTATTTGCCGCCACTTGCGTAATTGGGTCTAACCTGGTTTTCGCAGGTCGGACTCAGAATTCGCGGCCCCGTAGCGCCGGAACTACCCAGCAGCCAAAGCCGACGCCGACCCCGGTCCCGCGTACTACTCAAGCTCCTGTCACGCAGCGACCTGCAACTTCAACTCCAACGCAGTCTCCAACCCCGACTCAAAGACCCACGCCGATCGACAGAATCGCTCCCAACCTGGGCGAGCCTCCGCCGCCGCCAGTGCTTAAACCAAAACCGACGCCAACCCCGGCGGATGAAGAGTTCGGAGAGGAAAGCATCATCAGAGTTAACACGGAGCTGGTGACCCTCAACGTTAGAGTGATCGATCGCAACAACCGTCCCATCGGCGACGTGCGGCAGAATGAGTTTCACGTGTTGGAAGATGGCGTGCCGCAGCCGGTCGAGTACTTCACCCGCGAAGAAGTTCCGATCAGTTATGGCCTGGCAGTGGATACCTCCGGCTCGCTGCGTTCGCAGTTGCAGAGCGTGATTGATGCTGGGAAGACAATCGTCAACAGCAACCGCAAGGGTGACGAGACCTTTCTGGTGCGATTCATCAGCAGCGATAAGATTGAAACGGTGCAGGACTTCACTGCAAACCAGGAATTGCTGATCGATGGTCTTGACAGTCTCTACGTCGAAGGCGGACAGACGGCGGTCATTGACGCGGTTTATCTCACCGCCGACCACGTGGCCGAATATAAAAAAGGCGATGACAACGATCGCCGGCGCCGTGCCTTGATAGTTATTACCGACGGCGAAGACCGGTCCAGCTTTTATTCGCCGGAGAAGCTTTTTGCTCGACTGCGCGAAGCGGACGTTCAGATTTATGTGATTGGCTTCGTCAACGAGCTTGATAAGGAAGGCGGACTGATTCGCAAGAGTCCGCGCGACAAGGCCGTCAACCTCCTCAACAAAATCGCAACTGAGACGGGAGGACGCGCATTCTTTCCGCAGTCGTTGTCCGAGTTGCCGCAGATTGCCAATGAGATCGTGCGCGATCTCAGGACGCAATACGTGCTTGCCTACAATCCCACTAACAAAGCGCGGGATGGCTCATTCCGTTCAATTAAGGTTTCAGTGGATGAAGGCTCCAGCCGCGACAGACGAATTGCGCTGACTCGAAATGGACGCACCGCCCCGAAAGGTGAACCGATTACGCCTAAACTGCCGGCCACTCGCACTGCGACAAAACCCGTAGCTGGAACAAACAGTCGTCCTTAGTCGCTCAGACTTCCAGGCTTGGGGGCTCACAAACCCACGACTGATAGATTCATCGAAGCACTTCGCGCGACCTCTAAGTCGCGCGAATTTTTATTACGCTCTCGACTCTGTCCTCAGCGCGTGCTTCAAAGGTCTGACTGCTTCTTTCTTGAGCGCGTTTTGACAGAGCCCGCGATCCACTAAATCACACGAAAGAACACGAAATGTTGTTAGTGTTATCTCGTGAATTTTAGTGGATCGTTCCCTTGGCTTTCGGCTAAAAGCAGCGATGTGGTCTCCCTCTCTGCGGTCGATTCACCTGGCAGAAAGATCAACCACAGAGACATAGAGGCCACTGAGATTGCACGGAGAAAGACCCGCAAAATGCCGGCGTGGACTAATTATTCCCAGAACATGCCTTATAATGTCGCCGCTCTTATAGTCTCCGACGCCTTATTAGTGAGGAATCGCCCATGCCCTGTGACTCCAGTTTTCTCGCCAACATTAGAATGTTTGAACACCTTAATGAAGACGATCGCATCGCGCTCGCTAAGGTTGTTGATGAGTTGAAAGTGCCCGAGGGCCACACACTTTTCCAGGCCGGCGATCCCGGCGACTCCCTATTCATTGTCCGGGTGGGCCAGATCGAACTCTTTATTAAAGACACGGCCGGTCAAAAGATTGTGCTCACCACCGCTGAACCCGGCGATATGTTCGGCGAAGTGGCCATGCTCGATTCGGGATCGCGCACGGCAACAGCCCTGGCACTTACGGATTGCGAGGTGCTGGTGTTGGACCGTGACGATCTAATCCTGCTCTTCCAGCGCAAGCCCGAGGCTGCGCTTCATATGCTGGGGGCTCTAAGTGGCCTCACGCGCAAGGCTGACGAACTGCTACGCACGCGCGTCTCGCGAAACGTAAACGAGGAGATGGAGGTTCATTCAACGCCCTTGATTAGGATCGCGGACTGGATTGCGTGGTTCAGTGGCAGCATGCTTTTCCTGATCCTCAACGGCGGCTGGTTCATAATCTGGATCGTACTCAATACTCTGCCAATTGGTATTCCAGCCTTCGATCCTTATCCGTTCGGTCTGCTGACAATGATCGTTTCATTGGAGGCCATTTTCCTCTCGTGCTTCGTCCTTATCAGCCAGAACCGTCAGGCCCAGAAGGACAAAGTACGCGCCGATATTGAATATGAGGTCAACATTAAGGCCGAGCTCGAGATTGCTCACCTGCACGAGAAGACCGACCGAATCTACGAAAACATGATGGCGCGATTCGAAAAGATAGACAGGCAGACGGCCTCACCGCAGTCGACGTAAGCGTGAAGGTCCTCAACCTGGCGTACTTTCTGCTTCCTTATGCCGATGCTTGCGATGCTTGAGGTTGTGCCGGGCTTCGGCTTCTTCGATTGAGTGGCTCTGGGTCAGCTGCAAGTCTTTTTTAGCCATTGCGACCAGACTCTGATAATGCTTGTGCAGAGTCTTGATCTCTGCTTCGGTAAGATCTTCCACGTCAATCAGCCGGTTGCTGGCGCCCTCGAGCGCCGCGACAATTTCATTGAGTTTCAAGTGGATGGCCAGCGCATCTTTGTTCTGGCTGCGTTGAATCAGGAAAACCATCAGGAACGTTATGATGGTTGTACCGGTATTGATGACCAACTGCCAGGTATCTGAGAAATGAAATAAGGGTCCAGAAACTATCCAGATAATGATGACCAACAGGGCGATCACAAAGGCAGTAGATGTTCCGGTAGCCTCTGTAACTTTGCGTGAGAAGCGCTCCAGCATTTGACTGAGTGTAGGTTGTTTCTTTTTTCGCGCCATAATTGCCTCCCCAATAACTCCAGTAAACTGCGTTGTGTTTCCCCGAACTCAAATGTTCGCTGCCTGGACCAGACTATCAGTCTGCGATTCTTTTCTGGTAAACATTAACCACGAATCAACAGACCAACTAGAAATCGACGGAAACTCCAAGCTGAACTCCGGCCCGTGGACTGGCGGCATACTTTCCTCCAACTATGCCGAAGTCGAAAGAAGCATTACTTTTGAACTGGTAATTTCCGCCAAACAGAGTTTGTAGTTGTCCCTTACCCAGTTGAAAGTCGCGCGTCAGTGCCCCGGTGAGTTCCATCCCCAGCTGCAGCTTCGGTGTAAACTGCTTCACCAGTGATCCGCCGGCGGTAAATACGGTTCCTCGCGTCTTGATTCCTACCACACCCGTCGTTTCATTGCCCGAGAAGAGAATCCCGCCGTTCAATCTCAGTTTGGTCCTCTTACTTACCGACTTCTGCAAGATGCCGTTCAGGTAAAAATCGGCCAGACCGGATCCGAGTTGTCGTTTGGTATCGCCGGTAGGCAATTCGAGATTCAATGCGACTGCCATTGCCGGCATCCGGGAATTCTCGCGTTCCAGGTGAAAGTTGTATTTGAACGAAACGTTGGTATCGCCGATTCCCGAAACTTTCGCCGGGACAGTCCCCGAAGCATTGAAGATGGTAATCACTGGAGACTCGATGCCAATCTCGACTCCATCAAGCACTCCGTAGTCGAGTTCAAAGTCAGCGGTGTTCTGCCGGACATTGGGCAGGGAAGAACGTTGCAGCCAATCAAATTCATTGCTGAACTCGAAATGGAAATGGCCTTTCGGCGTGGTGTCAGCGTCGTCGGTAACAAAGGGTTGTTGACCGCGACAGGTCGAGGCGGGAAGGAGCAGAACCGAAAGTAATATCAGCTTGTAAAGGGTGTGTGCCCTGAACATGATTTGAAGTTGGGGTTTCATGCCTCGCGCGCTATCAGGTCCCCGGCAAGGAGCGGAGCGCTTCACTCAGGTATGAACGGTCAGCCAGGGTATGCAGCAGCGGTCCTTCCGATGTGAATTCGACCAGACTCACCGAACCAACAGGACATCCCAGGCGGTACCGAAAACGGCCCACATCTATTCCCAGCAAGCTGCAAAGAATGATTCGTATTGTGGCCTTATGCGATACCACCAGAATGTTACCGTCAGAATACCTCTTCCTTATATCTTCGATCGCCTGTAAGCCACGACGGGCAATCATTACTGCCAACTCTCCTCCGGTTGGCGCATGCCAGGCCGGATCAGTCAACCACCTAATATAGTCGTCGTGGAATCCCTGTTCGACTGTTTCTTTGGACAACCCTTCCCACTTTCCATAGCCAATCTCATTTAACTCGGCGAGCGGTTGCATCGTGATTCCTATCGCATCGCAAAGAGGTTTAGCCGTGGCTATAGTTCGCCGCAGGTTGCTGCAGAAAATCGCGGTCCACTGTTGGTGGCGGTAGGCCGCCGCGAATGCATGGGCCATCTCCAGACCTTCCTCGGTCAATTCCGGATCCAGACCGGAGCCACAGAAATTGTCTGCCCGGCTGAGGGTTGTTTGTCCGTGACGAAGAAAATAAAGAGTCAGGCTCATATGATCAAACTAAAGGGCGAAAGGCGTTACAACTTACAAATGTAGCATTGTGCAGGCGGCTAAAAAAACTAGAAACGAGCCACGAAATCACACTAAGCGGCACGAAAAAGAATCTGAGTTCGAGTCATTTCGTGTGATTTCGTGGATCGTCGTCTTTTCTATGTGGATGGTGTTCTTTTCTAAGGACGCGCTAACCATTTTCTGCAGGGCTTCGCACTTTGGATTAATAAGATTCCGCGGGTGGGATGCTCTGGGCTCTGCGTGACCAGGATTTTCGAACGAAGCTTTTTGGTGGGCGTCCTGCGCCAGGTACCAAAACGCGCCCGCTTATTCCGCGCTGGGCCGAACCGAGCCGCTGATTTTCTTCTTGGTGGTCTCGCCGGTTTTCAAGACCGGTAGACCCTGGTCCACGTCATCGTGAGGTTGCGGAATAACGTGAGTTGCAACTACCACACCAACTTTCCTTCCGGCGGCTGCCCCGGCATCGACTGCTGCCCGAACGGCAGCCACGTCGCCTCGCACAATGGCTGTGACCAACCCGGCATCGATCTTTTCCCAGCCAACCAGGCGCACGTTTGCCGCTTTGACCATGGCATCGGCAGCTTCAATCATCGCTACCAGACCCATGCATTCAACCATGCCAAGTGCTTCCGCCATAGACGCTCCCCTTCAGGCGCTCGCAGTTACTATTGCAGGTTCCTCAACCAGGTTTGGCAGGGCGCCAAGCTGCAAGGCATCAAGCAACGTCTCCTGATGCTGATAAATGAAATCGTCACGCTCCGTGATTAGATCTTCGAGAATCTGCTCGCGACTCTTTTCGATCGCTTCCGGATCCAGATGGTTTTCGCGACCGTCCGAATAAACATAGGAGAGGTCTTCGACCACCCCGAGCAGTAGTTCGTTGCTCGTCATGGTAATCCGTCGAAGCGTTTTTACATAATCCTGCATTCCGGGCAAAGCGGGAAATAGTCGTTCAATTATTGCCACTTCATGCCAGGCCGTCCCCAGTTGCAAAGTCACCGCTTCCAGACCATGAATCCAGCCCTTGAGGCTCACCACATTCGTGAGGCCTTCATAGAAGTCTGACAGCCGCGGATCGAGAAAATCGTAATCGGGATTGCAAACGTCGCCGCGGAGCCGTCCGGTGCGAACGAGTTCATCTTTAATCGGCGTGCCGTCGTATGGAAGCATGCGGCAGAAAGTTACCGGCAGACATCCATCGGCCAGAATCGTCCGTAGAAAATTCAGGTTTTCCCGAACTGACACAAACGTGCTCGATGGATCGAGCAACATGAATCCGTATTCCCACATCAGCCCGATGCTCTTGAGGATATTCACCGCTCTGAGGTTTTGTTCGACTGTAATCTGTTTGTGGAGCGTCTCCAGTCCCTGCTCGCTGCCCGACTCCAGACCCATGTAGACAAGGTAGAGTCCCGCATCACGCATTCTTATGAAAAGTTCGCGATCCACGGCATCGGCGCGACAGTTCATTTTCCAGATAACTTTTTCCGGGAGCCCACTGCGATGGAGCTCATCTACAAACTCGCCCGCCCACTGGCGCCAGGTCTTGCCAAACAGCGGGAAATCATCATCCTGAAACAGGAAGATGGTGATGCCGCGTTCTTCGTGCAGCAGGCGCATCTCCTTTACCACTTCCGCGGGTTTGCGCGTGCGCACTATTTTTCCAGGGGCGGCGCGGTAGAAGGTGTGAATGGAACAGAAAGAACACGTGCGAGCGCATCCGCGGCTGGCCAGTATCGGCATGATACTTCGACCCAGTACTTCCACAGGCTCGTAGTTGCGCTCGGGATATGGCAACTGGTCGAGGTCTTCGACCAGAGCTCGCGCAGGCGTGGCCACCACCTGCTCCCCGTCCTGATATACCAGGCCATGAATATCGCGCCAGTTCTGGCCGGTGCTGACAGCATCAACCAGTTCGACGAGTGTCGTCTCGCCTTCGAAACGGACCACGCTATCCAGTTCCGGAACGAGTTCAAGCGTCTGCTGGTAACTCAGGCTCGGGAAGTGGCCGCCCATGGTGAAATGACAATTAATCCCATTGGCGCGCAGGAGATAGACCAGTAGCGCATAACGATCGATATAGAATTGAAAGATAAGCGAAAAACCGATCAGTACGGGGTTGAGCTCCAGGGCAATCTGCAGGATTTTTTCCGGCTCTTGTTCAATGTCAACCACATGCACGGAGTAACCGTATTGTCGCAGGACCGAACTAAGATATCCCAGACCCAGGTTTCCCTGGTTTTGAAATCCGATGAGCATGACGGGCCGCGAGGTATCGCGTGCGCGTCCGGATTCACTGGGACCTTGGAAAATGCGTAGCGGAACAGACTGGCGCATTACGTCCTCCCAACAAATAATGCCTTAGCAACAGATTCCGATGGGGCAATCCGTTGCTAAGGAGTTTTGAGTAGATGCTGGACTCGAGTGATTACCGCTGACCTCTGGCGAGAATATCCTTCACGCGGGCAGCAAAGTCACGCTTGGCGGCAGCCAATTCCCTGATCGCGAGCCGGTCTAAATTTTTAAAAAACGGTGGCACCGGATCCTTAATCCATTCCGGATTGAATTTTAGTTTTGCCTGGATTCCGCCGGCCTTCTTTGCAGCTTTTTTCTTGGTTACCATCTTAGCCTCCTTGAGAGGTACGATTGAGAGATTAGCGAGGCTCACAAGCGAGTACGAAGCCACTTGATAGCCCGCACGAGAAAGAGTGTAGGTCGGCAAATATACACTGCGAGGAAAACCTGTCAACAAGAATCTTTGCAACCGCGTTAGTAGTTTGCCACTCTCATTTATCGCTTCGCATTCATTCTTCGGGAAGATTCTTCTTCGATCGATTTCATTTTAACTTCTGTTTAGAGAGCGCACTTGTGCACCCCGTCGCTGCAAAGATCCTGATCGAGTCAATCTCCCCGCGGGCGCACAAGTGCGCTCTCTAAACGACACGAGTGTTATTTATTTCAGTGTTAATTATTTCGTGGGTTGAAAGGGAATTCAGTTTCGAAGCGAATGAATAGGAGCGGGAATGCGGCCGCCGCGGCGAATGAAGTCGGCGGATGAAAACAAGTTGACCGCCATTATCGGCGCGCTGCCCAACAAGCCGCCAAACTCGACCATGTCGCCCACTTCGCGGCCGGGCACCGGAATGATCCGCACGGCGGTAGTCTTGTTGTTCATTACTCCGATCGCCATTTCATCGGCAATGATGGCCGAGATCGTTTCGGCTGAAGTGGAACCCGGAACGGCCACCATATCGATACCGACGGAACAGACGCTGGTCCAGGCTTCGAGTTTGTCCAGCGATAGCGCACCCAGGCGGGCAGCCTCGATCATTCCGGCATCTTCTGAAACGGGAATGAAAGCGCCACTCATGCCGCCCACCGAACCGCTCGCCATCGCTCCGCCCTTCTTGACGGCATCTGTAAGCAAAGCCAGCGCGGCGGTGGTCCCATGAGTTCCAGCTCTTTCAAATCCCATCGCCTCTATGATGTTTGCAACTGAATCTCCCGGAACTGGCGTAGGCGCCAGCGACAAGTCGATAATGCCGAACGGGATTCCCAGTCTTCGGGCTGCTTCCCGTCCCACCAATTCGCCGGCGCGCGAAAGTTTGAATGAAAGCTTCTTGATGATTTCCGCCAGCTCCTGCAGCGGCAGATCCGTATCAGCGTGTCGCACGGCGTAATTAACTACGCCTGGACCAGACACACCAACGTTAATAACTGCTTCAGGTTCTCCGACGCCGTGGAAAGCCCCGGCCATGAAAGGATTGTCCTCAACCGAATTCGCAAAGCAAACAAATTTGGCGCAGGCAATCCCGCCTTCATTGCTGGTGCGCTCGGCTGCTTCCTTGATGATTATTCCCACCTGGCGCACAGCATCCATGTTGATGCCCGCGCGGGTGGTCGCTACGTTTACCGAGGAGCATAGGCGCACCGTGGTAGACAATGCTTCAGGAATAGAATTGAGAAACTCTCGCTCAGAATCGGTGGCGCCTTTATGGACCAGCGCAGAATAACCGCCAATGAAATCAACGCCGACCGCGCCGGCCGCTTCGTCAATTGCCCGGGCAAGTTGGACCGGGTCGCCCGCCGCGCTTTCCGTGATCATCGAGACGGGTGTGATAGCAATCCGTTTGTTGGCGATACGTATTCCGAACTCATCGCCTATTTGATCGACCGTATCAACCAGTCGATCGGCGAAGCGGTGAATTTTTTCCACGGCGCGTTCGGCGGTGCGCGCGATCGACTCGCTGGCACAGTCTCGCAAGCTTAAACCCAGGGTCACGGTGCGGACGTCGAGATGTTCCATCTCAGTCATGGCGACTGTCTGGAGAATTTCGGCTTGTGAGTAATCCATTTTGATTTCAGACTATTTACGATCTCAGATCTCAGATTTCAGATGTCAGCTCTCAGATTTCAGATCTCAGATCTCAGATCTCAGATCTCAGATCAAAACTCAGCACTCATCACTCATCACTTAAACCTACCCAATCAGCTTGTTCAGCACCAGGACCAGCAGAAACAAAAGAAACAACGCAGCAGCCACCAGCACAAAGCGCAGACTGGGATCGTATCCGGCTTCGTCCAGCACCACACTGGAAATCTGGCGCACTTTCTGGACGCGATGAAGCACGTCGCCTTCAACATCGCGCGCCAACGTAGTGGCTCTCTGAATCTTGTTACGGACCTTGCCGGCCGGAGCCTTACCAGGCGGAGTTTTGCTCGTCGTTGTTTCTTGAATAGGTTTGGTTGCGCCTGGCGTAGGTTTGCTTGCGCCTTTCATCGCCGCCGGTTCTTCTGCTTTAGATGGTGGAGGCTGGTCTTCCGGTTTCGTTTCATCCTGGGCAGGTGACAACTCTGTGAGTGGGGTCGTTATGACTGAGGTGGTTGGGCTCTCTTCGAGTTTCTGCTGGGCTAGTTCTTCACCACATTGGGGACAAAAGAACGCTGCCTCACGAATTGACGCACCACAGACTGGACAACGTCGAGCAATTTCAGGTTTGAACATGCGGGTAAATGGTAAATGGTAAATGGTAAATAGTCACTTATTGTTTTTATTGCCGCTGGTTGTGTTTTGGTTACTGAAGGCGGGCTTCTGATGCACCAGCCACCATTTACCATTCACCATTTACCACTAAACGCGGTGCATTGCATTGAAGAGATCCTCACGTTGCGCGTAGATACGCACTCCCAGTTTTTCTCCTTCGCGACGCAGCCGCGCAATCAGTTCGGTGGCGCTTTCGCGAGCGCGCGTAGTGTTGGCAATAATCACCATGGCAAATTTTCCCTGCACCACGGTCTGATTAATGTCGACAATACTGCAGCTAGCTTCGGCCAGGATCTGGGAAACCCCAGCCACAATCCCGGGGTGGTCCACGCCGAAGACGGAGATGATCATTCGGTCTGAAGAGCCTTCCTGGGTCTGGGAAGCAACGCCGCTCGATGGAGAAGACGAGAAAGAAGAGTATGAAGTGCCGTTTGTCTTAAGGAGAGGCTCGACCTCGCGATAGATTTCAGTAACGAGTTGCTCGACCGTCTGCTCATCCGTCGCTGAGCCCAGGCGACTATAGACTGCCTTCGTCAATCGATAAATTAAGTCTTCATTTGCCATGTTGAGACAATGATGGGTGATGGGAGTTGGGTCTTTGGTCTTTGGTCTTTGGTCTTTGGGCTTTGGGCCTGGTTCTTTGTACTTTTGTTTTTTTTGAAGGCGTGAAGGCGGAACGGCAAAGCACGGAGTTCTAAGTACAAAATCAAGGACCAAAGGCCCAAGACCCAAGCCCATTACTCAGGACTCATCACTCATCACTCATCACTCTCTTAAGGCCTGCCATTGTCACGTTCCAATTTGACCGCCGCCTCGCGCATCTCTTCCGAAACAGAATCAGTAATGTCCACGCGATCGACTATACCGACGACCGCAGCCTCAATCGCCATGTCTTGATTGCCGATCGCGGTGCGCGCAGCTTTTCCAAAGGCGCACATCACCATCTCCCCCGTACCGGCGCCCAGCCGGTCCGCGACAATGACAATATTTCGGGTTGGTTCCTTCTCGAGGTCGTACGGGTGAACCACCAGAAATCGAATGCCCTCAAGATCCGGACTCTTTTTTGTCGACCAAACTGTGCCGACGACTTTGGCTAGAAACATGATCAGTAAATGGTAAATAGTGAATGGTAAATGGTGATTCGCAACTGGTGATCGGTTCAGGTTCCTGGGAATGTTGATTTAATCTACGACAGACAACCATTTACCATTCACTATTTACCCCTTCGCAAACACCTCACCCGGCTCGCCTATGTCGCGCGCCGCCGGAGTGATAATGGTCTTCGCATTGATATATATCTTCTCACCCTTCTGAATTGCGCGTTTGACATCGTCTTCGCTGACAAAGTCCACCGGCGTATTTCCATTAGCCGCGCGCGCGGAGCCCGAAGATGAGGACGCCTTGGATGGACTGGACAATGAAGAGGATCGGCCGCCATTTACCGCCCCCCCAGTGTTTTCATCCTGCCGTGAACTCTGAGCCGGTCCCGTGTACATGCTTCCGGCTTCGGCCTCTACTGGAGTTTGAGACGATTGCCGCGCCCGCGCATCTCCTTGCCGGGAAGTTTGCTCAGGTTGCCCTGGTGCAGGTGTTTCGTCGGGGCTTCGCGCAGCCAGGAATCTATCTACGATCGCTGCGATCTCTTCCCGGTTGATCTTGCCGGCACCCGCACCGACGACGGCCGGTTGCGGTCGATGTGGAGTGATTGATGCCGGAGATGGCGCCGGCGCAGCCGCAGTTGAAACTGAGGCTGCAGGACGAGTGCTTTTTACCGGCCTGGTTTCAAAAGCGACTCGCTTAATATCCAACAAGTGGAGCGGCGAAACGTTATCCGAAGTTACGTTTCCACCCCAGGAACCACATCCCAGAGTCATCGACGGAGGCAACGCCGTGGAAAAACCAATGGCGCCGTGGGTCGTAGGCGTGTTTACTGTTATGCGAGACGCAGGCATCTCGGCGCCGAACCGAACAGCAGCTTCGCGCGAACGAGTATGAACCCCAGCCGTGTGGCCCATGCCGCCATAGCGCAGGATTTCATAGCAGCGCTCCGCCCCCCGGGTAAGTCCATCAACCACGTAGAAGGCGAGTATCGGCGATAGTTTTTCCATCGATAACGGAAACTCACGTCCCACGCCACCGACGTCAGCCATCAAGCAGCGCGTGCCGGGCGGAACGCTGATGCCCGCCATTTTTGCAATTACCTCGACCGATCTACCGACGATGCCCGGGTTCAATGAACGTTGCGGAGTTGCCACAACCTTGCCAAGCTGATCCGCTTCTGACGCCGAAAGAAAGTGCGCACCCTGTGCTTTGAATTGCTCGCGTACGGCCTTTTCGATGGGAGCGTCGCAGACAACAGCTTGTTCCGAAGCGCAAATGGTTCCGTTATCGAAACACTTGCCCGTCAGAATATCCTGCACCGCCTTGGGAACGTCGGCCGTTCGTTCAACGAAGACCGGCACGTTACCAGGGCCAACTCCAAAGGCCGGCTTACCCGAAGAATAAGCAGCGCGCACCAAACCAATGCCGCCGGTTGCCAGGATGACCGCGGTTTGCTTGTGCTTCATCAAAGCTTCCGTGCCCTCGATGGTGGCCAGTGTCATGCAACCGATGGCTTCGGCCGGCAAACCTTCTTTGACGGCAGCTTCGCGCATCACTCGCGCACTCTCGTTAATGCATTTGGCCGCGGACGGATGCGGAGAAAGCACAACTGCGTTTCTGGATTTTATCGCGATCAGAATTTTGAAAATTGCAGTTGAGGTTGGGTTGGTGGACGGGATGATGCCGGCGACGACACCGCGCGGGCTGGCAATCTCTACAACGTCCTTTGACTCAGAAACAACTCCCACGGTGCGCAGGCCGCGAAAGTAATTCCAAACATCCTCGGCCGCAAAACGGTTCTTCTCTCGCTTATCGTCCGGCACACCGTAGCCGGTTTCTTCTACCGCCATGGCTCCGAGCCGTGCGGCCTCACGAAGCGCGGCGCGGGACATTGCCTCACAAATTCGATCGATCTTGGCCTGGTCAAACCGGGCGATCTCAGCCTGCGCCTTGTGAGCGGCTTCAACCAGGTCTCGCGCCTGCTGTACAGAAATAAGGTCCTTATCAGCGGACATAACGAACCCCCGAGCAGGATTTCTGATTTCGGATTTCTGATTGCCGATTCGGAATGCACCAATCGAAGATCCGAAATCTGAAATCTAAAATCGTTATCTGGCTCTTTCCTTGCTTCCTTCTCGCGCGCCGGCCTGCAGCGAGCGGCCTTCGCCCTGCCCCAATTGGCCCCTGGCGCCACCGCCTTGAAGCGAACGCTCGTCGGGACTCAAACCCGTGCGCCCATCGACAGGAAGAACGCGCTCAACTTCAGCGTGCGGGCGAGGAATCACGTGAACGCTAATCAACTCGCCTACCCTTCGCGCCGCCGCGGCCCCGGCATCAGTTGCTGCTTTAACTGCGCCTACATCTCCACGCACAAAAATCGTCACATAACCTGCGCCGATATACTCTTTTCCCAAAAGCTGAACGTTCGCCGCTTTCACCATGGCGTCAGCGGCTTCCACGGCTCCAACGAAACCTTTGGTCTCAACCATTCCGAGTGCTTCTAAGGGCATCTCATGTATCCTCACTTTTCCGGTTGTAGAAATTAAAGTCGGGTTGTTTCGGTAACTGGCGCAAACCTATCACCGCACGCCCGAAGAATCAAGACATCAGAGGCCGGGAGTCAGAGATCAGAGGACAGTCAACCCGCAAGTTTGACACCGTTTGCCACGCAAGATATATTCGGCCAAACAATTGAGTTGTCTTGCAAAGCGGGTTGAGACCCTCCGATTCCAGAAAACTTAGCTAAAGTCTACTTTTCAACTGGTATCCCGCAAGGCTTACATCCACCGAAGTAGCAAGCTCCTGGGACGCAAGCGAATTGGTGATGGCAGAGACTATTGGTGAACAGTTGCGGCTTGCACGCGAGGAGCGAGGTGTTCCGCTGCGCGAAGTTTCCGATCAGACCCGAATCTCAATTCACTATCTCGAAGCAATTGAAGCCAATGAATACAACCGCCTCCCGGGCGGCATCTTCAATCGCAGCTTTGTCAAAGCCTACGCTCGATACGTAGGATACGACGAAAAGGCAGCGGTTGAGGGCTATACCCGTTACATGCGCGATCAGGGAGATTCGGGTGAAGAAGTTGCGAGCACTCCTTATCACTCGAAGGTTTACACAGACACGCCGGCTACGCGGTCGCCGGTTTTGACTGTGGTGCTTACGATTGTGATCCTGTCGCTGCTAACTGCTGGAGCGCTGGCCCTGCTCAAATGGTACCAACGGCGGTCTGCGGAGTTGCGCCGGGCTCCTGATTCACAAGTTGCCGCCAGTAACAAATTCTCGAGTTCCGTTGATTTCGGTGTTTATGGCGCCGATGGATGGCCCACAATTAACGTTGGGAAAGCTGATTACGAACCTTTCCGACAATAGTAGTCGTTGGTCACACAAGCTTGTGCCGTCAGGCTCAGCAGATAAGCGTGCGTGCTTACTGCGAACGTCACCATCAAGCAATATTGTTTTTACTGCCCGCTATGGAAACGGCGGGCAGTTTCTATTTCGCAAGCTGGTTTCATCCTATTACTAATCTGCAAGGAGTTTATAAGCTCGTATGATCTCATCTGATATTCGCGAGGGTCTGACCTTTGATGATGTCCTGTTAGTCCCCGCCCGCTCTGATGTTTTGCCATCCGAAACTGATACCTCAACCCAATTTACGCGCAACATCCGACTTCAGATTCCGCTCTGCTCGTCAGCGATGGATACAGTCACTGAAGCTGCGTTGGCCATAGCGCTCGCACAACAGGGTGGTATCGGCGTAATTCACAAGAACCTGAGCATCGAACGACAGGCGGAAGAAGTTGACAAGGTGAAGCGGTCGGAGTCTGGAATGATTGTCGACCCGGTCACCATTCTTCCAACTAAACCTGTGCGAGAGGCGCTGCAGGTGATGGAGCGATTCCATATCAGCGGCGTGCCGGTGGTGGATGAAGATGGTCACCTGGTCGGCATTATTACTAATCGTGACCTGCGATTTGAGACCCGCTTTGATATTCCGGTTTCGGAGGTGATGACCAAGCAGCCGCTCGTCACTGTGCCCGTCGGCACTACCCTCGAGCAAGCCAAAGCTGTCCTGCAAAAGCATCGAATCGAAAAACTCCTGGTGGTTGATGCGGACAAGGTCATCAAAGGCTTAATCACCGTCAAAGACATTCAGAAGGCAATCAAATATCCGACTGCCGCAAAGGACGATCTGGGACGGTTGCGCGTGGCTGCGGCGATCGGAGCCACTGGTGATTTTCGCGAACGCGCCGATGAACTGGTGAAAGCGCGCGTCGATTGTTTGGTGATCGACACGGCGCATGGCCACTCGGTGCGGGTAATTGAGGCGGTGCGCGAGATCAAGTGCCGGCACCCCGGCACTGATCTAATAGCCGGAAACGTTGGCACCTTTGAAGGCGCACAGGAGTTGGTCGAAGCGGGCGCGGACGCTATTAAAGTGGGAATTGGACCTGGTTCGATCTGCACCACGCGGGTCGTCACCGGCGCCGGAGTGCCACAAATAACAGCGATACAGTCCTGTGTTAAGGCGGGACAGGCCGGAGGGGTGCCGGTGATCTCCGATGGCGGCGTGAAATTTTCCGGCGATGTTGCCAAGGCAATTGCAGCGGGAGCCGACGTCGTAATGATTGGATCGCTTTTCGCGGGCACTGAAGAAGCGCCCGGCGAGGTAATTCTTTTCCAGGGCCGCTCATTCAAAACGTATCGTGGTATGGGTTCGCTGGGCGCGATGCGGGAAGGTTCACGCGACCGGTATGCGCAGGAAATGGCCGAGAGTGAATCGAAGCTGGTTCCGGAAGGAATCGAAGGACGAGTCGCTTATAAAGGCACGATTGCGGAGATGACTACCCAATTGGTAGGCGGCTTGCGCTCCGGGATGGGTTACACAGGTTGTAGATCGATTCGGGAGTTTCAGGAGAAGAGTCGGTTTATACGTATAACCTCCGCCGGACTGCGCGAGTCGCATGTCCACGACGTGATTATTACGAAAGAAGCGCCAAACTACCGCTTGGAATAGAACAGATTAACCCGGGCTACGAAGTTCGTCCCTCAGGTTAAGCGCATCTCAGAGCGCTACTATTAGTTTCCAGGAGCTCAGACGTATTCGCGGGCTTAAAATAGTAGGGCCCACGCGGTTTCCACGTCTGTTCGTCAAATCGCCGGCGCGCCCCGCAACCTATACAGACACGGTAGCTTTCGCCATGTCTTGAAAAAGGACGACTCATTTGCTTGTGCGCGCATCCGAAGATTCCATTAAGCCACCGTCCCACACCTCGCGATATTTCCGCTATTCTTCGGCTGTCGTCGTTCGAATATCGTTCAAATGTTCCCAGTGTTGCTTCCATGATCCCTCCAATTGCTCCAGTTCTTGAAATTACTGAGTGATTGCGTAGTCCTGACTCAACTCAGACCCTTGCTCTTTTGCCTATTCAGCCTATGTATCTTCTAAAGGGAGAACGATGAGCTGGTTCCATAGCAAACTCAATGCCTCAAATGGGGCATTGGGAGAGAAACTAAGTGAATCGCCTGATAGGTGGGGTTTTTGAGGAAATTACCCGAGTAGCGCACCTTGCTGTGCGCATGGACTTGTGACGCAAACCTTAGACGGCGGTCTGCTGCGATACACACCCGTAAGACGTTTTGGGGAATTGAGCCTTCTGGCAGAGTCTGTGGAAAAAGCTGCTCACGGCTACAGGTGCATAGAGTACAAGCTTTAGCTTGCGGGTTTGCGCAGGCGCAACCTAAAGGTAGTAGTCTTCACGCCTGTAGTCTCGGCGGAATGCCAACTCATCGACTCCCGTTCAGCCATGCGTCGCGCAAGGCTTTCTGGTGAGGCGTCGCATCCTTCATTTCCTCAATTCGATACTCAAAGCGTTCTGGAGCGCCGAGAACCAAATTCGTTTTGAGAGTACGTCTGTCCCGCTTGACTGTAATGGGCACGCGAGCTCCCTGCTTGTACCGCCCTAGTGAGACGAGCCAGTTCGCGCCTGTAACGCTCTTGCCTCCCAGCAGCTTAATCTCATCGCCCTCCTGTAATCCCGCGTCCTCGCCGGGCGAGTCGGGGCGCACCGATGCAATGGTGGCTTCGCCTGGTACTTCCAACTCGATTCCAATCCCCGCGTTGTAGGGCTGACGGGCCTGTTCGCGAATCACCCGCAATCCAACGTAACCAAAGGCCTCGTCGTAAGGCAGCACTTCTACCTCGCGCACGTAGCGCGCAAAGAAATCAGTGAGGTCATAACCTGCCACATCAGAAGCCACCCGCTGAAGGTCTTCCGGTAGGTAGCCACGCCCGCGCAGGTAATACGTTGCATTCGGACTCTTAAGATAAAACTCGTCATACATACGTCGCATCACGTCATCAAGGGATGCCTTCCCGTCTGTTCTACCGCGAATAATCAGGTCAAGAACCATTCCGATTAGCTCGCCCTTCGGGTAATAGCTGATTGAGGAGTTCGCGAGGTTGGTTTGTTGCGCGTGAGGGGCATCGTCAATAAAGGATGCGGAAAGCGAAGCGTTTTCGGCGCTCATCAATCGGCTGCCTGGCGCATTCTCGATGTTAGTAATTGTTTCGCTTTCGCGTCGCCGGAATTTCGTATCGTCCCAAATCCCCGCCCGGCGCATCATCAGGTGACCGTAGTAATTGGTCAGCCCTTCGGCGATCCACATACTTCGCGTGCTTAAGGGCCGCGTAAAGTCCCATGGACCAAGCTCGAGAGGACGTAGCCGCTTGACGTTCCAAACGTGAAAGAATTCGTGTGCGACCGTACCCAGCGCACTTGCATACACTCCCGATTCGCCGAGGGCTCCAGGTTCGATGATCTGCGTCGAAGTAAGATGCTCCATTCCGTCGCCCGAATGATCGTCAGCCGCGAAGTGGATCAAAAACGTGTACGACTCAAACTCAGGAGGTCCCCACATGGCGGTCTCGGCCCTGACAATCTTCTCGATGTCCTTGACCAGGGCTGGTCGCTTTCCACCTTCGTCGCCAAACGAATGGACTACGACACGGTATCGCTTGCCGTCAACCTGAAACTCATCGATGGTCCAATCCGGAGCTATCTCCGTGGGTGTGTCCGACATCATGTCGTAATTTGCAAACTGCCATTCGCGCTGGGCGGCGCGTTCAGTCCATCCGTTGATAATCCGCCAGCCGGCCGGGGGATCGATCAACAGCTTCACCGGGTCAGGTTTATGATCGGCGACATACATGAAGATTGAATGGCCGTTGTAGTTTGCGTGTCGCGGATCCAGCTGAGAAAACGTGCCGGAGAGATCATTGCCGAAAACCTTGTAGCGGATGGTCAGGCTGTGGCTACTTCCCGTCGTCACCCGCCATGTTTGATTGTCCAGTCGAATTACGGGAAGGGCAAACATCTTGCATTTGGCATCGGGAGGGCAGATGCCGCCCAGGGCCTGAAACTCCTGGACGTTCTTGGCAAAGTCAAAAACTGCATAACGACCCGGTGCCCACCTTGGCATCTGGAAATCTATCGAGCGGGCGTTGGAATCCTGTGGCAGTTCAACTTCTATGGATACTTCGAACAGGTGTGACACCGGCCGCGACATGGAGAGACGGTAAGTGATTGAAGGAAGCGGCTGATCCTTTTGAGCTAAGGCGACGAAGCTCCAGGATGCCGCAGATAGTAAGACCGTCAGACAGAATAGTTTTCGAAGTAAGCGATTCATTAGCCATCGTCTCCAGAAGAGCCGGGGAGTGAGCAGGCGCGAATTATCTTGGTTTTGTGGATGAGGTGTCAAAGAAGGTTAGAGTCAAAGATCTGAGAGCCTGCCGGGCTTGCCCCCAATGTCCGACATGCTTTTCAGCTTGTCGTAATGATTTGCAGGACTCATGATACTGGCTGTTACTTCGTACATTGAGTATCGTCAATCCTTCGCGACAAGCTGAAGCATGTCGGACATTGCGGGGGCAAGCCCGGCTTGCATGGTTTTCTAGGTTGGATTATTAAAGTCACTATGCCCCCAACCGAACGTCTCTACTACAGCGATTCCCATCTTATTGAATTTGAAGCGCGGGTCACTGATAGATCTGAACGCGTCAGTGGCTGGACGGCGGTCACGCTTGACTGCACGGCTTTCTATCCGACCGGTGGCGGTCAACCCAGCGACACTGGAACGCTGAATGGCGCTCGCGTCCTTGAGTGTATTGATATGGAGAAAGACGGAGTACTCCATGTCATTCAGGGACGCGCTCCTGAGATTGGCGCCTCTGTTAAGGGAAGGGTCGATTGGACGCGTCGTCTCGATCACATTCAACAGCATACCGGTCAACACATTCTGTCACAGGCTTTTGTAACCCTTTTCAATGCGCCGACCAGAGGGTTTCGCGTAATGGATAACTCGTGTGAAATCGATGTTGAAATTGCAAATCCAACTAACGAACTAATCGAGCGGGCAGTCGAGTTGGCCAACAACGTAGTCTGGGAAGACCGCCAGATAACCATCAAGACCGTCGCTGCTGAAGAGGCGGCGCAATTGCCGTTGCGGAAAGAGTCCTCACGCCAAGGCGAGTTGCGACTAATCGAGATTGAGGGTTTTGACCTTACGCCCTGCGGTGGTACGCACGCTTATCGAACTGGTGAGGTTGGCCTGATCGCTGTGCGCTCATGGGAGCGCGCAAAAGGTTTAACTCGGATCGAGTTTGTTGCCGGCGGCCGGGCACTCGCCGATTACCGCCGCGCAAACAAAAGTGCGCGCACGGTTGCCGGCCTCTTCAGCGCCGGCCGGGATGACGCGCCAAAACTCGCCGCGCACATGCTGGAAGAGAATAAGGAACTACACCGGCGCATACGCACACTGGAAGAGGTTGTCGCCGGGGTTGAAGCCGATCAACTACTGTCGACCATTTCTCCAAACGCCGCGGGCACTCGTGTCGTTACCAGGATTTTTGACAACCGCGATGCCGAGTCGCTGAAACACCTGGCGCAGGCGTTGATTTCCCATTCAAACACCATCGCGTTGCTTGCTTCTCGCGAGCAGGAGGCCGCGCGACTCGTCTTCGCCAAATCAGCTGAGGCGAACGGTGACATGAACGTCCTCATGCGCGAAGCGTGCGCTCTAATTGACGGGCGTGGGGGTGGCAAACCTGATCTGGCGCAGGGCGGAGGGCGAAACGTCGAGAGGCTCAGCGAAGCTGTGGAGTCGGCTATTAAGAGCCTCGAGTAATTACGAGAGCAATCACGTAACCAGGCAATTACAGCAATCACGTATCCAGGCAATTACAGCAACCACGTATCCAGGCAATTACTGACGAAGCCACGATTCTAATTTGACACTTCCAGCCTGGGTTCCTAATATTCCTCTCGTCGTGGGGCAGTAGCTCAGTTGGCAGAGCGCCGCGTTCGCAATGCGGAGGCCAGGAGTTCGACCCTCCTCTGCTCCACCAATCAAATCAACGACTTATGGCGAGGCACTCCTCGCCGTTTTTGTTTCCGTTGCGAGTACGTTGCCAAACCCGGTCCCCCCAAGAGTCGGGCAGCGTGAATTAAGCAAGCGCCTTTCGATAATTTGCGGGGGCGTCGAGCCGGTGACCATCAAACAAGAATCCGCCGCGTGGGGTTAAGATTTGTTCTGCTAAAGCAACAACCATATCTGAGCGTCCGTGGGCAAATAATTCGTCGAATGCAGCGGCGTAGCGCAAACACAGGTCTGCGTCCACATGGCCCAGGATTCTGGGAATAGACTTGCCTGTAGCTGACCAAAGGTTGTTCGTGCGCAGATAATAGTTTGCCAGCGCTTGATATAACTCTGCCCCAGTGGCCACGAGTTCATCGCGAGAGCGAGGTTCTCTCATATCATCCACGAGACTGGTTATGTCGTATCGCAATTTGCGAACATCTTCTTCGCTCAACTCTGGCGGGCCCGATTGCATAACTGACGTTGCAAGTTCTTTCAACGATCTGGAAAGGTCATTCGCCTTTGGAATCTCGATCCCCTCCAGAATCATGTGCGCTAAAGATGGAATGGCAGATGGACGGTCCACCTCGAGGAGAAAATAATTGAGTGTCTCCGGATCATGCACAAACGCTTCAATCTGAAAGCCTTGAAAATGGAATGATTCCCGATAGGCACCGGGCAACCGATCGAAGACTACGACTAAGTCAAGGTCCGAGAACGGCGTGCTCTCCCCTCTGATAATTGAGCCTGCCAGAAAAATCACGCTGGCATCCGGATATCTAATATTAAAAAGCTGTTGGGTAACCTGGGTTGGTTGACTAAGCAATTCTGTCCATCCCTTTAATCAAGGCGCGGAATGAGTTGTTCGGCGCCTGGGTCACTTCGCAAGCGAGAACGCTTTACTCCAGACAATCGCCGTCTTTTTATTGTTAACCTTCACCAGGCAAAGTCGGTTCACTACAGACTCGTAATCCAGGTTCAATTGTTGAGCGACTTCGAAAGCTCCTTCAAGCAGAGCAGGTTGCTCAGTGAAGACTCCCAGTGTCACATGCGGAACATAAGGCATGTCGGCTTTCTTATACGCGGCTAACATGCCCGTGTAGAGGTCGTCATGCAAGCCGGCAAGTTCTTCAGCACCTTCGGTTGCTGTCAGGAAGAGGCAATCATCCAGGGATCTCTCCAGCTTTGCTAACCGGATCTGAAATGGTTTCCGCCGGAGCAGGACACGCTCGATGTGCGAGATGAGCGCGGGTTCGTCTACAGTCTCCGGCAAGGGGAAAATCAGCGTGACGTGCGGCGCAATAAGATTTGCTTGTGGGTCATATCTCATCCGAAGATGATCTATTCGTTCGGTGTTGATTTCCGGATAGTGGACCAAAGCGTAAATCATTCGAGGAAGCCCATCCTGGAAAGCGGCCAGACATAATGGCTGACAGATAAGAGGACTGTCGGAAGCCTGGACCAGACGAGATTAGAGGTCGAGAGAGTGAATCCCGTACACATGTCACTCGTCAGTCCCGCGCGGCTTTGCCGCCTCCCATAACAGTTCAGCAACGTCCCTGACACGGATATCGCGTTCGCCTTTCCGCGCATTGATACCGTCTTCCATCATGGTCATGCAAAACGGGCAGCCCACCGCAAGCACGTCGGCGCCGGTTTCAATCGCTTCGCGCGCACGTTCCTGGTTCACACGCTGACTCGCAGGCTCATCAATGAAGCTCATACCGCCGCCGCCGCCGCAGCAAAAACTCTTAGCGCGGCTGCGCTCCATCTCTACTGTTTTCCCGGCTGCTGAGATTTGCACGAGCTGCCGGGGCGCGTCATATACTCCGTTCTGCCGGCCTAAATAACATGGGTCATGAAAAGTGATCTTCTCTTTCAACTGCGACAACGGTTTGAGTTTCCCTTCGTCAACCAGCCTGGCGAGGTACTCGCTGTGGTGATAAACCTCAAACCTGCCACCATATTGCGGGTACTCATTCTTGAACGTGTTGAAGCAGTGAGGACAGGAGGTAATGACTTTCTTGACCTCATACTTGTTCAGATTCTCAACGTTCTCTTTCGCCAGGGTCTCGAACAAAAACTCGTTGCCGATGCGCCGCGCGGGATCGCCGGAGCACTTCTCCTCGCGTCCCATGATCGCAAACTTCACCCCGGCCTGTTCGAGCAGTAGTGCGGTGGAGCGGGTCACTTTCTGATTACGTTCGACGAGTGCCCCGCCGCAACCGACCCACAAAAGCACCTCGGCATCTTTCGTCTCGCTGATCTGCTTGACGCCCAGCCCTTCAGCCCAATCCAGACGCGTCGCGTTCGTGCCGCTGAAGGGATGGCCGCGCTTTTCAAGCGACATGATTGCCTGCTGCATTGAATCTGGAAAGTCCGCTTCCTCCATCACGAGGTAGCGCCGCATGTCCACAATCTTTGGCATCTGTTCGATGTAGACCGGGCAGGCTTCCATACAGGCGGCGCAGGTTGTGCACTGCCAGAGCGCGGCAGGCGAAGTTGCCGGAACCGCTCCGATGATTGCGGGCTGCGGATTGCGGATTGCGGATTGGCTTGGTCCACCAGCTGCGTCTTTACGGTTCGCGTCATGTACCCCGGACAATTGCCCCATAACCGGAAGCGCTTCCTTTTGCAATCCGAAATCCGAATTCCGAAATCCGAGATCCTTCAGGTCGCGCAGCTGGAGAATGATGTCGCGCGGCGAGAGTTCTTTGCCGACGGCGTTGGCGGGGCAGACGTCGGTGCAGCGCCCGCACTCGGTGCAGGCATCCAGATCAAGCAGGTCCTTCCAGGTGAAACCGTTGAGCGAATTTACACCGAAGGTTTCGGTGTTCTCGAAGTCTATGTATTTGAGTGACGCGCCAAGCGGTCCGAGGTTGGCTGTGTAGATGTTCAGTGGTGCGGTAAGAACGTGCATCATCTTCGTGTAAGGCAGCCACGCGATGAACCCAAAACTCACAGCCAGGTGAAACCACCACATCCCCCGGTGGGCCCATTGCAACTCGGCGACGCTCATCCACGGTCGCGAAGCGCGGGCGATCAAATTGCCGAATGGCGACCACGCTCCCCATGGATCGTTCGTGGCCGCAATGCGCCAGCCTTCGACCAAAAATCCCTGCAGGCAAATTACAAAAATGGCGACCAGAATCAACGTCGCCTCATCCGTATAAACGAGTTTCTTTGGTCGCTTTAGGTAACGGCGCGCGGCGGCCATGGCGACCCCGAGCAACACCAGCGCCCCAAACAAATCAACGGTGAAAGATTGAAAGTAGAGGTAAAAATTGCCGCGCATGATCGCCGTGCCGAAATCTGCGTCGAGCGCCACCACGGTCGTGGCAATGGTCAGAATAACGAAGCCATAACTAATAAATTGATGAAAGACTCCGGAGTAGCGGTTGCGCGCAGTGCGCCTTTGCGCGATCGCGTGTTTGAGGACTAATTTGATTCGCGCCGCCGGGTGATCGAAACGGGCGGCCGGTGCGCCGCGACGCCAACTACTGAAGCGCAGGTAGACGCCGTAAATGCCAATCGCCACGGTCGGCAATAGCAAGAAATACATCACCCAAATTTGAGAGATGTTCCAGTAAATCTGGCGCGTGGGTCCAGCAGGGTTCATCTTTGGAAAGCGACGTCAGGGTTTATTTTTGTAAGGCTACGAGCTTCTCGCGAAGCAGCGGTACTACCTTGCGATAGTCCTCGACGATGCCGAACCGGCAGTGCTTAAAGATGGGTGCGTCTGGATCGGTGTTGATAGCGGCGATATTCTTCGCCTCCGAGATACCCGCCATGTGCTGGCTCGCACCCGTAATTGCGATGGCGAGGTATAAGTCTGGGGTGACCTTCTTGCCCGTTTGTCCCACCTGCCAGGTCGGGGGCACCCAACCCGCGTCACAGGCGGCGCGCGAAGCGGCCATCTGTGCTCCCATCAAGTCCGCCAGCGGCTTTAACTCCATCTCAAACGGTTCAGATCCACCGATGCCGCGCCCACCGGAAACGATCACGCGGGCCTCTTCGAGCCGTGCTGCGCCCGACGCCTCTCGCTTACGCTCAATGATCCGTGTGCGGGTGTCCGCGGGAACGTCTAACACCGCCTGTCTGATTTCACCGGTTGTGGCGCGCGGATTGGCAGGAGAGAAGGATCGAGCGCGCAGCCAAACCACCGCCGGCTTCCGCTTGAGTTCGATTACGGCCTGTGCCTTTCCGCCGTACACCTGGCGGCTGACGCACAACGCTTCGCCGTCGATATGCACCTCTACGCCATCGCCGACCGCGGAACCGCCAAGCCGGTGAGCCAGGCGTGGGGTAATCTCTTGACTGTAAGTGTCGTTGGCGAGAAGCACCGCGCGAGGTAACAGCTCAACGCACAAACGGGTTAGTGCGCTCAAGCAAGTCTCCGGTTCGTATTCAGCTTGATCTACTATGATGACTGTATCGACAACACGTGCGAAGTCATCTGCTACGGTAAGTGCGGCGGAGCCCAGAAGGACAACGTGTAGTCGCGAGCCAAGACTGTCAGCGAGACGCCGGCCGGCCCCCACGAGTCCTTGCGCGGCCTTATCGAACCCGCCGGATGCAAAAACACCGATTACAACGTCGTTCATATGTATATACAGGCCTGCTGAATGTCGACGATCAAGTCACAAGACGGTATTGAGCTGTGCACTCATAACGCGCGGGTCACCTCGACGATGCATTTGGCGAGCTTTTCAACTCTTTCGTCCAGCGTATCACCGGTAACGAACTCACAGTGAGTTTCCTTCAGGGGAATAGAAAGTTTGGCCACCTCGTAGTAAGTGTTACCGGCGCGTGCTTCGTCCGACGCGATGTCGAGATCATCGAGTTTCCACTGAGTCAGTGGTTGCCGGTACGACATCATCACGTCCCGCACTTTGGGGATGCGTGGCACGTTGTGTTCGTCATTGGTTATGCTGACAACGACAGGCAGCTCAGCTTCGAACAGCTCCCAGCCGGTATCGGTCTGCCGCTTGAGTCTCAATTTGCCGTCGCTTGATTCGATTCGATCAACAAACGAGACACATGGCAGGCCCAACTCCTCGGCCAGCAGGCCACCGGTTTGCCCGGCTCCCCAGTCGCCCGCTTCGCGTCCAACCATAATCAGCTCAAATGTTCCCAGCTTGCGGATGGCGGCGGCGAGCACGCGCGCGACCGTAAGTGGGTCGGGATTCTGGTTGCCATCGTTGACGACGAGCGCGGCGGCGTCGGCCTTCATCGCCAGCGCCTTGCGCAGAGAGTCTTCAGCGGTTGATGCTCCGTAGCAGAGGACGGTGATCGTAGCGTCGCTGGTTCGCTCGCGAAATTGCAGCGCTGTCTCCAGCGCGTTCTCGCAGAAGATGTTCGTGACGAGGTTCGCTGTGCCGCGCTCGGCCTCGCGCTTCACCGGATCAATGCGGAAGTCGCGGGCCGGGATCTCCGGGTCCAGGATCTGTTTGAGACAAACCAGGATGTTCATGGATTTCAGAGGTCAGAGGTCAGAGATCAGAGATCAGAGGTCAGAGGTCAGAAGTCAGAGGTCAGAAGTCAGAGATCAGAGGTCAGAAGTCGGAAGTTAAAAGTCAGTAGTTCCATTTTAGATTTGTGATTGGCGTTCCATTTTAGATTTGCGATTGGGGTAAAGCTGAAACATCTCCGAAGGTTCCAAATCTGACTTCTGACTTCTGAATTCTGACTTCTGACCTCTGACTTCTGACCTCTGACTTCTGACTTCTGACCTCTGACTTCTGACCTCTGACTTCTGACCTACCGTTTCTTGACGACCTTGAGAACTGATTGCGTAGAGCGTGATTCCGGCCGTAGTAGGCCGTTAAGTGCAATCTTCGTGATTTGTTCGGCTACCTGTTCCTGGGTTAGATCGCCGTCTTGCCTGAACCAGCGTGAAAGCCAGTTAATCATTCCCAGAAGGCTGAAAGTTGCCACTGTTGTATCCACGTCATGCAGTTCCCCCTGGGACTTGAGTTCATCCAGGACGCCACGGAGGCGGTCGAAGTATTCGCGCTTGCGGCGCGTGATTATTCGGTTTTGGGCCGGCTGTAAGGCTGTAATCTCGTCAACCAGGATAGTGATGGCGCCTTGTCCTCTGGTTACCAGTTGCGCGTGGCTGGCGATAATAAAGCGCAGCCGCGCACGGGGGTCGGCGATGGCCCTAGCGGGCGTCACCACCTCCTCATCGAGTTCGTCCAGGCCGAAATTCATGATGTCAAAAAGCAGTTCCTTCTTACCGTTTATGTAGTGATAGAGTCCTGCCTTGGTCATCCCGAGCGCGTTGGCGATGTCATTAATCGAAGTAGCATCGTAGCCTTTACGCAGAATGATCTGAGCAGCCGTTCGATAAACTTCCGCCAGACGTTCGTTATTGGTGACTGATTTCTTTTGAGGTTTCATCGTATTAGCGTTCCTGGATTTGCACTCGGTTGTGGATTGCGCCTGGCGCCTCGACATGCTACCTTACCGACCGTCCGGTAGCTTATATCCGATGGGTTCCAGGCGTCAATCTCGCATTTGAAAATCGCCTCTTTACCTGTCATGGCGACGAAAAGCGAAACCGATAAATACACAGCGAAAGTCGGCATTGACTTTGCCAGGACCGCCGCCGCAAATTCTATCCACGATTCAGACGGCTCGCAATGTTGCGAGGCAAATGCAATCTTGAAATCACAACGAAAGGAGAATACGTTGCTCTGCCGCTAACTGGGGTTCGAGTGATTGACTTCGGGCGCTTCATTGCCGCGCCCTATTGCGCCATGTTGCTTGCCGATTTTGGCGCCGACGTTGTTCGTGTCGAACGTCTGGAAGGCGGCGAAGACCGTTATGTAGGACCGATAACGGAGAGTGGCGAGGGTGGACTTTATCTCAATCTGAATCGCAACAAGAGGGGGATTACGCTCGATCTCGATCATCCCGTTGGCGCTGAGATCAGACGACGGTTAATCAAGAGCGCCGATATTGCCGTGGTCAATCTCCCGATCTGCATGATGAGGAAGGTGGGGCTCGATTATGATTCGCTGCGCCAGATCAAGCCGGACATCATTCTCGTTATGGCTTCCGCCTTCGGTTCCGATGGTCCATATGCAGACCGGGTGGGATTTGACAGCGTGGCCCAGGCGATGAGCGGGGCGACAAGCCTGACCGGGTTTCCGGGTGCTCCGGTTCGCGCCATTGTTCCCTATGTTGATTACGGCACTGCGCTGCACGCGGCATTCGGCGCAATGATGGCGCTGTATGAAAGAGAGAGGACCGGGCGGGGACAGGTGGTCGATGTATCGCTAATCGAAACGAGCATCACCTTCATGATGCCGCTACTGGCCGAGAAAGAATTGACGGGCATCACGCGCGAGCAGCAGGGGAACACGAGTTATTACGCCGGGCCGGGCGATATCTATCGCGTCATCGACGGCTGGATTCTGATCTCAGTAGTTGGTGAGCCGATGTTTCGTCGTTGGGCAAGTGTCGTGCGCCGGGA
>Ga0070697_100000163_pt1 | contig 54349 bp, 48 predicted proteins | sample KBSK1501metaG_FD_65475 | JGI IMG/M metagenome (GOLD analysis project Ga0070697, IMG submission 65475) | Corn, switchgrass and miscanthus rhizosphere microbial communities from Kellogg Biological Station, Michigan, USA - KBS K1-50-1 metaG | ecosystem: Host-associated > Plants > Roots >... | reverse complement strand
CGGGCGCCCGTGGCGCGTAACAGCGGCCTCCTATCGCAATGAAGCTGGAGAGGTAATTAACCTCCTCAACCCTTACGATTCTCCAGCAGACAGTTCACGGCTGGGGAACGGTATGCGCAAGTGGTCACGAAGTTTGCCAGCTAGGTTTGCCGGCTAGTAAGAGCGAAAAGTATGAGTGCAAGTGGGAATTCGAAGGGTGTTGCGATACTCGGCTCTACGGGGTCGATTGGCTGCAATACCTTGCGCGTAATCGAGTCGGTGGGCGGCGAACGGTTCCGCGTGGTGGCCCTGGGCGCCGGCCAGAACGTCGAAGTTCTGGCTGATCAGATAGCGAAATACTTACCGGAACTCGTTTCCGTCGACTCTGAGAAAGCAGCGCATGATCTGCGCGCCAGGCTCTTTGCGAAAGACGTCGACTTGCCACGCATCATTGTCGGGGAACCGGGCTTGATTGAGGTTGCGACACATCCGCAGGCGGATTGTGTAGTATCTGCCACGGTTGGTGCGGTGGGTTTTGTGCCGACACTGCGAGCACTTGAAGCAGGAAAGCGAGTGGCGCTCGCGAACAAAGAGACGCTGGTGATGGCTGGCGAGTTGATGACGCAGGCGGCACGCGCGTCGGGGGCGGAGTTATTGCCGGTTGATTCGGAACATAACGCGCTGCACCAGTGCCTGCGCGGAGAAAAACAATCTGAAGTTCGGCGCATCATTCTCACCGCCTCCGGCGGACCTTTTCGGACGAAGACGAAAACGCAAATGCGTGAGTCCACTGTTTCAGAAGCGCTGCGTCATCCAACCTGGAGCATGGGAGCAAAAATCACGATCGACTCAGCGACTTTGATGAACAAAGGTCTCGAGGTGATTGAGGCCCACTGGCTCTTCGGATTCACGGCAGATCAGATTGATATCGTTGTCCACCCTGAATCGATTGTTCATTCGATGATTGAACTTGTCGATGGTTCTGTGATTGCGCAAATGGGTGTCACCGACATGCGTCACGCGATTCAGTATGCGCTCACTTTTCCCGACCGGCAGGGTTCGGAACTAGCGCCACTCGATCTGACCGCTTTGTCGGCATTACATTTCGAACCGCCTGATCCTGATCGGTTTCCCTGTCTGGCGCTGGCCTATCGCGCGCTGCGTGCGGGCGGCACGCTGCCGGCAGCAATGAATGCAGCCAACGAGGAAGCGGTTCAGGCGTTTATCGACGAACGCATTAGTTTGACGGACATACCTTTGGTCATCGAAGCGGTGATGGATGGCCATCAGACACGACCCGCCAGCAAACTCACCACCATCCTCGATGCCGACGGAACAGCACGACTCGCCGCCGCCGCTGAGATACAAAAACTTCCCAAACCCGCATCGCTATTGGCCTAGAATCCATGCACAACCAGTCAAGTGATTTGCTGGGACCGCGGGCGCCCCGCAAATGCGCCGCAGGCGCGCAGTCAATCGGAAGTAGATCCGAATTCATTTTCGCGCTTCGCGCTCATTTGCGGGCGGGTCGAGCACCCCAACAGATAAAAAACATCTGTTGGGGACCCCGCACGCCCGCGGTCCCAGCAAATCACTTGAGCGCTTACTCAACCATTGTATGTAGTGTTTGACGCGCCCGAAGCCGCCGCGTAAACTCAATCATGGCAACCAAGTTGTGGTTTTGCGATTCAAAACCCGGCTCTATTAGTTATTTACTGAGTTTGAAAAGAGATTATTGATGAGTTGGATAATAGGAATCTTTGCGTTTATCTTCATTCTGGGTGCGGCAGTTGTGCTGCACGAGTTTGGCCACTTCATCGTTGCGAAACTGTTCAAGATTCGCGTTGAAACGTTTTCGGTAGGCTTTGGGCCGCGACTTTTCGGCAAGAAGTGGGGACAAACTGACTACCGCGTCTCGGCGATTCCGCTGGGTGGCTACGTCAAACTCGGTGGCGATGAGTCCAATGCGCCGATCGAGGGAGAAAGCGCTCCCGACATTCCGGAACATGAACGATTTGACCTACGACCGCGCTGGCAGCGGATTCTGGTGGCACTGGCTGGGCCGGCGATGAACGTCATAACGGCGCTTTCAATTCCCCTCGCGGGCGCACTGATGTATGGAGTGCCCCTGGCGCCTGCTCCGACAGTAATCGGCATGAGGAGTGGCGGCGCTTCAGAGGCCGCGGGTCTGCAACGCGGCGACAAAATCGTCGCCTTCAACGGCATCGAACATCCAAAGTGGGACACTATCCGCGGCGATGCATTGTTATCGCCGGGGCAGCCCTTGCCGGTAGTAGTGGAACGTAACGGTCAACGGGTTGAGCTTGAGATTACGCCAGTGTCGCGCACCGAAGATGGCGAAACCGCGGGCATCCTTGATTTTTTGCCTGACTATGGCGACGTACCCATCGTTGTTCGTGAAGTGACTCCTAACTCACCTGCATCCGAAGCAGGTCTCCAGGTTGGCGATCAGATTGTCGCGGTCGGTGGACAGCCGGTTCACAGCTCCGAACAGGTTACGCAATATATTGGCGACCACAAGGGAGAGCCGATCACAGTAACCATCAAGCGCGATGGGCGTCAGTCAGAGTTCACCGCGAGCGTGCGAAAGTTGCCGCCTGACGGAAAGGAACGACTTGGGTTTGGCCCAACAGAAGACGTGCCGCAGATTCGGGTCGGGTTGGTCGGAGCGACTAAGTACGCCTTTGAAAGCAACATTGAAATTCTTCGGCTGACCGGCAAAGCACTGGGACAGTTTTTCACCGGACAGCGCTCGGCCCGCAACACTTTGTCCGGACCGGTAGGAATTTATAAAGCTGCGTCAACTTCGGTCGAAAGATATGGTTGGGGCGGACTTTTCACTACGCTCGCTTTCCTGAGCCTGAACCTTGGAATCTTCAATCTGCTGCCGATTCCGGTATTGGATGGCGGCGCGATTTTCATCTTGTTAGTTGAAGGTGTGCTGGGAACCGTGGGCATGAAGCTTTCGTTGCGGGTGCGTGACAGAATTCAACAGGTTGGTTTTGTCATGGTGCTACTGCTCATGGTCTTCGTAATCACTAATGACGTCTTGAAATCTTTTTCGAGCGGCTCAAGCAACACGCCTGAGGTAACGCAGCCAAAATAGGAATCCCAAGTCCAATCTCCAATGTCCAAAGTCGTGGTTGGAGTTGTTGACTTTGGACCTAGGACGTTGGACTATTTTGTTATGAGGAAGTCGAAAGCAGTAAAAGTTAAGAACGTCCAGATTGGTGGTGGGGCCCCGGTTGTAGTGCAGTCCATGACCAAGACTGACACCGCGGACGTTTCGGCCACGGTGACGCAGATTGAAGAAATGGTGCGCGCCGGCTGCGAGGTGGTGCGGCTCGCTGTTCCCGATAACGATGCGGCGATTGCTTTGAAAGAGATTCGCAAGCGAGTGCCGGACGTACCACTGGTCGCCGATATCCATTTTCACTACAAACTCGCGCTTTTAGCCCTCGAGGCCGGCATCGACAAGCTGCGACTAAATCCGGGCAATATTGGCAAGCACGAACGTATTGTCGAAGTTGTGCGTGCGGCGCAGGCGCAGAACGTGCCGATTCGCATCGGCGTCAATGGCGGCTCGCTCGAAAAAGATCTGCTGAAAAAATATGGCACGGCCACTCCGGAGGCGATGGTTGAGTCTGCCCTGCGCCACATTCAGATTCTCGAGGACCTCGGCTTTACCGACACAATCATCTCGCTGAAAGCTTCTGACGTGCATCGCACTGTCGCCGCTTACCGCCTCCTGGCTGAGAAGGTCGACTATCCCTTTCATCTGGGCGTAACCGAAGCCGGTACGGCGTTCGGCGGCACCATCAAATCGTCCATCGGACTGGGCATCCTGTTGCACGAAGGCATTGGCGACACGATTCGCGTTTCGCTGGCTGCGGAACCACAGGAAGAAGTGCGGGTCGCATGGGAGATTGTGAAGTCGCTGGGCTTGCGCACGCGTGGCGTGACTGTGGTTGCGTGTCCTACCTGCGGGCGTCTTGATGTCGATAACTTTGTCGAGATTGTCACCGAAATTGAACGGCGCCTCGCCCATGTTGAAGAACCGCTGCACCTTTCGATCATGGGTTGCGCGGTTAACGGACCAGGCGAAGCACACGATTCCCAACTCGGGGTCACCTTTGGCCGCGGCGTCGGCATGATTTTCAAAGACGGCGTACCAATGCGCAAAGTTGCCGGCGAAGATATTGTCGAAGCGTTTGTAATGGAAACTGAAAAGCTACTCGCCGAGATCGCTTCGAAGGCTTCTAACGCCGTCGACGCCACCGAGCCTGAACTCGCCTCCACCACCTAAATCGCATTTTATCAAACACACGAACTAGCCTGACTCTGCGCCGCAGGCGGCGGCATATTGCGTTCGCCGAAGATTGATCACAAAATCACGCGACGTTCGTAAGCTGAACTCTTGAGGTGAGCGTTTCAAGTTTCCGCGCGGGGAAGAACTGCACTTGGAACACGACCCGCCAAAAAAGGTTGCGCGATTGAGTATCCTGCAAACAACAAAGTCTCTGTTGAAGTCCCGCTGGCCGCGTAGTGCGGCAGCCTATGTGAAAGTTAAGGACGCTTGCCGTGACCAATTCGTTCCCCGGCGCAACGCGCAGACGATCTTCTCGAACATCTACGAAAACAATTTGTGGGGAAATTCCGAGTCAGCTTCCGGAAGGGGTTCCACCCTCGAACGGACCTCTGTTATCAGGCGCGAACTACCGGCATTGCTGGCCGAGCTGGGAGCCAGGACCTTGCTCGATGCACCTTGCGGAGACTTCAATTGGATGCGACAGACAAATCTAGTTGGGGTGACATATCTTGGCGCCGACGTCGTCCCGAGCCTAATCAGCCGGAATCGGCGGCTGTTTGGTGGTGAGGGCAGGAAGTTCTTAACTCTGGACATCACCGCAGACTCGCTCCCGGCAGTGGATGTAATTCTTTGTAGAGATTGCTTCATTCACTTTTCTTTCAGAGACATCAGGGCCGCGCTGGTGAATTTTCAGCAAAGCAACTCCGAGTTTTTGTTGGCCACCACGCACACACTAGTGCAAACGCACAGAGACATCGCCACCGGGCAGGGACGCAACGTGAACTTGCGATTGCCGCCTTTCAATCTTCCCGAGCCCTTGAAAATCATTGTTGAGGACTCGGAGTCGGCCAAGTGTCTGGGCCTGTGGCGACTCGATCAGTTGCGATTACAATAGGTATGTACCGAACGGTGAGGGAACAGATCGGCCGGACCTTACGCCCCGTAACGAGGCATATTCCAGGCCTTCGCGCTGCCGCGCAGCTCATTGTTCGTAGTCCCGGGCCGGGCCTGAGGCTACTGCTAGACGCCAGGTCACTTCGCAAATTCAATCCCAGCCTGATGTCTACCCATTTGCCGCTTATCTCGGGCAGCGGTTTGAATGCACTCGTGCGATTGTGTTCGGCCATCCCACGGCGAAAAACTTGATTCAACTTTATCCGCAGTTTGAAATCATCGGATTTGTCTCCGAATTAGACGTGCAGGCGTATCGCGACCGCTACGGATTTGGGACCTGGTTCGCCGAGCATGGCAACAGTCCGCTTGCAGTGTCGTTGCCCGAGAATATCTTGGAACGGGCCGTCATCATTTGTACCGGCGTGATTGAGCAACTTACGACTCCCCAGCAATTGTTCGCGAACTTGAGACGTTGGCTCGACCACGCGCCGGTTTGTATCCTGACAACGCCTGACAGGAGCTTCAATGGCGAGGGCGGCAATGGGTCCGCGGCGTCACACGAGGGCAGGTGGAACCAGATCGAGCTGGAGCAATTGCTACGGGCTGAAGGATTCAACGTTGAGTTTATCGGTTTGACCGCAAGCGATAGTGCCGCTTACGAAAAGAAGATCATCATGGCGGTGATTACAAATAACATCGCCGCCAAGCCAGGTAAGGTGGGCGCGCCACGCGACTTTCGCGTGGTTGCATTCATGGCCGCCTACAATGAAGCGGACATCATCGTTCAATCGATCAGGAAATGGACTGACCAGGGCGTCAATGTGCATGTGCTTGAGAATTGGTCTACGGATGCACTTCATCGGCGCCACGTCGTACAAACCAGTCGGCCTCGATTTCGCCGCAGAGTTGCGAAGTTTCTGGTGCGCTTGATAGAACACCTGTTAACGCATTTCGAATGAAGCGCCTGACTCCGGTTGAGGCGGATGCAGCTGCTCATTGTTGTGATGCGGAGCCTCCTTTTTATGAGCAGTATGGCGAGAAACAGGTTGCGGCGGGTCACTACCAGCAGGTACTTCGTTACGCTGAGCACATAGCCCCGCTCGCTGAAGCACTCAACCGCTTTGTGGCAGGTTCCTCAGACTCACCGGACCGACGGCCTCACAAAACGTTGACTCAACCGATCCATAGTGATAAGTAGTACCGCCAGTTAACGTCATCATTTCCTGCACTAATCCGACCAAGGGGTTTCCACGCGCACCCGTTTTTGTCTTGCTTGCGGTCATTTAAGGCGATCAACCGAAGCCCCTTCCGCTGGTTGTGACTGCCGTTGAAAATTAATCAGTCGGGAACGTTATTATCAATGGAGCGTGACATGTGAATATACGAGTTTGCCGAAAGCTGGCCCTCGTAGCAGTCGCAATAGTTTGCTGTCTCAGTTTGAGCGGGTGCGAGGGCGATTACCCGGTTCCGATCACACCTGGCCCGACCCGTAAGATTGACCAGCGACTTCTGGGCAACTGGGTCTCAAAAGACGGGACGGACAAGATGAAGGTGCGAAGGTTTAATGATTCAATCGCCATTGTTTCCTACAACGGCGATTTGTTGCGGGCTTTTCATTCGGACGTTGGCAAGAGTTCTTTTATCAGTCTTCAAGATATTGACTCAGCGGGTCGCAAGTATGTTTACCTAACTTACAAGGTATCCGATGATGGCAGAGAGCTTGACCTGCGAGTCGTCAACACCAAAGTAATCCCAAAGGAAACGAACGACTCTGTCAGCGTACAGAAGCTCCTGAAGAAGAATTTGCAGAACTCAGAGTTGTTCGGAGATGAAGGCCAATTCGCAAAGGAGAAATGATTGGCTATCTAACAAGCGCTGTTCGCGCGCCGCAGCTGAGATGCCAGCGTTTCAAACAACCACTGAAAACGAAGGAGGAACACATCATGGGTCGAGTACTTGCTTTCGTGTACGGGGTGGTAAGCTACGTGATTTTCTTCGTCACGTTTCTCTATGCTATTGGCTTCGTCGGAAATATGGTCGTGCCCAAATCAATCGACACCGGCGAGCCTACTCCCTTTAGTCAGGCGCTTCTGATTAACGCCCTGTTGCTGGGTATCTTTGCTATCCAGCATAGTGTGATGGCGCGTCCCGGCTTCAAACGCTGGTGGACTCAATTTGTTCCTAAGCCGATTGAACGCAGCACCTATGTGCTATTGGCGAGCCTCGCGTTGCTTTTACTGTTCTGGCAATGGCGACCGATGGTCGACGTTTTATGGAACGTTGAGAATGTCGCAGTGCGTTATGTCTTGTGGGCACTCTTCTTTCTGGGCTGGGTGACGGTGCTGGTCGGCACCACACTCATCAACCATTTTGATCTTTTTGGCTTACGGCAGGTTTATCTCTACCAGCAAGGTAAGGAGTATACCGAGCTGGGCTTCAGGACGCCGTTTCTCTACAAGCTGGTGCGCCACCCTATCATGTTGGGTTTCATTATCGCCTTCTGGGCGACGCCTCAAATGACGGTCGGGCATCTGGTTTTTGCAGTGGCCACCACCGCTTTCATCCTAATCGCGATTCAGCTGGAGGAGCGCGATATAGTGAGTGTGCACGGTGCTGAGTACGAGGAATATCGGAAGCACGTCTCTGCACTTCTGCCGATTCCGAAACGGAGGTAAAGCCGGTACTGGGCCCGATAGTCTGTTCGCTATTTGGGTACGAAGCGTTTTCTCTGCAGCGGTGGGGCAGCGGCGGCCATAGTGAGAAACAAAGCATCAGTCGCGGATTTGCGATTGATGTTTACTATCAGCTGTTCGCGCAGCTCTTCGATTTGTGAGATCCAACCCGCGGGCCGGCGACCATCCAGGCGCTCGCTAATTTTTTTGAGCTCCGGCAGGAGGTCTTTGTTAACCACACCCTCATTCGGCGCCTGAAGGGCGAGCGTCCACGCGTCGCGAATCAACGCTTCGAGAATGTCCAGGCGTGATTCGTACTCGTCTTTATGTCGGGCGTCATTGAATTCCTCTGACGATCGCAGCAGCTGAATGTGATCATCGCTCACCGCCAGCGCTTGCAGTATGCGGAGCATCGCTTTTCGCATTTCAAGATATTCATCAAACTCGCTGTCGATCGCCCGGCCCAGACTACCCCTCGCAACTCGCGCGCGAATACGCGCTTCACCTGCCGTCGCGAGCTTGTTTTGCAGTAAATGGGTCTCTATCTCCGGCGGCGACAATGGCGAGAAGCGGATCATCTGGCAGCGAGAGTGAATGGTTGGCAGCAGCATTCCGGGCCGTGAAGTTAAGAGTACGATGTGAGAGGTATGCGGCGGCTCTTCCAGGACTTTTAGCAATGCGTTTTCCGATTGCTCGTTTAGTTTATCGGCGTCTTCAATTAAGAACACGCGCGCCTTGCCTTCGTAGGGCCGATAGTTTGCCTCTCGTTCTATCAAACGCATCTGGTCGACCAGCAACACGCGTTTTGGCGCCACCACCATTCCCACATCGGGATGGTCGGTCCAGATGATCCCTTTCCAATCGTCTGAGTCGGCGCTTTGCGGATAATTGAATTTGGCGATCCGCTTGCATGCCGGGCAGCGGCCACAGCCTTCCACGCCCTGCGGCGTGCGGCAGTTAAGGGCCTTTGCAATCTCGAGCGCAAATAGTTTCTTGCCGATACCATCTTCGCCGGTAAAGAGCATTGCGCCGGGAATGCGTTCGGACTCCAGCATTCTCCTGAGCAGAGATTTGACGCGCTCGTTACCGGTTAGTTGTTCAAACATGATTTCTTATTTCGGGTTTTCGCTTGAGGCTGCTTCAAATTTTTCGACGACGGCGTGACCCCTGCTCCTCAGGAAGGGAATGACTATCTCCTTCACGCGTTGGTGGGTCAACTCCGGCGGCTGATTCGTGTTCACGATCTTGATGCGCTCGGGCTCCGACTCGGCAAGTTGCAGATAAGCCTCGCGGACGCGCTCGTGAAAATCATTGTCTTCGGCGTCGAGACGATCCCCTCTCTGGGTGCCGTTTCCGCGGCGTTGGGTGCGAGCGGTCGAATCTTCGACCGACAGATCGAAGAGCACGGTCAGGTCCGGCTTTAGTCCCTCGGTCGCCAACTGAATGATTTCTTCAATTAATTCCCGTGAAAACCCACGGCCCGCACCCTGGTAAGCCCGAGTGGCATCAGCGTAGCGATCTGAGAAAACGATTCGGCCCGACTGCAGCGCCGGGCGAAGGACGCGGCGCACATGTTGCGCGCGATCCGCTGCGAAAACGAGTAGCTCCGTTAGTGGATCAACTTCTTCCTGGGCATCGAGCAGCGCGGCCCGGAGTCGATTGCCGACCGGCGTGCCGCCGGGTTCCCGCGTCAACAATACCTCGCGGCCACGCTGTTGAAGAAAGTTAGCCAGCAGCCGCAGTTGCGTGGACTTGCCACTGCCGTCGATCCCTTCGAAGGTAATAAAAGTTCCTGGCACGGTGGTTCCTAAAAACTCCGAGGACGTTTTAACGTTTAGCTCCTGCGGTCTCGATAAGCCGGCCAAGAGTTTAAAGGAATGTTAGGATTCGGGCGAGTCGCCAGACTGTTCAGAGGTTTGCGTAGCGGGTTGTCGTGGGTATTCTCCCGACGTGGCGCCGACGCTGCCAGAGTTCTGCAGATCTCCGCTTCCGCGTCTTGGCAGCGAGACTGTTGAGATGGCGTGTTTGAAGACCAACTGTTCGTGCGATCCTGCCTCAAGCAGAATTGAGAACTTATCAAAACTACGAATGCGTCCGGTCAACTTAGCGCCGTTCAGGAGGTAGATCACCACCGTAGCTTTTTCACGGCGTACGGTATTTAGAAACGCATCCTGGATGTTCTGCGGTGCAGGTTTCCCGTCAGACATGATGGCACCTTGAAGCATGGAGGGGGGACTCTCGCCAGAGTACGCCTTCCATTGGGCCGTGACAAGAAAATTGCTGATTGCGGTTGTCACGTTTTCATCACTGCCGCCAGGAGATCTCTGAGACTCGACGGACCGCATGGCTAATTCTGCAGAGCCGCCAGAACCGCCTTTAGCACTTCTTCGTCTTCGCCAAAACCGGCAAACCACTGAGCACCAGGTTCGCGACGGAACCAGGTTAGTTGACGCTTCGCATAATGGCGCACGTCGAGTTTTGTCTGCTCAATCGCGCTTTCCAGGTCGCGTTTGCCTTCGAGATATTCAACGACGCGCCGATAGCCGTGGGCGCCGAGCGCATTTGAAGCGGCGGGCACACCCTCAGCAAGGAGAGTTTTGACCTCTTCCAACAGCCCAGCGCCAAAATGTCTTTCCGTGCGCTCGTTAATCCGTTGGTAAAGAGCGGATCGCTCGGGATTCAAAACCAAGAGCCGCAACAATCGGGCGCTTTCGTGTGGCGCTGGACGCGTACTCTTCTTTCCGGACATCAATTCACCAGTTTGCAGGCGGACTTCGATCGCCCTTTGCACGCGCGGCCAATCGCGAGGGTAAAGTTCCAGCGCGCTCTGTGGATCAAGACGGCGCAAAACCGCGTGAAGGTGTTCCGGTCCGCGACGTTCACGCAATTCATTTAATCTGCGACGCAGATTTTCATCGGTCTGCGGACTTGCGAAAAAAGGGTTGCGAAAGGCGCGCAGATAGAGTCCGGTGCCGCCCACGAGTATCGGCACTCGGCCGCGTCGATGAATGTCGTCAATTACCCCCGCTGCTTCCCGGGCCCAGTCTCCAGCAGTGTAGTTGATGCGTGGGGACACGAAATCGATAAGGTGATGAGGAACGCCGCGACGTTCTGCGAGCGGAACTTTGGCAGTGGCGATCTGGATGCCCTGATAGACCTGGACTGAGTCGCAATTGATGACCTCACCATTCAAACGTAAGGCGACTTCGATCCCCAAGGTGCTCTTCCCGGAAGCTGTTGGGCCAGCGATAGCGATGATGCCCTGCGCATCTAGCTCGTTTGGTTGCGATTTGTCTGCGCTCACGCGCGAGAGAATAGCATGCGGTAGAGGATTACTATCCAGAGCGCTGCCAAAAGAAGCAACGCGCCGATGATTTGGTTGCGGGAGAAGCGCATCGGTGGTGAATTCGAGGCGTCAGAGACTGAAAATGTCGCTTACCTTCATTTGAAACCCGGGCAGTCCCGGCGAAGAGAGTGCGTCGTCGGCCGTTAGCGTTGCAACTTCTTCAAGCCTTTGCTCCCGCAAACGAAAGAGCAAAACAGATTGATTCTCGGAGTCGACGATCCAGTACTCTGCTACGGCGTAGTTCGCGTAGAGCTTTCGCTTAGCAGAAAGATCGCGCTTACGATTCTGAGTTCCCGGCGACAGAATTTCAATGACGATATCGAGCGCACCGGTGAACTTATCGCCGGTCACTACCTCATCCCAGCGTTCATGGCGAACGAAGGCCAGGTCTGGGATGACAGCGTCGTGGTCGCTAAATATCGCGCCAGCTCCGGGCACGAGAATTCCGATAGGAAACTCTTTGAGATATTCGCTCAGACTAATTTGAAGATTCTGAAGCACGCGTTGATGCGGAATGCCGGGAGCGCGAGACACGTAGAGTTCTCCTTCGATCAACTCATAGCGGTTTCCATCGTCCTCAGGAAACGCATCGAGGTCAGCGACGGTCAGGAGCGGTTCAATTCGTTTGGCCATAAAATATCTCGATATTCCAAAGCGGCTTCCAGCGGAATCTATCACAAGAAACAAGCAATTAATACGCGGCGTCGGGATAGAACCAGGCGCCGCGCATGCAAGAACTCTTGGGTAGTGAACGTGGCTAGCGCAAGGCGATTCTTGCAACCAGTCCGAGTGTCCAGAAAACGATGTCGATGATGCCCAGAATCTTGGCTGCCATAGCCAGGCCACGTTTTTCCGGTGCTACGTCGTAAACGGAGATAGTTTCCAGCGCTTCGTTCGCTCTGCGGTAAGCGAAAATGCCGAAGATGAAACCAAAGCAGAACAACCCAACAATCCCCAAAATCAGGGCGGTCTTGGCATCGCTTCTTGCGGAGACTGTCTTCGCTGCAAGCACCTCTTGAGAATATATGGGATTACCCGCTACAAACGGCGGTGGTGGCGGCGGCACAAAAGGGTCGTTGTTTGGGGGTTGTTGCCAGGACACAATGAGGTCTCCTTTTTTCGTTGGTTAGTGGAGCTTACTAAAAACGAAAACGCGCGCAGTCTATTCAATACATTCGCGTGAGTTCAATTCCGGTGTAGTACGCCTTGAGAATTTGGTCGTAGGTAAAGCCCTGTTTCGCGAGACCATAAGCACCGACCTGGCACATGCCGACGCCGTGTCCCCAGCCGCGGCCGAGAAAAGTGAATCCAGTGACGCGTCCGCTGTCGTCAAACTTGCGCTCGATGACAAACAATTGTTCGCGCAGACCCAACGCAGAACGAATACGGCCGCCGAGAACCTGACGAGTTCCATTTGTGCCGACGACCTCCAGGTCGATTGCTCTTTTCGATTGTCCGCGGGCCACGACGCGCAGGTCGACGAGCGATCCAATGCCGCCGGCGAAGCGACCCAAACGCGCCTGCGCCTGGCCGAGCGACAATTCAGCGGTCCAGTTGGTAAACGGTGAGAAGCGATCCGCCGCCGCGCCGTTTGGCGACGGCCGCACTTCGAGATAATCAACCTCACCTGCTGCGCTTACATGAAAGACAACGGGTTCGCCGCCGACCAGAGCAACCGAGCGAACCGGATAAACCGTTTCCCCAATCTGCCGAAAAAGAAATACGTTTGCCTCAACTTTTACGGGTTGGTCTCTCCCTCTAGTGCTGCGGAGAACCAACAAATCGTCAGCGGTTGGTCGGGCCGTGCCCTTCTGAAATTGAAGAAGATTCCGGGCTTCCAAAATGCGCGCGATTGAGTGCAGCGCCCGGGCACGCGAAAGTGGGTCGCGAGGACGCAGCGTTGCATCAGGAAGAATTGATAGATAGCCGTCACGAATCAGCACTGCGACGTCGGCGCGGTTGGCCGGCGGTATTTCGTTGGCATCGCGCACAGCTAAGAAGTATTCAACATCGGCGTTGTTAAGCAGCGTGCCGCCGCGACTTTCACCGAACACCGCGGTACTGAGTGCGGTGGCAAACGCCGGGGGGCGAATAACATCTTCCGTAAAAGCAGGTGCAACCTGGTGCGCAAGCCTGGCGACCGAAGTTAACCAACTACGAACTTCGTCAAGCTCCGCCTCATCCTTCAGCCAGGAATCAGAAACTTTCCGCAACGAAGTGAAGCCTTGAGTGGTTAGCACGGCGACGTCGCGTGCCAGTGGAAGGTTCTCTTCCTTGAACTCCGCCGGTTCGCGGGTTGTTTTGATTAGGAAGCTTGACAGCGCGGCCCGGCCTTCGGCACCACACTCGCGGCCTTTCAAATATGGAACCGCGTCGTTGAAGATATTTCCGGCATCCTCGGTGCGCCCGCCGCAGGTGGAGGTGTACAAAGCGTTAATGGGTTCACCGTTGTAGGTCGCGACGATGCCGCGTGTTTCGTCAACCGCTCGCGAAGAAAGAGAGTTCTCCGAAACCAGGCCGCGATAAACCTGCGAACGTGTAGTCGGCAGCAGGTCGTAACCCTGCGACATAAACTGACCACGATTCCGCAGGGCGTAGGTGCGCGCGGCAATTGCCTGGGCCTTGTGCGCCTCGAGCAGAGGAAAGCCACCGGCTGAAAGCTCGTTCGGCACGACGCCCTTCACGTAGTCTTCCAGTCCTAACACGTTAACAACGGTTAGCGCGCCGCGTGTGTTTGTGAAAACTTCGATGCGACCGCGATAAGGTCGATCATTGAACCGCACCGGTGTTGTTTCGCTGTCTGATGCGAAGGTAACTGGCGCACTCGAACTGAAAAGGCGCCCGGCACCGGCAGCGGAAGCCACTACTTCGCGAGTCGGCAAGCTGAACCGTGCCGCGGGCCGCACGCTTTTGGCACTAGCCAAAGAGGGTTGCCGGGACGAATCGCCTCTTGCCGTCGGCAGTTGAGTGGATGCGCTAGCCTGAATAACTTGCGCTGTATTTCCTGAAGGAGTCATCCCGCTGGCAAGTTCTACGGTCGCATCCAGACCGGCGCTTTCGAGACGGGCGCGCAACTCTTCTGCTTCCAGCTGTGAACGGGTGGCGCCAATCATCAGGCCCCACGTTTTTGTCTCGGCGTCGTAACGGATCTGCGACTCCTCGCCGCTCGCTTCCTGCACGTCTTTGGATTTTTGTTCGGCTTCGTCGCGCGCAGACAATCCCGCGATCTGGATACGAAAGGCGTCGGCATAATTGGTAACCGGCAGCGGCGAAAGTAAACGCGGTTCAAGACGCACGCGCGCTACCTCAAGGGGGACAGGTGCTGGCCCATCGTCGCTGGCGTTCAGTAAGTGTCCGGCGGTGGAAACTGTTGCCGAGCGCACATCGGTAGCGAGGGCAACGCGAATGGTTGGTTCCGCTTGCGAAGAGGGTGCAGCTCCGGTTTGGTTCTGAGTAACGACTTCGGGCGCTCGTGACGGCCATTCGCTGGACGCAGTTTGCGGAGGAGTTTTTTGCGGCTCAGCCGGGCCCTGAGTTCGCCTTTGACGAGTCTCTTGAGGCGGGAAAGCGAAGGTAGAACTCACGAGTTGGAACGCCAATAAGCCGGCGACCGTGCTTCGTGCGAGGAAGTTAGGCATTACCTGGAACCCTTTAGCGGCTTAGTCTTGGGGGCTCGACCGCGCGGTCATAGTACTACATCTCAAGCGAAACGAAGCCAGTCAAGTGATTTGCTGGGACCGCGGGCGTCCCGCCCGCAAATGAGCGCAAAGCGCGAAAACGAATCGGAGCAACTTGCGAAAGACTGCGCGCCTGCGGCGCGTTTGCGGGCGGGACGCCCGCGGTCCCAGCAAATCACTTGACCGTTAACTCGCGTATCTTTCTTCTACCGTCAAAATGAAAACAATCGTGCCGAGCGATCCAATAACTCCGGCGACCACGAAAGGAACCTCTGGCGAGATTCTCCAAAGCAGACCACCAATCGCCGCGGCGGGCGTGATCGAAAGGCTGCGAATGAGGTAGTAGAGTCCCACCGATCGCGCCCGCAAATCATCGCGCGCGGAGTCAACAATCATGGCCTTACGCGAAGGCTCGCCAATCTCCCGGAGCCCGCCAATTACAAAAGCAAGAATGAGAAAGCTGAAGTTCATCGCAAAAATAATCGCGAGTGGAAAGAGGGCAAAACTGAAGAAGGTAACGATCACAAATGGCTTGCGGCCGATACGGTCAGCAATCTTGCCGGCCGGGATGTAGACCAGAATCGAAACGATCATCTGAATTCCGATCAGCGTTCCATAGCGAGCAGTGCTGAAACCCTGGACGTTGGTAACGTAAAGAATAGTCAGAACTCCGGTCATACCTTCACACATCCTAATGATGACATCAGAAATAAGCAGACGCTTCAAACCTGAATGAAATGAACGCCACACGCCGGCGATGTTTGTAGCCGGTGAGGCTTTGATTGCGATATTAACTTTGAGGACCAGTAGAAGAGTGACTGCGGCCAACGCCAGCGTGATCAAGAGACCGGCATGTACTCCATTAACAGTTCCCAGCGAGGCAATCATGGCACCTCCGATGACCGGCGCAATCACGATTGGCACGCGTTTGAGAATGGACTGCAAGGTGAATCCCATGGCGCGTCGATCTCGAGGCAGGGAATCCCCGATGATGGCAAATATCGCGGGCGAAGCCATGCTCTGCCAGGCCATAGCCAGAGCCAGTCCGACAAAAACGAGTGGCCATGATGACGCGAAGTAGTAGACAAGGTAACCGGCGGAAGCAAGAGCGATGAAGATCAGAAAGGCGCGACGTCGACCAAGCCGGTCGGCCACCCAGCCGCCGGGATATTGGTAGATGGCGTCGAAAAAATCTTCCGCGGTTCCGAAGAGTCCGATGATGGGGGTGCTGGCGCCAAGCGCTTCAAGATACTTGGGGAGGAATTTCTTCCAGAGTTCCTCACCGAGTCCGAGCAGGAAAACTGCGGCTGAGGCAATGGAGACGTTGCGTTCAAGACTGAGGTAGTCAGCTAGCCTTGTGCTCAAGCTCGCCGGCTCGTTGGTTGGAGATTGTCGCACCACCCGAGGACAATACCTGAATTATGCGGCTTTCTGATGATTCATCACGGCAGCCGGTTCGTCGCTTTCATGAGCCTTATTTTTCCGGTGAGAGCGCCACATGCCAATAGCTTCTCTTGTCAGGCTGATGATCGGACGCCGGTTCTGAAAGATCAGCTTCAGCCAGGCTCGCTTGTTCATCTGTGGGAAATAGATTCCGCGGAAAAATAGACGTGAAACCAGGTGGCTGAGGCGGTATCTGAACGCAGCATCGCTGATCGCATTGATTGCTTCCGCGTTGCGTTCCGGGCTATATGACATTCGCCAGGCGTGATCGGTTTCCTGGCGCGCTTCCGGGATGGTCATCTTAAGCGGCGTATGCGCCATCCAGAACGGTGCAAAGTCCATCCAATGTTTTGGACGAGCGAGCCGTCCGGCTTTTGCCAGGCGGTCGTAGAGCGGCGTCGCGGGAAAAGGCGTGAGTTGACCAAAAACCGGTAAGCCCGGAGGCCACGAGTTTATTTCTTTGACCGTGCGATCCGAGACCCCGACCGTGTCGTTGTCCATACCAAAAATAAAAGAAGTGATCGCGTAGACGTTGCGCTGCGCCAGGCGTTGCAACACCGCTCCGTATTCGCTCGGCTTGCTGAAGTTCTTATTGACGTCAGCCATGTTCGCCGGATCGATCGACTCCATGCCGATAAAGACCCATTGGCCGCCCGATGCGGCGATCAGATCAACGAGCTCTTCATCCTTCAGCAGGTTAGCGCTAATTTGCGCGACCCACGGCAACTGCGCATCCGCGGCAATGATGTCGCGCAGCAGCGACTTCGTGCGCTTAATGTTGATGGCCAGATTGTCGTCAATGAAGAAAACCGCAATTTGACCGCGTTGTTTGCGTGCCCGCTCTTTGAGTCGCAGGAGCTCATCTACGACGCTCTCGTTGGTGCGAAAGCGGATCGAGTCGCCAAAGAATCCGGTTACGGTACAAAACTCGCAGCCATACGGACAACCTCGTCCGGTTTCCATCGGCACGACATGAAACGTTCCCCATCCGGCGCCCAGGCTGGACATTAATGGACGAAATATTTTCGGCACCAGACTGAACTGGTTTAGATCAAGTTTTTCCCACGGAATCGAAGGATAGGGTTGCAGGCTCGGTTTCCGGTCCACACCTTTCTCATCTCGCTCCGGTTGATAGACTTCCTTAAGCTCGCCGCGCGCGGCGTCTTCCACAATCAGCGGCCAGGTCTCATCAGCCTCGCCCAAAGCCACAGCATCCGCATAGCGCGGTCCGCCGTCTTTACCAATCGCTTCATCCGGACACTCGGTGACGTGGGGTCCGCCCATCACGACTCGCACACCGGCGGCGCGTATTGCGCTGGCGACACGATAGGCCTTCGCCACCATTCTGGTCATCGCACCGATACCGACAAGGTCGATTCTATTCTCGAGGACATACCGCACGATCTCTTCGTCGGTCATGGCCTTCGCGTTGCCGTCAATCAAAATCACTTCATGTCCGGGTGGTGTCAGCTCCTGAAGCAGAAACATCCAGAGGTGGGGCATGAAGTTTCGCGTCACGCCGTTGTCAGGGTTATACAGTAGGATTTTCATAGACTTTTCCCGTTAGTAATTACTCAGAGGTTTCGAATCAAATAACCCTGGAGCGATCTTGCTTGAAAAAGTAGGGGGTGAAAGAACGGGGATAAGTCGTTCCTTGTTAAGTCCGGGACGATTGTTCGGGTGCAGCATACCAGTTATGTGCGTTGGCGTACATAGTCAGAAGCCGCATATCAGGTTTGAACAAGCGGGCAAGATATCACGGTTGGGGATTTTCGCCTAAAGGCAGCGGTTTAGCCGTATCAGCGGCGCAGCGACGAGTAAGCACTCGGGTATAGGCGTCCGGTTTACCAGACGTGTGCCCAGACTCAACTCGACCTTCGCGGTGTCTCTCCCACTGGCGGGCGATCCCACCTTGAGACGCCTCCTCAACCTTTGCACTGCACGACACAGGAATGGATGGTCACCGCGGCGCCGCCAATCGCACCCGCTAACGCTGCCAACGCCGCGATGCCACCAGTAAACACGACACTCACTATGAAGGCAAAGCCAATCGCCAGGATGGCTCCCATTACAATCGAAGCCGTAAGCAGGCCCAACTTTCTTTTCAAACAGGCAAAAACACACTTCGTCATTGTATTTTCTCCTTATGTTTAGTGCGCCGAGATTGATTGTTTTTGCGCGCAGTGATGCCCCACTCAAAAGAGTAGCGAGGGTGGCAGAGGGCGAAAAGACTATGTGCAGTAGCCAGGAATGTCAACTGTGAGCGTGCAACGTGAATTCCGGTGGCAGGTGCCTTGACTGCAAAAACAATAATCGATTCGCTCTACTTAAGGGTCGCATTGTAGTAACCCTTCTTTACGAGAATATCCTGGCCGTCTGCGCTCAATAGGTATTCCACAAACTGCCGGGCGGCAACTTGTTTCGTTGAGTCTTTTATAATGCCCAGTGCCTGATCGATCGGCTGGTGCAAGTCATCGCTAATTTCGATGTACGTTCCTTCGCCCGGCTTCACCAGCGCGAGGGGAATGAAAGCGACTTCGGCGTTGCCAGTCGATACATACTGCTTCGTCTGCGACACATTTTGCCCGTAAATAACTCTGCTTTCGATCTCATTCCAGATTCCCAGGGCCTGTAGACTTTCAACGGTCGCACGTCCATACGGCGCAACATCAGGTTTGGCGATCGCTATTCGCTCGAACGATTTCGCGGTAATGTCCTGTATGCGATCCGCCTTTAAGTTACTGCTCGGTGGCAACCACATTACCAGCCGGCCACGCGCATAAATCGCGCGGCTTCCGGGCGTCAGTAACCCTTTGGTTTCGAGTTGTTCGACGTGTTGGGAATCAGCGGATGCGAAAACGTCAAAGGGCGCGCCATTTTCAATCTGCTTTGCCAGGTCCGCGGTGGCACCGAAACTGAAAACCACCTTGATGCCAGTCTTACTGGTAAACCGCGGACCGATTTCCGCGAAGGCATCTGTCAGGTTCGCCGCTGCCGCGATAGTCAAGTCCGTGGCTTGATTCTGGCTAATTTTTGAAGTTTCTGACTGACAACTGACACCGACAAGCGAAATGATGATGAGGCACACCGCACAAATCACGATCTGTTTCACAGTCTTACTCCCCAGCGACCCAATTTGTCATTGAAAGATAACATTTACGCCCCATGATAGCGGGAGACTGCTAAATCTTTCCAGAATAGTCGAAGGTATGGTATAGACCACTAACCCCCGCAACCGGAATATCGCCCGCGGCTGCATAAGTCGGGACGAGACGAGATGAGGCTAGGCTCTTGAGGAAACGCACACTCAATAAGTCGCTTGGCGCATATGCCGTATTGCTTGCGTTCATACTGTTCGCGAGTGGTTGTCTGCCAAAGCCAATATCAGAAACAGGCGGCATCAGTATCACGCTTTACGGTTTCTCGATCATGAAGGAGTCGTTGGAAAAAGCGATCTATCCGCGCTTCGTTGCCAAGTGGAAACAAGAACACGGCCAGGACATTCATTTCACTTCGTCCTTTGCGGGTTCAGAAACGGTGACCAATCAGATTCTGCAAGGCGTGCCCGCTGAGATTGCTATTCTATCTATTGAACGCGATGCCCAACGACTCAAGGATGGAAGCTTCGTTACTTCTGATTGGCGCGCGCTGCCGTACAAAGGAATCATCAACAAAACGCCGTTTGTAATTCTTGTCAAAGGTGCAAACCCGAAAGGAATCCACGACTTTCCGGATCTTGCCAAGCCGGGGATCAAGTTGATTCATCCAGATCCGACTAGCTCAGGTGGAGCACAATGGTCGATTCTGGCGATTTACGGCTCGGAGTTGATCAAGTCAGAGAAACAGAACGGCGAGCCGGACCAGGCCCGCGCGCTGCAAACACTTCAGGCAATTTGGAAGAATGTTTTTGTGACGCCTGCGTCCGCACGAGAAGCGAGGACAACGTTCGAACTTGGCAATGGCGACGCGCTGATAACCTACGAGCTCGATGGTCTGTTGATGAAAGATAGTGGCAAACCGATGGAGATTATTGTTCCTAAGGCCACGATTTTCAGCGAACATCCGGTCGTTGTTATCGATCGAAATGTGTTGCCGGAAAAACGTGCGGTCGTTGATGCTTTTGTACAATATCTCTGGACTGATGAAGCACAGGCGGCTTTCGTGAAATACCACTTTTATTCAGTGACGAACAACGCCCTTAACGAAGCGAACAATGAGTTCGGACATATCGAGATGCCATTTACGATTGAATACTTCGGCGGCTGGGACAGGGCCTACCCGGAAGTTATTGAGCAGATATTCAAGAACAAAGTGCAGAGTAGGAAGTGAAGCGTGAAAAGTGAAAAGTGAAGAGGAAGGGCCACTGAGAGCTAAAGAGTAGGACGGAAGGGAGCCAAAAAGGTAGACGGTTGTTCCTAACTGTTTACTTTTCACTTTTCACCTTTCACTCTCGAAAACTATGAGTTCACTAATACCGACAATGCGGCACGTGCGCGGCTTTGATGTAACGCGACCACTCAGCATCGGCATGCTGGTTTTCATGATGATGCCGCTGGTCTTTTTGCCACTCCTCTCGATTTTCATTTTTGGCACCAACAAGGGACTGGCAAGTTTCTGGGCGGCCCTCGTGGCGCCGGAAGCAGTTTTCGCGCTCAAGCTCTCGATGGTTACAAGTTTTTGGGCCACGGTGTTCAATGTTCTCTTCGGTCTCTTCGCCTCCTACGTGCTTTCGCGTTACGCCTTCTGGGGGCGCAACGCGCTCATCGTTACAATCTCCCTGCCCACCGCAATCCCGACGGCGGTTGCCGGCGTCGCCTTGCTGATGTTGTGGGGTCCGTTTGGAATCCTGGGCCGTCTGCTACGACCGCACGGAATCGATGTCATGTTCACCGCCGGCGCGATTGTGTTGGCGAACATCTTCGTTACCTTCCCGCTGGCATTTGGTGTGATTAAGCCGGTGTTTGACACGATGAGTCGTTCCTTGGAAGAGGCATCGGCTACCATTGGAGCGACCCGTTGGCAAACGTTCTGGCATGTCACGCTGCCTTCATTGCGGGGCGCGATCGTTTCTGGCGCGCTGCTGACGTTTGCGCGTGCGGTTGGTGAGTTTGGCTCAACGATTATGGTGTCGGGCAATCTGGCTGGACGAACACAGACTGCGCCGCTGTACATTTTCGCTAAGTTTAACGAGGGACAGATTGAAGCGGCCAACGCAATCGCTATTGTGCTGGCGCTGTTTTCATTCCTGGTTTTCAGTGTGCTGTTTTTTGCAAGAGACTGGCTTGACGTCGATTGAAACATCCGGAGTCAAGCTATCGGTGGTAGCCGGTGGTTATTGGTTTCCGCGATAATGTGATCGTCCGCTACAGCAGACGGTACTGACCGACTACAAACTGAATTGTCGATTGAGGTATTTTGGTCATGGCTCAAGTGGTCAGAGTTATGGAAAACAATTTGAGTCCAACTGCAAATCAGAGCGCCCCAGCTTACGCTGCCAGCATCGTGGGTGTAAGTAAACGTTTCGGCAAGACAAGTGTCCTTCACAACATCACCTTCCATGTAGCGGAGGGCGAAGCGCTCGTTTTGCTTGGCGCCTCGGGAAGCGGAAAAACGACGATTCTGCGCATCATCGCCGGTTTGGAACAACCCTATACCGGGAAAATAATTCTGCACAACAAGGACGTCACCGAACTTCCCGCCCGCGAACGAGGCGTCGGCGTCATCTTTCAGTCGTATGCGCTTTTCCCGAAGATGACGGTGGAGAAAAATATTGGCTACGGTCTGCGTATCCGCCACCGGCCGCGCAAGGAAGTTAAGAAGACTGTTAACGAACTGCTCGAGTTGGTCCAACTCGAAGAACATCGCAAGAAGTATCCTTCGCAACTTTCAGGTGGACAACAACAGCGAGTAGCGATTGCGCGCACGCTGGCTTACAAGCCTGAAGTGCTGCTTTTCGATGAGCCGTTTGGCGCACTTGATGCGCAAACACGAGGCCACTTGCGACGCGAGATTCGTGCGTTGCTCAAAAAGGTGAACGTTCCCGCGGTTTTCATTACACACGATCAGGAAGAAGCGCTTGAACTTGGCGATCGGATCGCCGTCATCAACGTGGGAAACATCGAACAGATTGGGACGCCCGCCGAGGTCTACAACAATCCGGCCACCGAGTATGTGGCAGCCTTTCTCGGGGCCGCCAATATTATTGATGGCATCGTCCGCAAGGATCGGATTGAGGTTGGTTCGACGCTGATTCCAGCGCGCATTGATGAAAAGTTCAGAGACGGCGAAACGGTAAAGATAGTTTTTCGCCCTGAGGATGTCTTGTTGAGCAAGACGCAACCGTTGCCTGCAGGTCGCGCTTGCTTATCCGGCGGCGTAGTCGAGGAGACAAGTTTTGTGGGAGCTTACGAGCGAGTCCGCATCCGGCTCGATCCGGCCGGCGGGGCCTGCGAATCCGGCGACAACCCTTACTATCTGACTACTGAAACACCGGAAAGTCAGACCGCGAAACCTATTATTGTTACTCGCCCGAAACCCGAGACAGTCGAGGTTAAGCTCCGCCGGGGCGACCGCGTGTTCGTCGGGCTGAACGCGTTCACGATCCTGCCAAAGACGCCCCGTAAAACAACGCCGCGGCCCTAAGCCGCGCCTCATTGCTCCGTAGATGCCGAGGACTTATCGAGCGCCGCCACTGCCAAATTATGAAATCGCCGGCGCACGCTATTAATGTTTGTGAATGGTAACGCGTGAGCGTGGGTGCGGTTTGTAAGCAGGATAAAGATTCGTTCGTGCTCCGGATCGATCCAGCAGCTTGTGCCGGTGAAACCCGAGTGTCCAAAACTTTCGCGCGGAAGATCGAGACCGGCAGCCGAGTCTTTTGTTTCCGCCAACTGCCAGGCGAAGGACCTTGCTTCTTCTAAACCCGGCGTCATGTCCTTGCGAAACCACGCGCAGGTTGCGGGCTTGAGCAGACGAGTCTGACTGGCGACAAATTGGCCGGCCAGCATGAGTGTCTCTCGCGCAGTTGAGAAAAGTCCGGCATGACCAGCAGCCCCGCCTAGGAAATAAGCGTTGCCATCGTGCACCGTGCCCCAAATCAATTCCTTACGCCAGTTCTTGTAATCCTGAGCCGCAGTGCCTGATGTTTCTCGTTCGTAGGCATTGCCGGTTTCGCAGGCAGCGATTCCGGTTTGCATCGCAACCTCAGGATTGAAGAAGGTGTGTTTCAATTCCAGAGACTCAAAGATTTCCGTTTGCGCCAACTCGACCAGCGGGTTTCCCGTTAGTCGTTCCAGCAGGCGGCCGAGCACGATAAATCCCAAATCGCTATAAACCACGCGCGTTCCCGGTGAGTATTCCAAATCCAAATCGGTGATTACCGAGAGTGTCCGGTCGCGTTCGCCCTCGGTAAGAATGTAAAGAGGTCGCCAGGCCGGCAAACCTGAAGTGTGCGTTAGCAGCTGGCGGATCGTGATCGCTTGTTTGTCGGTCCGCTCAAACTCCTGCAGGTAGTTTGAAACTGAGCTATCGAGTGTTATTTCGCCGGCTTCAACGCGTCGCGCGCAGAGTAGGCCGGTGATTAGGGGTTTCGTAAGTGAAGCGAGATCGTAGATCGTTTCGAGCGTAGCGGCGAAGCGTCGCGGCTCGACTACCGCATTTCCCAAGGCGTCAGCAAAGAGCGCGCGACCTTTTTCAGCTACAAGGTAAACGGCTGAAGGGAAGTCGCCGGCGGCGATGCGCTCGGTGAGAAAAGATGTGATTTCAGAGTTGGATGTTTGCATGAATCAAGAGAAAACAGCGGGGGCAAGCCCGCCTTCCTGACCCCAAGCTTATTGCAATTGAACATGAAAATGAGACTGAAGGGCTCTCCCGCAACTTTTAATGGGCCGGATTGAAGTCTCAGGGTCGGGAAGGCGGGCTCGCCCCCGCTGATCCGACCTTAACTTTCCCGGCATGCTGCTCGATTCTTTCCAGCGCTCGCAAGGCCAGGGCGAGTGCGTTTCTGCCTTCCAGGCCCGACACCGCTGGCGGCTGGTGGTCGCGGACTGCTGTTACGAAAGCGAGAATCTCCGCCCGCAGCGGTTCAACATCGACGATTTCGAGGATCTTCGTGTGAACTCCCGGCCAGGCGCCTTCCGCGGTAGGCGGCGCGAGGTTGCTGATAGAAGCGTGCTTCGTGGCGTAGTCGATAGCGACGTAATCATGGGGCTGAAAAAAACGCATCTTGCGAATTTTTTCCGTGCCTACGCGCGAAGCCGTGATGTTTGCCACTGCCCCTGAAGAAAACTCGACCCGCGCGTTTGCGGCATCCACCCTGTTGGTCAGGATCGGGATGCCAACCGCATGCAGTTCGGTTACCTCAACATCTTCACCGACCAGCCACTGCACAATGTCGAGATCGTGGATCATCAAGTCCAGCACAACATCGATGTCTAGTGAACGCGCCGTGAACTCGCCCACGCGATGGATCTCAAAATAGACTGGATGGCGAACGTGTGGACGCAGCGCGACCAGCGCGGGATTGAAACGCTCGAGGTGTCCGACCTGCAACAGCGCGCCGCTCTTTGTGGCCGCCGCGATCATTTCGTCTGCCTCGGCAAGCGTCCGCGCGATCGGTTTCTCCACCAGCACGTGGATGCCCGCGTCGAGCAGGCCAAGAGCAATCCTGCAATGCGACTCTGTTGGAACCGCAAGACTGACGGCATCGACGCGGCCGATCAGTTTGCGCCAATCCGACGTCCAGTCCACTTTTCTTTCTGCGGCAATCGTTTGCGCAGTTTTTTCATCAAGGTCGCAAACCGTGACGAACTCCGCCAATCCTTCCGCGGCAAGATCAGAATGGATTCGTGCATGCTGTCGGCCAAGGTGGCCCACGCCGATCACTGCGGTACGGAGCGTCAAGGTTTTATGTTTCCTGTTATCATCGTGCAGTGATCAGTGACCAGTGGCCAGTAAGACCAAACCACGCGTCCCGGTCCGAGTACCTGTCTCTTTCGCCCAGAAATTTCGAAAACTGATCCCTGGCTACTAACCACTGGCCACTGCCTAAAAGCGGAGCGAATATACTTGCATCCTTCAACCCTTGCCAAGCGCGGTACAGTTCTGCTTTTTCTCGCCATCGTTGTCTTCTATTTTTGCGGCCTTGGTCATCTGCCGTTAGTTGGACCGGATGAGCCGCGTTACGCGCAGGTCGCGCGCGAGATGTTTTTGCGAAGCGATCTGGTCACACCCACGCTAGGCGGGCGCACCTGGTTTGAGAAACCCGCACTGCTTTACTGGATGATAATAGCCAGCTTCAAACTGTTTGGCGTGACCGAGTGGTCAGCGCGTCTGCCGTCAGCTATCTCGGGTGTGCTTACCGTCACGGCTGTTTTTGTGGTAGGCCGACAGGTAGAAGTCGTTAAAGATGGGGAGCACCAACTCCAGGGCTACGCTTTTTGGAGCGCGATTGCGGCAGCCACGACGATCGGAATCGTAGTTTTCTCGCATGCCGCCAGCTTCGACATCGTCTTAACAATGACGACCACCTGGGCACTGGCTTTTTATATTCTTTACAACTTGCAGGAACATTCAGATGTAAACGAAAAACCGAGCGGCTGGCTTCTGGCAGGCTTCTATGTCTTCATCGGTCTCTCACTGCTCGCGAAAGGTTTGGTAGGGATCGTGATGCCCATCGGGGTTATCGGCCTCTACCACATATTTCAAAGAAGGCTACCGGGGCGGAAAACATTCATCAGCCTGTTTTGGGGATTACCGCTGGCATTGATTGTCGCCGGGATCTGGTATGGCCCGGTAATCTGGCGGCATGGTTGGTTGTTTATTGATCAGTTTTTTATTCAGCACCACTTCGCTCGTTACATTTCAAACAAATACCATCACAAGCAACCGGTTTATTTCTACCTTCTCGTTGTGCCGCTGCTTGCCCTGCCGTGGACAGCTTTCTTAATCGATGGACTACTGCAATTTAAGTCGCGGCTTTGGCCCGTTGACGGCAGAGCCACCCAGAACTGGAGCCGGCTGATGACCTTTGCGTTCGCGTGGTTTATTTTCCCTCTGGTCTTCTTCAGTTTCTCAGGCTCAAAACTCCCTGGCTACATCTTACCGATGTTGCCGGCGGCAGCGTTGATAGTTGGCGGGCAGTTGAAACTGCTTCACTCGGAAACCGGTAGCTGGTCGCTAAGAGCGACTGCAGGAATCTATCTGCTTTTTGCGCTTGGCGCTGTTGCCTATTCCTGGCGCACTGGTAACTTGTCCCTAACAACCGCCCTCTTGTTAGCGGCGCCATTATTTGCTGCGGGATGCTTCCCATTTCTCTTTAGGCGCAAACCGGCCACGTCAGTCGCGTTGATGGCTGGCATGTCAGTAGTCGCGTTGATCGTAGTGATGCACTTCGTGGCGCCGACTTTTGCAGAACAAGAGTCGTCCAGGCGTCTTTTACAGCTGGCTGATGCGCAGGGTTATTCGCAGACAGCCATCTACGGTATCCAGCGCAGCGACCGCACGCCCGAGTTCTATGCAGCCGACCGCATTACCTATGGCGCCGACGGCGAACCAATCATGTACGAGGAACCCGGTCAGGTGATTGAGGAGTGCCGTAGGCGTAAAGAGACCCTTTTGACGTTCGTACCAGTCGGCGAAGTCAACCAGTTCAGCGAAATGTCAGCGCCGGCGGAAGTGATCGGAAGCAACGGTCGCTATGCGCTCGTTGCGGTGCGAGGGAAATGAATGCCCGCGCAGTCCTTGGTGGGTTGAAAAGCTGTTTCAGTCAGAAGTTCAGCGGAGATTCTTCACGAAGAAATCTATAACCGGACGGTCGTACCCTTCACCTTGTTCACCAGTAGCCGAAGGCAGCGTAAAACCACTTAATGGCAGGTTGGTTCTTGTTTCCAGGTTCGCCGAATTTGGAAAGCAGGGCGTGAGAGATTTCGTCGACTCCAGCAAGTAGCCATCGTCTTCGCCGGCGAGCAAGAGAACTCGGCGCTCGCCCAGGGCGGCAGCCATCTCACAAGAGCGCCTGTTATCGTATTGCTTTATGAAAAATACCCGGGTAGCCAAACGCGCCGGAACCACCAGGGCGCTGGTGTTCACGCGAACATCGTTGCGGACCGCGCTATCGACCATCTCATTCTGATTACGAGGCACCGAGTCGAGCGCCAGAACTTGAATGTTGGTATTGCTGATCGCTGCGCGCAAGGCCGCATAAGCGCCCAACTCGACTCCATAAACGCCGACGCGTTCGCCAATGAATTTGTTTTGACTGTCACCTTTCAAGGCACGAAGAAAGTCGACCGCAGCCAGCAGATCATCACCCTCCCGACTGCCAAACGAAGTCCACTGTACGGGAGGGTTCAGCCCGTGGCCGCGAAGGTCAGGCCAGAGGATGGTACAGTTAGTGGCCTCGTTTATCTTCATCCCCAGGTTTAGAAGTAGGGAACGATCGCCACCATAGCGGTGCAGAAAAACAACCGCGGGCGCTCCCTCAGCACCTCGAAGGAGCCAACCTCGTGCAGACGTGCCGTCGCGGTTTCGCCACGTTTCTTCAGTAACTTTCAGGCCTCGGCCGGTCCCGCTTATTGTGGAAAATGTCTGCGGCGTGACGAGATAGGAGCGGCGAGGTGGAATTATTATTCCGTAGACAATCGTGACCAGGGCAACAACGAGCGCTACTACCAGCAGCAGCAGGATCGGCAGCAGTAACCGCGATATCTTTTTGCCGAATCGTGGTCGGGTGGCCATGAGACAGGGGATGAAGGATGAGCATGAGGGATGAACTGACCAACTGACAGTTTCAGTCGGACTCCCGTTAACCCAACGCTACATCGTCAGTGCTAAGTCCTTTCTTCTTAACGCGAGTATAATCTTCTGGAGTGTTGATGTTGTCAAAAAAACAGTCCGCGCCCTGGAGATGACTGAGTTCGTTGAACAATACCCAGCGTGTGCGCACAGATTGTAACAGAGTGATAGGTTTTCGCTCGCCCGATTTGATCAGTCGTTCGGCTAAGCGCAGGCATGGTTCAACGCGATAAAGCGAACAAAGAGGCTGAGGAATTCCATCCTCCTGGATAGGCGCAACGGCCTCGAAGTCCTGGCGGAGATTGGCTAGGTTGGCAAAGAGTTCGCCGGTGACGAAAGGGAAGTCGCAGGCGACTACCAGCGCCCAACTCTCCGAACAAGCTGACAGGGCAGCGTGAACGCCCCCAAGGGCCCCCCATTGTGGATAAATGTCAGGCGCAGTTTGCAGGTCGATTGACAGGTTGACATGCAGCTTGAGTTCAGCTGGAGAAACCTTGTCGCCGACAACTTTTATTGATGAAATGACGCCCGAGAGTTCGCGTGCGATCCGTTCGACAAAGCTCTGACCGTTCAGAACTAACCGCGACTTTTCGGTTCCCATGCGGCGAGACTCACCGCCCGCCAGGATAAAGCCTGCTATAGCATCCAGCATCGCACTGGAATCTTAGTCCCTCGTGGAGGAATCGGGAAATAGGTAGAAGCAAACAGCAGACAGCAAACAGTAAACAGCAGGAGCCGGAAGCGAGGCTTCACGAAACCTCTTGCGAAACCAACCTTAAGGCTCTTCAACCTGGCATTCCTGCTGTTCACTGTTTGCCGTTTGCTGTTTGCTCGGGGAACGTTTCGGGTGTTTCGTGCGTCTAAGAGAAGACCTTGACCGGTCTCGGGGCGAAAGCTATAGTCGCGCAGGGGCTCCCACCCGAGTGACCAGCTATACTGAGCAATAAAGCAAGAGGGTTATTTAATGAAAAGTCTTTCCCAAGTCCTCCTTATCGCGGTTGCAATCACAGTTTTCAGCGGTGTAGCTGCCGCGCAAAAGGCGACAGCTGAAGTTGTGCGGGATCCGCGGCTGTTCGCGCTCGAAGATCTTCGCCCCGGCATGAAGGGGATATCGCGCACTGTCTTTTCGGGAACGGTACCGGAGGAGTTTGGGGTGGAAATACTTGGAGTGTTACCCGGCTTTCCCGCCCCCCGTCAGTCCGCAATCATCGCCAAACTTACAGGCGCGAATGTTGAGAAGACCGGTGTCTTCGCCGGCATGTCCGGTTCGCCGGTTTACATCGACAACAAGTTGGTGGGCGCGATCGCCTTCAGTTTTCCGTTTTCGAAAGAACCCATCGCGGGCATCACGCCCATTCAGCAGATGATCGATCTCTTCGAGAAGGGCTCGGCCGGCGAGTCACAGCATCCGAAGGAGCCGCGCGCAGTTTCGTTTGCGCAACTCGCTTCGACTGACTGGAAGCCAAGCTTGCCCAAGCAGGCAATCGGTCCAACTTCGCTAATCGCGCCCGTAACGGAAGGCTCGCGTCTCATTCCGCTCATTGGGCAACAAATTACTCCGATTGCAACGCCCGTAGTCTTCGGTGGTATTAGTCAGGAATCACTCGCGATGTTTGCGCCACAGCTTATGGCCAACGGACTGCTTCCAGTTTCGGGCGTTGGCGGCTCGGCAGGGATGACGCCCCTTGAGAAGGCTACAGAGAAAACACTTACACCCGGAACGTCAGTCAGCGTTCAGCTGGTTCGCGGCGACTACTCAATAGCCGCTTCCGGCACGGTTACATTTCGTGATGTTGATCGTATCTACGCGTTTGGTCACCCGTTTCTGGGTTTGGGCGCGTCAGACATGCCAATGAGCGAAACGGCGGTGGTTACCGTTATTTCGAATTTGAATAACTCTTTCAAGCTGTCGGTGCCCGGGGCGATGATGGGGTCGATTTCTCAGGACCGTGCCTCCGGAGTCTTTGGTCAGTTGGGCCAGGCGCCGAAAATGATCCCGGTAAAGATTAACTTACACACCAGCCGCGATCGCACCGAGACTTATGCTTACGAAATTGCCAACGATTCGTTCTTGACGCCCCTTCTGCTTAACATCACGGTCTTCAACACGATTACTTCCAGCGAGCGTTCCCTTGGTGACTCCACGATCACCATCAAGGGCGCCATCAACGTTAAGGGACAGGAACCGATCTCGGTCGATCGCCGCTTTTCAGCGGGCAACTCGCCAATCCTCGCAGCCGGCTCCGTTGCCGGTCCGATTAGTTCTTTGCTTGGCAGCGGCTTCGACGATGTGCAGATTGAAGGCGTGTCGCTCGACATTTCGTCGTCCGACACCAAGTACGCCGGCGCACTCGAAAGAATTGCGCTTAGTAAGACTGAAGCTCACCGTGGCGAGAGTATCGAGATTCAAGCATACGTGCGGACTGAATCAGGAAAACAGTTTGTGCAGCGGATACCAGTGAAGATTCCGGACGAGGCTATTCCGGGACAACTGCTGGTGTTCGTCGGCGATGGCGGAGCACTCCAGGAAGGTTCAGCCTCACGGGCTTTTGTTCCCCAGGATTTAGGGCAACTGGTGCAGGCAATCAACAAAGTGAAGAAGAGCGATCGACTCTATGTGAAACTGTTCCGCATTACGCCCGGCGCCGTTATCGGCACTAGTGAACTACCAAATTTGCCGCCGTCAGTAGTCGCTACACTCAACAGCGACAGAAACTCAGGTGGCTACACGCCAACCGTTTTATCTGCAGTTTACGAAATGGAACTGCCGCCAGCGGAGTTCGTTATTTCCGGCCAACAATTGATCGGACTCGATATTGTGCCCTAAGGAATGGAGCTTATTGTCTTACCGGCACTGCATTGCAAATGCGATTCGAGTTCTTTCTTTAGTCGCTATAACCCTCTGCTTTGTCCCTTCTTCCCATGCCCAGATGGGTAAGGCAGAGCCGGACAAAGCTCGCGCACCAGCCGTCGAACGACTTACTACTCGCCAACAGCGTCGATTGATTCGGCATAACGAAGCAGGCGCGATCAGGTCTCTGCAAACACTCTTCAGCGCCGAAGCCACTTACCAGGCAACCGTCGGTAACGGAGATTACGGAACTCTTGACGAACTTCGGAAAGAAGGACTGGTTGACTACGTGTTGGGTGAGGGTCACCGTTACGGCTATCTTTTCCGAGTCAGACGTGAAAAAAGATCTTCTGAATCTCCTCAGTCATCACTTGAGATAGCCGCGGTACCGCGAACCTACGGCCGGACAGGTCGCCGCTCATTCTACATGGGCGAATCAGGGGTCATTTATGCTGCCGATAAGAATGGCGCTGAGGCGACTAGTGCCGATGAGTCATTTGTGATCGATCCCTAGACCTTCGCCTGAACCGTTCCGGAAGCGTCAAGTCTATGCGATTCAACCAATGGGTTTCTGATCAGTGGCGTTCCGGATATCGCTTTCGCGTTGGCGTTGTCCTCGCCCTGGCAGTCGTCCTGTGCACATTTCTATACCCTCTCCAAACCACGACCGTGCCGCATTGGAATCTTCGCGTTGTCGATGACGCCGGCACGCCCGTGCGTGAAATCAACGTCACTGAACACTGGCAGAACTACTTGCTGGAATCTGAAGGACATGAGGAGGCGCAAACAACCAATCAGGACGGGCTGGTGAGCTTTGGCGCTCGCACCATTAGAGCTAGCCTGTTGCGAAGGTTATTTGCACAAATTAGTAAGTTTCGAAATTACAACAATCGAGGCAGGCCAATTCGCTACGGTGCGGTGGTTGTTTGGGGGAGCAAGAGCTACGAAACGACAGTTGCAGTCTATCCAAGAGAGGGAACACCGCAGGCCGAAGTACGCGTGCGACGACTGCACTAGGTTTTTCTCGCTCACGGCGTCACGGCTTCTTGACGATGAAGAGAAACCGTCCTTTCGTCCGGGGCATGAGTTCAGCAGTGCTCGTAAACCCCAGACTTTCAATTCTTGTTTCGAGTCGTTTAGCGCCGAAGAGTAGCAGCGTAGTTTTCCGTGGGGCCCAGGCGAATAAATCAGGCAGCATCTCCTCAAAGCGCTCGAGAGCGCGACAGGTGACGAACTCAACTGCAGGCGGGGCTACACTTTCAAACCGTTCGTTGATGACACGCGCTCTCGGGGAAATGCCGGTTCGATTTAATGCCTCACGTAAAAAGACTGCTTTCTTTTGCGAAGACTCTATCAAAATGGCGTGCAGGTCGGATCTCACCATCAGGCAGGGAATGATGGGCAAGCCGCCGCCGGCGCCGACTTCGGCGACACTAGCATCCAAGGCCAAATGCTTCAGCAGGATCAGCGATTCGAGAACGTGACGCGTTGCAAACTCCTCTGGCGGACAAGGCGCCACGAGATGCACGCGGGAGTTCCAGGCGCTGAGCAACTCGTAGTAAAGCGAGAGGCCATCGATTGCTTCAGCCGTTAGCGCGACATCATAGGCGGAGGCTTCCTTCTTCAGAGTTTCTCTAAACTTCTTTGTTTGCGCCGTAGTGTTCATTTCTGCTTTGTCGGTTTGCGCCTCTGCATGCGATGCTAACCATATCCGGAAATCCATTTTTATCGTTTCGTGAGTTTATATGATTGACGACCTGGCTGGACAACTAACTGATCAAATAGCGGACCGACATGAGCGGCTGGGACGAGCCGTTACCGCGATCATCACCGAATACGCCGCGAGTCTCGACACTAGAAACGTTACTTCAACAGTCACGCCACAGGAGCTGGAAAAAATATTCGATGAGCCTTTTCCGGAGCACGGAATTACAACCGAAGAAATCCTGGAGAGGTTTACCAGAGACGTGCTTGCACATGCGATGCAGGTTCCCAGCCCGCGCTATTACGGCCAGTTTAATCCCACGCCCCTGCCGATCGGTGTCTGGGCTGACGCGTTGTCTTCATCGCTCAACCAAAACGCCGGGGCGTGGCGCAATGGCCCGACGTCCGCAATGATCGAGGCGCGCGTGCTGCGTTGGCTATGCGAACTAGTTGGTTTTGGTCCCGAGAGCTTCGGCGTGTTAGCCAGCGGCGGTACAGAAGCAAACTTGATCGCGCTTAAGTGTGCCCGCGACCGCGCTCATCAAACTGCAGTGCGTGATGGTTTGCGGTCTGCTCCCGGTGAGCTGACGGTTTATGCTTCGGAACAGTGTCATTTCTCGATCGAGCGGAGCGTTGACATCCTCGGGCTTGGCCGCAACAGTCTGCGTAAGATTGCCACTGACGAAAACTTTCATATCCGCCCCGAGGCACTGCAACAACAACTCGAGGCAGATCGCCGGACCGGGTGTGTACCTTGCTGTGTCATAGGCATTGCCGGCGCGACCTCCACCGGAGTAATCGATCCGTTGCCGCAGCTGGCCGCGATAGCTCAGGAGAACAATTGCTGGTATCACGTGGACGCGGCTTATGGCGCCGCCCTCGCATTTTCAGAAAAGCATCGCGACAAACTGCGAGGCATTGAGTTGGCTGATTCGGTAACGTTTGATCCACACAAGTGGATGTTTGTGCCGTTTGCCTGTGGCGCTGTGCTCGTGCGCGATGGCGGTCGGGTTTTGCGAGATGCGTTTGATATTACGCCGGAGTATCTTAATGAAGATCGCGGCGGCGCAGATGTTGAGTTTGATTTCTTTCGTTACGGCCAGATGGGCACGCGCCGTTTCAGTTCGTTGAAACTTTGGATGGCGCTGAAGTTCATGGGCCGGGCCGGATATGCGGCGGTAATTGAACGTCAGATCGGGCTCACCGAATATATGGCGGCGCGCATCGATGATCTGGACGATTTCGAACGCGTGTCTCCGGTTGAAACGGCGGTCTGCTGTTTCAGGTTTTCGCCGGCTGGTTTTGCAAACTTTGATGGCAAAGGACAGGATCGTTTGCAGCAAGAGTTGCAGCAACAGATCGAGCGCGGGGGCGAAGCCTGGATCACTACTACGGTGCTAAATGGGCGGCGGGCGCTGCGTGTAAACATTAATAGCTTCCTGACTGAGCGCCGTCACATCGATGATTTGTTAGAGCTGTTGGTGCGCACTGGTAAGGTTGTCGTCGGTTTGATTTGGCGCAGAGGCCAATAGTTCAGAGTTCAAGCTTTAGCTTGTCCTTTAGCACAAGAGCAACCTGAAGGTTGAACTCTGAACTACTTGAGCAGTAACGATGCATTCCAGGAATCTACTACTAAGCGTCACGCTGGTTTTGTTCCTCGTCTCTATTGGCGCAATGATCACTGTCAGCGCGCAAACCGAGTCGCAGCGCTCGCTTCCCGCCGTTAAATCGCAGGCTGAGTTTGACACGTTAGCCGTCACCTATGATCCCAACACGCCTTACGCGCTCCCGCACGTGCTCTTCGTTATCGACCGCAAAGATCAGAACAAGATGTACTACGTCAACACGAAGCGCTATGCCTTCCACAAAGATTTCGTTAATGGAACCTATCTCTCACTGGAACGCGGTCGTGAGTTTTTTGAGAACAACTATCTCAAGCCAAACCGACGTTTCATCCTGGGGACGATCGCGTATCAAACGCCGTTGCAGCGGTGGACATTCGAATTCTGGGAAGGCGATCTGATTACCGCGGATCAAATCAAGCTCGCTGCGGATCTAATTAAGCCGACGTTTTTTAAAGCAGTCGCGTACAAGCCAAATTCAATTCGTCAGGATGATGAGTCGCGCACGGTGACCGGACTCGATCGAGTCTTGCAAAGCGACATCGCCAGGGAACAGGAATACCAGGCGCTGAATGTGGCCAAAGGTCTGGGCCGGATTCACGTCATTCCCAAGCTCGATGAGCATGTTGAGATCGGCTTTAACGAAATACTCGTCCTCGATGAAGTACCGATCCAGCTTCCGCCCGTAGCCGGCGTGATTACGTCGCATCCCTCGACTCCTCTTTCGCACATCAACCTGTTGGCGAAGGGCTGGGGGATTCCCAACGCTTACGTCAAAAATGCGCTAACACTGCTGAAACAGTACGACGGCTGGTGGGTGGAGTTTGACGCCAAGCGCGACGGCTACACGATCAAACGTGCCGGTCAGGATCAGCTGAAGGAGTATCAACGCCGACTATCCCAACGCCTTGACGTGATGAAGCCGCGGTTCAATTTGTCGGAGACACGTTTGCTCGGGCTCCGGCAACAGCGCGCCGCCTCGGCGATCGCTTTTGGTGGCAAGTCGGCCAACCTTGGCGAGGTAATGAATGCGCGTTTGCCGGGCATTTTAGTGCCCAATGGCTTCACAATTCCTTTTTACTATTACGACGAGTTTCTGAGAGCAAACAAGCTGGACGATGCAATCTTCACCTTGCTCAACGATCAGAAATTTGTTCACGATCCGGCCTATCGTCGTGAGAAGCTCGTGAAACTTCGCGAGAGCATCAAGCAGGCGCAGTTTGATGACAGACTGCAGGCTCAGGTTCTGCGTCGGGTGAAGCGGGAGTTTGCCGGGAAGGGTTTGTTTGTGCGCAGCTCGTCCAACTCCGAAGACTTGCCAAACTTTAGCGGCGCCGGACTCTACACAACCGTTCCAAACGTTCGTGGAGATAAAGAACTCATCGAGGCGATCAAAACCGTCTGGGCATCGCTGTGGAATTTCGAAGCTTACGAAGCCCGCGAGCGGGCGAGCGTCGATCATTCGAAGATCTTCATGGCCGTCTTGATTCAGGAAGGTATCAATTCTGAAAGCTCAGGAGTGATGATTACCACCGATCCATTCGACAAGGACAACAAGGGAGCGATCTACATCAGTGCCAAGCGCGGCCTGGGCATCAAGGTTGTTGAAGGCAAGAAAGTTGCGGAGCAGATTATTTTTCGTGAACGCGCGAATGCGGTGCAGGTGCTGACACGTTCGGATGAAGACAGCCTGTTGACGTTTGACGAGCGTGGCGGCGTCAAGGAGATTGCTATCACCGGTGAGCGAGTGGTGTTGACTGACAATGTGATCCGGCGACTGGTGTCGGCTGCGACTGCAATCAAGCGTGTGTTCGGCAGTCGCGAACAGGATATTGAATGGGCCTACATGAAAGGCCAGATTTATATTGTGCAGTCGCGGCCGTTTATCGTGGGTGGTTGAATTTATGGCGATGGTTTTTCGACGCTACGCGTCGAAGAGGGTAGAGGCTCATGAAGTAGTTATGACAGATAAAATCTTCATCGATGGAATTCTGGCTGACCGCGTCGCGTTCGTAACAGGCGGCGGCACAGGCATAACCGGCGGCGTCGCGCGAGCCTTGGCCGAAGTGGGTGCGAACGTCGCGTTAGTTAGCCGGAAGCTGGAGAACCTCGAACCGGCGGCCAAGGCGATCAACGACGCGCACGCTGGCAATCCAAACATCGGCGAAGCATTCGCCGTTGCTGCCGACGTGCGCAATCCGGAAGAGGTTGAGAAGGCGATAGCGGCCGCGGTCGAACGCTTCGGCAAGATCGATATCGTCGTCAACGGCGCGGCCGGAAATTTCCTGGCGCCGGCCGAAGCCTTATCCCCAAACGGATTCGGGACCGTCGTGGACATCGATCTCAAGGGCACCTTCAACGTTTGTCGCGCTGCCTTCGCGCAACTCAAAGAACATCAGGGCCAGGTTCTCAACATTAGCGCCACACTTCATTACCTTGGCACGCCGATGCAACTCCACGTATCAGCCGCGAAGGCCGGAGTCGACGCGCTGACGCGCAACCTGGCCGTCGAGTGGGGCCGCTATGGTATTCGTGTAAACGGTATCGCGCCCGGGCCGATTGAAGACACGGAGGGTATGAAACGTTTGGTCCCAGAACCCGTCAAAGAGAAACTGAAGAAGAACATTCCCCTGGGACGCTTTGGGCGAATCAGCGACATCGAAAAGGCTGCGCTGTTTCTTTGTTCGGATGCGGCGAGTTTCATCAATGGTGCGATTCTGGTGGTGGATGGGGGACAATGGTTGTTGGGCAGCAGACTCGGGTAAGCGTCATCAATCTAATTTTTGTACAACAAATGAAGATTTCACTCCATCACCTGAGCTGTGCATTGGTCTTGATCAACTGCATGGCTTTATCGGCCATCGCTCAGTCAGGATCGCAAATCGGTTCGGCGAAAAAGGCCAACGCCAGACCCGCTGAAGCGTCCACTCCAAAGCCTGAGCCGTTTGATGGCGCGAGTGTCGAGAAGATGGCTGCGAGCTGCGTCAGTCTCGAAACCGAGTTGGGCTTGATTGAGATCGAGATGATTCCTGAAGCGGCACCGGAAAGCGTGCGTAGTTTTCTTAACCTCGCCGCGACCGGCGCACTGGACACAACGACGTTCAGCCGCACAGTCAAAGACTTTGTCATCCAGGGTGGCAATCTCGCCACCAGTGAAAAGTGGAACTACGATCTGGCCAGAAGAATGTCGCGCAAACTTCCCGACGAGCCGGGCTTAATCAAACATGTCCGCGGCATCGTCTCCATGGCGAGAACCGATGAAGCAAACAGTGCTACCACCAATTTTTTCATCCTTGTCGGTGACGGCCATCACCTGGATGGAAAGTTTGCCGCGTTTGGCAGAGTGACTAAAGGCATTGAGGTTGTGGACGAGATCAACAAGGCGCCGGCGGATGGTGAGAAGCCAAACAAGCCCGTGCGTATCAATCGCGCCATCGTGTCGCCATGTAAGAAATGAAGAAGCCATTCAAAGCGATACGTGGTGGCGTTGTGTTCGCGGTATTTTTGTTAACCTTACCGAGTTGCGACCGCCCGCGTGCTGAAAAGCCAACTCCTGACGCGGCCAAGCGGTTTTTGCTGTTGCGCGGATATCAGTTCGATGCGAAGTCGTTTCAGCGGGCCGTAGTGGCGAACGACATAAGCGCGGTGGATGGCTTTCTCGCAGCCGGCATCGATCCAAATGTCAAAGACGAAGAAAGTGGTGGGACGGCGCTGATCTGGGCGGCTACGCACGACGAAGCGGATCTGGTCAAAGTGCTCCTGCGAGGCGGCGCCAACGTCAACGCCAGCGACATGGGTGGCTACACGGCACTGTTGCGCGCGCTTGAAAAAAAGAATGATGCAGTCGCGGAGTTACTGCTGGCGCAGCCTAACCTCGAAGTGAATGCCCAGGGCTTCAGTGGCATGACTGCGTTAACGTGGTACGTCTGGAGTGGGAACGAGCGCAACGTAAAGAGCCTGCTCGAACGGGGCGCTAATCCTAACCTCAGTGATGCTGATGGCGACACGCCATTGCATGGCGCTGCGCAACGCGGCAACGTGAAGGTGTTGCAAATGCTGCTGTCGGCGGGTGCGAACCCCAACGCAAAGAACAAAGCTGGGGGAACGGCGCTCATGTGGGCAGGCGTTTACGGGCAGGAAGAAGCGGCGCGAATTCTGATTGAAAAGGGAGCCGACGCTGCCTTGAAGGACGAAACGGGCATGACTGCATCAGCCTGGGCCGCGAAGAATAGGCGAGACGAATTGGCGCGACTGCTGCGCGAAGCCGAAAACAAGCGATAATTTTTTGGAGGCGGTGACCTGTCACCGCTTTTGCTCGGTCGCGACCTGTCGCGACCCCGACAGTCTTGAAGGATCTAAGAGCAGGGCGTCAAGCCGCCCTGGGCCAAAGCGGTGACAGGTCACCGCACTCCAAAGTATGGTCAACACAATTCTGCGCCGGCATCTGTCACGATTGCTAAGCCGTGAGAATCTCACTCGCGGCGAGGCGACAGAACTCCTTGCGGCGATGCTCCAGGATGATTCTTCAGACGCGCAGATTGCGGCGGCGTTGGTCGCGTTGTCTGCTAAGGGTGAAACCGTAGAAGAGCTTGCCGGACTGGCAGAAGCGTTACGCGAGCGCGCCGTTAAGGTTAGTTCCTGCCACACTGCATTCATCGACACAGCCGGCACCGGTTCGAGCCGCGCCAAGACTTTCAATGTCTCAACCGCGGCAGCTTTTGTTATAGCTGGAGCGGGGCTGGCTGTCGCGAAACACGGCAATCGCGCCGCCAGCAGTAAATCGGGAAGCGCGGATGTGCTGACGGCGCTTGGTGTCAATGTGTCGGCGCTCGTGAAAGTTAGTGAAGACTGCCTAAACGAAATAGGAATCTGTTTCATGTTTGCGCCGCTCTATCATGGCGCGACTGCGCGCGTCGCCGGTATTCGACGCGAGTTGGGCGTTCACACGACCTTCAACCTGCTGGGACCGTTAAGCAATCCAGCTGGCGCGCCAAGACAAATCATCGGCGTGTGGCGACGGGATCTGGTGGAACTGTTGGCGAATGTAGCAGCAGCGCTGGGAACCGAGCGCGCCTGGGTAGTGCACGGTGAGGACGGCCTCGATGAGATCACCCTCGCCAGCAAAACGCACGTCGCTGAGGCCCATGATGGTGTAGTTAAGACTTTTGAAATCGCGCCGCAGGATTTTGGATTGTCCGAGAGTTCACTCGATCATTTACGTGGTGGGGATGCGGAAGCAAACGCGCAGATAATTCAGGATGTGTTGTCTGATGCACGACGCGACGAGGCGCGCGCTCTGATCGTAATAAACGCCGCGGCGGCACTGTTCGTCGGTGGAAAGGCCGAAACGTTGATCGATGCCGCCAGACTGGCCGAAAAGAGCATAGACAGCGGCGCGGCGGGAATGAAACTGGAACAACTGATCAAGGCCACGAACTAGGGTTCAAAGCGCCAAAGGCGCGAAATGGAGAAGCCTGGGGCATCGCCCCAGGTAACAGATATTGTCAGCTCGTGAAGCACTGAAAGTGCGAAATATTTCTTTGATAAGAATTCAAGCTGGGCTTAGTTGGCTTGTGGCGATGATCTTATTTCGCGCTTTCAGCGCTTTGGTTCAGTTTCTAATCGCTTTCCTGGGGCGATGCCCCAGGCTTCTCCATTTCGCGCCTTTGGCGCCGCCAATCTGATGGACATTCTTTCTGAGATCATCGCGAGTAAGCGCTCAGGACTGGAAACGAGTAAGCGCGGTTTGCCATTGGAAGAGCTGCGGGGAATGGCTTTAAGTGCTCGTGCCAACGCCAAAGCTCATGCGCTTCGAAATGTACTGGCAGGCAACGCAATAAACATCATTGCCGAGTTCAAGCGTCGTTCACCCTCAAAAGGGATGATCCGCGAGAATGCTGATGCGGCGCCGCTTGCGCGTATTTATGAATCAGCTGGCGCCGCCGCGATTTCGGTTTTGACTGAGGAGAACTATTTTGCCGGCTCGCTTGCTGATCTGCTCGCGGTGCGCGCGCAAGTCTCAATTCCGATACTGCGTAAGGATTTTGTTTTCGATGAGTGGCAGGTACATGAGTCAGCCGCCGCCGGAGCCGACGCGTTACTGCTAATCGTGGCCGCGCTCGACGATGAGAAGCTCGGACGACTGTTAACACTGACGGAAGAAAAATTGGGCATGGACGCCCTGGTCGAAGTTCATACCAGGGAAGAAATGGAGCGAGCAGTTGCGCAGGGTGCGAAGCTAATCGGAGTTAACAATCGCGACCTGCGAACGTTTGATGTTTCCACAGAAACGTCTCTGCAACTCGCCCGTTTTGCTCCCGCAGGTACGGTTCTGGTTAGCGAAAGTGGGCTCACTCCTGCTGAAGTGCCGAAGCTGAAAGCAGCTGGCTATAGTGGTTTTTTGATAGGCGAGACTTTAATGCGTGCGGCGGACCCGGAGCGGCAACTGCGGGCATTCAAGGGAGAGAACACAGGCTGATGGTGTTAGTGAAAGTTTGCGGTATTACAAATCTCGACGACGCTCTCGCTGTAGCAGACGCCGGTGCAGATGCGTTGGGATTCAACTTTTACGAGCGCAGTCCGCGTTATATTGCGCCGGAAACCGCACGGACCATCGTCGATCGTTTGCGGGCAGATTATCCAAACCTGCTGAATGTCGGTGTCTTTGTAAACGAAAGCCTCGACGCGATTAAGAAGATTGCCGCGGTAGCAGGAGTTTCAGCGTTGCAGTTGCACGGGAGCGAGACCCCGGAATACTGTAAGGCGCTTAAGGGTAATCATTTGATCAAGGTATTTTCGTCGAGCGACAAGTTTGCGCCGCAGACAGTTTTGGACTACGACGTTCAGGCAATCATGCTTGACGCGGTTGATAAAGAGGCATTTGGCGGCACCGGCAAGCTCAGCAACTGGGCCGTGGCGCGGGCGACGCGGGAACTCGTCCCGAAACTATTTCTCGCCGGCGGTTTGTCGTCGGACAACGTGGCCGATGCAATCAAACAGGTGAATCCATTCGCGGTTGATGCCTGCAGCCGGCTGGAAAGCGCGCCAGGTCGGAAGGACCACGCAAAAGTGCGGGCGTTCGTTGCGGCGGTTCGCTCGGCGAGTGGGTGAACTTTTTTGGAATGCGGTTGACCTGTCACCGCTTTGTTCGGTCGCGACCTGTCGCGACCACGGTGAGAATAGAGTCTACTAGAAAGAGGCGGCGTCAAGCCGCCGCGAATCAAGCGGTGACAGGTCAACGCAATCCATATCACTCCATATGAAAGAAACACAACCAGATGAAACTGGCCATTGGGGAGTCTATGGCGGTCGTTTCGTTCCCGAGACTTTGATGGCTCCGCTCGAAGAGTTAACCGCTGCCTACTTGAGCGCCCGCGACGATCCATCGTTTCAGTCTGAACTCGCAACGCTCTTGCGCGATTACGCCGGCCGGCCCACACCTTTGTTCCACGTTGCGCGCCTCACCGAGCACGCCGGTGGCGCGAGGATTTATCTGAAGCGCGAAGATTTGCTGCATACCGGCGCTCACAAGATTAACAACACGCTCGGTCAGGTATTGCTGGCTCGACGCATGGGCAAGCGACGCGTTATTGCAGAAACTGGAGCCGGCCAGCACGGCGTTGCGACCGCGACGGTTTGCGCGCTCTTTGGTTTGGACTGCGTTGTCTACATGGGCGCTGAGGACATGCGACGCCAGGCCCTGAATGTGTTCCGGATGAATTTGCTCGGCGCTGAAGTTCGCGAAGTAAACGCCGGCTCACGGACGCTTAAGGACGCGATCAACGAAGCCCTGCGCGACTGGGTGACCAACGTAGCAGGTACCTATTACCTGCTCGGCAGCGCCCTCGGCCCGCATCCTTATCCGATGATGGTGCGCGATTTCCAAACTGTCATCGGTCGCGAAACGCGTGAGCAGATTCTGGAAACGGAGTCGCGCTTACCCGACGTACTGGTTGCGTGCGTTGGCGGTGGCTCAAATTCGATTGGAATGTTTCACCCGTTCTTGCGTGACGAGTCCGTGCGAATGATTGGCGTTGAAGCCGGTGGCAGCGGCAACCAGCTGGGTCAACACGCCGCGCGGTTTAATCAAGAAAGCGGTGGGCGTCCGGGTGTGTTGCAAGGGACCATGAGCTACGTCTTGCAGGATGAGAACGGGCAGATTGCTACTACCCATTCGATTTCCGCAGGACTGGACTACGCTTCGATCGGCCCGGAACACGCATCACTGCATGACTTGGGTCGAGTTGAATACACTTCGGTGTCGGACAACGAAGCACTGGAGGCTTTTCACGTTCTGTCAAAGCTCGAGGGAATTATTCCGGCGCTTGAGTCAGCCCATGCCGTCGCCCAGGCCATCAAAGTGGCGGCGGAGTTGAAGAGCGACCAGATCGTGATTGTGAATCTTTCGGGACGCGGCGATAAGGACGTGAATACGGTCCAGGAGAGTCTGGAGTCTGATTCCCGAACTTAATGAAGACGAATAACCAAGTGGCATCGGCTGGTGCAAACCCTGGCGTGCCTTCTTTTTTCACCGGAGGCATGCTGATTGTTCTGGCAATCGCCTTCGTAAAGCTGGTGCTGCATTGTGTTTTCAATAATCGCTACGGCTACTTCCGCGACGAGTTCGACTACCTGGCTTGCGGCGATCATCTTACCTGGGGTTATGTCGACCAACCGCCACTGCTGCCTTTCCTCGTTAGAGTTAGTCGCGTTGTCCTTGGAGACTCTCTTCGCAGCATACGATTTCTGCCTGCCTTGGCGACGTCTGCGCTGGTCGTTCTGACAGCGCTGATCGCGCGGGAGTTTGATGGTCGGCGCTTTGCCCTGGTGCTCAGCGCCGTGGCGGTGCTCATTGCTCCTGTCTATCTCTCTGGCGGAAGCCTTTTGACCACGAACTGCCTGGAGCCGCTGTTGTGGATGGGCTGCGTGTATTTTGCGATTCTGGCCATCAAGCGTGACGCCCGTTATTGGGTTTGTTTTGGTGTAGTCGCTGGACTCGGTCTGGAAGAGAAATATTCGATAGCGGTGTTTGGCTTCGCAATAGTTGTCGGTCTGCTCATAAGCACCCAACGCAAAGCACTCTTGAGTAGATGGTTCTGGATCGGCGGGCTGGTGGCGTTTGTAATCTTTCTACCGAACCTGATTTGGAATGTGCAGCATCAGTGGCCTTTTCTGGAATTGATGCACAACATCAAAACGACTGGAAAAGATGTTCAGCTTTCGCCTATTGAATATTTTGCGCAACAGATTCTCTTGCTCCATCCGCTGACAGCCCCAATCTGGATCGCCGGATTGTTTGCCCTCCTCGTGTCTCCGCGGCTGAAGAACTACCGCTTCCTTGGCTGGTGTTACTTGATTTCCTTCACGGCGTTTGTAGTGCTCAAGGGAAAGAATTACTACCTCGCGCCTATCTACCCGATGCTATTTGCTGCCGGCGCGGTCATTCTGGAAAACGGAATTGAGCGAGTACGGCAGGGCTGGTTGAAACCGGCGATACTAGTATTGTTGCTCGCCGGAGGAGCATGGTTTGCACCTATCGTAGTCCCTGTACTCTCAATCGATCGATTTATTGCCTATATGGATACCTTGCCCTTCAAGGTGCCGCGCACCGAGCATAGTCACATGAGCGCGGCCCTGCCACAGCACTACGCGGATCAATTTGGCTGGGAAGAGATGACTGCAATGACGGCACAGGCCTGGTCGCGAATCAAGCCTGAGGAGCGACGGGACTGCGGTATATTCGCGCAGGACTATGGGCAGGCAGGAGCGATAGATTTCTTTGGCCGGCGCTATGGATTGCCGCCGGCGCTTAGCGGTCACCAGACCTATTTTCTGTGGGGTCCGCGCGGCTATTCAGGCAACTGTATGATCGTGCTGGATGATCGGAAAGAGGTTCTGGAGGAGAAGTTTGAGCACGTTGAGTACGTCGGCTCGTCCGACAGCCCCTACGCGCTGGAGCGGAGTATTCCGGTCTTCATTTGCAAGGGAGCGAAGTTTGGATCGCTTGCGCAAATTTGGCCGAAGTTAAAGAAATGGCGCTAGCCTTAATAACCACTGGGTTTGGAGTCTAAGTTGAATCGAATCGAAGCCGCATTTAGCAATCTAAAACGGGAAGGGAAGCCTGGCTTCATTCCCTTCATTACTGCCGGCGATCCTGATCTCAACACAACCGCCGAACTGTTATTGGAGTTGGCAAACTCAGGGGCGACTCTCATTGAACTCGGAGTTCCCTTCAGCGATCCAATGGCAGATGGTCCGGTGATTCAACGCGCCTCCGAGCGGGCGCTCCAACACGGCTTCGGGTTGGAAGAGATTTTTGCGAGCGTTGCAAAAGTCCGCGCCAAGATCGAAACTCCGCTCGTCCTGTTCAGCTACTTCAATCCGCTTCTGCAATACGGTATTGGCAAACTTGCGCGTGCTGCTCGAGACGCAGGTATCGATGGCATCCTGGTAACAGACTTGACGCCTGAGGAATCGGTAGAGTTTGCTGCCACGCTCAGGATGAACGATCTCGACATGATCTTTCTGGTGGCGCCGACGTCGACTGACGAACGTTTGCGCATGATAACTGCACATGCAAGTGGCTTTGTATACGCCGTATCACGTGCTGGTGTCACTGGGGCTCGCGAGAATTTGAGTCGTGAGGCAGAATTGCTCGTCGCGCGCGTGCGCAAGTTTTCCAATTTGCCTGTGGCTGTGGGTTTTGGCATCTCCAGCGCCGCGCAGGTGGCGCAAACGTGTACGTATGCGGATGCGGCAGTTGTCGGTTCGGCGATTGTCGCGCAGATTGAAAAGCTGTCCGGCTCGGGAAAATTAGTTGAGGACATCGGGCTGTTCGTGCGGGGTTTGATTCCTACGGGAGCAAAAACTGCATGAAGGATACTCTCGATTCGGGCCCGGGAATTAGCCGCGGGACAGCGGTTGTAATCGTACTGCACACGCCGCGCGAAAAATGTTGGGGCGTGCTCGACGAGCTTAATCAGGCTGGAGTATTCTTGCGCGGCCTCGACCTGAATGCATTCGATGATTGGGTTAGCGCCCTGGTGCACCACGAACCCTTCATTGGCTTTGGAGATCTGTTTTTTCCGATGTGGCGCGTCGAACGCATCTCAAAGGATGAGACAGCGGCCGGAGTGCCATCGCTGGTTGAGCAGGTTGAAAAAAGAACGGGCCTTACTATTCAGGAACTTTTGCGGACAGACGATCGGACGAATAGCCAAGCTTGATGATTTTCTTATTCGGTGACGGGCGCTACCTCGCCGGACTGCCGGCGCAGAGAGGGCTGCCAAGGCGCTCAAACAGAAAATGACCCCTAACCCTCCACGAAAATTTTCTTGTTGCAAGCATGAAACACTGTTCCATTCTCGCGTTTAATGTGGTATGCTCCCAGCAAACGGGCGGTAAGGAGAAAACCCTTGGGCCGCGGACTCGTGAGAAAAGGAGCGGAAGAAAGCGATGTATGTTATGGCAACTGACGACCGACTAAGCGTAGACCGCGGCAAGGCAATAGAAGCGGCTCTATCTGGGATTGAAAAACGATTTGGCAAAGGATCAATCATGCGCCTGGGAGAGCGCGAGGTCTCTGATATCCCGGCAATTTCTACAACCTCCATCAGCCTCGACGCTGCCGTTGGAGTCGGCGGTGTGCCGCGCGGACGCATTATCGAAATCTATGGCCCGGAAAGTTCAGGCAAAACGACGCTGGCGCTGCATATCGTTGCTGAAGCCCAGAAAGCCGGTGGAGTGGCTGCCTACATCGATGCCGAACACGCCATGGACGCGGATTACGCCGGAAAACTTGGCGTAGACATCGATCAACTGCTGATCTCTCAGCCGGATTCAGGTGAGCAGGCACTGGAAATTGCAGAGGCCCTGGTTCGTTCAAACGGCGTTGACGTGATCGTGGTTGATTCTGTCGCCGCTCTTGTTCCGAGAGCAGAGCTCGACGGCGAAATGGGCGATTCTTTGCCCGGCCTTCAGGCGCGCTTGATGTCGCAGGCGCTGCGTAAACTCACGGCGATAGTTTCGCAGTCGAATACCTGTTTCATCTTCATCAACCAGATTCGCGAAAAGATCGGCGTGATGTTTGGCAGTCCCGAAACCACGACCGGTGGTCGCGCGCTAAAGTTCTACTCTTCCATGCGGCTCGACATCAGACGCATCGGAGCGATCAAGGACGGGGATCGCGTAGTAGGCAATCGCACGAAGGTCAAGGTCGCGAAAAACAAAGTGGCGCCGCCTTTCCGTGAGTGCGAGTTTGACATCATGTATGGCGAAGGCATCTCGCGCGAAGGCGATGTGCTGGATTTGGCCGTCGCGCAAAACGTGGTCGACAAGAGTGGTGCGTGGTTTTCCTATAAGGGCGATCGCCTGGGGCAGGGACGCGAGAATTCCAAGGCGACGTTGAAGGAGAAGCCGGAAATTCTCAAGCGCATCGAGAGGGAAGTTAAGGTCAAACTTGGAATGGCGGTGCGTGAAGAAAAGGTCGAGGCTGCTGCTCCGAGCGCCAAGGCCGCTACGGCAGACAAGAAATAAACCGGCTTGAAAGACAAACGAGCGTTCGGCCGCGCGGTGGCTCGCGCGGTTGAACGCTTATTTATTGCTTTACAGGCCGTCAGTCTAAACCGATAATCCGCCGCGGTAGGATAGACGTCCCGGTCTGTCGACCAGGATTGTGTCGTTCGCTTAGGCATTAGTGGCTAAGACAGGCAGAAGCCTGTCCTACTATGAAATCAATTCTCATTAAAGGCGGAACCCTCCTGACGATGGATGAAGGCAATGCCATCGTGTCTGGAGACCTACTAATCCGCGACGGTCGCATAGCGAGTATTGGAGAATCCGGCCAGGCTGCGGACGTTGCCATCAACGCTGCCGGTTGCGCGGTCCTTCCCGGTTTTGTTCAGACCCATATTCACCTTTGCCAAACCATATTTCGCGGCGCCGCCGACGACTTGCCGTTGCTCGACTGGCTCAAGAAACGCGTCTGGCCGATGGAAGCCGCTCATGACGTTGCCTCAATCAAGGCCTCTGCGAGACTGGGTGTGGCTGAGCTCATCAAAGGCGGAACAACATGCGCGCTGACGATGGAAACAGTGAACCACACTGAAGAAGTTTTTAGAGTTGTTGAAGAGAGTGGTTTTCGAGCGACGGTAGGCAAGTGCATGATGGACAAGGGCGACGACGTTCCTGCGGCGCTCCATGAAAACACAGAAGCTTCCATCGATGAATCGTTAAGGTTGTTTGCTACCTGGCACGGCACAGCGGATGGACGAATACGCTATTGCTTTGCGCCACGCTTCGCCTTGAGTTGTACCAGCGAATTGCTTTCGCGTGTAGGCAAACTAGCAAGAGAACACAATTGTATTGTGCATACTCACGCTTCGGAAAATAGAAATGAGTGTGAGTTGGTTGAAAGCGAAACCGGTCTACGCAATGTCAGTTATCTTAATTCACTCGGCTTGAGCGGTCGCCACGTTGTGTTGGCCCATTGTGTACACCTGGATGCGGCAGAATTTCAGACGCTCGCCAACACTCGCACTAACGTTGCCCACTGTCCCTCCTCTAATCTTAAACTTGGCTCCGGTGTTGCCGAGATTACCAAGATGCTCGATCAGGGAATCTCAGTTTCGCTTGGTGCAGATGGGGCGGCGTGTAACAACCGGCTGGATATGTTCACAGAGATGCGCAGCATGGCGCTTCTGCAAAAAGCTATACACGGACCCGAGGCCATACCTGCCAGGCGAGCCCTCCGCATCGCCACAATTGAAGGTGCTAAGGCCCTGGGACTGGAAAAGGAAATAGGAACTTTGGAAATCGGTAAACGCGCCGACGTAATTGTGGTAAAGCTCGACGGTCTTCATTCTACTCCGAGTTCAAGCGACCTTATCTCGGCGCTGGTGTACTCGGCACAAACATCTGACGTTCAGAGCGTTGTCATTGATGGACAGTTGGTCATGAGAGATCGGGAGTTACTTACCCTGGTTGAGGAATCTGTAGTTCAGGACGCAAACCGGCAGCGTTCTGAGTTGATGAAGCGAGCGAGAATAGATGGATGGATTGCGGGTGCCTGAGGCTAAAATTGTTGGAAAAAGGGGAGCCTGAAAAAGGCTGTGCCAGCTCGAAGGTAGCGACTGCGGGGGGCGCGATCGGCGGCCGAGCTGGCACTGGCGGGCACTTTCAATTTTGAATCGGATGTCGTCTTTCAACCGGACTGACGTTTGGGCGTCAACCCCATCCTCAACGCTTGGGATTATACACCTCCTCGTAAATCCGTCAACGAAATTCTGTGACTAATCTGACAAATTAGGATTTCATGCGCAAGTTGACGTTCTTTCCCCAACTCCCTATACTACGCGGTCTTTCCTACCCAACGGCCAGGTAGCTCAGTTGGTAGAGCGCGGCCCTGAAAAGGCCGGCGTCGGCGGTTCAAATCCGTCCCTGGCCACCAAGAAATAGGTGAAAAGGGGAACAGGTAAAAGGGAAACAGGGAATCTCATCGCAGCTTCCCCTTTTCCCACTTACCCTGTTCCCCTCTTTCCCTTTACTGTTGCCAGTAGCGCTTTATCCGCTCTTCGAGCATTGGGAAGGGAACGTATTCAGCGGATCGACCCGCACCCCGCAACTCCTCTACCATTCGCATCGCCCCGTCAGCGTTTCGGGTATGCACGAGAATGGTTGAGGCAGACTGAAGTTCGGGATTGGCCGCCAGCCAGAGAGCTATGGCGTATCCGGTGCGCGTGTCGTCGCGGCTCTCGCTGTTGTAATGCTCGGGATGAAGATCGTGATCCAGGAAGATGGCGTCGTATGAATTCGCGCCCAGGAGCTCCCTGGCCTGCTCAACGTTATCCGCGACGTCGACAAAGTCGCCTTTAAAACGCGCCGCAAACCAGCGGTGCCTTCTTCTGTCGTCATCCAGCAGAAAGACTCGAATTGGATGGCGCTCCGCCTTTACCTTGTTGAGTCCAAGTTTGGTAAGCAATGATTGCAATAAACGCATGTCGAGTTCGATAAGTCCTCCGCCATCTAACAATAGTCCACCACCGCCGATTTTGAAAATGCGCTTATGAGGTATCAGACGGTATCTGCATGACCTGGGTTGCAGGTTGGCGCTGGAACGCTAGACTTTTCGGCTACTAATGACCCGTTTCACTCGCGTATCCTCGGCTGGAATCGAATTAACGCTCTGTATTTCTGCGATTCGTTGTGCTCGCTTCTTGCGGTGCTATAATCCCAACCGATTCGATCTAGAACATTCAATTTGTTTCCGACTAACACTCGTTTCACATGTCATCAGATAACACAAGCAATAATGTAATACCTTTCGCGAATAACCTGCACGAGGTCAAGGACTCACAGGTAAAGGCTGATCAAGCGTCGAGACCGCAGGACGTGGTTTGCCAATTCTGTTTTGGCACCGGTACGCGACTCGATTCAGGCAAGGGCGCCGCTATCTGCGATTGCCGGCGATCGAATAGCGCAACAAGGGCCCTCGATGCAGCGCGAATTCCGCCGCGCTTTCGCGAATGCTCGTTTCATAATTACTATCCGAAGAATGATTCCCAATACTTTGCACACAGCTTTGCCAGCCGGTTGGTTGATGAATATCCGGCAGTTGAAACTGGACTCTTATTCATGGGCAGCGTCGGGGTTGGCAAAACTCATTTGGCGATCGCTGTGCTGAGGGATCTGATCGAGAAAAAGGGTGTCACTTGTTTGTTCTACGAGTCAGGCTCGTTACTCAAGGCTATCCAGGATTCTTACAACCCGGTTTCCCAGACTTCGGAAATGCGTGTTCTTGCTCCCGTGTATCAAGCCGAGGTGTTGGTGCTCGATGAGTTGGGCGCGACGGTTCCCACCAATTGGGTGCGCGACACGCTGTATCAGATCATCAACACGCGTTATAACAACAAGAAGCTTACGATCTTCACGACGAATTATTTGGATGAACCCCGTGCCGTCGCCGAGGAGAAGCCCGACGCTGGGGACCCAAAACGCCGCAGGACTTTTGCTGCTGATCGAATTCAGGAGATGACGACTTTGGAGGAGCGCATTGGCACGCCGTTGCGCAGCCGTCTATACGAGATGTGCAAGAAGGTGAAGATTGAAGGAGAAGATTATCGCAAGCACCTTGAGCAGCGTCGCTTTGATGCGGCCACCACCTAGATTGGCGCTCTCCTTCACACTAGGATAACTGCTAAAAAACCCGTTCAGAGATCTGCGCCAAACGCTACTGACTCAAATTCTATTTCGAGGCAGTTTTAAGTGTTTGAGTCGGCTATGTATAATGCTTCGACTCCACTTAGATCGATTGTCAGTAGATGTTGTCTTGAATGCCCAAACGCACTGATATCCACAAAATCTTAATCATCGGATCCGGCCCAATTGTTATTGGACAGGCGTGCGAGTTTGACTATTCCGGTACGCAAGCATGCAAGGCGTTGCGGCAGGAGGGTTACAGGGTCGTACTGGTCAATTCCAATCCGGCGACGATCATGACTGACCCGGAAACGGCCGATATCACCTACATCGAGCCGCTGACCGTGGAGGCCGTCAGCGCCATAATTCGAAAGGAACGGCCAGATGCGTTGCTGCCCACTGTTGGCGGTCAAACCGCGCTCAACCTGGCAATCGCCCTCGACGATTCGGGCGTCCTTGAAGAGTGTGGCGTGGAAATGATTGGCGCTAAGCGTGAGGCGATTCGCGTCGCCGAAGACCGCCTGCTGTTCAAGAAGGCGATGGACGAAGCCGGTATGCAAATGCCAGCCGGCGGTTTCGCCAAGTCGTGGCCGGAAGCCCAGGAGGTTGTCGCGCACACCGGCTATCCGGCGATCATTCGTCCTTCATTCACACTCGGCGGAACCGGAGGTGGCACCGCTTACAACCCGGAAGAGTTTGAAGAGATCGTGCGAGCCGGACTGGCGGCTTCGCCGATGCACGAGGTACTGGTCGAAGAGTCGATTCTCGGCTGGAAAGAGTTTGAGCTAGAGGTGATGCGCGACCTTGCCGACAACGTCGTGATCATTTGCTCGATTGAAAACTTCGATCCGATGGGCGTACACACCGGCGATTCGATCACAGTGGCGCCGGCGCAAACGCTAACCGATCGCGAGTATCAACGGATGCGGGACATGGCAATCGTGATTATTCGCAAAGTTGGCGTAGAAACTGGCGGCTCGAATATTCAGTTTGCTGTGAATCCGGAGAATGGCGACATCCGCATTATCGAAATGAATCCGCGCGTGTCGCGCTCCTCAGCGCTTGCTTCCAAGGCGACCGGTTTCCCCATCGCGAAGATTGCGGCGAAACTAGCGGTTGGTTACACGCTTGACGAGATTCCCAACGACATCACGCAGAAGACGCCGGCATCGTTTGAACCGACTATCGACTACGTCGTAGCCAAGATACCCAAATGGGACTTCGAAAAATTTAAGGAAGCCGAAGACGTGCTTGGCACGCAGATGAAGTCTGTTGGGGAAGTGATGGCGATTGGCCGAACGTTCAAAGAGGCCCTCTTCAAAGGCCTTCGCTCATTGGAAGCGGTAAAGCCTTTACGTCTCGAGGACGTTTCCGATGATGAAGTGCAACGCAAACTGGCCCGCCCGAATTCGCAGCGCTTCTCCTACATCACCTATGCGCTGCAACACGACTGGCCGATCTCCGAGATCTATCGTCTCTCACGCGTGGATCCATGGTTTCTCGAACAGCTTCAGGAGGTCATGGAAATTCAGAAAGGCATCGAAGGTCTCAAACTCGAAGAAATTTCGCCGGAGCTTTTGCGATCTTTCAAAGAAGTTGCACTCTCGGATCGGCGTCTCGCTTATCTAACTGACAAATCGGAAGACGAAGTCCGTGAGTACCGGAAGAAACTGAACGTCGTTCCCGTCTACAAACGCGTTGACACCTGCGGCGCCGAGTTTGAGTCGTTCACGCCGTATCTTTATTCGACTTACGAAACTGAAAGCGAAGCGGCGCCAACCGATCGACGCAAGATCATGATTCTGGGCTCGGGCCCGAACCGTATTGGACAGGGAATTGAGTTTGACTATTGCTGTTGTCACGCGTCGTTTGCGCTGCGCGACGCCGGCTTCGAAACAATCATGGTCAACTGCAATCCGGAAACAGTCTCTACCGATTACGATACTTCTGATCGTCTCTACTTCGAGCCTTTGACCTTCGAAGATGTGATGAATATTGTCGACGTCGAAAGGCCCGAAGGCGTGATCGTGCAGTTTGGCGGGCAGACGCCCTTGAACCTGGCGATGCGTCTACACCAGGCGGACGTTCCCATCATCGGCACCGGGGCTGATGCAATCGACCTCGCTGAGGACCGAAAACGTTTTGGCGCGTTGCTGCGAGAACTCGGCATCCCACAGCCTGAAAACGGAATGGCGGCGACGGGCGATGAAGCAAAGAAAGTTGCGGAGCAGATAGGTTATCCGGTGCTGGTGCGGCCCAGTTACGTGCTGGGCGGCCGCGCGATGGCCATTGTTTATGACGAAGAGAGTCTCGACGAGTACGTTCGCAATGCAGTTGGCTTCACACCCGATCGTCCGGTTCTGATCGATAAATTTCTTGAACGCGCGGCAGAGTTTGATGTGGACGCGCTGGCAGATGAAAACACCTGTGTCATTGCCGCAATTCAGGAACACATCGAAGAAGCCGGCATACATTCGGGCGACTCCTCGTGTGTTCTGCCGCCAGTCAGAATCGATCCGGAACACATCGAGACGATGCGTCATTACACCCGTCTGCTGGCAACCGCGTTGTCTGTGCGCGGCTTGATGAATATTCAGTTCGCGATTAAGGACCACCGGGTTTATGTGCTGGAGGTAAATCCCCGCGCGTCGCGGACTGTCCCGTTTGTCTCGAAGGCGACAGGCATTCCAATAGCTCGTATCGCGGCGCTGGTTATGGCTGGACAGGCGCTCGCGGATTTTGGTCTGCCGGAGAATCTGACCGTAAGTCGCTTCTTCATCAAGTCACCCGTGTTTCCGTTTGCGAAGTTTCCCGGAGTCGATCCGATCTTAAGTCCGGAGATGCACTCAACCGGTGAAGTGATGGGTGTCGGCGAGACGTTTGGCGAAGCCTATGGCAAAGCGATGACCGCTGCCGGCTTGTCGCTGCCGCAGGCGGGCCGAGCTTTCATTAGCGTGAACGAAGGGGACAAAGGCCAGGCCGTGGTTCTGGCTCGCAGGCTGGCGCGGCTCGGTTTTGAGATTGTGGCGACGCTGGGCACGGCGGAACGCTTGCGCGAGGTTGGTTTGAAAGTAGAGAGCGTCTTCAAGGTTAACGAGGGACGTCCAAACATCGTCGATTTGATCAAGCGCGGTGAGATCGCGCTGGCGATTAATACACCCCTGGGTCGCGCCTCACACTTTGACGAGCAGGCAATTCGGCGTGCGGCTTTGCAATATAACGTTCCCTGCGTCACGACGATGACGGGCGCACAGGCGATCGTCGAGGCGATCGGTGCGCGCGCAACTGACAGCGCAATCAAGGTTCGGTCGTTGCAGGAGTTGCATGCCGTAGGCGCTGGTATGCGATAACTAATAGAAGTGCCGAGTACTGAGTGCTGAGTACTGACCTGGAATTCGAGCACTCAGTCCTCAGCACTCAGTACTCAGAACTTTCTTTTGGAGTACACCTTGGAAATCAACAGCGGCGAAACAATCAAACAAATCCTGCACGACTGTAAGACCATCGCCGTCGTCGGACTCTCTTCCGATCCGCATCGACCGTCCTATGGCGTCGCCTCCTACATGCGACGCTGCGGTTACAAGGTAATCGCTGTAAACCCAAACGAGACAGAAGTGTTTGGTGAGAAGGCTTACTCATCGCTCAACGACGTTCCTGACAAGATCGATCTGGTTGACATCTTCCGTCGCCCGAGTGAAGCCGGCCGAGCGGTTGACGAAGCGATCGCGCTGGGCGTCAAGGCGGTCTGGTTGCAGGACGGTGTGATTGACAACGCAGCGGCGCAACGTGCCCACGAAGCCGGTTTACTCGTAGTCATGGATCGTTGCTGGCTGCGGGATCACGC
>Ga0070697_100000162_pt1 | contig 54387 bp, 60 predicted proteins | sample KBSK1501metaG_FD_65475 | JGI IMG/M metagenome (GOLD analysis project Ga0070697, IMG submission 65475) | Corn, switchgrass and miscanthus rhizosphere microbial communities from Kellogg Biological Station, Michigan, USA - KBS K1-50-1 metaG | ecosystem: Host-associated > Plants > Roots >... | reverse complement strand
GAGCTTTTCTTGAACGTAGTCCCACGCGGCACCGACGGTCTGGATCTTTTCAGCGTCCTCGTCAGGTATCTCCATTCCGTATTCTTCCTCGAACGCCATGATCAATTCGACCAGGTCGAGCGAATCCGCATTCAGGTCGTCGACGAATGAGGCGTCGGGCGTGACTTGCTCCGGGTCCACGCCGAGCTGTTCGGCGATGATGCCCTTGAACTTCTCGTAACTGTTCCCGTCCATCCGACTCCCCTTTTGGCTAGTACGAGTGCGGTCAAATTCTAGACGAAGCCCGGGCCAATCGTCCTAGATTGGCAGACCGCCGTCAATGCCTAAAACCTGGCCGGTGATATAGCCGGCAGCCCGCGAAGCCAAGAAGACGATCGCCGGAGCGACGTCGTCCGGGGTCCCGATCCGCGGGATGGCCGCGGCCTGCCGGGCGCGTTCGAGGAGCTCGGCCGGCAGCCCGCTGGTCAGCTCGGTCGTAATGAAGCCCGGGGCGACGGCATTGACCGTGATATTGCGGGAACCGACCTCCTTGGCCAGCGCCTTGGTCAGGCCGATCAAGCCGGCCTTGGAGGCGCTGTAGTTCGCTTGCCCGGCGTTGCCCGCCACGCCGGCGAGCGACGATACGTTGACGATCCGGCCATATCGCTGTTTGAGCATGGGCCGCAACGCCGCCTTGCTGGCGAGAAACGCGGCTTTCAGGTTCGTCTGGATGACGATGTCCCAATCCGCCTCGCTCATCCGCATCACGAGGGTGTCGCGGGTCAATCCGGCGTTGTTGACCAAGACGTCGAGCCGGCCCCAGCGCTTCACGACGGCCTCGACGGCGATCCCCGGCGCCGTGCTGTCAGCGAAGTCGGCCTGCACCGCCATCGCCTCGTGGCCCTCATGGGACAGCTCCTTGACCAGGGAGTCCGCCTCCGACTGGCGGCTCCGGTAGGTGATCGCCACGGTTGCACCGGCCTGCGAGAAGAGCGCCGCGGTGGCCCGACCGATGCCGCGGCTTCCCCCGGTGACCAGGACGACCTGATCCTGAAAGCCGTCAGCCGACATGGATTGTCTCGAGCAGGGCATTCATGCTGGCCAGATCTTCGATATTGTGGACCACCGCCCCCTGGAGGATCTTCTTGACCAGCCCGGTCAGCGTCCGCCCCGGACCGACCTCGACGTAGGTGTCGGCGCCGAGCTGCTGCAAACGCTGGATCGACTGCGTCCAGCGCACCGGGCCGGTCAGCTGGCCGACCATGAGCGGGCGGACCTCGGTCGGATCCTCATGGACCTCGGCATCGGCATTGAAGACCTGGGGTCGACGTAACCGGCGGAGCGGGATCTTTTCCCAGGCGGCGGCAAACACCCGGGCCGCCTGGACCATCAGCGGCGAATGGAACGCCCCGCTCACCGGCAGCCGCACCAGGCGCTTCGCTCCCGCGGCTTGCAGGAGCGGGCTCACGGCGCGGAGGCCACCCTCGCTCCCGGAGATCACCACCTGGCCCGGCGCATTGTAGTTGGCGACGACGACCATGCCCGCGCTCGCGGTGCAGATCTGCTCCACGGCGCTATCGGGGAGGCCCAGCACGGCGAGCATTCCGCTGGCCGCCGGGGCGGCCACGGACATCGCGCCCCCGCGCGCACGCACGGCCGCCAGCGCATCGAGGGGGTCGAGCGCCTCGGCCGCCACCAGGCCGGCAAACTCGCCCATGCTATGACCCGCGACCAGCGACGGACTGAATCCCCTGGAGGCGATCAGCCGAAGCAGCGCCAGGCTGTGAAACAGGATGGCCGGCTGGGCGTTTTCCGTCGCCTGCAACTCGGCCTCCGGTCCCTCCAGCATCAGCCGGCCGAGCGGCATCTCGAGGCGGTCCTCCGCCTGGCGGAGGAAGTCGGCCGAGCCCGGGTCGCGCTCCAACTGGTCACGGGCCATCCCGACGAATTGGGCGCCCTGGCCTGGAAACAGGAAGGCGACGGTGATCGCGTCAGACCTAGTCGGTCTTGATGACTTCGCGCCCGTCGTAGTAGCCGCAGTTACCACATATCGCGTGCGGCCGCTTCGGCTGGTGGCACTGCGAGCATTCGACAAGGTGCGGGCGCTTCAGCGCCAGGTGGGCGCGGCGGTCACCCTGGCGGGCATGGGCATAGCGCGTCTTTGGGAGAGCCATGAGCAGCCCATTATAAGGGGATGCCGCGGGCCGAGCCACGCTACCGCCCGGTGATGACCTCGACTTCCCTGGCCGGCTTGACGGGCGGCGTGCGAAGCGCCTCGACGCCTTTTTTGACGGTGGCGACGGTCCGCAAGAGCTGGGTCTCGAGTGACTGCATGACCTCCCAGGCGTAGCGGTCCGCCGCCCGGCGGGTCTCCTCCGCTTTTAACGACGCCTCTCGGAGCATCGCCTCGGCCTGCTTCTCGGCACGCTTGACCAGGTCGTGCTGGCCGATCATGGTCTGGGCACGTTCGCCGGCCTTGCTCACGGTCCGCGCGGCCTCGGCTTGGGCCTCCGAAAGCAGGCGCTGCTGCTCCTGGAGTGTCCAGCGGGCCTGCTTGATCTCGTCCGGCAGGCTGAGCCGGAGGTCGTCGATAGAGGCGAGTGCCTCTTCCTGGTCGATGACGACGGTGCGCGTCAGCGGGATCTGGCGGCTGTGGGCGATCAGGTACTCGAGGCGATCGATCGCTTCATGGATGTTCATGCGTGTGCTCCTTCAGGATCGCGGGATGTCCCGCGGGTGAGACGTTCCTTGAGCGGTCCGACGACGTTGGCTGGGACGAATTCCGAGATGTCGCCACCGAATTCGGCGAGCTCTTTGATCAGGCTGGAGCTGAGAAAGAGGTGGCGCAGGCTGGTCGGAATGAAGACGGTGGTGACCTCCGGTTCGAGCCGGCGGTTCATCAACGCCATCTGGAACTCACTCTCGAAGTCTGACACGGCGCGCAGCCCGCGGACGATCACCCGTGCGCCCACCTGCCGCGCGAAGTCGATGGTGAGACCACTGAAGGTGCTGACCTCGACGCCCGGGCGCTCGCCGAGACTCTCGCGGATCATGGTCACGCGCTCTCCGGTCGTGAACAGGGGCTGCTTGGCGGGGTTCTCGAGGACCGCGATCACGACCTGGTCGAAGATCCGAGCGGCTCGGTCGACGATGTCGAGGTGACCGTGGGTCAGCGGATCAAAGCTGCCCGGATAGAGCGCGGTGATCACGTGTACCTGAAAAACGTGAGCCGGGTGGTGCCGTAATCCCGGTCGCGCACCGTCGTCAGCCGTTGCAGCGGTGGCAACGGTTGGCTGCGATGGTGCTCGACCACCAGCAGCGCCTGGTCTCGGAGCGGCCCGCGATCGAGCGTCTGCAGCGCCGCCGTCAGCGCGCTGCCGTCACGGTAGGGCGGGTCGAGGAGAAGAAGGTTGTAGGTGGCGAGGTCGCCGGCGTGCGCCCTCAACCAGTCGATGGCATCGGCACTTGCCACGTCGCCCTGCTGGGCGAAGCCGGTTGCGGCCAAATTCTCCGCGACGATGTTAGCACAGGCTCGGTCGCTTTCTACGAAGGTTGCAGAGGCGGCGCCGCGCGATAACGCCTCGATGCCGAGCGTCCCGGCGCCGGCGAAAAGATCGAGAACCCGCGCACCGCGTATGCTGTCGCCGATGATGTTGAACAAGGCCTCGCGGACCAACGAGGTCGTCGGACGCGTGGAGCGGCCCGGCGGGGTCTTGAGCAGACGACCGCGACTGGACCCCGCGGTGACGCGCGTGGCCGGTCCGGACATGTGATGAGTAAAGCAGGCCGCACCGGCCCGATCGATGGCGCCTGCGAAGGAGCCGCGGCATAGTCGTCGTCGACGCCCTCGTCGGCATCCTCCTGATCCTGGTGCTGCCCCTCGCTGCCGGGATGGCGATGGGGCGGCTGCTGACCATGCTGCGCCCGCTTCCGCCCGCGGCACCACCGCCCGTCAATCCAACGCGAACACCTGACGATACGCCGAAAGCTGGTGGCGGAGCGCCGCCTCGCCGGCCAGCGTCGGGTCGCGGTCAAGGAGGCGGACGGCGTCGCTCTGGGCGTCGCTGATCAACACGGCGTCGAGCAGACTCGCCATCTTGAAGTCCTTGCCGTGCTGCCGGTAACCGGCCAGGTCGCCCCAGCCGCGGAGCTCGAGGTCGATCTCGGCGAGGTCGAAGCCACTGCTGTGCGTGACGACCGCCTGGAGGCGCTTGAGCGATTGCGGGTCCTCGGCATCAGTGAACAGCAGGCACCACGACTCCTCCGATCCCCGTCCGACACGGCCGCGGAATTGGTGCAACTGCGCTAACCCGAATCGGTCGGCGCCTTCGATCATCATGACCGTGGCATTCGGAATGTCGATGCCGACCTCGACGACCGACGTTGAGACCAGGATGGCGACCTCGCCTCGCTGGAAGCCAGCCATCACCGATTCCTTCTCGGCCGACTTGAGGCGGCCGTGCAGCAGCGCAATGCGAGACGCCAGCTCCGGAAAAACCTCGTGCTGTAATTTCTCGAGCTCCTGGGTGGCCGAGCGGACGCCCAGCTTGTCCGACTCCTGGATCAGTGGGCAGATCACGAACACCTGGCGACCGGCATTCACCTGCTTACGGATGAAGTCGTAGGCATCGGCGCGCTTCTCCGGTGGGACCAGACCAGTTCTCACCGGCCGTCGCCCGGGAGGCATCTCGGTCAGCAGCGAGATGTCCAGGTCACCGAACAGCGTCAAGCCCAGCGTGCGCGGGATCGGCGTCGCGGTCATCGATAAGAAGTGCGGGGTGCGTTCGCTCTTCTGTCGAACTGCCAGCCGCTGGCCCACACCAAAGCGATGTTGTTCATCGACAATCGAGAGCGCCAGGTCCTTGAACTGGACCTCCTCCTCGATCAGCGCATGCGTCCCGACCAGCACCGGCAGGCGGCCCTCCACCAGGCTCGCCATCATCGGTTTTCGCGCGGCGGCCGGCGTGCTCCCAACCAGCAGCCCGACGTCAATTTGGAAGGGTGCGAGCAGCGACTGGACGACGTCGGCGTGCTGACGGGCGAGGATCTCCGTCGGCGCCAGCAGGACCGACTGCAAACCGGCACGAGCGACATGATGCATGGCCATCGCCGCGACCACGGTCTTGCCCGACCCGACATCGCCTTCCAGGAGTCGGTTCATCGGCTCCGGACGGGCGATGTCCTGAAGGATTTGCCAGGCCGCGACCCGCTGGGCATTCGTGAGCCGAAACGGCAGCGCCTTGACGAAGCCACGCGCTGTCGTCTCATCGAACGGGATTGCATGAGCCGTGCGCGCTTTGCGGGCCCGCTTCGCCAGTTGCGCCGCCACCTGAAGGACGAACATTTCCTCGAAGGCGAGGCGGTCGCGAGCGCGCTCGAACAGCGCCGCTGAGGAAGGGTAATGAACCTGCCGCACGGCTTCGCCGCGCCGCATGAAGTGGCGGCGAGCGACGAGCTCGGCCGGCAAGAATTCTTCGAGCTCGTCGGCGAGTGACAGGATCGCCTGGATCTTGGGTCGCAACCACTTCGACGTGAGGCCTTCCGTTTCTCGATAGATCGGGACGAGGCGGGCCACGTTCTGCGGGCGGAGCGACACCTTCTCGTGGTCCGGGTTCTTCATCACGAGCCCGCCATTCAGATCCGCCTCACCGGCGACAAAGATCTCGTCTCCCTTGTGCAGGCTGTTGACGAGCCAGGGCTGGTTGAACCAGACGACTCGCAATCTCCCGGAATCGTCGGAGAGGATCGCCTCGGTCAATGCCATGCGTTTGTACTTCGTTTGATGCGCACCGATGTCATAGATTCGTCCGCGAACCGTCGTTTTCACCCCAGGGCGGACGAAGGCGATGGGCGTGATCGTGGAAAAGTCCTCGTGCCGCCGCGGGAAGAACAGTAGGAGGTCGCGGATCGTCGTAACGCCGAGACGAGCCAGGCGAGCCTGCGTTTTGTCGCTGACCCCCGTAAGGACGGTCACCGGATCGTCCAGGGACGGGCCGCGCACGACGCGCAGGCGGGGCATGGTCAGGCGACGAGGTAGGTGAAGCCGATCACACCTGGACCGGTGTGCGTACCCAGCACGGCACCGATCTCGGTCAGCAAAATGTTGAGACCCGGGTAGCTCGAGGCAACCCGCTCGCGAAGCTGCTCCGCGTCAGCCGGAGCGGCGCCGTGCATGATGGCAAGCTGGCTCACCTGGCCGTCCCGTCCGAGCAGTTCCACCAGCTTGCTCAGTGCCTGCGGCCGTCCACGCGCCCGTCCGAGGGGGATGACCTCGCCCTCTTTCAGTTGCAGGATTGGTTTGACATTCAGCAATGACCCGAGCAAGGCCCGCGCCTTACCGATGCGGCCACCACGCTCGAGGTAGGTCAGGGTGTCCACCACGCAGATGACCCGAGCCCTGGGCACTAGCGTCCGCAAGCGCTCCGCCACCGCCTGCCGATCCCTGCCCGCCCTGGCCAGGTATGCCCCCTCCAGCGCCATGAAGCCGAGCGCCATCGAGGTGCTGAGTGAATCGACGACCTCGATCGCTTCGTCATCGACCGCCTTGGCCGCCATCAGCGCCGCGTTGTAGGTCCCCGAAACCTTACTGGAAAGGTGGACCGACACGATCTCATCGCCGTTCTGCCGGAGCGAGCGAAAGGTCTCTTCGAAGACCCCAACCGCCGGCTGCGAGGTGCGCGGCAACTGGGAGGAGGCCTTCAGTCGACGGAAGAACTCGTCCGCGGTCAAGTCCACGTGGTCGCGGAAGACCTCGTCGCCGAAGTGGACGTTGAGCGGCACCACCGTGATACCAGCGGCCTGCTGCTGTTCGGGCGTGAGGTCCGCGGTCGAATCCGTAACGATCCGGACCACCAGTGGAGTATAGCCAGCGGTTCGTCCTGATCACGGTCGGGCAACGGCCGGGTTTCGTTAGGTTGGGCGCAGCAAAGCTTGATAAACCTATAGATGCGATGGCGCTCCCAAAACATGTCGCGGTCGGCGCACGGCTGAGCGCCGGCATCAACTCGCGACGGAATCAGGCCCTGATCCTTACGGGCTTTGTCGGTTTCCAGGCGCTCGATTCCTTCACGACTCATCTCGGTTTGGCCCTACAGCATGAGGAGCTGAATCGGATCATGGCGCCGTTGATCGCTACTCGCGGGGAGCTCCTCACTTACGCCGTGAAGGGCACGGCGATCGCGGTGCTGCTCGCCATCCTGATGCTGATGCATCGGCGGAAGCCGCGAGTCTGGCACGCGTACCACGTTGCCGCCTGGCTCAGTGCGGTGGGCGTGATCGCCAACGTGCTGCAGCTGCTCTAGCCGCTCTACTCAAACCGCAACCCGGCCCGCCGGCCCACGCGAGCCGCGCCGGGGCCTCGCCCCACGCGAGCCGCGCTCGGGGCCTCGCCCCACGCGAGCCGCGCTTCAGTGCGATGCGAGCGTTTGAGAGGTCAGTGCCATCCGAGCGTTTGAGAGGTCAGTGCGATGCGAGCGTTTGAGGCGTCATTCCACAGCAACGTCATTCCACAGCAACAATGTACGGATAGAGTGCCTGCTCGCCGGATTGCAGCTCGACCGAGGCACTTGGGAACTGTTTGACGACCGAGTTGACAAGGCTTTCCCGCTCGTCTTCCCGCGCATCGACACCCGCGTAAATCGTCACCGATCCCACCTTCCCCGCGTCGATCCGCTTGAGGACGGCCTGCACCACCTTTTCGGGTGACTGACCGGCCTCGACGATGCGGTCGTTGAGCAAGCCGATCACGTCGTTTGCCGCGATCTTCAAGCCGTCCACCTCACTTGCTCGGACGGCACGCGTCACTTCAATGGTTTGCACCTGGCTCAGGGCATGCGACATGGCCGCGGCGTTTCCCTCGAGGTCGGCGCTGAAGTCGAAGGCGAACAACGCCGCGATTCCCTGCGGCAGGCTGCGCGACGGGACGACCCGGACGCGCTTGCGGCTCAGCTCCGCCACTTGCTGGGCGGTCATGATCACGTTGCCGTTGTTGGGAAGCAGTAAGACGTCGTTCGAGGGGACCGACTCGGTCGCGGCCAGGATGTCCTCCGTGGATGGGTTCATCGTCTGGCCGCCGCTGACCACAGAGTCGACACCGAGGCTTTCGAGGATCCGCCGGAAGCCGTCGCCGCTAGCGACCGCCACCAGCGCCAGGTGCTTGGTGCTGGCGGGACGGCGAATACGCTCGCCCTGCAACCGGTGATGCTGGGCGGACATGTCATCGACCTTTAGTCGGCTCAGCCGCCCGACGCCGCTGGCGTAGCCAATGACGACGGCCGGCTCGTGGGTGTGGACGTGCACTTTGATCGCCGAATCGTCGCCCACCACCAGCGCCGACTCGCCGTGCCGCTGAATTTCGGTTCGGACCTCGTCGACGGCCAGGTCCCCACCATTGATGATGAACTCGGTGCAGTAGCCCCACCCCGCTGTGGGCACGTCGACCTCTTTCGGCCGCGCGTGCTGGGTCGCCGGCCGCTCGAAGGTCGCCAGCGCCTCACCGCTCAAACGTTTGAGAAAGCCTTCGAGGATAAGCTGCAGCCCGAAGCCGCCGGCGTCGATGACCCCGGCCTGCTTGAGGATGGGGAGCTGCTCTGGCGTCCGCTCGACCGCGGCGGCGGCCGCCTCGCAGGCCGCCCGAACCACCTGCGTCAGGTCGCCGGTCTCGGCCGCCTTGGCCTCGGCACCGACGGCGGCGTCGCGGGCCACCGTCAGCATGGTGCCCTCGGTCGGCTTGATCACGGCCCGGTAGGCGACCTCCGCCCCTTCGCGAAAGGCCCGGGCCAGCCCGGTGCCGTCCACCGCGGCGCGGGGGCCGATCCCGACGGAGAAGCCGCGGAAGATCTGGGAGAGGATCACACCCGAGTTGCCGCGCGCCCCCATCAGGGCGCCGTGCGCGGCCCGCTTGGCCATCCGCGAGAGATCGGAATCGTCCTGGTCTCTGAGGTCGTCGACCGCGGCCTGGAGGGTCAGCAGCATGTTCGTCCCGGTGTCGCCGTCGGGGACAGGGAAAACATTGAGCGCGTCGACTTCATCGCGATTGAGCGTGAGCCAGGCCAACGATCCCAGCAGCGCTTCCTTGAAGAGGCGGCCGTCGCACTCGGTAATAGGCATGGTCGGCACGCCGGTCAGCGCCGGCGTCTCAGCTAGGTCCGCCGCTGACGTGGATCCCCTGGACATTTACGTTGACCTCGATCACCGGCAGGCCCAACGTCCGCTCAACCGAATAGCGGACCGCGTTGGACAGGTTATTGGCGACCTCCGACACCCGGGTGCCGTACTCGACGACGACGTAAAGCGAGACGGCGATGCCCTCCTCGCGGACCTCGACCTCGACGCCGCGGTGCAGCTTGTCCCGATGCAACCGCTCAGCCAGCCCGTCTCGCAGCCCCCGGGCGGCCATCGCCACGACGCCATAGCAGCCGGCGGCCGCATGGCCAGCGATCGTAGCGACCACATGACGTGACACCTCGATCCGCCCGAGGTCTCTGGCCTGGATCAGCGTCCTCGGCGGCTTCCCGGTCCGCAGCGGGTTGGCCTTCGTCTTAGAGTCCATCGTGTGCTACTATGTGACGCTGATTTCGCCTCCATCATACGCGATGGCTGTGGAGGCATTAGAGCGATCCAAACACGATGGCACAACGCTGCGCGATCTGCGGTAAGGGGCCCCAATACGGGCATCACGTGAGCCACTCGAAGGTGCACACGAAGCGTCGATTCATGCCCAATTTGCACAAGGCGCGGGTCACCATCGATGGCCGTTCGCAGACGGCGCTCGTGTGCACCCGCTGCCTCCGCACGCAGGCCAAGTCCGCCTAGCTTGCGTTTTCGGCAGCGCTGACCGAGCCGGCCTGCCCGCGGGGTGACACCCAAATCGTGACCGTGGTTCCCGGCTGCAGCCAGGACTGGGCCGATCGCAGCTCGGTGTCGGAGAGTACCAGGTAATAACGGCCGCCGCTGCGCAGGGAGATGGTCCGTCCCTGCAAGACGTCGACTACGCCGGTGACCTGCCGGGGTAACGCCGCATAGCTCTGGGCGCTCAACAGGGCAAGCCAGGTGGTAAGCACCACGCCGGCTGTTGCGGCGTCTCCTGCCAGATGTTGCCCGCGTAGTCCCGCTGTCCGCCGTCGGCCAGGTCCGCCCCTGGCGTCTTAAAGGGCGGCACATGCAAGGCCAGCAGGAGGAGCCCGATACTTACCGCCAGGGTGACTGCCACACGGCCAATCCGGATGTCGTCGGACAAAAACCTCGCGACGACGCGCAGGGAGCGGCCCACGGCAACCGTCACAAACCATGTAACTGGCGGGTCGATCGATTTACGACACGCCGGAAGCCAAGAGGAGGATGCGCATGCAGAAGCCGCCGCAAATGTTGCCGACCCGGCTGGAGGAGGCCCAGGCGCCGGGGATCCGCTACCGGATCGACGGCGAGCTGGTGCCGGTCCTGCACACCTGGTTGGACGGGACGGTGCCCGTCTTCTTTGAGCACCACGTGGTGCTATGGAAAGACCCGCCGCTCAACATTGGCATTCGGGCGATGAAAGGGACATTCAAGCGGATGGTGGCGGGCATGCCGATCTTTCTCACCGAGGCACAGGGTCCGGGTGAGATCGCCTTTTCGCGTGACGGCGCGGGTCATCTGTTTCCCCTGCACTTGATGCCAGGTAAGGCCGTGCTGGTCCGCGAGCACCAGTTCCTGGCGGCAACCGGAAACCTGGACTACACCTTTAACCGGGTCAAGGGCGTCAGCAACATGTTGTTCGGCTCGACCGGGTTCTTCGTCGACCGCTTCAGCGCCTCGCACCAGGAGGGCGTGCTCTGGCTGCATGGGTACGGCAACGTCTTCGAGAAGGAGCTGGCCCAGAACGAGCAGATCGACATCGAGCCGGGCGGCTGGGTCTACCGGGATGAAAGTGTGCGCATGGATGTGCAGATGTTCGGGCTGAAAACCGGCATCTTCGGTGGCGGGGGCAACATGATCTGGAACCGCTTCACTGGCCCCGGGCGGGTCGGCATCCAGTCGATGTACCTGCACCTGCCGACCACCGAGTAAGCAGAAGCGCGAGGCAGCAGGCCGAGCCGCGCTAAGCGGCCTTCAGGCCGCCGCGCTTTCCGGCAATCAGCGGAGCTGGTCGATCGCGGCTTTCTTGCCCTGCGGGTGACTGAAGACGAAGCTTCCCGCGACCAGCACGGTGGCGCCGTTCGCGATCGACTGCCGCCCGGTCTCGGCGTTGACGCCGCCGTCGATCTCGATCTCCACTTTGGGATTGAGCCGATCACGCAAGACGCGCGCCGCTTTGATCCGCTCAAGGCTGCCGTCGATGAACTTCTGGCCGCCCCAGCCGGGGTCGACGCACATCATCACCAGCAGGTCGGTATCTTTGAGCACCGGCTCCAGCAGCGCCAGCGGACTCCCCGGATTCAGGCAGACCCCGGGACGTAGGCCGGCCTTGCGGATGCTGTCCAGGACGCGGTGGATATGCCGGGTCGCCTCGACGTGCACCGACAGGCTGCTGGCCCCCGCATCGCGGAACGCCTCGATCGTCCGCTCCGGGTTCTCGATCATCAGGTGAACGTCAAACGGCAGCTTGGCGTAGCGCCGGCAATGCTCCACGGTGCGAGGCCCGACGGTGATCGCCGGCACGAAATGCCCATCCATCACGTCGAAGTGCACCCAATCGGCGCCGGCCTGCTCGAGGGCGGCCACCTCCTCCCCCAACCGGCTGAAGTCGGCCGATAAGAGCGAAGGCGCGACCAGCACTAAGGGTGGGCCACTAACTGATGGTCGGGATGCTGATCGTCACCGGGGCGTCGAAGTCGTGATAGCTGATGACCACGTGCGCCGTGGCATGGATGCTGGAGCCGGCGGGCAACGGGCTGCCGGATGCCGGGGACGATCCCAGCGAGCCCATCAACTGGTTGAGATCGATGGTGTAGTCGGCGTCGGTGCTCACGCGGCGGACCAGGTGGTCGTCCTTGCCGAACCAGACCTCGACGGTCATCGTGCCGCTGTCCAGTACCTGCTTGATCGCGGCCAGCGCCTGCGGGTTCTTGACGGCGGCCTTGTCGAGGCTGGCGATCAACTTGTCCTTGTCAGGCGTCAGCTGGTAGTGATGCACGGCGGTGCCGTTGAGCGTGGTATCGCCCCGGTCCTTGATCGACTTCACGTTCAGCAACAGCTGGTCGTACGAAAGCGGATCGGGCTGGCTGAACTGGCCGGTGATGCCGCCCGATTGCGGGGAGACCTGCCATTTGTTGCTGAGCGGGTTTTTCACGTAGGCCTTGCCATTGGCGACGATGACTTCGGTCGCCACCGACAGCCCGGACATTTTGGCGTTGATCACGGCGTGGTACCGATCGGGGAACTGTGCCTCGCCGTTACCGGTCATGTCGAGCGATATCGACCCGGCCGCGCCGCCGCTCTGCCCGAACATCTGGCCCATCTGCGCCGGGAACGTCATCTTGACGTTGCCCTGGAGGTCGAACTTTGCCGAATGCAACTGGCTGGCGCGTTGCGCGGCGCTCGAGAGCGCCTGCTGCGGCGTCTCGGTCTTGGCCAGCGGGGAGGCGCACGCGGTCAACGCCAGCATCGTGAGCAGGGCCGCGAGGACTCGTTTCACTGGACTGCCTGAGTATATCGGCGCCGCGACAACAATTCCTTCGTGCCCGGAACGGGCGCGACCGGGTTAGGTGGGCGGAACGCTCACCGTTACCGGAGCGTTGAAGTCGTGGTAGTCGATCGTGGCATGGACGACGATGTGCACGGTCGCGCCCGGCGGCAGGGTGAACCCCGGCGGGAGTGCCTGCCCCGACGCCTGCATCACCTGGTTGAGGTCGATCGTGGCGTCGGTGTCGTCTTTGAACCGGTGCAGCAAGTGATCGTCCGTGCCGATCCAGACCTCGAGTTGCAGGGTGCCGCTTTGGAGCATCGAGCGGACCAGGTCCTTGGCTTGCTGCGTGGACGCAAGGTCGGCCACCTTGTTTTTGTCCGGCACGATTTGGTAGTGGTGAACGGCGGCGCCATTGATGGTGGTATCGCCCAGGTCTTTAACGGACTGGGCGGTTTTCAGGATGGCGGCGCTCGAGAGCGGGTCCGCCCCGTTCGTGAACTGGCTGAGCGCGCCGGCACCCGAAGACTGGATGAAGGTGCCGCTCTGCGGATTCTTGACATAGATCTTGCCGCCGGCGATGACCATATCGGTGCTGACCGTCATCGACCCGGTCTTCACCTGCACCGTCATCGAGGCCTGGTCGGGGAACTTGGCCTGCCCCTTCCCGCTCATGTCAACGCTAAGGTTCGCCAGGGCCGCCCCCGCCGGCCCGAGGCTCTGGGTGAAGGAGGGCGGGAATTGCTCGAGGATGGTGGCGGTGATGTCGAACTTCGCCGAGTGCAGCTGGCTCATCTTGTCGCTGGCCACGCTGACGACCTGTTGAGGCGTCTCGGTCGACTGCCCGACCGCGCCGCAGGCGGAGAGCACGAGAACCGTACACGCGGCGGCAAACATTCGCTTCATCGGCCATGCAGAGTATAGGTGGCGTCAAGCCACCCGGGTAACTCGTCAAGGCGGTCGATGACATGGGTCGGAGCGATCCCCGGGATTGGGATCGCCCCCGGATGCCGCAACCAGACCGCCGGAATGCCGGCGTTCAGCGCCCCGGCCACGTCGGTGTCCAGTCGATCCCCGACCATCAGGGTCCTATCCAGCGAGACGCCCAGTCGCCGCGCGCCCTCGGCGTAGATCGCCGGATCGGGCTTGGCTTTTCCGAAATCCCGCGAGGTGACCAGTGCATCGATCAGACGTCGGATGCCCGCCTTTTCGAGCGCGTCCGCCAGCTCGGCGTCGCCTGAACCGACGGTGTTGGAGATGACGCCCAGGCGGTAGCTGGGTTTGAGCGCAGTCAACACCTCGAGGGCACCGGCGATCGGCGCGATCGACATCTCCCAGAGATGCTTGCCCGGCTCCTCGACCAGCAGGGTGTTGCCGGCGTCGAAGAAGACGCCGGCAAGCGGCCGCGGCATCAAGCGGGCGATGGAGCTGGCTGGAGCTGCCGGGCTCGGAGCTGGCCGCAGGCGGCGTCGATGTCGAGGCCGCGGGTGGCTCGGATCGTGGTCGAGATGCCGGCCGCCTGCAAGACGGCCTGGAAAGCATGGGCGCGCGGCCTGGACGGCGGCGCCAGCGGACTGCCTTCGATCGGGTTCATGGGAATCAGGTTGACATGGCTGAGGCGGTGACGGACGACGGTGGCCAGCCGCCCAGCCTGCTCGGCGCTGTCATTGACGCCCTCGAGCAAGACGTATTCGTAGCTGATACGACGGCCAGTTCGTTCGGCGTGCGCGCGGGCCGCACCGACGATGGCGGCGATCGGATACTTACGGTTGACTGGGATCATGCTGCTGCGCAACTCATCGTCCGGGGCGTGCAGCGAGATCGCCAGATTGACCGGCAGTCCCTCGGCGCTGAGGCGCTCGATGAACGGCACCAGCCCGATGGTCGAGACCGTGACCCGGCGGGGGCTGAAGTTGAGGGTATCGTGCCGCGCCCAGCGGCGGATCGCCCCGACCACCGCGCTGTAGTTGTTGAGCGGCTCCCCCATCCCCATGAAGACGACATTGGTCAGCGAGCGCTGACCCTCGGCGAGATCGCGGCTGGCCGCCAGGAACTGGTCGACGATCTCGGCTTCGGCCAGGTTCCGGTCGAAACCCGATTGGCCGGTGGCACAGAAGGCGCAGCCGATCGGACAGCCCACTTGAGAGCTGACACAGATCGTTGTCCGGGCGCGCGACCGGCTGGTCGCCTGGTAGTGCATCACCACGGTCTCAATGGTTCGTCCGTCGCCGAGCTTGAAAAGATATTTCACCGTCTGCCCGTGATCGGCCTCGCGCTTGAGGTGAGGGGTGACCGTGCTGAACGCATACGACCTGTCCAGCTGACGCTGCGCCGCGGAGGGCAGCGTGCGCATCGCGTCGAAGGACGGAGCCAGCGCCTGCCAGAACCACTGGTGGGCCTGATCGCCTCGGTAGGGCGCCTCGCCCGCGGCCGTCAGGAGCGAACGGACGTCAGCAAGATCGGCCGTCGCAAACGCTGCGCGCTCAGTCGTTGCGGCGGTTTCCAAAAACAAGGGATGCGTAATAGAGCAAGGTCAGCAGGGCGCCGAACAGTGCCACCCAGTAGGTGAAGGCCGCGGCACGTAGCATGCGACGCGCACCCTCCTGCTCCTCTGGGAGGATCACGCCAGTCTCGGCCAGCAAACGAAGCGCTCGGTGGCTGGCATCGAGCTCGACCGGCGTCGTGATCAGCTGGAAGGCCACGACCGCGGCAAAGAGCAGCAGGCCGGCCAGGGCGACGTAAAAACCGATGGCGCTCCCGGTAAACGCCGAAAGGAGCAGACCGGCGATCACGATGAGCGGCCCCGCCTGCGAGCCAAGGTTGGCGGCGGGCACGAGGCCGGAGCGAAGCCGCATGGCAAAAAAGCCCTGACGGTCCTGTTGCGCATGGCCGATCTCATGAGCGACCACCGCCTCGGAGGCCACCGATGTGCCGGTGGCGACCTCGCGTGAGAGGTTCAGCGTCTTGGTGCGGGGGTCGTAGTTATCGCTCAGTTCCCCATCGATCACCTGGATGGTCACATCGCTCAAGCCGGCGCCGGTCAAGATGCGCCGGGCCACATCGACCCCACTCAGACCGCTGGCGTTGCGGACCCGCGAATAGCGCTGGTAGGTGCGCTTCACCCAGCTGCTCGCGAGGAAGCCCAGCAGCATGATCGGCAGCGCGATGTAGAGGAAGTAGCTCCAGTTCCAGTAGAAAAACATCTGAACGTATCTGCCGGAATTCTACCCAGCCGTGGGGTGTCTCCATGCCGCAGATTCGTCGACGAACCGCTGCTGAGCCGTGCTCATCTTTTCACGCTGCGTGAAAGGTTCCCGCGCGGCGGGTCGTTTCATCCTCATCGGGGCCAAGCGCTCCGGAGAACCATGTTGGACGAGCCACAGCGACTCACCATGTCGGACGTTTTCACCCTTTTCGGCCGCCATTCGGAGGATACGCGCTGGATCGCCTCGGCGGATTCGCAAGAATATCTGGCCGTCGTCCTTTATCTGGTACAGCGGAACAACGCCCGCTAAGGCACCCACCCTCCCCGCTTCTGATAGTATCTCTGTTAGATTACCGACTCACTAGGTATCAAGATGTCTGAGAAACTGACCCTGAGCGAGCTTTTTGCCCTCTTCGGGCGAAGCACCGACGACACCCGCTGGGTCGGCTCCGCCGATTCCGAGGAGTACCTGGCGGTCGTCACCTATCTCGTCCAGCGCTCGAGCGCCCGCTAGTCGATTTCTGATCTGTTCGGGCCCCTTGGCCGTGAGCGGTCACAATCCCGCGACGATCGCGGAACGACCCGTCTGATTGCTGGTCGGTCCCACGTTATAACGCTCATACTCGGACGGCAGAGATCGCAAAGAGCGGGCAAAATGATCACCATTCTCGCGGCGCGGATCCGGGCCCTGATGGGCTGGCGCGAGACCGAACACGGCCAGGCCCTGATCGAGTATTCGCTGATCATGTGCTTGATCGTCGTCGTCGTGCTGGTCACCCTGATCGTGCTCGGCAACCAGGTGCGGAACACCTACTGCAACATCCAGGGCGCGGTCATCAGCGCCTAACCATCGCGATCTAGCCCTCTCGCACTTCAATCGCCGGGTTTCCCATCACGACCCTGCCGGGAGCGACGTCCCCGGCGACCAGCGAACCCCAGCGAACCACCGCCCCCTCCCCAACCGACACCCCCTTGAGGATCGTCGCTTTGCCCTGGACCCAGGCGTTGCGCCCGATGCGGATCGGCCGGCGAGTCACCGGCGCGCCGGCGTGGCGGCGGGCGGGACCGACCGCATGAAAGTCCGTATCGACAACCAGGCACGGCCCGAGGACCGCATCGTCGCCCACCAGGATGGCGCTTGCCGACATCAGCCCGGCACCATCGATTTCCACGCGATCGCCGATTTCGATCCGCGCATCCGCCCCAAAGGTCAACAGGGCCGTGCGGCCGGACAGGTTCCGCACCCGAACGTCCCGACCGAAGATAACCCGGCCCCGGCCGCGGATGCGCAGCCGCCACGGTCCCTCAAAACCCGGACCAAAGGTGTGACGCAGGTAGCGAAGGCGCAGGTATAGGGTGCTCAGGCTCACACTGGTGGAGGGCTCTGCCCGGGAAGGGATTTGAACCCTTACAAGCTTGCGCTCACAGCCCCCTCAAAGCTGCGTGTCTACCAATTCCACCACCCGGGCGAGGGCCAACAGATTTTAGCCGCTTAGACCGCGCCAATGGGCCGACCGGCCCAATTCCGAGCCGCCGTGCCCCTCTCGGCTTGCCTCACGGCGGCGCGAGAAGCACCGCTCGCCCCCTTTTTTTCGCCCACGAAGAAGCAAGGGCACGAGCCTGTAACAGGCGCCGTAATCCACCCTCTTTAAGGTGAGACCGAGTCCGGGCCGCGCCGCGGCTGATGTGACCCTGACGCGACAAGAGTCATCACATCGTAAAGAGGAATGGTAAGGAAATGCACGACGCGGGCCATATATCTTTGCCGGCTCTTCAGTCGGACCTGAGCCAGCAGCCGCAGGTCCAAATCCATGGTGGCCGGTCGGCAGCACGACGCGCGATGGCGGCCGGAAGAGAGGGGTTAAACATCGTCAACCGCTACCGGATCCTGATCGTCGACGACGATGCCATGGCGCGCGAGATCCTTAAGCGGATCCTCGAGCATGCCGGCTACGAAGTCATGACGGCCGGCAGCGGTCCCGAGGCACTGCGCAAACTCCATGAAGGCATCCCGCACCTGGTTGTCGTCGACCTGATGATGCCGGAGATGGACGGCTTCGAGCTGTGCCGCCGGATCAAGAGCCACCTCGATGTCCCGATCGTCATTTTGAGCGCGGTGGCGGCGGTGGAGAGCAAGGTCGAGGGGTTGCAGATGTATGCGGAGGACTACATCGTCAAGCCGTTCGAGAAAGAAGAGCTGGTCGCCCGCGTGCAGCGCGTGCTGCGCCGCTACGGCGAATCCGCCGGCGTCGAGCAGCCGGAGGTCGTCATCGACCAGGACCTGCAGATCAACTTCGTGCAACACTGGGCTCGCGTGAAGGGGCAGCAGGTCACCCTGACGCCGACCGAGTCGAAGCTGCTCTTCCTCCTGGTCCGCAACGCCGGCCGCGTCGTCACCAACGAGACCCTGCTGGCTAAGGCGTGGGCGGGCGACGAGGAAGCCTACGAGGAGGGTCTGCGGGTGCACATCTCCCGCCTGCGCAGCAAGATCGAGCCCAACCCCAGCAAACCCGTCTACATCCAGACCAAGCGTGGGGTCGGTTATCGCTTCAGCGCCAAGGTCAACTATCCCGCGGGGCAAGAGCCCATGGCGCTGGCCGGATGAGCCTGCGCACTGTCGTGCTCGGCCTCGTGGTGTTCATTCTCTCTTTCCCACTCTTCCTGCACTAAGGAATATGGGCCACGCCGTGCTCGCCTCGTGGCGATGGAACTAGACAACTAGACTCCTCTCCGTGACCCACGCGCTCGGACTTGGCTTCACCGTCTTTACGATCATCTTTCTGCTCGAGCTACCGGACAAGACTGCGCTCGCAGCACTTTTGCTGGCCACCCGGCATCGGCCTCTCCCTATCTTCCTCGGGACCGCCGCCGCCTTTGCCGTCCAGAGCGCGGTCGCGGTCGTTGCCGGTTCGCTCTTCGCTTTGCTGCCGCGGGAACCGGTGCGGATCGGCGCCGGCATTCTCTTCCTGCTGATGGCCGCGTTACTCGTTCGACAGAACCTCAAAAAGACGGAGATCCAGGAGGAGCGCGAGGTCGAACGAGAGGAACAACGACATCGACGGCCGCTCGTGACCGCATTCCTGGTCGTGTTCGTGGCGGAGTGGGGTGACCTCACGCAGCTCGCCACGGCCGCCCTGCAGGCCCGCTACCGTGAGCCGTTCGTGGTGTTCGTGGCAGCCACGCTGGCGCTCTGGGCGGTCTCGGCCATCGCCGTCGCGCTCGGGAATCGCCTGGGTGCCTGGATTCCGCAGCGCCCGCTGCAGTTCGCGGCGGCCGGCGTGATGTTGCTGGTGGCGATCGCGTTGATCAGCGGCGTCCTGGGCTAGAGAAGGAGGGAATCAGCCGCCGCGCGCGCGCGTAGGACCGGTACGCTTCACCCAGGTTCTTGCTGAGTACCTCTTCTTCGACCCGGATGCGATACGCGTAGCCGATCAACGCCGGCAGCAGGCCCAATAGCAATGCCGTCCCGGCGATCATGAGGGCGATGCCGACCGGAGGAAGGCAGGACGGCCGACGTTGCCAAGCATGGACTCGCCGGGGTTACCAGGGAAGATGGGCGGGCCCATCGCGCGCATGTTAGGCGGCGCTCGATTGGTCGATCACTTCAGGCACCGCCCGCTGCGGAATGGTGAAGGTGAAGGTGCTGCCCTGGCCGGGTGTGCTCTTCACCCAGATGCGGCCGCCGTGCATTTCCACCAGTTGGCGGCAGATCGCCAGGCCTAAACCGGTGCCCTGGTATTTGCCACTGATGCCGCTCTTACCCTGTTGAAAGCTCTCGAAGATCCGGTCGACATCCTCGGCGGGTACCCCAATGCCGGTATCCCGCACGCTGATGCGCAGCTCCGCCCCCTGCCGCTCCGCCGTCACCCGCACGTTGCCGGACTCGGTGAACTTGATCGCGTTGCCCAGCAAGTTGAGCAATATCTGCTTGAGCTTCGGACCGTCGGCGAAGACACGGCCTACCTCTTCTGAAACCGCCGCGCTCAGGTCGAGCTTCTTGGTCTTCGCCAGCGAGCTGACGCTCTCGACGCACTCCGAAATCAGCGGCTCGACCTCGACCTCGCCGCGGTTCAGCTGCGCCTTGCCCGCCTCCAGCTTGGAGATATCCAGCAGGTCGTTGATCAGCGCCAGCAGGTGCTGTCCATTCTGGGCAATGATGTCCACGTCCTGGCGCTGGTCGCGCGTCAATACCCCGCCGTCACCTTCGAGCAGCAACTGTGAGAAGCCGAGGATGGAGTTCAGCGGCGTTCGCAGCTCGTGGCTCATGTTCGCGAGAAACTCGGCTTTGTGCTGGTTCGCGCGCTGCAGCTCCGCGTTCAGCGCGGTGAGCCGCGCCGTTTGTTCGGTGGCGAGATGAAAGAGGTGCGCCTCCTGGATGGCGGTGGCGGCATGCTGGGCGAACAGTGTGAGCAGCTCGATCGTATTGCGGTCCAGCGGGCGCCGGTGATAGACGGCGAGCACGCCCAGTAGCTGGTCGCCGACCACCAGCGGAAAGCCGGCGAATGCCTGGACGCCTTCCTCTGACATCCAGGGGTTGAGCCCAACTTGCCGGTGGTTGGCCGGATCGTTGGTGACGATCGGTACGCGCAGTTCGGCAACCTGGCCGATCTCGCTCATCCCGCGCTCCACCCGTCCGGGGACCGGCGGCGGGTTGGTCGTGGTGTGATGGCTGGCACGCCGCCAGAGGGCACCGTCGCTCGGCTCCAGCAGCCAGACCTGCGCGGCGGCGAACCCCAGGTTCCCGGTGAGAGCCGTGGCGACCACATCCAGCAGCTCTGGCTCGAACAACTTCTGGTTCATCTGGTCGATCGATTGGTTGAGCAGCTCCAGCCGCCGGGCGCGCTTCTCACTCTCCTCGAAGAGGCGGACATTGCGAAGCGCAACAGCCAGCTGTTGGGCCAGCACCTCGAGCGCTTCCTCCTCCCATCGCGTCAGGCGTCGCTGGTCATCGCGGGTCTGCAGGTGTAGCACGCCAAAGACCTTGCCTTCCAGCACCACCGGGGAGCCGAACGCCCGCGCGTAGCCGTCCGCATTCAGTACCGCCATGTCGAAGAGGGGTGGCTCGACCAGCATGACGAAGCCCTTCTCTCGCACCACTCGGCCGACAATGCCGTCGGCGGCCGAAAGGGCTGTGCCCTCAACCGCCCCCGGCAAACGGACGGCGGCGCGCAACGTAAAGACGCCGCGATCCTCATCGAGGAGGACGACGGCACCGGAGTCCATCTGGAGCAGCTCCATGCCACAGCGGATGACGGTGTAGAGCATGTGCGACACGTCGAGCTGTGCGACCAGCTCGCCAAGCACGTTGCGCAGCTGCTCGGTCTGGTCAAGCCGTCGCCGCGTGCCCCGGATCTCGGTATTCATCGCGCGCACCGCGGCACCCAGGGCGGTGATGACGGCGACCGTGGGGACGGCGCGGAGGAAGGCGTCGCGTACCGAAATCGCAAGCCCCAGGTCGCTGGTCTGGAAAAGAATGACGCCACTCGTGAAGAAGAGGCTGGTCCCGATACCACCCCAGAGCTCAAACCGGAAGACTGCTTGCGCGGCGACCAGCGCGTAAAGGAGGTAGGGGAGGCTCGAGGAGGGCGTGGCGAAGAGCAGGATCCAGGCGCTGACGACCAGGTGATCGAGGACCAGCAGGAGGACCGCCATTGGTCGGGCGAAGCGCGCGATCGCCTGCTTTTGGATCGCGAGCGCCGCCACGCCGTTGTAGGCGGCCATCAGACCGGCGAGCACGATCGTCACCGGAACCGAGGCCGACGGCAGCCAGAAGAGCAGGCCGAAGGGAATCGCGAGCGCCGCGAATCGGAGCTTGACGAGCTGGCGATCGAGGGCAGTCATGCCGGCCCTTACGGCCTACGCGGCCTGGCTGGTTTGAAGGTTGTTGATCATCTCGAGGAAGCGGTCTTTGCCAAAGTCCCCCTTCTGGATGATCGACTGGATGTTCCCCTGGAGTCGGTCACGGTCCTCGCTCGTGATGTTTTTGGCCGTATAGATAAGGATGGGAATCTGGCTCGCCGCCGGGTCCTCCTTTAGTTTAGAGACGACCTCGAAGCCATCGACGTCCGGCATCATCAGGTCGAGGATGATGAGATCTGGCTTCTTCTTCAGTGCTATCTCGACGCCCGCTTTGCCACCATCGGCAACCATGACCTCAATGTTGAAGGGCTTGAGCATGGCCTTGATCAGGCGAATATTCTGCGGGTCGTCGTCCACGATCAGGATCGATGACGGCGTTTTCTTTCCACGCTTACCGTCGGCGAGCAGGTCGAACTTCACCATCATCTGCAGCAGCTGCTGACGGTCGATCGGCTTGGTCAGGAAATCGGCTTGACCGATGTCGAAGGCGAGCGATTCCTTGTTGACCTTCGAGGTCAACACGATCGGGATGTCCTTGGTTTTTGACTCGCGCCGCAGGTCATACACCAGGCCGCTTCCGCCGTTGGGCGGCAGCTGAGTATCGATCAGAACCGCCAGCGGTTGCAGCTGCACCGCTTTGCGCAAGGCCTCCTGGGCACTGGCCGCAATGACGACCTCATAGCCGGCGTGGCTCAGGAAGGGCTCGATCCGCTCCTTGACCGCGGGGTCGTTGTCGGCGACCAGGATGACAGGCGGCTTGGTGCCGGCGCCGATCGGCGGCATCATCTGCACGGGGCGCTCCTGGATGCCGGCCTCTTGCTTGGCGAACTCGATCAGCTCGCGGATGTGTTCGACGAGCCGCTTCCCGCTCTCATTGATGTGGGCGACGAACTCCCGCCGCTCTTCCGGCGTCGTCTTGTTCGCCTTCTCGTCGAGCAGGATCTCGCTGAAGCCCAGGATCGCGTTGAGGGGCGAGTTGAGGTCGTGACTCTGGTCGTAGATGACCCGGAACTTCGCCTCGAAGTCGCGCTTCGCCTGGGACAGGGCCGGAGCGCCGTCCTTATGCTTTCCGCTCGCGGCCAGGTCCGTCCGCAGGCTATCCAGCTGGGCCTGCATGGCGCGCCTTTCGGCCTCGTAGCGGGCGACCACCTGGCTCGTGGGCGGCCCGCTTCCCGCCGCCTTGCGGGCCTCCTCGAGCTGTGCCCTGAGCGACGCCTTCTCCCGCTGCCAGGCCTGGTCCAGCTCCTTCGCCTCCCCTGCCCGCTGGCTGTGCAGCTCGTTCGTCTGCGACATCATGTCCGAGAGCTGCGCTTGCACCCGCTCCAGGTCAACCTTGAGCTGGTTCTTTTCCGAGGTGAGTCGCTGCTCTCGTGCCGTCCACTGCTCTGCCTTGCGACCGGTCTCGCCAGCAAGGTCGGCGTGGAGCGACTTGAGCTTCTCGTAGTCCTGCTGCATGGCGGCCAGCCTGGCGATAGCATCGGTGACCTGCTTCTTGAAGCCCGCCTTCTCTTCGGCGAACGACGCCTCGCGGCTCTGCCAGTCCTTTTCCAGCGCCTTCAGCTTGGTCAAGAGGGCGGAGCGTTCGTCACTGACACGTTGGAACTCGGCCTCCGCCTTGTCGAAGTCGGCCGCGTTCTTGCGGGCTTCCTCGAGCTGCCCCTGAAGCAGCCTGCGGTCGGCCTTGAACTGGGCGTCGGCGGCCTGCCCGCCCTGCTCGAGCCGCGCGACGTCCGCGATCAGGCGCTGCCGCTCCGCCTGCCACTTCTCGCGGGCCGCCTTGAGCGGCTCGAGCTCCGCCTGGGCGGCCTTCAGCTGCTGCTGCAGCTGAGTCGTGAGCCCCGTCAAGCGGCCCTTGTCCTGGGTGAGATCCGCTCTGGCCTTCTGCCAGTCCTGCTCCAGTTGCGCCTGCTGCGCCACCGCCGCGTCGCGATCTTTCAGTAAGGTTTCGCGATCCATCGCCCACTGCAGTTGGGCCGACTGCAGGCTGTCAAGGTCGTCCTGCGCGGATTTGAGGTCGACCCGGATCTTCTTATGGTCGGCCTCGAATTTCTGCGTGATTTGGATGCGCTCCTGCTCCAGCTGGCGCAGCTGGCTGCGCCGCTCCTCATCGCGCGCCTTGGCGCGGGCGACGTCGTCCTTGAGCCGGCCGAGCTCGACCTGCGCGCGGTCGTGGCTCTGCTGCAGGTCCTGATGCCCCTGCTTGAGGCCCTCGTGTTGATCCAGGAGACCCTGACGGTCGATGGCCCACTGCAGCTGGGCATTCTGGAGCTCGTCGAGTTCCTGCTGCTTCCCAGCGAGCTGGCGTCTCACCAGCGCCAGTTCCTTTTCTTTGTCCTCCAGCTGCGTTCCGATGTCGTCCTGCAAGACCTGGAGGTGGGCGATGAACTGCTGGTTCTGCTGCAGGATGTCGGTGAAGGACTTCGCTTTGGGGACTGCTTTGGGGATTTCTTTGGGGGTTTCTTTGGGGACGTCGGGGCTCATCAGGCCGCCTTCCGCCCCTGCTGGAGATAACGATCGACGGCAGCGCGCATGGCATCAAGGTGGGCCAGCATGGCGCCCAGCTGATCCACCCGCTCGTCCTCCAGCTGGCGCAGCTGGTCGTGGCGCTCGGCATCGCGCGCCTTGGCATGCCGGAGCTCTTCCTGCAGCCTGCCGATCTCCGACTGCGCCTGGTCATGCGCGAACTTCAGTTCTTCGACCTCTTTCTTGCGAGCCTCGTGCTCGTCGATCAGGCCCTGGAGATTCTTCAGCAGCTCCTGGTTGAGCTCAAGGATCTGCGGGTAGGTCCGGTTTTGCTGCGCCGGCTGCTCGCTCATCAGGCGGTCTTGAGCCGTCCTTGCTCCAGGTAGCGGGCAACCTCACCCGGGAGGCCCTGGGGGTCAACCGGCTTGGGAATGTATCCGTCGCAGCCGGCGCCCAGGATCCTTTCCCGATCCCCGGCCATCGCGTGGGCCGTCAAGGCGACGACGATCACCCCCGCCATCCGGGGGTTCGAGCGGATCTTACGGGTGACCGCCAGCCCATCTTCGCTGGGAAGCTGGATGTCCATCAGGATGATGTCCGGTAGCTCACGCGTCATCTCTGCCAGGCACTCGGCGCCGCTGCCCGCCTTGCGGACGGTGAAGCCCTTCTTTTCCAGCAGGAACTGGGCCAATCTGAGATTGACCGGATTATCTTCGACGATCAAGACCTTGCCGCCGGTCACGCCCTGTCCTCCTTCGCCTCTGGACGATGTCCAGCTCCTTGATGGCGTGCAATACGGCATCCGGCTGGGAGAGGCCAGAGGGTATAACGGCGCTCCATGCCGTCGCTGGCACCCTCGGTGAAACTTCACCCAGGGCAAGCAAGGCCGGCTGCCCCGATAGTCCACGGAGGCCCAGCACCCATTCCGGCTCAGGCGGCACCAGCACCACCACGTCGGGGGCGGCGGCCCGGGCCTTTTCCAGGGCCTCCTGCAGGCCGGGTGCCCGAAAGACCTCAAAGCCTTCCTCCACCAGCGCGACCGCGAGCGGCGCCAGCGCCCGACGGTCACGATGAACGAGCAAGACCCGGACCCGGTCACGGCGTCGCTTGATCCCCTGGCCGACGCGACGGAGCTCGTCCTGCATCGCCTTGGTCGCCCAGGGCTTGGCGACGTAGCCGACCACGCCGAACTTGGCCATCAACTGCTGGTTCTTGGTGACCGAGCACACCAGCACCGGGACGTCGGCGGTGGCCGCGCGAGCGCGCAACTCCGCGATCACCTGCCAGCCGTCCTTGACTGGCAGGACGGTCTCCATCACGACCAGGTCGGGCAGGATCTCCATGGCCTTGCGCACCGCCTCGTTGCCGTCCGCGGCGTGAGCCACCCGAAAGCCCACCCCCTGAATCTCCGCCGTCATCCGCTGACTGGTTGCCGGGTCGTCCTCCACGACCAGGACCAGCGGCAGCTCCATGGTTTCGACCGTCTGCGCCGCCTCATCCATCCACGGCTCGGCCGCCGGCCGGGGGTCCCGTGGGATGGTGAAGGTAAAGGTCGAGCCCTTGCCGAAATAGCTTTCCGCCCAAATCCGGCCGCCGTGCATCTCGACGAAGCGGCGGCAAAGCGCCAGCCCGAGGCCGGTCCCCTGGTAGCGGCGGGTGTAGGAGCCGTCGATCTGCTCGAACTCACGGAAGAGTTTGGGCAGATCCTCTTGCTTCATGCCGATGCCGGTGTCGTGCACCGACACGGTCAGCTGCCCGGGAGAGTCCTTGACCGTGACGGTGATCTGGCCGGGAGGCGGGGTGAACTTGACCGCGTTCGAGAGCAGGTTGTAAAGGACCTGCTTGAACTTGCTGCGATCCGCTTTGATGACGCCCGCTTCGGCCGCCCCGACCATCGTCAGTTGCAGACCTTGCTGGCGGGCCATCGGTTCCAGAATCGTCGTGATTTCTTGGAGGGCATCCGCCACCGGCATGTCTTCGGCGTGCAGTTCCATTTTCCCCGCCTCGATCTTGGCCAGGTCGAGGATGTCGTTGATCAGGCCGAGCAGGTGCTGGCCGCTGCTATGGATGTTCCGAAGGAACTCCGTGCGCTCGCCCGCCGTCAGGTTCATGCTGACATCGAGCAGAATCTCGCTGAAGCCCATCACGGCGTTCAGCGGCGTGCGGAGCTCGTGCGACATGTTGGCGAGGAACTCGGACTTGTAGCGGCTCGATTGCTCGAGCTGCCGGTTGATCTGGAGGATCTCTTCGTCGGCGCGCCGTAGCGCCGCGTGCTGGCGCATCAGGTATCGGTTCGAATCCTTCAGCCGCGCCACCAGGCTCTGCCGCTCCGCCCGTAGCCGCTGCTTCTCGAGGTTACGCTCCAGCAGCTCGCGCAGGCGGTGCAGGTCGATCGGTTTGGCAATGTAGTCGTCGGCGCCCCCCCGCAGCGCCTCGGCGGCGACCTGTTCCGAGCCGTAGGCCGTCATCATCACGACCACCGATTCGGGGTAGTCACGCAACATCTGGGGCAGGAGAGCCAGCCCACTTTCCTCCGGCATCTGGACATCGAGGAAAATCAGGGCCGGCCGGCGGTCATCGAGCTGGCGGCGTCCCTGGGTTGCGTTCGGCGCCGTCACCACGTCGAAGCCCTGCTTCGTCACGGCCTTGGTGAGGAAGGCGCGGTTGTCGGGATCGTCGTCGATTGCGAGCAGGATCGGACGCTGTTCGAGCTCCGGCTCGGCGCCGAGCATGGTGCGTAGCGCCTGCACCAGGTCCTGGCCTGCTCCCAGCTCGCGGCCAGACCCGGTCGACAGGGGGCTGAGGTCACTCAGAAACCGGTCGGCGCCGGCGGCGAGCGCTCGCTTGCCTTCGTCGGCATCGACGTGCACCCCCGCCGTCAGCAGTACGGGGATGTTCGTGGTCGCCGGGTTGCTCTTCAGGATTTCGCAGACCCGTAGGCCATCGAGCCGGCGCAGCAACAGGTTGAGGATGATCGCGTCCGGCAGCTCCTCGCGGGCACGGTCGAGCGCCTCCAGGCCATCCTGGGCGGAGAGCACCGCGAAGCCTTCCCGCTGCAGCCGCTCGACGGTCGCCTTCAGGCGTTCAGGATCGTCATCCGCGACCAGAATCCGCCGGGTCGTGCCCGGTTCGCTCATGCCACCCTCCCCAGGGGTCCCGGCACGAACGGATCTTGCGGGGCAGGGGCTAGCATCGGAAGCCGCGGGATGAAGAAGCGGAAGGCGCTGCCTCGTCCAGGCACGCTTTCCACCCAGATCTGGCCACCCTGCAACTCCACCAGCCGTTTCGAGAGCGCCAGGCCGAGACCGACGCCCTCATAGCCACGCGAAGTCGAGCCGTCGACCTGACGGAACTCTTCGAAGAGGCGCGGCTGATCCTCCGGCTTGATACCAATACCGCTGTCGCGGACTTCAACCACCGTGCCCGACGCCGTTTCGGAGGCGCTGATCAGCACGCTACCGTGATGGGGCGTGAACTTGATCGCGTTGTTGACCAGGTTGTGCACCACGTGACGCAGGCTGCGCGGGTCGAAGACGACCCGCATCGCCCGGTCGATCTGGGAGGTGACGGTGAGCTCCTTCTGGTTGGTAGCGGCGGCGTTTTCGGAGAGGGCGGCGTCGACCGCTTCCGCCAGCAGGCAGGGGGCGGGATGAAGCTCGAGACGTCCGGCCTGGATGTGGGTCAGCTCCAGGATGTCGTTGATCAGCGTCAGCAATCGGCGGCCGCTGGAATGGATCGTCCCGGCGAACTCTTCCCGCTCCGCCTCGGACAACTCCGGCGTTGTCCGGATGATCTCCGAGAAGCCGATGATCGCGTTCAGCGGCGTGCGCAGCTCGTGGGACATGTTGGTGAGGAACTCGGACTTCATCCGGTCGGCTTCCTGCAATTCGAGGTTGGCGCGCTGCAGCATGTCGATGGTCTGGCGCTCGCGCTGAAACCGGCGGGCATTGTCGAGCGCGACCGCCGCCTGGTTCGCCAGGATCTGGAGCACTTGCATCAGCGTGGCGTCGAAGGGGCGGACGTCGTGGAAGTAGACCGACACTGTGCCGACGAACTCACGCTCGAGGAACATCGGCAGCCCGAGCGCGGCCCGCCAGCCGCGATGCTGGCCCAGCGTGTCAAGCGGGAAGCGGCCGTCGAGCTGGATGTCCTCGGAGAAGACCGGGCGCTGCTCGATCACGACCTGCGTGACGAGTCCGGGCGCGACCTGGGTCAGTGGTTCGCCCTGGACGTTCGGGTCGACCCCCGGCCCCACTTCGATGACCTGCTCGGTTGGGCCCGGGCCTCGAGTCAGCGTGATCAGGCAGCTGGCTGCTCCGGAAACGCCGATCACCGCCCGGGCCACGCCCTCGAGCAGCGCGGTCGGGCTTACCGTGGTGGCGGTCAGCGCCTGCGACACCTGGCGGAGCATCTCCATCGAGCTGTCCAGCCGCACGGCTTGCTGGCGCGTTTGCTCAAACAAGAACGTGTTCTCGAGCGAGACGGCAACCTCGGCCCCGAGCGAGGCGGCGAGCTTGACGTCATAGTTGCCACTGAACTCACCGTGGCGCTTGTTCGCCAGCATCAACACTCCGAGCGGACGGCCCCCGGAGCCGAGCGGCACCAGGAGTAAGTCCTTGTAACCAAACGTCTGCGGTAGCAGCTGGCCGGCCTCGATGTCATGCAGGCAGTCCCCGATGATGACCGGCTGCTGCGTCGTAAAGACGCGGCCGATCAAGGTGGAGGCGTTGGCGCCGAAGCGGAGCTGGTTGAGGCGCATCTGATTGAAGAGCCGGCTCTCCCGCATACCGGAAGGTGCCGCCGGCGCGATCAGCACCTCAAGCCCTTCCTGGTAGAGAAAGAAGCCGCACATCTGGACATCGAGCAGCTCCGCCAGCTTCAAGGTCAGGGTGCCGAGATCCTCCCCGAGCCTGGTGAGGTTGGAGACCGCCGTCGCCGTCTCGAAGAAGTGGCTCAGCTCCTGGAGGTTCTGGTCGGCCCGCCGGGAGAGCTCCAGGTTTTGCTGGACGAGCTTGAAGTACTTGAACGACCAGAAGCCGGTTAGCACCATCACCGGCAAGAAGAGAACCGCCAGGAAGTAGGTGACCGGCGACGGCGCCCACCAGCGCGCCACGTAGATCAGGAAGAGCTCGGTCAGGGCGCCCAGCACCACCCAGAGACGCCAGTTGAAGCGGGTCCGGAAGCTGGATGGGGAGTGCAATTTGGTCACGAAGCCATCTCTTAAGACAGTGCGCATTGATTTGACGCGGATCGAAGGCATTGCTTCGCCCTACGGCGTCGCCCCCCACGCCGATGCCGCGCCGCTTCACAAGGCTTTACCCGGCCGTCACGAGTTCGTCCGGAGCGGTATCCCGTTCCAGCCTTTGGTACCCTCTATCCGTGCAGCGGGAGACCGCCTTCAACGTCTCGGCGATCAAGGACACCGTCCTGCGGTCGATCAAGCTCAACCAGCAGGCGTACAACAACCGCGACGCCGATGTGCTGCGTGAGGTCTACCTGGAGCCGATGCTGTCCCAGGTGGCCCACGACCTCTCGGGGGACTTCGAGTCCTTCCCCGCCGCCCGGCTGGACATCACCTGCGAGGTGCTCGACGTCTCCTACACGGCTTACCTGCAGATCGGCAAGGTCGAGCTATCCGCCTACGGCCTGGAGGCGAGCCCGCAAAACGTCAACGTCACGACCAAGGAAGAGTGGATCTACCGGCTGGTTCCGGATGCCGAAAAGGGCGTCGGCCTCGGGCGGCGCACCACCCATCGCTTTCTCGGCTATTACCATTACACGCTCGTTGACATCGAGGGACGCTGGTGGATCACCGACGTCCAGTCAGCATCTGAGATCTGGCTCCCGTAGCAGCCCGAAGGTCCACAGCGACCGAACCGCACGCGTGCGTCGTCCGTCGGCTCGCGGCACGCTCGCGCAAAATTCCATCGCGCTCGCTTGCTCGCACGAGCCTCGTCCGACGCGGGTGCTTATTCGCGCGAACGCGCGGCGGCCTGAAGGCCGCTGGACGGCGCGTCGAGTTCTCGCACGAGCTCGCTTACGCGGGTGTAGATGTCGTCGCGGATGGCGCGGACTTCAGCGAGAGACTTCTCCGCTGGATCAGTGAGATCCCAGTCGATGTATCGCTTCCCCGGGATATAGGGGCACTCGTCCTCGCAGCCCATGGTCACGACGACGTCGGCCCACTGAGCGAGGTCATCGGTCAACTTCTGCGGCTTGCGGTCGGCGACGTTGATCCTCACCTCGCGCATCGCGTCCACCACAGCTGGGTGGACCTGCTCCGCGGGTCTCGTGCCGGCCGAGCGCGACTCGTGACGTCCATTGGCGACCTGCGCGAAGAGGGCCTGGCTCATCTGCGACCGGCCCGCGTTCTGGTGGCAGACGAATAGCACCCGAGCCATGCGTTGCTCAGATCACCGCGTCCAGCAGCGCGCGGGTCCTGGGGTCAAGGTTGTGGCGCAGCGTGTAGTAGGCCCAGATCCCTTCGCGCGTCACGTCGACAAGCCCGGCAGCCTTGAGCTTTGCCATATGGTGCGAGATCGTCGGTTGCCTCAGGTCAAACGCGGCCGTGAAGTCGCAGATGCACACGGGCTGGGCTGAGCGTTTCAGCACCCCAATCATCTGCAACCGGGTGGGGTCCGCCAGCGCCTTCAGCACCTCGACCGAGGCATCCACCTTCGCCAGTGGCATCGCAATCGAGGGCGGGCAGCATACGCCTTTGACGCGCTCCGGTGCCAACGCCCTCACGGTCACCAGCCTAGCACTTCCATTGACATTCGTCTATGGGTCTGGTACGCTTCCATCGACAAACGTCAATCACTTCTCGAAGGGGTGCGCATGGAAACCACGATTCGAGAGTCGGTGCGGGCGAAGTACGCGGAGACCGCGATCAAGTTGCGGGAAGGCGGAAGCTGTTGCGATTCGAGCTGCTGCGGCGGATCGGATGCCGTCAGCGGACCGATCGGTGAGGAGGAGTACTCGCAAGCCGAGGTCGCGAGCCTCGGCCTCTCCCTTGGGGCCAGTCTCGGCTGCGGCAACCCGACGATGCTGGCACAACTGCATCCGGGCGAGATCGTGCTCGACCTGGGTAGCGGGGCCGGCCTTGACGTGATGCTTTCCGCCCGTCGGGTCTCACCGGGCGGCCACGCGTACGGCGTCGACATGACCGACGAGATGCTGGCACTGGCCAACGAAAACAAAGCCCGAGCGGGCGTCGAGAATGCCACCTTCCTCAAAGGCACGATCGAGGCCATTCCCCTCCCGGATGCCGCGGTCGACGTCGTCATCTCCAATTGCGTGATCAACCTCGCTGCCGACAAGGCAGCGGTTCTGAAAGAGGCCTTCCGCGTCCTCAAGCCGGGTGGACGGCTCGCCGTCTCGGATATGGTCGAGGTTGAGCAACTGCCACCCCAGCTCAAGTCGGCGATCGATGCGTGGACCGGCTGCGTGGCCGGTACGATCCCGGTCGACGCCTACCGCACCGCCGTGATCGAAGCGGGCTTCGATGCCGTCGACATCGAGATCACCAACACCTTTGGGCCCGGCGAAGCAGGCTTGCCGGAAGGTCCAGGAAAAATCGGGAGCGCCTTCATTCGCGCCGCTAAACCGAAGAAGGAGGTCACCGCCGATATGCCCCGAGTGTCCGTGCCAGCCTGACTGCCCCTGCTGCTGAGAGCCGCTGACAAACAAAAAGGCCTGGGCGAAAGCCCGGGCCTTCTGGATTCTGGGTTTGTGAGTCTTTAGGCGACGCGCACCCGAGAGGCCCGCGGCCCCTTGGGCGCTGATGCTTCGACGTCGAAGCTGACCTTCTGCCCCTCCTGCAACCCCTCGAACGAGCCTTCGACGGACGACCGGTGGAAGAAATACTCCTTGCCGTCCTCGCCGCTCAAGAATCCGAATCCGCGATCCATCACGAGTCGCTTGATCGTTCCGTTCTGCGCCACGTCTGTCGCTAGCTCCTTCGCAAAGTTATCCCCGGTCCACTTGCGATTGCTGGGCGTGCCATGACCGGGCTGACGACACCCGGCGTCAAGCATATCATGGTGGTATTGCGACCGCCAAAAACGGGCGGCCGGACGACCGGCCGAAGGAGAGGTTGATTTCGATGCGTAGCACGATGCCTGACTTCCCGCTGACGGTGCAGCATTTCCTCTGGCGTTCGACCACGCTCTTCCCCACCAAGGAGATCGTGACCCGGCGCGAGACCGGCCGCCACCGCTATACCTACGCCGATTTCGGCCGGCGCGTGGCGCAGTTGGCCCACGCCCTCCAGGAGCTCGGCGTCAGTCCTGGCGATCGGGTTGGCACCCTCAGTTGGAACAACTACCGCCACCTCGAGCTCTATTTCGCGGTGCCGGGCGCGGGCGCCGTCCTGCACACCTTGAACCCGCGGCTGTTTCCCGAACACCTCGAATACGTCATCAACGATGCGGAGGACAAGGTCATCTTCGTCGACGCCTCCATCCTGCCGGCGCTCGAACGGGTGAGCGGCAACCTCAAGGGGGTCAAGCACTTCGTCGTCATGAGCGATGGGCCGTCGCCGAACGGGAGGCTCACACCGGCAGCGTCCTATGAGGAGCTGATCGCGGGGCGTCCCACCGTTTATCCGTGGGCCGATGTCGATGAACGCGATGCCGCCGCCATGTGCTACACGTCGGGGACGACCGGCAAGCCGAAAGGCGTCATCTACAGCCACCGGTCGACGGTGCTGCACTCCTTTGGCATCGCGGTCGGCGGTGGGCTCGGGATCTCGGAAGAAAGTGTCGCCCTCCCGGTCGTGCCCATGTTCCATGCCAATGCCTGGGGGATGCCGTATGCGGCGGCTATGGTCGGCGCCACACAGGTCTTCCCGGACCGCTTCCTCGATCCCGTCAGTCTGGTCGATCTGTTTCAGAGCGAGCACGTAACACTCACGGCGGGGGTGCCGAGCGTCTGGATCGCGTTGCTCCAGCACCTGGACAAGACCAGCACGGATCTCCCCGGTCTGACCTTGTTCAACGGAGGCTCTGCGCTCCCCTCCGCCCTCTACGATGGCCTCACCCGGCACGGCATCATGGTCGACCACGGGTGGGGGATGACGGAAACCTCGCCGGTGGCCGCGACCGCCGCCGTCAAGAGCCAGCTGAAGAACCTCGACCGGAGGTCCATCAAGTTGAAACAGGGGCTGCCTGTGCCGGGCGTCGAACTCCGGTTGATGGACGTCGAAAGCGGCGCGCCCGTGCCGTGGGACGGCAAGAGCATCGGCGAGGTCCAGGTCCGCGGCCCGTGGATCACCGCCAGCTACTACCGCGGGGTCGACGCCGACCGCTTTACCGCTGACGGTTGGCTACGGACCGGCGATGTTGCCAACGTCGACACGGAGGGTTACATCCAGATCGTCGACCGCACCAAGGACCTGGTGAAGTCCGGCGGCGAGTGGATCTCGTCGGTCGAGCTGGAGTCGGCGATCATGGGACATCCCAAAGTGCTCGAAGCCGCCGTGATTGGCGTCCCCCATCCGAAGTGGCTGGAACGCCCGGTCGCCTACGTGGTCGCTAAGCCCGACTTCAAGGGCGCGGTGACCGAGGACGAGATCATCGAATTCCTCAAACTGCTTGTCGCGAAATGGTGGCTGCCAGACGAGGTGCGCTTTGTCGATGAAATCCCGAAGACGAGCGTCGGGAAATTCGACAAGAAGGTGATCCGCGAGCAGGCGCTCAAGACGACGGGAGCCGCTCGCCCCTCCGAATAACGACAAACCGGTAACGGGCGCGGCACAGTGCTGCGCCAGATCGTCAGAACCGCGGATCGCTAACACGCCCTTAATACTGTCGCGCTAGAACGGAGGCAAGCAGGATGTGACTCAAAAATGGACGCCTCTGGGCAGTTTGAAGCGCTCGTTCCGCAGCCGCTCGACGCGGAGGGAATCCAGCGGCGCCAGGACCTTGAGGACATCCACGAGGATCTGCTCCTCATGATCCTGGGGCTCGAGGAAGAATGGCTGCTCGACGACCGGATCGCCTACGCTCTGCGGCAGAACAAGGCGGCCTAGCACGAGCCGGCGCTGCCTGATGTTCGCCGCCGCGGCATCGCCATCCGGTAGGTAATGACTGCCGCCACGGACGGCGATCGTGGAGCGGTAGGCGTCGCTGCTGACGGTGACCTTTACGGGGTACCAGCTTCCCTCGGCCAAGCGCGGCGACCACCTCCGGCGGCACGCGGTAAAGAACGCGTCCTGGTCGGATTCGAGCCGACTTTCAATGCGCAGCTCGCGAATGCTGTGTGATTCTTTGACTAATTACGCACGTTTTCGGCTTTCGGCCCGTTTGCATCCCACGATAGGGCCCCCGGCCCAGCAGATTAAAAAAAACGGAGGACACGATGGCGAAAACGCAAAAGTGGACCGCGTCGACGTTCGTCAGCCTGGTGCACGAGAACCTGACCGAGAAGGGTTTGAAGGTCAAGAAGTCGGATCTCAGCGTGGCCGTCCAGGATGCCTTCGAGGCCGCGATTGCGGCCGGCGCTCGTGGCATGCGGGTGCGCTTCCCGCAGATCGGCGCCCTGGCGTGGCGTGAGGTCAAGGCCCGCAAGGCAGGGAAAGGCACTAATCCCTTCACCGGCGAGGCGATCATGCTGAAGGCGCGGCCAGCTTCGCGGAAGCCGCGCTGGTCGTTCCCGAAGGCCGTCCGCGAAGCCTACACCCGCACCTATCGCAAGGCCGCCTGAGCAGACCGTTCGACCACAGGGCGCCCGGCTTAGTACCGGCGCCCTGTTTCCGTTTCTTGACGGTTTTCCGATTACGCCTGACTATGATGGAGGCGATGCGTCGATACCTGATAGCCGGACTGCTGATTGCGGGTGGGCTCGCCCTGATGGCGACCTCGCTGCCGGCCCTCGGCCTGGTGCGTCTGGGCTCGCCAGAGGTTGCGATCCAGCCGATCCCGGCCCTGGGCGAACCGCTATCGCCCCCTCATCAGCATCCGAAATTCCTCCCCGGGACCGGCAGCACGGGGGCCGGGCCGAGCCAGGTGGTCGCCTATCTTTCGATTCCCAAGCTGGGCATCAAGAACGCGCCGATCTTCGACCGGGGCGTCGACAGCGGCGGAACCATGCTGATCGCCAGGGGTTACTCGATCACCCACTACGCCAACTCCTCGGCGATCGACAGCGGCAACGCGGTGCTCTATGGCCATGACGACATCGAGGGCAGCGTCTTTGGCCGGCTCAAGGACCTCACGACCGGGGACGAAGTGGACGTCGCGCTGGCAGACGGTTCACCGGTCGTCTACTACGTCACTGGCAAGCCGAGCATCGTCGCGCCGACCGCGGTGCAGATTCTGCAGCCCACCAACGACGTGCGATTGACCCTCTTCACCTGCTGGCCCAACTGGGTCGACACCCAGCGGGTGGTCGTGACGGCCATGCCCTCGACGACTTAGCTGTCGGCCGCCCTAGTGGTTGGTCTCTTCCGGCGGCCCTTGAAAATACTTCAGTAGCTCCTCCAGAGCCTTGGCGGCCTCCGGGTCACGAAGCAGTCGCTCCTGCATCTCCTGCACCTGCTTGACCAGCTCCTTCGCCTGCGCCTCCTGGGCAACCTGCAACAGGACCGGCTGGGTGGCCGCCGACACGACCATCTGGGCCTGCTGGCGGAGCATCTCGACGCCCTGGCACCCCAAGCAGCTACCCGCGTTGTTGCAGTGGCAGAGTTGCAGGCGCAGGTTGTCGAGCTCGCGTTGCAGCGGCGAAAGGTCGACCGGCTGGCTCACCTTGCAAGCTTACTTGGGCCGGTTCCACCGTCGCTCCGACCCACGATTCGCTAACGGGCATCGTTGGACGCGTCTTCGCGCTTGAAGCGGTCGATCAAGAATCGTTTATGCGCGAGGAGCCGGTCCATGTCGGTGCCGTGGACCTCCTCGGCAACGGCTCGCATTTCGGCGTCGAGAAAGTCGAGCTCCTCCGTGAGGACATCGACCGCGGCCCGCCCGCGGCTACCCGGCTGGGACGATACGTAGCCGGTCGGGAGACGCAGGTAGGCATCGACCGCGGTCGGCAGGTAGTCAGAGACCGTTCGCTCGATCAAGTAGAGCTCGGGCGCGCCCAGCGGCAGACAATCGAGCCGTGGAAGGATTTCGGTCCGGATCGTGAGCTCGATCCGCTGCATGCGGATCAAGATTTCTGGCGGCACCCGGCCCGCCACCGCGGCAATCTGCTCCGAGAGCAACTTCTGCAGGTGCCGTGGATCGAAGCCAAAGCGATTCACTCTGGTGTTCTCCCTGACGGCGAGCGCGCCGGCCAGATAGAGGCCGGCCACCAGCAGCATCCCCTGGGCGCCGACCGGATCGGCCAGGACGAGTCCGGCGCCGATTAGCGCCAGCGCTGAGCCCGTCAGATTGCGCCGACTGGTCAGGTAACCACCCAGGCCGCGCCGGATCCCGGGCGCCGGCAGCGACGAACGCGAGGACCCGATCGCGCTTTCCATACTCAGGTCCCGTCTGTCGCTAGGGAGTTCCGACGGGTAGCTTTAGCTCGTCCGGCAGCGGGGTCAGCTCGCCCGCCGGCGCGTCATGGGCCCGCTCCAGGTAGGCCTGTGCCCGCACCACTTCCTTCGAAAGCGCTTCCATCGTCCGCCGCATGGTCTCGAGCGCTTGCAGCTTGGAGGCGTCGATAGTGTCGATCGTGGCATAAATGTTGGCGAAGGCGGCCTGCAGCTTCTCGATACTGACCGTTGCGCTCGCGGCTTGCTCGTGGACGCCCGCGGACTGCTGGCGCAGCATTGCCGAGGTGCCCTCGATCATGTCCGCCGTGGTGTCGTTCAGTGCACTGATCTGGTCCAGGACCAGCTTCTGGTTGACGAGGCCCTGGGCGGTCATGACCGCCGTGCGCAGCGCTGACACCGTCGTGGTGGTGGCGCGATCGACGCCCTTGGCCAGCTCGAGATTGTTCTTTCGCACCAGTTCCAGCGCGAGGTATCCCTGGGCGCTGACCGCCAGCTGCGTGGCAAGATCCTGCGCCTTCTGGCGGACGTAGAAGAGGCAGTCCTCGCGCAGGGTTTTGGCTCGCTCCGGGTCGCCGGCTTCTAGGTCGCGAATGCGGGCTTCGAGCGCGGCGTCCATCCGCCGAGCCAGATAGAGATACTGCTTCAGCCGGTCCATCACCGCCCAGAGGTTGACCTTCTCCTGCTCGATCGCGGCGTTGTCCTTGAGCAGCTCGTCCTGGCCACGGTAAAGCGCCTGGACGATCGCGTTCAGGTGGCCCTGGGCGGACTCGTATTTCCCGAAGTAATCGCGCAGCCGGTTGCCGAGCGGCAGGACGCCGAAGACCCGTCGCCGGTCCAGCAGTCGGCGGTGTGACGGATCCAGATCCTCCACCGTCCGTCGCAGCTGAAGCAGGGCGACGGAAACCGTAGAGGACTTGTCCTGCGCGCGGGCGAGAGCACCGACGGGTCGGTCCAGCATCCGGTTGGAAACGCTGGCGGACTGTTTGATCTCCTCGTTCCCGAGCGCGTGGATGCCATCCACTCTCTTCTTGAAGGCCTCAGAGCGGGGGTCCTGGGCCAGAAGGCCGTCGATGTAGGTGGCGACAGCCTGGTCGAGGCGTGCGGTGGTCTCGGGGTCGAGCGGTACCGTCGTGGCGGGACTGGCGGTGCCGGAGGCCGCGGGGTCGGCTGGGGTCAGGGAGAGGTCAGTGTTCGCCTCGACCGTCGTGCGCATTGGACTCGCTCCTTTTGCTAGCCCGTGAAAACCGGATACAACGTCCTTTTTCCCGAAAATCACCCGTCTCACACCTGCAAAACTGTCCATGGCTGCCCCGACGTTCGAGGTGAGTTCGGGAGTAGTTCGGCCACGGTAGGCTTAAGCGGTGAACGCCGCCACGGTCGACGGCCGCATGCTCATCAACGGGGAGCGCGCCTGGGCGCGATCGGGCGCGACGTTTGAAGCCGTCGACCCGGCGACCGCTCAGGTCTTCGCGTCCGTCGCCCTTGGCGACGGGACTGACATCGACGTCGCTATCGCCGCGGCTCGCCAGGCCCTGGAGAGCGGATGGGCCGGGCTGCCGCCGGTGCGCCGGGTGCGCATGCTGAATCGGCTGGCCGGACTGCTGCGTGAGCGCAGCCGGGACCTGGCCGAGCTGGAAAGCCTGGACGTCGGCAAGCCGCTTCGCCAGGCGGAAGACGACGTGGCCGCCGCGGCCAGCTATTTCGAGTTCTTTGCCGGAGTTGCGGACAAGGTATTCGGCTCGAGCATTCCCCTCGGCAAGGGCGTCGTCGACTTTACCGTTCGAGAGCCGCTGGGGATCTCAGCCCAGATCGTGCCCTGGAACTACCCCCTGCGCCTCGCATCGCGCGGGATTGCTCCCGCCCTCGCCTGCGGGAATGCGGTGGTGGCAAAACCGGCTGCCGAGGCGGGGTTGAGTATCGTGCGTCTGGCGGAGCTGGGCGCGGAGGCGGGCCTTCCAGCCGGCGTGTTCAACGTCGTGACTGGAGGCCGGGAAACCGGCATGGCGCTCGTCTCCCATTCCGGGATCAACCACATCACCTTTACCGGCTCGGTCCCAACCGGGATCGCAATCATGAAGGCCGCCGCCGACAACGTCGTGCCGGTCACGCTCGAGTTGGGCGGCAAGTCCCCCAACGTCATCTTTGCCGACGCTGACCTGGATCGGGCTGCCGCCTCGTCGGCGACGACCCTGATGCAAAACTCCGCGCAGACCTGTACCGCTCCGACCCGGCTCTTGCTCGAGGCATCGGCTCATGACCGCTTCGTCGACCTGCTGGCGCGACGCATCGGGACGATTCGCATGGGTCGCGGGCTCGACAACCCCGACATGGGACCGGTGGTCAGCCAGCGACAGATGAATCGCGTCCTCGGCTACATCGCGGCCGGTTCCCGGGATGGGGCGATGGCGATCACCGGCGGCGCGCGCTCGCAGGCCCCCGGTCTCGCCGCTGGCTACTTCATCGAGCCAACCTTGCTCGATCGTGTGGAGCGCGGATCCGTCCTGGAGCAGGAGGAGATCTTCGGTCCGGTCCTGACTGTCACCACCTTCGGATCGGTCGACGAGGCGATCGCCATCGCCAACGGCACCCCCTACGGACTGGTGACCGGCGTCTGGACACGGGACCTGAGCAAGGCGCTGACCGTGGCCACGGCGGTCAAGTCGGGCCAGGTGCGGGTCAATGGGTACAGCGTCGAGGGAAGCATTGGCCTGCCGTTCGGCGGTTACAAGCGCAGCGGCTTCGGCCGGGAGCAGGGTGTGGAAGCGTTGGCGAACTACACCCAGATCAAGAATGTCATGATCAACTTCGGCTCCGCCTAATTCCTAATTCCGTCGGCTGACGAGCCCCCCGGCGCCACGGCCCAGTAGTTCAACCCGCCGGGAGCTTCGCATCGGCTTCCGAGCGAGCATTGGCGCGACGACGCGCTGTTGTGGCAGCGTAGTCGAGGATGCTGCTGGAGCTCGCGCTGTTCTTCACGCTGGCCTCGGTGATCACCACGCTCGCGGTGATGCTGCCGGCCCTCATGCGGGCACGAGCCTGGGTCGGTTTCCCGGTTGGCATCGTGATCCTGGCTGCCGCCGGCTGGCTCACGGCGAAGATCGCGGGCGATCCAGCCGCGGGAACGACGCTGCCCTTCGTGGCCCTCCTCGCCGTCGTGCTGGTTCGGCTCTGGCTTTCGCGCTGGAGCACCCTCGCGGCCCAGGCCCTCGCCATGGTGGCCCTGGCCTACATCAGCTATCTCCTGTTCGCGGGCGCACTGCCGTTCGTCGACCGGCTGGCGACGCTGGGCATCGTCGTCTCCTTAGTCCTCCTGCTGATGGAGGCGTTTGCGCTGGCACTCAGCGTCTATTACCTGTTCGAGATCCTCGACGTGTTCAGCCGAAGGACGCGAATCGAGCACATCCCCGATCCGTCGTATCGTCCCAAGGTGGCGCTGCAGGTTCCGTGCTACAACGAGCCCATCGAGGTCATGCGCGAGACGCTGACCGCGCTGGCGAAGCTCGACTATCCCGACGTCATCGTCCAGGTCGTCGATAACAACACCAATGACCCAAAGCTGTGGCACGCGTTAGAGCAGCTGTGCAAGGAGCTCGGCGGGCAGTTCCAGTTCATGCATCTCGAGCCGTGGCCGGGCTACAAGGCCGGCGCGCTTAACGAGGCGACGCGGCGGTTACCGCCCGACGTCAGCATCCTCGGCATCGTCGACGCCGACTACATCGTCAAGCCTGGTTTCCTGTCGGCGATGGTCGGCCACTTTGCCGACAAGCGCGTCGCGTTCGTGCAGACCCCGCAGGATTATCGCGACTGGAAGGACAGCGGCTACCTGCGCGGCCTCTACTACAGCTACAAATATTTCTTCGATGTGTCGATGCCGTCCCGCGCCAATGGCAATGCCATCATCTTCGCCGGAACGATGGGATTGATCCGCCGGTCAGCCCTGGAAGGGATCGGTGGCTGGGACGAAGAGATCATCACGGAAGACGCTGACGCCAGCCTTCGCATGCTGGGACAGGGAGCGATCGGGGTGTACGAGCCGACGCCGTGGGGCGAAGGGTTGATGCCGCTGACGTTCGACGGCCTCAAAAAGCAGCGCTTTCGCTGGGCGCTCGGCGGGATCCAGATTCTTCGCCGGCACCTGGCAGAGCTCGTCCCCTTCGCGCATCATCGCCTTCGGCTCACGTGGGCACAGCGGATCCACTACCTGCTGGGAAGCATCCACTGGTTCGGCGATCTCCTGACTGCGGGCTTTACGGCCCTGCTGCTGCTGACCGCGGTTGCCGCCGCGCTCCACCATCGCCTGCCCATCCGCGAGATCACCGGTCCGGTGCTGATCGTCCCGCTGGCCTTCCTCGTCACCGGCGTCCTGCGTGGCTTGTGGGCGCTCCGACGAGCCGAGCGTTGCTCGTGGGGCGATGCCTTCCGGGCGATGGGAATCTGGTTCGCCTTGAGCTGGGTCGATACACTGGCCGCCGCGCGCGGGCTGTTGAGCGGACACGGCGCGTTCTTGCGCACGCCCAAACAAAAGGAAGGTGGCCGGCGGCTGTGGCCGGCGATCCGGTCGTCGGCCTTTGAATCGCTCGTCGCGGCGCTCGCCATCGTCGGAGTCATCGTCATGATGCTCGCCGCACCGGCGATTGCGACCGGGATCCTCGCCATCATGCTGCTGTTCGAGGGCTGGGTGTTCGCCAGTGCACCGTGGGCGAGCTTTGCCGCCGAGGGCATCCACCTCACACCCTTCCGGCGGATCTATCGGCAGTCGGCGCAAAGTACCGGCGAGCGTCCGGAACGGGTCCGGGGAACCGATCTCATTCCGGCTGCTCTCGCGGTTGCCGTCGCCATCGTACTCGCCTACGGACTGCTCAATGCGCCGACGGTCACCGCGGCACCAACAGCCCAGCTCCCGACCATCGGCAACATCACCCACACCTTGGCGCGCACCAGTCCATCGCCAACGCCGTCCCCGTCGCCATCCCCAACGCCGTCGCTAGCGCCGAGCGCGACGGTAACGCCGACTCCGGTTCCGTCGGCCGCCGCGAGCGCGACGTCTCGCTAGTTCCGGTTCAGCTGAGCCAGCAACGCCAGTCCGTCGAGGTCGTCGAGGTTGTACCACTGGAACATGACGCGCTCGACACCGACCGCCGACCACGCGTCCAGCTGGGTTGAGATCTGATCCGGTGTCCCCACCAGCCAGCTGCGTCGGCGCAGCTCATCCGGCGCGGCCTCGGGTGCCACACTCACCAGCGCCGCGAGAAACGACTGGTGCCAGCGGCCTTTGTCGCGAACCTCGGCCGCATCGCGACCGATGAGCAGGCCGCCCATCCAGGACCGCCGGATCTCATCGGGGTTCCGGCCAACAGTGCGGCAGTGCTCCTCGAGCCGGGCGCGCTTGGCGCGGTAAGCATCAGGCCCAGGGGCGTGACTGTTCCACTCGTCGGCGTCGCGCGCCACGATCCGCAGCAGCCGGATCTCGCCGTCGCCACCGATCAGCAGGGGTGGTGCCGGCCGCTGCACCGGCCGCGGGTAGGCCGCGGCGCCGCGCAGGGGATAGTAACGAGCCTCGAGGTCGACTGGCCCACCGGTCCACAGCGCCTTGATCACGGCAATGCCCTCCTCCAGCCGGTCGAACCGTTCCTTCAGCGGTGGCAGCGGGATTCCATACGCCTCGTGCTCGGCTTCATTCCAGCCGGCGCCCAGGCCGAGGACCAGGCGACCGTTTGAGAGGCAGTCGACCGCGGCCGCCATCCGGGCGAGAAGGGCCGGGTGGCGAAACGTCATCGGGCTCACCAGCGGCCCGAACCGAATCCGCTGCGTCCGCTGCGCCAGTGCGGTCAGCGACGTCCAGCATTCCAGCGCGGGCCGCTCCGGGTGGCCCATCAAGCTGAAGAAGTGGTCCGAGCGCCAGAGTGAGTCGAGACCCAACGACTCGACCCGTTCGGCGATGCGAAACCATCGTTCCCAGGTCAGACCTTCCTGCCCTTCGATCATCACCCCGATCCGCATGGCTGTGACGTTAGCGGAAACATGAGCGCCTCTCCGATTGTTAGCCTGGATCCGAAAGGAGGGCTCGATAAAGGAAGCGAGATTCCCCAACACGCTCGGTTGTGCGATCGGCACGCTGATCGTCCAGTTCCTGTGGCCTTGCTGTACGGCACGCCGCGCTCGCCAGCTCGAGCCTGAGACTACCGGCAGGGCCGGCGGAATAGCCGGGCGCATTTGACAGTTACCGTTGATGTCGTGCCTGCCGTCACCGTCGAGAACATCCTGACGCTGCCCCGGATCCCGAATCCCGACCGGGCGGTGTCGGTCGATCGCGCGCTGCTCGCCATCACGACCGCGCCGAGAGGCCTGGAGGGTGAGGGCTTTCCCGTACGCCGCGCCTTTTACGGGATCGACCCGCAGTACCTCGATCCCTTCATTCACATGGATCAGATGGGCGAGGTCGAGTATGGTCCGGGCGAGCCGAAAGGCACCGCCTGGCATCCGCACCGTGGCTTTGAGACGGTGACCTACATGATCGATGGCACCTTCCAGCATCAGGACTCGACGGGTGGCGGCGGCCTCATCACGAATGGCGCGACTCAATGGATGACGGCGGGGGCTGGCATTTTGCACATCGAGCGGCCGCCGGAAGCCCTGATCGCGAGCGGCGGACTGTTCCACGGCATCCAGCTATGGGTCAACCTGCCGGCTGAGCAGAAGTGGACCGCGCCGCGCTACCAGGACATCGGGGCGGGCCGGGTCACGCTCCTGTCATCGCCGGACGGTGGAGCCCTGGTGCGCGTGATCGCCGGCGAGATTGCCGGTCATGCCGGACCGGGCATCACCCATACCCCGATCACCATGGTGCACGTCACGCTCAATCCCGGGTCGGAGCTACGCCTTCCCTGGCGGCGCGACTTCAATGGCCTGGTGTACGCGCTGGCAGGACGTGGAACCGTGGGGTCGACCCGGGCCCCGATCCGCACCGGGCAGCTGGCCGCCTTTGGCGCCGGGGACCTCATCACGGTGACGGCCGACCTCGCACAAGAAAGCCGGTCACCGAACCTCGAGCTGCTGGTCCTCGGCGGTGAGCCGATTGGCGAGCCCATCGCCTGGTACGGACCGTTCGTCATGAACACGCACGAAGAGCTCGCCCAGGCCTTCGATGATTACCGCCGCGGGCGGATGGGCACGATCCCGGCCGTTCACATCGGCAACTAACGGCCGACTGGCACTGGGGGGTTAGCGGATGCCGCTGTCGTACTCGACGTTCACCGATGCGTACGTTCCCTGCGTCACCGTGACCGACGTCGGGATCGGCCTCGGCAAGAAGCTGGAGCCTACGGTCAGACCAACCAGGGTGTAGGTCCCTGGCGCCAGGTCCACCTTGAATCGCCCATCGGCGCCGGAACGGAAACGAGTGACCTCGGCGCCGTTGCCATCACGTACGACGATGGTCGCGGCGATCGGATGCGGCGGACATGGCGAGTTGATCCGCTCCACCGGGCAGGTGGGGCCGACCTGGACGATGCCCTGGATGCCCGTCCCGGACTTAGCGGGCTGCGCGCCGCAGGCCGCCAGCGCCATGGCGAGCGTGATCGAGGCAATGACCCACTTCATGCAAGACTTCCTGTTTTTACGACGTGGGAGGCTGGGAAAAGTTCCACATTCGAGATAGCGCCCGCCTTCGCCCGTACCATTGACCGTATGGCCGTTCGCTCCTATGCCGGCACGGTGCGAGCCCCCGATTTTCCCGATGGGTTGGACTGGCTCAACGTCGCCCGGCCGCTGCACATCGCAGATCTGCGGGGCCGGCTGGCGATCATCGACTTCTGGACCTTCTGCTGAATCAACTGCATGCACACCTTTGCGCAGTTGCGGAAGATCGAGCGGAAATACGGCGACAGGGTGATCGTCGTCGGCGTGCATTCGCCCAAGTTCCCGGCCGAGCGCGACACGGCCAACTTGCGGGAAGCGGTGCTCCGCTACCGCATCGAGCACCCGGTCGTGAATGATCGGGATTTCCAGGTCTGGCAGCGGTTCGGCGGCCGAGCCTGGCCGACGCTGATGTTCATCGACCCGGAGGGCCGCGTCATCGGCAAGCACGAGGGGGAGCTGCCCTTCGAGAAATTCGATCCAGTGGTCGGCGGGATGCTGAAGGAATTCGAAGAACGCGGTCTACTCGATCCGGCCGCGTCGGCGATCGCACTCGAAGAGATCCGGGAACCGTCCGGCAGCCTGAGTTTTCCCGGCAAGGTCCTGGCGACCCAGGATGCGCTGTACATCGCCGACAGCAACCATCACCGCATCGTCTCGGCCGGGTTCGACGGATCGATCCGGGGGACCTACGGCAGCGGTCAGCCGGGGCTTTCTGATGGGCCCGCCGACCGCGCCGCGTTTCAGCAACCTCAGGGAATGGCCCGGTCCGGCACAACCCTCTATGTCGCCGACACCGAGAATCATGCGATCCGATCCATCGACCTCGAGTCCGGGGTCGTGACGACACTGGCGGGCACCGGCGAGCAGGCCTTGCAGCCCGGCGCGGGTGGGCCGGGCCTTTCGACGGCGCTCAGCTCGCCCTGGGACCTGGCACTGGCGGACCGCACCCTCTACGTCGCAATGGCCGGGACCCACCAGATCTGGTCGCTCGACCTCGACCGCGGCACGATCGCGCCGTTTGCCGGCACGGGTCGTGAGGGCCTGCTCGATGGACCGCTGGACCAGGCCTGGTTCGCGCAGTCGAGCGGCCTCGCCATCCTCGATGCGCACCTGTACGTGGCGGATTCCGAAGTCAGCGCCGTACGCGACATCGAGCTGCGATCCGGGAGGGTCAGCACCCTGGTCGGAGAGGACCTGTTCGTGTTCGGGGACCAGGACGGCGAGGGCGACGTCGTCCGCCTCCAGCATCCGCTGGGGATCACCGGCCGTGATGGCATTCTGTTTCTGGCCGACAGCTATAACAACAAGGTCAAGCGACTGGACCCGCTGCGCCGTGCGGTCACCACCTGGCTCGGCAGCGGTGGGGCGGGTCGGGCGGACGGGCCCGGCACATCAGCGGCGTTCCGCGAGCCCGGTGGCGTCTGTGCCGGAGTCGACGGTCTGTACATTGCTGACACGAACAACCATCGGATCGCCATTGCGGACTGGGTGAGCGGCACGGTGCGGACTCTGATCGGCGACTGACTGGGCGTAAAGAAGCGTCTTTACGCGCTCCAGGGTCGCCAGTAGAATGGGGCCACCCTGTGGGGGCAGGTTGGAGGCGGGGAATGCGGACGCTGTCGTTCCTTGGGCTCGCTGCCGCCGAGCGTCCGCGTTTGAACGCGGCTTCGATCCGTCAGCTGGCCCGGCTCGGGACTGTGGTTCGATGGCCGGGCCTGCTCTTTGCAGCGATCCTGTCGCTGGCCGTGCCACCGAGGTCGCCGGTGGGGCTGGCGCTGGTGCTGATCTGGGTCACGACCTATAACGCCTGGGGCATGATCGTGATCTCCAGGGCCGATGACACATCGATCCTGCGCATCGGCCGCGCCCTCACGCTGCTGGATACGGTCAGCTACTTCCTGGTGCTCTTCGTATTCGGCGGGGTGGGGGCCAGCACCAGCATCTATGCCGCGTACATCCTGCTGATCGTGTGGATGGTGGCTTACGATGGGGCTGAGGGCGCGATGCTCTGTGTCGCCATCTTTGTCCTGGGGATGATCGCCCTCCATGCCGCGCTCAAGGCTTTCCTCAACCAGGACTTCGGCGGGCGTGACGTGCTGCTCTGGAGCCTCATCATGGTGGTCGCGGGCGCGATCCTGGCGGCCTACGATCGGATCGTCATTGGTGGCGTGCTACCACAAGGCCAGGCGCTCGCACCAGACGGGTCGACCTTGCGCCCGGTGCCGCCGGGGACCGCAGCTGCGGTAGCAACGCCGTTGACAAGCGGCGGCGCCCCTGCCGTCCGGCTTTCGCCCCGCGAGCAGGAGGTGCTCGAGCTGGTGGCCGAAGGCTATTCCAACGCGATGATCGCCACCCGCCTGCACCTGAGCGAGAACACGGTCAAGACCTACGTCGAGAACCTGCTGAGTCGGCTGAACGCCCGGAATCGCGCCGAGGCCGTGGCCGCGGCATCCCGGCAGAATCTGATCTGAGGATCAGCTCCTCTCCCCCGTTCGCCCTCCCCCGGTTGGAACCGCTGGCGGGTGATCTTTCATCATCCTGGGGGATACCGGCGGTGCCGGACACCGCGTAGGCTGTGGACGGTGGGGGCGCCAATCGACGACCTGGGGGGTGCGCCGATGGCGACCAGGATGGTGGGGGGTTTCATCCTGGTCGCTTTCCTATTGTGCATCCTGCTGGCCTGGCCCGGACGCCGCCGCTGGCCGCTGTGGCTTATCACCGGCCTCAGCAGCTCGCTATGCGCCGCGCTCACGCTGAGCCTGACCGCCGCCGGAGGGTGGGTGGTGGACTCGATGCGGCTGGCGACCGTGACGCTGGCAGCCGGATTCCTCGGAGCGGCCACCGTTCGGGATTTGCGCGACCCGCTGCGCTAGCCAAGGCGGCGGAGCATTTCGAACTCCAAGCGCTCAGGCGCGCCCGCCGCCATCGGTTGAACCTCGCCGGTTCGCGCGAAGCCCTGCCGCGCATAGAGCCGCTCGGCTCGGGCGTTGCCCTGCGCGACCCACAAGCGTACGCCCCCAAACCCCTCGCCGGCCGCCCAGGAAAGCACGGCGTCTACCAGGCGGTGTCCGACGCCGCGCCCGCGCCAGGCCGGTTCGACCCACATCGAGATCAGTTCGGCATCCCCCGGGTGGTCCGCCTTGATGCCCGCCGCTAGACCCACCACGTGGCCCGCGATCTCGGCGAGGAAGATCGCCCGGTCGACCAGCCGCCGGCGCCACTCATCCTCGCGCAGCCGCTCAGCGTCCGCCGCGGTCGACCCGAACGCATCAGGAGCCTCGCGAAGCGCCCTCAGGCGTGCTTCACGGAAGGCCGCCCAATCGGAGGCTGCCAGTCGCCGAATCAGGACTTCGCCCAATTGGGCGGCTTGACGTGGCTAGCCGGTGTCAGGTAAAGTGATATCCACATTGTTGAAAACGCCCTGGAGGGATTGCCCATGATCCTATTCCTGCTACTCTTGATCATCGCGGTCGCGATCGTGGCCGTTTATTCCACCGGCAACACCGCGACGCATGACGTAACGCTCTGGCAGTGGCACTGGTCCGCGGTCCCCGATTGGGTTCCGGTGGTGCTCGCCGCCGCCATCATTGGCGGCTTGTTTCTGCTCTACATGATCTACTCGGGCCTGGTCCACGGCGTCCGGGTGGGCTCGATGCGCCGTCGGGTCACGACTCGGGAATCGGCCATCAGTGACTTGAGTCGGGAGAACCAGCGCTTGCGCGAAGAGAACGCCAGGGTTCGCAGCGAACTGCGCGGCATGGACCATGGAGTCGTGGCAACCAGAGACCGCGAGCCGGTCAGTGCCGCGACCGCGCCGGGCGGGCCGCGGACCGCGGCGCCGTTGGGACCCCGTGCGTCCTTCGGCGAACGGGTGCGCGCCTTCTTCAGCGGCCGGGAACCTGCGGGCTACTAGCGGCCGCCCTGGCGCAACCGCGGCCTACTTCGCACAACAGGGTCTCCGAGGCGAGGCCCTGTTGTCGTGCCCGGTTTGCGGAGCGGCTGCTTGACAGGCGGCCACTCGTGTCAGCTAAATTGATACCGTCGCTAGCCAATTAGCGGCTCGTAGTCTGGAGTTCCCCACGGGTGCACATGTCCCGTGCAACGTCCAGTTGAAAGGAGGCGACAGATGCCAGTCAGCGGCAAGCGGGGCTTCGGTTCCATGGAAGAGGCAAAGCAGCGCGAGATTGCTAGCAAGGGCGGTCAGGCCGCGCACGCGAAGGGGTCGGCCCACGAGTTCAGCCCTGACGAAGCGCGCCAGGCCGGTAGCAAAGGGGGCAAAGCCGCCCACGAGAAAGGATCGGCGCACGAGTTTTCCGCTGAAGAGGCGCGGGCAGCCGGCCGCAAGGGCGGCGAAGCCACTAGCCAGGATCGCAACCGGATGGCGTCGATCGGCCGCGAGGGCGGAAGACACTAAACACCGGCGACCCGCGTAGGGGAAGGAACCGGGTGAGTTCCTTCCCTCTGTTTCTACAGCGCGCCCACCAGCTCCTGGATCCGCGCCTCCGAGAGCATGACGTCCGACAACGTGCCGGCGAAATAGGCGTCGTACGCGGCCAGGTCGAGCAGGCCGTGGCCGCTCAAGTTGAAGAGGATCGTTGGCGACTCGCCCCGTTCGCGCGCCTTGACCGCCTCGTCGATGACAGCGCGGATCGCATGGGCGCTCTCCGGTGCCGGGATCGTCCCCTCGGTCCGGGCGAACTGCACCGCGGCGTCGAAGACACTGCGCTGCGGATAGGCGACCCCCTCGATGTAGCCGTGATCGACGAGCGCCGACACCAGCGGCGCCATGCCGTGATAGCGGAGCCCACCGGCATGGATGCCCTCCGGAATGAACCGGTGGCCGAGCGTGTGCATCTTCACCAACGGCGTCATCTCTCCTGTATCGCCAAAGTCATAGGTGTACTTGCCGCGCGTGATCGACGGACAGGCCTCCGGCTCCGCGACGAGGAAGCGGGTCTTGCTCCGCCCCTGCAACCGGTCACGCAGAAATGGAAACGCCAGGCCGGAGAAGTTGCTGCCGCCACCGACGCAGCCAACGACGAGGTCCGGCATCGCCTCCGCCCGCTCCATCTGCAGGAGCGCCTCCTCACCGATGATCGTCTGATGCATCAGGACGTGGTTGAGGACGCTGCCTAGCGAATACTTGGTGTCCTCCCGGCCGGCGGCGTCTTCTACCGCCTCCGAGATCGCGATGCCCAGACTGCCGGTGGAATCCGGGTTCTCGGCGCGGATGCGCTGTCCCACCTGGGTGCGCCCGGATGGGCTGGGCACGACCTCGGCGCCCCAGACTTGCATCATGCTCTTGCGGTACGGCTTCTGCTCGAAGCTGATGCGCACCATGTAGACCATGCATTCGAGGTCGAAGAGCTTCGTCGCAAAGGCCAGCGCGCTTCCCCACTGGCCCGCGCCGGTCTCGGTCGTAAGCCGTTTGGTGCCTTCCGCCTTGTTGTAAAAGGCCTGCGCCACCGCGGTGTTCGGCTTGTGCGAGCCGGGCGGGCTGACGCCTTCGTACTTGTAGTAGATCTTCGCCGTGGTCTTCAACTCCCGCTCCAGCCGGCTGGCGCGCATCAGCGGCGTCGGCCGCCACAGCCGCAGCGCGTCCTGTACCGGCCGCGGGATGTCGATGTATCGCTCCTGAGAGACCTCTTGCTTGATCAGCTCCATCGGGAAGAGCGGGGCCAGGTCCTGCGGACCAATCGGTTGCTTCGTCCCGGGATGGATTGGCGGGCTTCCCGGGAAGGGGAGGTCGGCCTGGATGTTGTACCAGCGGGTCGGCATCTCCCGCTCGTCGAGCTGGATCCGGTTGGCGACGTCAGGCGCGTGAATGCTCATTGGTTGCTCCCTCCTGGGTCGCGGGATTCCCGTGTGGTCCCTAGGTTTTAGCATGGACGGCAACCCTGATGCAAAGACCCGAGCTACCCGCCATGCTCGCCGCCCTGGAACGTCTGGTCGTCGCGGAGTCCCCGTCGCTGGACAAGGCCCGTTGCGACGCCTGTGCCGATGAGGTGGCCGAACTGTTCCGCCAACGGACAGGAATTCGCGCCAGGCGACATCGGCGCTCGGACCGTGGTGACCATCTAGAGATTCGTATCGGCGAGGGCACCGAACCAATCGTGCTGCTCTGTCACCACGACACCGTTTGGCCGACGGGCACGCTGGCGCGCCTCCCCTTCCGGGTCGCCGGCGATCGGGTCGCGGGTCCGGGAAGCTACGACATGAAGGCCGGCATCGTGGAGGCGGCATTCGCTCTCGAGGGCTCGAGCCCCAGGCGGCCGGTGGTCGTCCTGTCCACCTCCGACGAGGAGATCGGAAGCACGAGTTCGCGCGCGTTGATCGAGGAGACGGCGCGGGAGGCCGTTGCGGTGCTGGTCCTCGAGCCCGCCGCCAGCGGAGGCGCTATCAAGACCGCCCGCAAGGGCATCGCGGATTTCATCCTGGAGATCGAAGGCCGCGCCGCGCACGCCGGGGTCGAGCCGGAAAAGGGGATCAGCGCGATCGAGGAGATGGCGCACCAGGTACTGGCGCTCAAGGCGCTGGCCGATCCGGCCGGTGGGACGACCATCAATGTCGGCGTTGTCGAGGGCGGCACCCGGCCCAACGTCGTTGCGGCGCGAGCGCGAGCCGAGATCGACGTTCGCTTCGCGCGGGTGTCGGAAGCGGAGCGCATCGTCAACGCCATCGGCAACCTGCAAGCGCGGCTTCCCGGCGCGCGGCTTTACGTAAGCGGGGGCGTCGACCGGCCGCCGATGGAGCGCAGACCCGGCACCATCCGCCTGGCTCAGCTCGCCCAGCGCCTCGCGAGCGATGTCGGGTTCCAGCTCACGGAGACCAGTACCGGAGGGGGCAGCGACGGCAACTTCACCGCCGCGATCGGCGCCCCCACGCTTGATGGGCTTGGCCCGGATGGCGGCGGCGCGCACGCAGATTCCGAGCACCTGCTAGTGCCGAGCTGGCTCGAGCGCACCGAGCTCCTCAGGCTGCTGATCGAGGGCCTGTAGCGATTTGGGCGGAACCCCCACCGCCTGTGGTAGGGTGGACGACGGTCCGTTACGCCCCGCCATAGCCAATCGCCTTCCTCTCGTCTACGCCGCGGACCGCAACGGTCGATGTTCGTCGAGTGACGGAGAGAGGGCTCCTTGAACGTTACAGGAGTTATTGCCATTGCGCTGAAGGCTTATGCCCATATCTTGCGGTTGACGAGGGCCAGACTCCACGATCTTGTGGCTTCCGACTGGGTCGCGCTGGTGACCTCGGACTGGGCCGCCCGTGCCGTCCTGCGTTACTGGCGCCTCCAGCGCGGGAGCCGGCGGTTCGTGGACCGAGTTCGGCGCGGGCGGCGACAGCCATCGGTCACGCTCGTGGGCCATGCCCTCGTCCTGGCGCTCGGATTCGTACTGGTCGTGCCGGTCATGACGGTACATTCGGCGGGGAGTCGGGCGGTCGCGGCCCACTTTTCGGGCTACGTCATGTGGACAACTCCGGCGCGTGCTCGGAACGCGACGGAGCTGCGCGAAGTGACGAAGGCCTCCACGCTCGAGGAACGGCCGGCACCAGCGGTCGTCGAGCAGGCGCAAACCGCCGCGGTCGCTAGGCGGGCTTCCGCACCTACGGGCACCTTCACGCCGCCCCCCGGGTCGGGTGGGGACGGACTCGCCGCCATCTACGCGGTCTTCGGCAACAGTCCGGGCCTCAGCTGGGCGCTGCGAGTTGCCAACTGCGAGAGCCATTACAATCCGCTCGCCGTCAATCCGTCCAGTGGTGCCAGCGGACTGTTTCAGTTCATGCCCTCCACCTGGAACGCCAACTTCCCCGGACAGAACATCTGGGATCCGTATGCCCAGGCCCGGGGGGCGCTCGTCTTCTACAACGCCGGCCGCCAAAGCGCCTGGACCTGTAAGTAAGGGCTCGCGCCGCGGACTTACCGCCACGCTAGGATGTGGCGCGTGCCGCACGGGTTGTCAGAGTCGCGTGATGTCCCGCATATCGAGGTAGGGTCGCGGGATTTGCCGCGTGTCGAGGTGCGGTTGGTCCGCTCCCACGACGAGTTCGCTGCCTGCGAGGCAATGAGCCGTGATATCTGGGGAGTCGCGGAGCGGAACATCGTGCCGCGCGAGCTGCTCTTAACGATGCAGCTCAACGGCGGTCTCGTGCACGGTGCATTCCTTCCGGACGGCCGGCTCGTCGGCTTTTGCTTTGCGTTTGCAGGCATGCGCGATGGGCAGCTCCGGTTGTGCTCGCATCAGCTCGGCGTCATTCCCGAGTTTCGTGGCGCCGGGATCGGAATCGCGCTCAAGCAGGCTCAGCGTCGCGACGCGATGCGGCTGGGCTACGAGCTGGTGTCCTGGACGTTCGATCCGCTGGAGGCACGCAATGCGTACATCAATCTCCATCGGCTTGGATGTATTGCGCGCGTGTACGATCGGAACCATTACGGGGCGATGGAGGATGAGCTCAATCGCGGCCTGCCCTCGGACCGACTCGAGGCGGAATGGTGGCTGGGCAAACCGAAGCCGGCCGCGCCGCCCGGCGATCCGGTGGTTTTGTTGCGCGTCGCTGCAGATGGCGAGCCGGTCCGTGAACCGCTGGACCTCAGCGCCTCGCGTGGGCTGCTGATCGGGGTGCCGCGCGATTTCCAGGCAATCAAGCGCACCAACTTCGACCTCGCCCTCCGCTGGCGGATGGAGAGCCGAGCGGCGTTCGAGGCGGCGCTGGCGGCCGGTCTGACTGCCGTCGATTTCCGTCAGGAGGGTGCCTACCTCATGACGCGGGCGTCATGAAGATCGACGCGCGGGGCGTCGCCCCACGCGCGGGGCGTCGCCCCACGCACGTGGCGCTTTAGGGCCATGCGCGCGTTGGAGACATTTGTCGACGGCGGCCTTATTGGAGCTGACCGATGAAGATTGACGCGGTCGAGCTGCGGGTGCTGAAAATGCGGTTGCTGAAGCCATTTCGGACCAGCTTCGGGGTGCAGCAGGACCGCTACCCGCTACTGGTTCGCCTGGAGATCGACGGCCGCTCGCACTGGGGCGAGTGCGTCGCCGGCGAAGGGCCATGGTACTCCTACGAGACGGTCGAGACAGCGTGGCAGATCCTCAAGGGTTATTTGCTGCCGGCGGCGATCGGGCGCGAGCTGGCCGACGTCGATGCACTCGAAGCCCTGTTCGCTCCGGTGCGGGGCCACCACATGGCCAAGGCTTGCGTCGAGATGGCCTTCACGACGGCGCTCGCCGAGCATGCCCGTAAGCCGCTGGCGACGTTTCTCGGCGGCACCGGCGATCGCGTAGAAGCCGGGGTCAGCATCGGCATCCAGGCCACCGTCGACGAGCTGCTCGACAGCATCGCCTCGCACCTGGCGCAAGGCTATCGCCGGATCAAGGTCAAGATCGCTCCGGGTTGGGATGTGACGACGATCGGCGCCGTCCGCGACCGCTACCCCGACATCACCCTGATGGCGGATGCGAATTCCGCCTACGGGCTCGACGATGCCGCTCATCTCGCCCAGCTCGACCGGTTCGGGCTGTTGATGCTCGAGCAGCCACTGGCTCCGGGCGACCTTGTCGACCACGCCGCATTGCAGCGGCAGATTCGAACGCCGATCTGCCTGGACGAGAGCATCGAGTCGGCGCGCGATGCCCGGCAGGCCCTGCAGCTGGGCGCGTGTCAGGTCATCAACATCAAGCCCGGTCGGGTTGGCGGCTTTGCCGAGTCCCGCCGGATCCACGACATCGCGAGCAAGGCGGGAGCGCCGGTCTGGTGCGGGGGGATGCTGGAGACCGGCATCGGCCGGGCCTGCAACGTCGCCCTGGCGACGCTTCCGAACTTCCGGCTGCCGGGCGATATTTCCGCCAGCGACCGGTACTGGGCCGAGGATATCGTCGAGCCGCCCTTCGTCCTCCAGCGCGGCGGGACCATCTCGGTCCCGACCCGGTGGGGCCTCGGCGTCCGGGTCAAGGTCGACCTGGTTGACCGCCTGACGGTCCGCCGGGAGATGGTCCGCTAAAGGAAGAAGGCGACCGGTGCGATCAGGTCGACAAAAGAAAAAGACCTCGGCGATGACCTACTCTCCCAGACCGTTGCCAGCCTAGTACCATCGGCGCTGACGGGCTTAACTGCTGTGTTCGGGATGGGAACAGGTGTTTCCCCGTCGCTATGGTCACCGAAGTCTTT
>Ga0070697_100000161_pt1 | contig 54619 bp, 44 predicted proteins | sample KBSK1501metaG_FD_65475 | JGI IMG/M metagenome (GOLD analysis project Ga0070697, IMG submission 65475) | Corn, switchgrass and miscanthus rhizosphere microbial communities from Kellogg Biological Station, Michigan, USA - KBS K1-50-1 metaG | ecosystem: Host-associated > Plants > Roots >... | reverse complement strand
CCCGTAGGAGCAATATTCTTCACCGACGCATCCACAAGCGCCGTCACGGTCACTGTGGTTCCCGGCGCCGGGTTCTGCGGACTAGCGCTAATCGTCATATTAGGAGAGTAGAGCGCCTTTACCGTTGACGAGGTGGATGTTGAACCCGAGTAGTTTGAATCTCCACCATAGGTCGCCGTGAGTACGTGGCTACCCGCCGTTGTAAAAGGTATTGTCAGCTGGGCGATCAGTAATGCCGTAGAACTGAACGAGCCATTCGTCGCCAGTAACGCGACATTGCCCGGAACTGTGATGCCATTATCCAGGAATGTAACCGTCCCACTGGGCGCGAGCCCTGAACTCTGGGTATTGATAGTCACTGAAGCGAGGAGGCTTGCCCCAATGGACACATTGCCGCCTAAATTGGGCGCAGTAATGGTTGTGCTCGCTGGAGTAATGCTGTATGTCGCACTTGCCGAACTCGCGTTGAAGCTGTTGTCCCCCGGATACTGGGCCTGCACAGTATTGTTTCCGCCGGAAAGTTGAATCAACTGGTCTTCGGTATATCCAAGGCTGTTCAATCCGAAAGCCCCACCGTCGAGCAGGCTGCCGTTGTCCGTTAACCCAATCGTTCCGGTAGCGCAGCCGCCAAGTGGGCCGCACACACTACCTGCAGAGTTAGTGACATTCACACGCAAGAGGTAGGGAGAGCCATAAACCGCCGTCGTGGCATTGGGATTCACTATCTGGCCGGTAAAGGGATTGAAGGTGATCAGATTGAGTGCCGTCTTGCTGTTTTCCTTCCCGATCGTGATGCTGATCGGAGGAGTTGAATCGCTTCCCCCAAACGTTGAATCGCCAGCATAGTGAGACACGACTGTATAGGTGCCGCCAGGCAACAGACTCGTATTGGTCGAGATGTTGCCAGCGCTCAACGTGAATCTACCGACACTCTGTCCCGTGCTGGTAAGCAGAGAAACATCGCCAGTCGGCGTGCCGCTCCCGCTGCTTGGCGCCACATGCACCGTCAGGTTGACCGACTGGCCATGGGTGATGCCAGTGGTCGGTGAAAGTGTGAGGGCGCTGGTGGTGGCGGCGAAGGTCACCGCGTGCCAATTGTTCACCAGATTCGCGGCGTTCACCGATCCTAGCCCAGTCGCGAGATCGTAGCCGCTGGTCGTGGCATATCCAGAAAGTATGCCGTACTGGTGGCCCGCATTCGTGGTGGTGCAATTCAGCGTGCCCCGGGCGCAGGGCATGGCAATCGTTCCAGAGGTGACGTCATGGAATGAAGTCGGTTGCTGCGCAGCTAGCTTATAAAGTACATAATTTGCATTGCCCTGCGGCGAGCCGTTCTGCTGATTGACCAACGCCATGATGCCGGCCATGGCAGGCGACGCTACAGAGGTACCTCCAAAGCCGGCAAAGGAATTCAGATTACAAAAGCCGGAGGTGAGATCCGACTCGCAGATCACGTAAAAGCTGCCCAACAAGCCGTTGCCGGAGAACAGGGACACGTCGGGAAGATCGCGCTTTCCATCCGCGGGAACTCCGGACCCGGTTTGCCACGATGGTTTTGTATAGCCGCCTGAACAGGTGCCGGGTTGCTGCGAGTTAACCGTGCAATTGCTTGAGCCTCCGCTGCCCCCTACTGTAACCACTCCGCCCAAAAGTTGCGGATCGTTGCAATTCGTCTCCTGATTCGAGCCGAATCCGAAACTGGCCAAGTAGACAGAATTTGTACAGGTGTCGTTCCAGGTGGTTTCGGGAATGTATCCTTTGGCTGACGCTTGCGTGACGGGATCGTTCGCTGCGTTCCAGTAAGTCAAGGGATTAGCGTAATCGTTGAAATCCGTCCCGCCAACGGCGACATTGAATGGCGTGGAGGCGATGCCGTTCACCGCCAGCCCAAACTGTGCCGGTTGTGGCACAAATCCCTGATTAAAGTCGCAGCCCGCCGAGCCGTTGTCGCCGCTCGAGACAAATACAGTGATGCCCTGGGCCGCCGCCTGCTCCCAAAGTGTGTTGAAGAACTGATTGCCGGCGGTCCCAAAGCCGAGTTCGCAGAATCCGTAGCTTTCACTCATCACCGGGGCGAGGTTGTTGTCGATGATGTACTCAGCCGAAAGATCGACGCCGTCAGTCGTTTCCGTAGATTCGGAAACCACGAAGTCAATGGTGGCATTCTTGGCCACTGCCCCCGACCACTGCACATCAATGTTCGCTTCGGGTTCGTCAAAGCCAAGACCCGGGTCAGGACCGTTCAGAATGATGTTGGGATCATTCGCGGGTAGGCCAAAGAGGCTGCGAAAGTCGCGCACGTCCTGAATGTTGATGTTTGAGCGGCCGACAATCGCAATCTTCTGTCCGGTGCCATCGATACCCGCATTCCACAGAGGCAGAACGTTGTAGATGCTCGCGAAATCGTAGGGAACCAGCGCGTAACAATTGTTATCAGAGGAGCAGCCGAGATTCTGGATTGTGAACTGCGGGTTTGCCCGTATTAGTTTTCGCGTGACCTTGGAATAACTCCCGAGGAAGTGACTCATAGACTTCCTCGGAAAGTTGTGCAGCGAAACTGGGCCGGCCACCACCGGCGCCAGCGCCGCCGGGATCTGCGGGTCGCTGTCATTCGCCCAGTGCTGCTCCCCGTTCACTAGATAGCTGTGGATCGACGTGTGAAAAGCCTGCTGCACGTCAGCCGCGGTCCCGGAGAACTCGATTACGGTTCGTCCGCGCGAGACTCGCCCTACCTGAAAGCCACGGGTTTGCAACCAAACGGTGACCGCCTGCACGTCCGCGTCGGCCAAACCAAACTGCTGGCCAAATTCGTCCGGAGTGAACCATTTGTGGTAGTTGGGGGAAGCTTTGTCCTGTTGATCGTCCAACATGCGGCGCAACCCCGACTCCTGCGCCGGGCTGCGCTTCAGCACCAGCAACATGCGGTTCATTGCCATGCTCAGCGGCGCTGAACCCTGATCGTATTGCGGCCGCGCCAGGGGATGAGTGTTCCCCCTGAGCATCGTCAATTGGCTCTCGTCCACCGGCTGAGTGACTAGCGGCTGTACAGATGCGGTTTGGGCCGCGACAAAAGCGCTGGAAATGGACAGGAAAATACAAAAAAGTGGGCTAAAAACGCGCAGGAAACGCATAGAAACCTCCAACCCGCACACTCGGGAGCAGCCGGGTATGCGGCAAGGGAACACTCGTCCCACCCTACAGCTGTGGAAATTCTGGATTCTTGAACACTCTTTGGAGCACCTGGGGAGTTACAAACTTCGCCAACGCAAAATCCAGAGTACCTCGAGCAAGCACCTTTTATATCGAAGAGGCTGGAAAATCAAGAGATAAAACGACCCTAAAGGCGGATTGGACTCATTTTGAGACTGAAAACAAAGGGTTGACTCCCCAGATCGGGTCCCAAGATCGAATTATTGCTTGGACGGGACTATACGTTAGCGCCGTGGCACTTCTTGTATTTCTTGCCGGAACCGCAATAGCAGGGATCGTTGCGGCCGATCTTGTCGGTCACTCGCCGCTGCTGGACGGGCTGCAGATCGCCTGACCCGGCCATGCGCGCCTGCTCCAGTTCACGCCGTTTCCTGCGCTGGAAAGCTTCTTCAATCTCGTCCACGGACGTGGCAACTGCCCGAGACCGTCGGCCATTGCCATCGCCTCCGCCCGCGCGAATCACAGGAACGCCCGGCCCTTCGCCTTCCGGCCCCAGCGTCTCGGGCCCAGTGGCTCCCGGCTCAGCGGTGCCGCCCAGAATCTGCATGAGATACAGATAACGCACTGTGTCGTCTTGGAACTTCTGCATCATGGCTTCGAACATGTCGAAGGACTCGCGCTTGTACTCGACCAGGGGATCATGCTGCCCATAACCACGCAGCCCGATGCCCTCCTTCAGGTGGTCCATGTTGAGGAGGTGGTCTTTCCACTGCTGATCGAGCACACTCAGCATGATCATGCGCTCGTGGTAGCGCATTGCGTCGGGCCCAATCAGCTTTTCCTTGGCATCGTAACGCTGCTTCAGCTTGTCGAAGATAGCATCGCCCAGTTCCTGCCGGTTCAGTGTCTCGGGCTTCAATCCCTCAGCCAGAATGTCCACGCCGAAGCGAGTGAAGATTGAATCCTTTAGGCCCTTCAAGTCCCAGTCGTCGGGATGCGCCTTTGGTGGGCAGTGCTCATCCATCAGATCGCTGAGAATTCCGGCGACGTAATCTTCGAGGATCAGCTCCTTCTGATCCACGCCTTCGAGCAACTGATGGCGCAGCCCATATACCGCCTCGCGCTGCTTGTTCATCACGTCGTCGTACTCGAGCAGATGTTTGCGAGCTTCGAAGTTCTGCCCTTCCACCGCTTCCTGGGCCTTCTCGATACGCCGGGAAATAAGCCGCGACTCGATCGGCACTCCTTCTTCCATGCCTAACTTTTGCAGCAAGGTGGAAACCCATTCTTTCGCGAAGATGCGCATCAGGTCATCTTCGAGCGAGAGAAAGAACCGGGAAGAACCGGGATCGCCCTGGCGACCGGCTCGTCCACGTAACTGGTTATCGATGCGGCGCGCCTCGTGACGTTCGGTGCCGAAGATATGCAGGCCGCCGGCGGCAATCACATCCTCGTGATCCTGATCCGTCTGCGCCTTGTAGCGATTGAAGATTTCGTTCCACTGATTGGTAGGGACAACGTACTCGTTTCCGGCGTAGTACCACACGGTGCTGTTGCTATCGTCAGGGCGCGCTTCGACCTTTCCTTGGGCCGCGCGCACCGGCTGCGCAATTCCCTTCTTCACGCATTCCTGCTTGGCCACGAATTCCGGATTCCCACCGAGCAGGATGTCGGTACCTCGACCCGCCATGTTGGTGGCGATAGTGACCGCGCCCTTGCGTCCGGCCTGGGCCACGATTTCGGCTTCTTTCTCGTGGTACTTGGCGTTGAGGACGACGTGCTTGATACCTTTCTTGTTCAACAACGCGGAAAGCCGCTCCGACTTCTCAATCGAAGTTGTGCCCACCAGCACCGGCTGTCCGCTTTCGTTCAGTTTTTGAATCTCGTCGGCGGCGGCGAAATATTTCTCTTTCTCCGTCCGATACACCACATCCGGATTCTCAATCCGCCGCAGCTCTTTGTTGGTAGGAATCACGCGGACTTCCAGGCGGTAAATCTTGTCGAATTCAGCCGCCTCGGTGTCCGCCGTTCCCGTCATGCCGGCGAGCTTCTTGTACATGCGGAAATAATTCTGGAAGGTGATGGTCGCCAGCGTCTGGTTCTCACGCTCGATCTTGACGCCCTCTTTGGCTTCCACCGCCTGGTGCAAGCCATCGGACCAACGGCGACCGGGCATCATGCGGCCGGTGAATTCGTCGACGATTATGACTTCTTTTTCCCGCGAATTCTCGGCCTTGGCCTTCACCACGTACTCCACGTCGCGCCGGTAGAGCGCGTGCGCCTTGATCGCGGTCTCGACGTGATGCTTCAGATCCCAGTTTTCCGGATCGGCAATGTTGCCGATGCCCAGCAGCTTCTCGACCTTCTCCCAACCTTCGTCGGTTACGGTAATGGTCTTGTGCTTCTCATCGACCACGAAGTCGCCAGTAAGCTGCTTGGGCTCGCCCGGAGCCACGTCGATCTCCTCACCCTTTTCCAGCTTGGGAATAATGCGATTCACACGGTCATACTTATCGGTAGATTCCTCGCTGGAGCCGGAAATGATCAGCGGCGTACGAGCTTCGTCGATGAGGATGGAATCCACTTCGTCGACAATGGCGTAGTTGTGGCCACGCTGCACGCAATCCTTGAGGTCGAACTTCATGTTGTCGCGCAGGTAGTCGAAGCCGAATTCGTTGTTGGTACCGTAGGTGACGTCGGCGGCGTAGGCTTCGCGGCGCTGCTCATCGTCCAGTTCATGAACAATCACGCCGACACTCAGGCCGAGGAAGCGATACAGCTTGCCCATCCACTCGGAGTCGCGTTTGGCCAGATAGTCGTTGACAGTGACCACGTGCACGCCACGCCCGCTGAGCGCATTCAAATAAACCGGCAAAGTGGCCACTAAAGTCTTACCTTCACCGGTCTTCATTTCCGAAATCTTGCCTTCGTGCAGCACCATGCCACCGATCAACTGCACATCGAAGTGCCGCATGTTGAGCACACGGCGGCCGGCATCACGGACGACTGCGAAGGCTTCCACCAGAATCTCGTCGAGAACCCCATTCAGGGACTGATAACGCTCCTTGTCCAGCTCTTTCCTCCGCTCAGGATCGGCATCCGGCTCGTCAACAAACTTGCTCATGCGTTCCTGGACGCGTTGCCGGAACTCGTCCGTTTTCGCGCGCAACTGCTCATCCGAGAGCTTTTGCATCTCGGACTCGAGCGCATTGATCGCCTGCACGTTGGGCATCAGGCGCTTCACTTCGCGCTCGTTCTTGGTCCCAAAAATCTTGGCTGCCAGCGTATTTATCAATCAAAAATCCTTTGGAGCAGAGCTCCGCCCATGCTCTAGAAGCCTAGCACATTAGATGCGAGCTGAGGGCGTAAGTCGCTGCAGAAGCACTTGTGGAACAGGCACTTATGTGTGGAGCGAGTGTGTGGAGCGGGCGCCCTCGCCCGCTACACTTGAATTGCCGCAATCAGGTAAGTTCCTTGTTCACTAGTTGCTAGCTGCTAGTTGCTGATTGCTACTTTCGGTCATGTAATATTCCTCCCAGCGCCCAATGTCCACTTTCTACGACCGCTTTCTGGAACACGCCGCCCGCTTGCCGGAAAATATCGCGCTGGAGATCCAGCGCCGCGACCGGGTCGAAAGCTTTACCTACGCTCAGCTCAAGAGCATGGCGGAATCGGTCGGGCGATGGCTCACCCACAACGGGTTCCCGCCTGGCACGCGAATGGCAATTCTGGCCGATAACCATCCGCGATGGGTGGCCGCCTACCTCGGAATCATTGCGTCCGGCTACACCGCCGTGCCTCTCGACACCGCCTTTCACGCCGACCAAGTCACCAAGCTGCTCAAAGACAGCGGCAGCTCCCTGCTCTTCTGCGATGTGAAACACACTCCCCTGGCGCATCAGGCGGTTGCTGACATTCCGGTCGGATTGGTGCTAATGAATCCTGCCGAACTCGGCAATACGTCATCTGCCGAAGGCCGCCGGGTCGCGGACTTGGACACCATATTCAATGCCGGTCCTGGTGACTTTCGTCCAGCTAATGTCTCTCCCGATGATGTCGCTGCCCTGCTTTACACCTCCGGCACCACTGCCGACCCCAAGGGCGTGATGCTGACACACGGGAACCTGGAAGCCGAAGCTGCCGGCGTGTTCGGCGCGCTCACGCTCGGGCCGAGCGATTCGGTGCTTGGTATTCTCCCGCTCTTCCATTCACTGGCTCAGATGGGCAACCTGTTTCTGCCGCTTGCCGCCGGTGCCCGCGTGGTTTACCTGGAGACGCTCAACACCACTGAACTGCTCCGCGGATTGCAGGAGCGTGGGATTACGGCGTTCGCGGTCGTGCCGCAGTTCTTCTACTTGATCCACGAACGCATCTTCAAAGAAATTGCCGCCAAAGGTAAGTTCGCGCGATCCGCGCTAGGGATGCTGATGTCTGCGAATCAAGCCCTGCGCAAGATTGACATCAATGCGGGGAGACTCTTCTTTCGTCCCATCCATGCGATGTTCGGCAGCCGTATGCGTTACCTGGTCACCGGAGGCTCGCGCTTCGAACCTCAAATCGGACGCGACTTCTACGCCCTCGGCATCGATATTATGCAAGCTTACGGATTAACCGAAAACTGCGGCGGCGCTTTCGTCACTCCACCGCGCGATAACGTCATCGGCTCGGTAGGAAAAGCGCTGCCGGGAAACGAAGGCCGCATCGACAATCCGCAGCCGCAAAACGACGACGAAGCCGGCCCGGCAGTGGGAGAGATCTTGATCCGCGGTCCCATCGTAATGAAGGGCTACTGGAATCGTCCCGACGCCACTGCCGCTGTTCTCAAAGACGGCTGGCTTCATACCGGCGACCTTGGCTACTTCGACTCTGCGGGAAATCTTTTCATCACTGGCCGTAAGAAAGATGTCATCGTTCTCAGCAACGGAAAGAACATTTATCCGGAAGAGATCGAGGCGCACTACCAGAAATCTCCCTACGTAAAAGAAATTTGTGTGGTGGGTCTTGAGGCCCACTCCGGTGACCCCACTTCCGAGCGACTGCACGCGGTCATTGTTCCCAACTTCCAGACACTCAAAGAACGCAAGATCGTAAACGCGAAAGAAGTCATTCGCTTTGATATCGAGGGACTATCTGCGCAACTCGCCTCCACCAAGCGCGTCGGCAGCTATGAAATCTGGCAAGACGATCTGCCTCGCACCACCACCCGTAAGCTAAAGCGCTTTGAGATTGAAAAGCGTGTCCGCGCGAACCAGGCCAAGGGACAGGCGAACGAAGGAGAGATCTCCCAGCCGGTGTTGAGCGCGGAAGACGAGGGTTGGCTTAACCAGCCAGATGTTCAACGCGCAATCAAAGTTATCCGTGACGCAGCGCGAACCAAGCCGGAAGCCATTCGCCCCAGCGACAACCTTGAACTTGATCTGGGACTCGATTCCATGCAGCGGGTCGAGTTGCTCACCGCGATTGAAAAGGAACTCGGCGGAGATGTGGACGAATCGCGCATGTCGGAGATTTACACCGTCCGCGACCTGGTCGAGTTTGTGCGCGAGAGTGCGCTTAGCGGTAACTCCTCTGCCACGGCCAGAGCCCAGTTCGCGGGATGGAAAAATATTCTGAATGAAATTCCTACAGATCCAGAGACCTTATCTCTTTGGAAGCGGCGACCTATTTCTGAACATGTCTGGTACCTTCTGGGCCGCCTGATAGCACTTTTTGCCTACGACCGGTTTCGTCTGAAGGTAAGCGGATTGGAGAAGCTTCCTCTGCGCGGCCCTTATATTATTTCGTCAAATCATCAGAGCTATCTCGATCCTCCCATTCTGGGCAGTGTTCTGCCATGGAAGGTATTTAGAAATGTGTTCGCGGTCGGAACCAGCGAAGTCTTCGGCTCAGGTTTCATGCGTCGCCTCGCGCGATGGATCCGGATGGTGGTGGTTGATCCCGACGCCAACCTCATCCCCGCCATGCGTGCCGGAGCTTACGGCCTGCGTCAGGGACGCATCCTGGTTCTTTACCCGGAAGGCGAACGTTCCATCGATGGCACGCCCAAACCTTTCAAGAAGGGCGCTGCAATTCTCTCGATTCATTTGCAGGTCCCAATTATTCCTGTAGCGATCGAAGGCTTCCACGACGCCTGGCCCCGAGGAAAACCATTCCAGAAGTTTGCTCCCCTGGCTATCAAGTTTGGCGACCCGATATTGCCGCCGTCCGAGTCGCAGGCTTCGGAGATGACCTACGCAGATCTCACTGCACAGTTGAGAGAGCGCATCGTGGAGATGTGGGAGAGCCTTCGCGAAGGGGGAATTCGCGCCGCCGGTGCTTCCGCGGATTGATTTGCCTCACTTCGCGCGGGGATGCGTCTGATCGTAAACCTGAAGCACATGTTTCATTGAAAGTTGGGTGTACCGCTGTGTGGTCGATAGCCGCTCGTGGCCAAGCATCTCCTGGATCGCCCGCAAGTCCGCTCCCTCCTCCAACATATGCGTGCCAAACGCATGCCGCAAAGTATGGGGATGGAGATCGGGGGAGAGTCCCTTCGCAACCGCAATCTTCTTGACGATTCTGCCTACACTTCGGGTGGTCAGGCGACCGCCGCGATGATTCATCAGCAGTGCCGGCATGTTCTTCTTCGTTTCCTCCAGCATTTTTTGCCGCACGGGCAGATAGGCTGCCAGCGCGGCTTTCGCCGAATCGCCAAAAGGCACGTAACGCTCCTTCTTCCCTTTTCCGCGAATCAGAATGGCCTCTGAACTTACGCGAATGTCGTCCAGATTGATGCCAATCAGTTCCGAGTTGCGAATGCCACACCCGTAGAGAAGCTCCAGCATCAGCCGATCGCGTTCAGGAAACGCCGCCACTTCGGGCATCTTTCCGTCGAGTACCATATTCATTTCCTCAATCGTGGGCACGCGAGGAAGTTTCTTGGGAAGCTTCGGAGTCGATACCAGCGCCGCCGGGTTCTGCTCGACCACTCCCTCCTGCGCCAACCACCGATACACCGACCGCACAGCCGCCAGGGAACGCGCTACGGAGGTCTTGCTGAGTCCGCGTTCGTAAAGATGCGACAGAAATCCGCGAATAGTCACATGATCGATCTGCCGCCAGGCGCGCGATCCCACATACGCCGCAAAACTCCCGAGATCACCCGCGTACGCCTTGATGGTATGAGCCGACGCATTTCGCTCCCGTAACACGCGGAGAAACTGATCGGTGGCCTTTTCCACGGCCGTACGGGATTGCTTTGTCATTGTTATTGTCGATCTTTGATTGTTGATTCTTGATTCTTGATGGAACCCGCACCTTACCGCTGTTCAATCAACAATCAGCATTCGACAATCAACAATTCCTTGCCTTCGCCCGCGGATGATGCTTTCGATACACGTTTTTCAAACGATCCAGCGCCAGGTGCGTGTAGATCTGAGTCGTAGAAATATCGGAGTGGCCAAGAATCGTCTGCACGGTCCTTAGATCGGCGCCATTCTCCACCATGTGAGTGGCGCAACTGTGGCGCAGCATGTGAGGACTGGCGTGTCGTCCAGCTTGCAATGACGCCGCACCGACCATCTGCCAGACCCGCTGCCGGGTGAGAGACTTCGCACCACGCGCGATAAACAGCAACGGCGAATTGCCGCGTCCGGCGAGGGCTGAGCGCGCGGTTCGCATATATTCAGTGAGCGTTTCCACCGCCGGCTTGCCCAACGGCACAATGCGTTCCTTGTCTCCCTTACCGCGCACCAGCACATATCCGGTGTCGAGCTTCAAATCCTCCAGCCGACAAGTAACGATTTCCGAGACTCGTAAGCCACCCGCATACAACATCTCCAGGATCGCGCGATTTCGCAGGGCCAGCGCCGCATCTTGCTTTGTCTCGCGTGCCGCTCGCGGACTCTCGAGCGTCGCCTGCATTTCATCTCGGGCAAGCGACTTAGGCAGGATCTTCCACTGCTTCGGAGAATCGATATTTAATGTCGGATCAGCATCAATCTTTTTGTCGAGCAGCAAATAGCGATACAGATGCCGCAGCGCCGAAAGCTTCCGTCCAACCGATCTTCCATCGACGGAGTTCGAAAACAATTGCTGAATGAAATCGCGTACGTCAGGCCGTCGCGCATGGGCGAGTGTCCGCTTGCGGGCCGCTAGGAATTCCGCGAACTGCCCAATGTCGGTGGTATATGCAGAAATCGTGAGCCGCGCCAGGCCCTTCTCGACTTTCAGGTAGTCGAGAAATCCAGAGATGACCCTCGCATTGGCTTCAGAAGGCACCCATTAAGTATCCGCATTATCGGACATCACTCCAAGTGATAAGAAGAGTGACCGGACAGATCTATGAATGGCTTTGGGAGGGCAGGTCTTGGGAGGGCCATAAGAAGAATGACCGGGCAGATAAATAGCGCAGATCTCTAAATGTTTTGGGAGGGCACGGCTTTAAGAGCCTGCCCTGAGCGAAGCCGAAGGGTGCCGCTCCGGACAAATAAGAATGCGGCTTTAGCCCCTGAAGGACCTGGCGGTTTACTCGTGGCTATCAACATATAACTTCCGCAACTCCTTCAGCACTTCAACCGCATACATTGCTCCCTGCGGCGTCTCTTCGTGTTTGAAGAATGCGAACACATCCCGGCCCGCACCGCGATGCTCCTGCAGGCGGTCAATCATGGCGCGGCGCTCTTCCGCCGAATAGTTCGGCTTGCGGTAGCGGTAGTAGCAGAAATCGGCAGTAATCACATCCGGCGTGACGCGCTCCTCAGTCTCCGCCACGCACAGCGCCCGATTATATTTCTTCAAACGATCAAAGATCGCGTCGTTAAACCAGGAATCGTGACGGAATTCGAATGCTGATTGCACGCCGCGCGGCACGATCTGCAAGAACTCTTCCAGCACACCCACATCCGCCTTCATATTTGGCGGCAACTGAAACAGCACCGGCCCCATCTTTCCCGCTTGGGCCAGCGGCGCAACTGTGCTCAAGAATCTGGGGACGAAGTCTTCCGTCTTCTTCAGCCGCTTCATATGCGTGATCACCTGGTGCGCCTTCACGCCGAATTTAAAGTCCGCCGGCGTTTCCGCAATCCACTTCTGCACCGTCGTCTCTTTCACCAGTTGCCGGAAAGTGAAGTTCACCTCCACGGTGTTGAGCTGTGACGAGTAGTACTGCAGGAAGTTTTTCTGCGGAAGCTTCGCAGGATAAAACTCCGGCTTCCAGCTCGGATACGCCCATCCCGAAGTTCCGGCGTAGAGTTGCGCCATCTTCATTCCCTGTTTTTGGTGTGGCGCGGGCGCCCTCGCCCGCGATGATCGCCGAAGTGATGATTGCCAAATTGACGACCGCTAAACTGAAGAACGACTGGGATTATACCTTCCGCCGTTTCCGTGTGGACGACGTCGATGTCAGGGCCGGCTTCGCTCTTCGTTTCGGTTTCTTTTTTGAAGTCTCTTCCGCCTGCGCCGCGATCTCCAGCCCGGTCGCAATCACCTCCGCCGCTGCTTTCTCGATCCCCGCCAGCTTCGGCAACTTCTGCTTCAGCTTCGGCACCGGCTCAAACACATCGCCCAAACTCTCCACCCGCCCGAGAACATCTTTGGCTTCGAACCCCAGCAGGCCGGGATCCTTCTTGCGCAGACACTGCTCGACCTCTCCCCAGCTCACCGGCGTAGAAACCGTCGGACGTTCTTTCGCGCGCAGCGAATAAACGGCAACTGTGGTCTTGTGCTCGTCATTCTGGCTCCAGTCGACCAGCACCTTACCGACTCGCAATGCCTTCTTCATATCGGAGACGACGAGATCTTTGTGCTCGTTCTCGAGCAGACGGGCCAGAGCATGGGCAAATGGCTTGGTCTGGTCGTAGCTGGTCGGCGTGTGCAGCGGAACGTAAACCTGCAATCCCTTCGATCCCGAGGTCTTGGGAAAACTCTGCAATCCAAAATGCGTGAAGATGTCGCGTAACCAGATACCGACTTGGCAGCATTGCACAATATTGGCTGGCGGACCAGGATCGAGATCGAACGCAATTACCGTCGGACACGTAATATCCTTCGCTAACGAAAACGAGGGATGCAACTCAATGGACGCGAGGTTCGCCACCCAGACCAGGGTTGGCAGATCATTCACCAAAACATAGTTGACGTATCGGTTGTTCCCCTCACTCCAAATCGGCGCCACCTTCACCCAGTCGGGTCTGTGCTTCGGCGCATTTTTCTCGTAAAAATATTCATGATCCACGCCTTCCGGATATCGCTTCAGGGTGAGCGGATGTCCGGCAATATGCGGTAGCAGCGCGGGCGCGACGCGCACGTAGTAATCGATCACCTGCCCTTTGGTGAATCCCACCGCGGGATACAGGACTTTGTCTAGGTTGGTGAGGCTCAGCTTGCGTCCGTCGACTTCGACTACGGTTGCCTTGCTCAAGCGGCGTTGTCTCCTAAATATTTAGGTCCCTAGTATATGGGCCAATTCTACGGTCCAGAATTCCTTGGATGCTGAATCAGGAACAAACTACGATTTGTCCGCCTTAGTGTTTTTGAGCAGCACTGAACGCAAGCTGCCGGCGATTAATTCTGCGGTAATATCCACCTGCCTCCAAAGCTTACCCCGGTTTGACAATCTCCCCATCCCGCACGTAATTTCAAATTCTGCCTGTTTTCGTCTGCTCGTCCGCAAGTGGAGGTCCGATGAAACGCCGCATTCTCCAGTCTCTAGCCGTAGCTTTCCTTCTCAGCACCTTGGCCGCAGCCCAGAACCTGGCTTCTTTCGAGAAAAACACCACGGTCAAGAAGCTGCCGAACGGTCTCACCGTCGTCATCCATGAGCGTCCCGAAGCCCCGGTGTTCTCCTTCTTTACTCACGTGGACGCGGGCTCCACCCAGGACCCTCTGGCCAAGACAGGCCTGGCGCACATGTTCGAGCACATGGCGTTCAAAGGAACCGACAAGATCGGCACCAAGGATTACGCTAAAGAGAAGCTCACGCTCGAGAAGGTCGAGAAACTTTATGCAGCCTACATCGTGGAACGCGATAAGCGTATCGATCGCGACGACAAAAAAGTCGCCGAACTGGAAAAGGCGTGGAAAGACGCGGTTAAGGAAGCCGACCAATATGTGGTCAACAACCAGTTTGGCCTAATCGTGGAATCGCAAGGCGGCGAAGGCATGAACGCCTTCACCAACTACGATGAGACCGCGTATCACTATGCTTTCCCCAGCAACCGGTTGGAACTCTGGGCGTATCTGGAATCCGAGCGTTTTCTGCATCCTGTGATGCGTCAGTTTTACGACGAACGCAACGTAGTAATAGAAGAGCGCCGTATGCGCACCGACAGCAATCCCATCGGCAGGCTGGTGGAGCAGTTCACCACCGCCGCGTTTCAGGCCAGCCAATACCATCGTCCCACAATTGGATGGATCTCTGACCTCAACACCTTCTCTGCCACCGACGCCGAGAATTTTTTTCATGAGTACTACATTCCTTCCAACATGGTGGTCGCGGTTGTAGGAGACGTGAAGGCATCGGAAGCCATGCCAGTCATCGAAAAGTATTTCGGACGAATCCCGTCAGCCCCCAAGCCGGATGAGCGGATCACCGACGAGCCTCCGCAAAATTCCGAACGCCGCGTTGCGTTACAACAACTGGCGCAGCCGCTTTACATCGAGGGCTATCACCGTCCGGATTATTTGAGCAAAGATGACGCTGTTTACGATGCGATCACTGACCTGATGTCGAACGGGCGCACTTCGCGCCTGTATCGCGCCCTGGTGCGCGACAAGCAAATTGCCTCGATTGCAGCCGGGTTCACCGGTATGCCGGGCATCAAGTATCCCCACCTGTTCGCCTTCTATGCCGTGCCGCTGCCCGGGCACACCACCCAGGAGATGGCGGAGGCGATCCACGCCGAGATCGAGCGCCTCAAGACCGAGGACATCACGGACCAGGAGCTGGAAATGATCAAGACCCGCGCCAAGGCGGATCTGATTCGGGGGCTCGCTGACAACACCGGACTAGCGCAGCAGTTAGCCATCTACCAGGCTCGTTATGACAATTGGCGCGAGTTGTTCGGTTCCGTCGATCGCATCGAGAAAGTCACCAAGGCCGACATCCGTCGGGTTGCCAACCAAACGTTTGTGCCAGCAAACCGTACCGTTGGCGTCATCGAAACTGAAAAACCAAAAGCCGCAGCGGCCACGCAGGGAGGTGCGCAATGAAACGCGCACTTCTGCTCACTTCGCTATTCACTATTCTCACTATCGCCCTCTCAGCACAGGTCCCATCCCTTCCCGATCCGGAGTGGCAGCAGATCGTCAAACACATGCCGCAACTCCCGGCGTTTCATCCGCCCGAGCCCAAGAGAATCGCGCTGCCCAACGGCATGATCATCTTTCTGCAGGAAGATCATGAGCTGCCCTTGATTGACGGCATCGCCCGCATTCGTGGCGGCTCACGTGACGAGCCTGCGAACAAGGCCGGTCTGGTCGAGATCTATAGTGAAGTGTGGCGCACTGGCGGAACGAAAGCGCAGACCGGAGACCAGCTCGACGACTTCCTCGAAATCCGCGCCGCCAAGGTCGAGACCGGTCCCGGCGCTGACTCCACGACGGTGGGATGGTCCTGCCTCAAGGAGAACTTCAACGACGTATTCAACATCTTTCTCGACTTACTGCAGCACCCCGAATTCCGCCCTGACAAGTTGGATATCGCACAGAAAGGTCTCTTCGACGCTATCTCGCGCCGCAACGATGATCCCGGCGCGATCACGCAACGTGAAGCGGTCAAGCTCGCGTACGGGAAAGACAATCCTTATGCGCGCGTGCCGGAGTACGCCACCGTCGCGGCCATCACCCGGCAGGATCTCATCCAGTGGCACGACACCTATGTACATCCCAATAACATCATCCTCGGCATCGTCGGCGACTTCGACTCTGCCGTGTTGGAGGCCAAGCTGCGCCAGGCATTCGGCTCGTGGGCCAAGGGGCCGAAGCTTCCGCAACCGAACATTCAGTTCACGCCCGCCAAGTCCGCCTACTATTTGGTAACGAAAGAAGATGTGAATCAGAGCAATATCCGCCTGCTGGGCCTGGGTACTACCAAGCGAGATCCTGACTACTACGCGATTGAGGTGTTCAATGAGGCGTTTGGGGGCGGCTTCTCTTCCCGCCTGTTTCGCGACCTGCGTACCACCAAGGGACTGGCGTATTCCGTCGGCGGCGGGATAGGCACTCGTTTCGATCATCCCGGCATCCTGCAATTAGGGATCGGCACCAAGAGCCAGACTACTGTGGAAGCGATTCAGGGTCTGTATGAAGAGATGGATGACCTGAAGACCCACCCGCTCACCGACGAAGAAATCAACCGCGCCAAAGACTCCATCCTGAATTCGTTCGTCTTTAATTTCGACACGCCGGAGAAAGTTCTGCGCGAGCGCATGGGATACGAGTTCTACGGCTATCCCCTGGACTTTTTGGAACGCTATCGCACTGGCGTTGAAAAAGTGCAATCGGCCGACGTGGCGCGAGTGGCGGCGAAGTACATGCACAAGGATCAGATGCCGGTGCTGGTGGTGGGCAACCCGGCGGAATTCGACAAACCTTTATCGTCGCTCGGGCCGGTGATCAACGTCGATATCAGCGTTCCACCACCTCCCGGGGAGAAGGCGGAGAGGTAGAAGGCGGTTTCCGGCGGGTTCATACCGACATCGCCGGTGGCGGGCCGGGCGCCCCGTCCTTTGCGCTTTTGCAAAAGCCCGGGTGTGCGAATTTCCACCGAGGCTTCGGAACTAGGCGGCTGGCCCAGTGTTTTATCATGAGTCTTACCTGCCCCACCGGTCGCGGTTTTCGAAAGCCGCGAGACTCGGAGCACCCACAGCGCAAAAACCTGTGACACGAAATGAACTACACTTTCCGAAGTCGGATCGGGTACCCAGATCTGCAATCCTGAAGTTGGTGGCTTTGAGGGAGGCGAACGGAAAATGCTCCACAAATACAAGGAAATCGCCTATGGACTTGCTTTCGGTGTGGGGGCAGTAATTATGGATACGGCGATGGATGCCCACATTGAAGGCCAGAGCTTCGGAGCTGAATTAATCGGACATGCTCCCATGTTGCTCTATCGCACTCTGTTCCTTGTTTTCGGTCTGATTCTTGGCTGGCTGCTATGGCAGAAAAATAAACGCGAGCGCGATTTTCGACACTTGGCCGAAACTCTGAAACGACTTCAACAAGAATGTGGCAGAAACGCCGTGCTGATGCACGCAAAGCTACAGGTACTCTTGACTAGGGAAGATCTTCATCTTTCACGGGAAGCCCAGGAGCTTATTCGGTTCGTGTATGAAAGAACTCAACAGCTCCAGGCGTTGGCCAATGAGAAAGAGAAACTGCCACCTATGGCTGCCTAATCGCCTCTTGCTTGGATCGTGGACTTGTGAAGTAGGTCCGCAGCCTTCCTTAACGTCGTCAGCTCTCTGTTGATCTCGATAAGCCTCGCCCTATGGCGAAACGCGCTCAAGCTATGCTGATTTCTCTTTGAAGCGTGGCTTGTCGCCCCTGAGCCGCCTCTGCTTCTCTTCCAGCAGGCGATTGATTTCGTTGACGAGTTCCAGGAGTTTGTCGGGGTCCTGCTCAACTGTTGCCCGAGCACATAATTCCTGCCAGTGCTCTTTGTCCTGCAATCGGGGCCAACTTCCCGGGGAGGCATGTACCATATACGATACACCCGTAGTAAATCGCCTGATAGTGGGGTCAGGCTAGGCAGCGTCGTCCTCCTCGTAATTGGCGCGAAAGGCGATATCAGCCATGTCGATCCACTTGCGGACCCTCAGATTTTCGGGATCGTTGGAGCGGCGCTCGACTGCCTCAGGGTGATTCTGAATGGGAGTTTTCCGCCAGTCCTTGGGTACGATTATCGAGAATCGCTGAAGCAGCCCCACGCTCTCATGATGACGGAAGCAAGACTGAATGTCCTATCCGGTACATACTGTAAGGCGTCACGGAGTGTTCCTGATTTCCAGAGTGCCTCATGCTCATTTGCGCGGAAGTCTCGCGGCGGCGATCACTTGCTCCTGCTGTTCGGTTGCTGCTGGGTTGCGCCTAAGTTCCTGCTCTACTCTGGCCTTCGTTTCCGCATGTTCGCCAACCAGAATTCTGGTGAGCTCGGCAATAAGCGTGTCGGCTTTAGTGGGATTGAGTTCGATAGCGATCTGGGCGCACAGTGCCCGAACTTTCCCGTTTGGCATGCTAGCCATCCCCAACGACCGGATGTTTTAACACGGATGTTGCACCCGGCTGTCAAACACTCACGACCGCGACATATAGATGCAGGAAACGCAGGTGAGGTAACTGGTCCACCTTTGTGTTTTGTGCAAAGGTGCGGACAGTAGGACGCCTATCGCCTCGCTCTTCAGATGTGATGCCGGTGCTGGTAGTGGGCAAACCTGTGGAATTCGACAAACCCCTGTAGTCGCTCGGGCCGGTGATCAACGTCGATATCAGCATTCCGCGCCCTCCTGGGAAACAGGGCCGGGAAGTAGAAAGCGGTCTTCGAGTGTTCCTTAGCTGACGACAGCGTTAACAGGAAATTCATTCTCCGTTAACAGTAGCGTAGCAATCGCCGCGTTTACTTGTTCCTTATCGATGGATTCACACCGACAGGAGCAATCTGTGAGCAAACCCAGCCATGTGTTCGCCTTGTCCTTCTTGCTGTTCGCCTCCATTCTCAGTTTCGCGTCCAGCAAAGCTGAAAAAAGCGGTCCGCGGATCAGACTCTGGATGGACAGGCCAGAGACTACGTGAATACCAACGCTATACCGCTATTTGTTGACGAAGTGTTAGCTGGCGACGAACTCATTCTCAGGTTCAACGATCCACTCACCGATAGCCGCACTCCCGATATCATCGTGCGGTCCAGCTACGGAACGATCTATACCACCTCGACCCACAAGAACGCCGAGCACGGCGGTTTTGCCTACAGCGATACCAATGTCGGGCTGATCGTCTCGACCCCCAGCCTGCCCTCTCGCACGGTAAAATCTCCAGTAGCGACTTCGCAAGTGGCGCCCACCATTTTGCGGGTGCTCGGGATCGATCCTCAGAACCTGAAGTCGGTTCGCGTGGAGAAAACCAAGGTACTGCCTGGCCTTGGAATTGACGGGGCGGAGCAGTAGCGAACAAGAAAGAAGAGACACCAGTAACGAACGAGAGACCGTCGGCACGGCCCCCTTCCTCTGGGGATGGCCGGGTGCCCCAGGTCTCGCGGTTTTCGAGACCTGGGATTCTTTACCCTAGGCTCGACTCTCAGGTTCATTCATCACATCTTTGAACCGTCTATGCCTCTATCCTCCCCGTGTGACAAAACTTCTCAAGCGTTACTACGGGGCGGGCGACTTGCACTTCATCACGTGCAGTTGCTATCAGCGACGGCCGGTGTTGGGAAATTCCCGAAGCCGTGATCTTTTCCTAAAAGTTCTCGAAGAGGTACGGCGGCGATATCGTTTCGTGGTGGCAGGTTATGTGGTGATGCCCGAACATTTTCATTTGTTGATCAATGAACCGGAGAGAGGAAATCCGTCCAATGTAATGCAGGCCCTGAAACTGGGCTCCGCTCGTCGGACGATCGCGGAGATAGCGAGATCCCAGGTCTCGAACAACGCCAGACCTGGGGCACCCAGTGTTACGGGAATGCCCACGGCCCAAGTCTCGAAAGGCGCGAGACCTGGGGCACCCGGCAATCCGAGCCTGAATGCTTGACGCGGCAGGTGGGGTTGATATCATGCGTATCATGCACACGCTCTGGATGCTCTGTAGGCCGATCTTGATGGCGCTTGGCTTGGCGTTTTGCCTAGTATCGTGTTCTTCTCAGAGAACGGAGAGAAAAGCAGCCGTTCAGAAACCAATCCTCGGTCCAGAGACGGCTGGAAACCTTCTGTCGCAATTTTCGGATGCCGCTCGACAACGTCTAGAGACCACCCTATTCAATGAACGTTTCGATGGTGTCATTGAATCTGCGGTTGTCGAGGACATCATTCGCCTACAGGGTGGCGCAATGACGCTGGAGCAGTTCATGATCGATATGCTTCCCATTGCGCGGCTCTATTCCACCCCAGCAACTTCAGGATTCAGAGTGGGTGCTGTCTGTGAGGGGTCGAGTGGCAACATTTATTTCGGGGCGAACCTCGAACTAGCTGGCGCACCTTTGGGGTTTACGATCCACGCAGAACAGTCGGCCATCAATAACGCTCTTGCCCACGGAGAGAAGGCTGTTCGGCGCCTAGCTGTGACTAATGCCCCGTGCGGACACTGTCGTCAGTTTTTGAACGAATTGACAACTGCTTCCACACTCCAAGTCATGATCGCGGGAAAACCTAAGACGACGCTCACGTCTTTGCTTCCCGAATCCTTCGGGCCCGCCGATCTTGGCGTGAAGGGAGGTCTGCTCGGTCAAGCAGAAGCTCCTCTTGTAGCTGTGTCGGGGGCCGATGATCCCCTCGTCGAGGCCGCGCTTCGAGCTGCGAGTCGAAGCTATTCACCATATACGCGGTCCTATTCAGGGGTGGCGCTTCGGTTCAAAAACGAGGCAATCATAGCGGGATCATACGTAGAAAGCGCCGCATACAACCCGAGTTTGCCGCCCATACTTGCAGCTATTGACCGTCTTCGGTTCAGCGGCGGTCAATACTCTGACATTTCGCGGGCAGTATTAGTCGAACTGGATGGCTCGAAGATAAGCCAACAAGGGATAACGCGCTTGGTGCTTGAGACGCTCGCACCTGGCACCGAACTACGCGTTGTGAAAGCTAGAATCGCGCAGTAGTGGTCCCTTTCGGCACGAAGCACATCTCCGGGCAATATGTGACTAGCTCATTCGCGGCCATCGCACTATTCTGCGGGCCTATGATGCGAGGACGATTATCTCTAACACAAGGGTGCGATGACCTTTATCGTGAGCAGAAGGGTAACAAGAAAGGCTAATATAGAAACGTAACACAAGTACAGGGTCCATCGATGGTATTTGACACGCTCGTCGCAAACTTCTGCTAGCTCCCACATTTCATTTTTGATTAGCTCCTCATCTCGAGGAGCTGCGGGTTGTTTTCGCACCCTGCCGAAGAACTTCCACTTCGCCCAGAAAACGTGAAGACCCGCAACTGGCGGACCTAACGGGACAAGGAGAAGAAACAGAACAATACGCGAGATTCCGCGTGGGGTCTGGCTATCTCGAACTAAGATGCCTGCCAAGAACGTCTGGGCGGCTAGAAGCAAAGCAGTGAAACGGAGCAGATGGCCTGTCTTGTTGTCGAGCGTGTCTAGTATCCGATAGAGCCAACCTACAACTTTGTCCCTTTTTTCGCCAGCATCTTTATTATCCTCCCCGAACAACGACGTGGAATCAAGACCAAGAACGTCCAGAATCGCCCCGAGTTGCCTGGGTATGTCGTCTTTACTCATGCTTCTCCTCCTACTGATGCGACTTACAGATTTATCTCGCGTTCCATCAACATAATCTCCTCACACCGTTCCGGTGTGCGAGCATCACCCTGGAAGATACAGAGCCACCGGATCTCGATTTGTGCAGCTTCTGGCTGGAGATGGCGCCGCCCTCGAGAACTTTCTGCGACAAACAACCAGTTGCGGCGGAAAGAACCGGCAAACCTTGTTGCTCATCTGTGGTATCTACTTAAGTTTTCCGAAGGCGCTTAAGAGACCGGGTTCCGTTCGTCGCGGGGAACCGAGCGCTGGGGGAAACGCCTTTGTTTTCTGAGTTCCGCTTGGGTTCGTATCAGACCCGGGTGAGTACCTGTTCGCCTCAGGGGGTGCTGCGCTTCCGAACGGTTGGAAACTGCTCTTCGGAGAGGCGATTCGCGCGAATTCTGCGCCTGTCGGGAGTGGGGAGTCAAGCGTAAACTGGGCAGTGGCCCAGCCTTGGCAGGTTTTGATCTCGCTGCATCACCACCACGACCCGGTATGCGAATCTGTATGTGACATCCGTCACAGACAATGACTTCCGACCTTGAAATACTGCAGGTTTGCTCTTTGACAACTTCACGCGCAGCCGAAATCCTGAGCGAAGCGAAGGAACTCCAACCTAAGTACTTGCCACTCAAGATTTTGCCCGTAACTGCTGCAAACAATAGATTTGCACGAGGTTCTTTGGACTGGGTAACAATATCGTTGCATAACCCAAGCCATTCTGCTATCGTTCAGGAGCCATGAAAAACCCTACTCGACCCGCCACTCTGCAAGAAGCGATCCGCTACTTCAGCGATGAGCAAGTGTGCATTGATACCTTCGCCCGTTTGCGCTGGCCGGATGGAGTCGAATGCCCTAGCTGTCTAACCAAGGGCGGGCACTACTACATCAAGACTCAGAAGCGCTGGAAGTGTCACGAATGCCGACGCCAGTTCTCCGTGAAGCTCAATAGCATCTTTGAGAATTCGCCGGTCCCGCTTACCAAGTGGATGCCCGCCATGTGGTTAATTTCCAACTGCAAGAATGGCGTGAGTAGCTGGGAATTGCATCGCGCTTTGGGCGTCACACAAAAGACAGCGTGGTTCATGCTGCATCGTCTCAGACTCGGGATGCAAGCTCCGAATCTTGGAACCAAGTTAGGTGGCACTAACGGTGGTGAAGTCGAAGCGGACGAAACCTTTGTTGGTGGCCGGGTGAAGTTCATGCACAAAGACAAGCGGATGCGCTATGTGAGCGCTCAGAGCCGTCCTGTCACCAGCGGGGCTGTCGGAAAGACCATCGTGCTTGGGATGCTGGATCGGGAAGCGCGAGAAGTGCGTGCAGCCGTGGTTCCGAACGTGACCCGCGAAACCTTGCAGAGCATCATTCTCAAGAACGTGAAGTACGGCTCGACAGTTTATACCGATAACGCTGTCCCCTATGACAGACTGAACTGGCGCTACATCCATGAAGTCGTAAATCACGCTGAGGAATATGTGCGCGGTCGCGTCCACACAAACGGATTGGAAAACTTCTGGAGTCTGCTTAAACGCGGTTTGAAAGGCACCTACGTAGCAGTCGAGCCATTCCACCTTGGCCGCTACATTGACGAGCAAGTTTTCAGATTCAACAATCGTCTGAAGCCAATGGACGATTATGCACGATTCGAGAAGGCTCTGTCACAGGTAGCGCGGAAACGGCTCACCTACGCAGAGCTGACCGGCAAGAACGACGCGACGACGCCTTTCTAAATACCCTTTCCGAAAGAAGCGTGGCCCAAAGGCGAAGATTTCCGCTTAGACCTAGGGCCACGTTTCGGCTTCTGTGCCCGTTCCTGCTGATATTCCTGTTCGGCTTTCTTCAGGTCGGCTTGCGAGCATTGGGCCACGATCCGCAGCTTGTTCTCGAATATGGCGTACTTTTCGTCTGGCGTCGTGGATGGGTCAAGATTAGACTTCATGCGCCCATCTTAACACCGTTTATGGACTGGCTTACTCTCGCAATCGGTATTGGCGCTGGAAGTGGTGGCCTGAAAATTATTGAGTACCTCATTGCCCTTGCGAGAGAACACAGAGAACAACAAGACAGACAAGTTGTGCAAGAAAAGAATAGGCCACGCTTTCGGATTGATGTAACGAAAGTGGAAACGAAGCACCTCAGTGTGCCCGATGCGGTCGTGAAAATACTGAGCCTTGGCAGCCTGCCGCTCACAATCAATCAAGGGGAAATATTTATCGAAGCGAGCCATTATCCAGAGCGCGTAGAGCCGCAGCAGTTGGATGGAAGAGAAATCAGCTCTGTTCATCCAATAGAAGTCCGCTTTGCGTTGCCACAGAAATTGGTGAACCCGCCAAGCATTGGGGAACCATCGGTAAAGATTGTATGTAGCTTTTCGTATGGTAAAGATGGCAAGTACTATGGAGAAAAACCATACAATCGCAATACCAAGCGGTTCGAGTGATTGCATCGCACACCTCTCCTGTGGTATTGAAAGTGTGCGAATGTTTGCGGCCCGGACTGGCATCCGGGCTTTATTAATTTATGCTCCTCCAAGAATCGCTTATCGTCATTGCCGTCCTGCTATTCCTGATATGGCTAGAATTGCGACGGATCGGAGCGCGCATCCGCGAACGCTTCCCAACTGAGAAAGAAGAAGACCACGATTTCGCGCAGCGGGACCCGATGGGTCATTGGGAAGCCCATAAACACGACAAGGAGCGTTAGTCCGGTAGAAAGAATGCTCCGCGTGGTGCATCCCAATTCACCCGCTCATATTGCGGCGTAACGACGCTGGCGAACTCTACCAAGCTGTCGTAATCGAAGAACTGTGGCCTCAAGATTGGCACCTTTACGCTGCTTTGGAATAGCGGTTCTTTAGTTCTGTCCTTGCCGATGACATGATCCCGCATATACCGATAGGCTTCACACGCTAGGATGTCAGCGGATTGCAGAGGCAAAAATCGTTTCTTGCTCTGAAACGACCAACCGCCTTCATGGATTCCGAAGTAATCTCCTGCCGGATCGTGCACCAAGTCAGAGAATAAATCGCCGATCTCGCCGTGTCCCTTTGTCATCCGGTCAAAGACATACTGGATTCCATCCGCTTCCTTCTGGTGCATGAACTGTTGCAGATAGAATATGCAACCTTGAACGGCAAACGTATAGTGACGGTCCCCGATCTTCTCCCGGAGTTTTCCTGTTATGGCGCGGTCATAATCGTTCTTGATAACTGCGGTTGCGTATCCTTGCCATGCGCACTTGTCAACAATGCCGAGCACGCGATTAAAGACACGCTCCCTTTTTTCGTCATTCCAGTTTTTGAATTCACCTTCACGCGCGAGAAAATCCGACATGTGAAAACAGGTAAACTGCTCATCTTCCAAAAGCACGCGCCACTTCTCATCGAAGTCTGCCCATCTGGGTTTGTCAGAGATAAAGCAGGCAGCAACGGCTACTTGGGACTCAGCATGAGTGCCGCTGTCATCGAAGAAAACGCTCAGCATCGCCATTGCGCTGTTACCGGGGACAAGAGAAGCGAAGTGAAGGAACGCACTACATTCTAAGACAGGATAAGCCAGCATTTCAGATAGTTATCATCTACCATGCACTGCCGGGACAGCATTATTTTCCCTTTGTTTTCAACGTTTGGGTTAGCCGAAAATAGACGGGTTTGGTGGTTTATCCTTAAGTAATAGGTTGGGTTAGGTAGCTATATTATTGCCTTGGACTGAGTCTTTGGAATCAAGATTTTAGCCACAGATAGGGGGAGGGGTATACCTCACGCTCGTACGAGGAGAAGAGCACGGGTCTGGCAAGTCCGCAGCCGCGCCGCCGCCTCGGACACCAAATTCCACGCCTTGACTTCGCTCTTTCCACGGCGGTATAGTGGGCGAAGAGATAGCGAAAGCGAAAGTAGGACTCCCCCGTGGCTTCCCTTCCCCTGCTTCCCGAGTCCGAGAAACCCAGGCTGGTCGGTATTGCCCGGCTGGCGGCGTCCGGCGAATCGCTGCGTCTCGGGCATGAAGTAGAGTACTTCACCCTGCCGGTGCGTTCTCTGCTCAACCGCTGCAACGTCCCGCGCATGCCGTTTACCTGGACGATCAATCCTTATCGCGGCTGCGAGTTCGCCTGCAAATATTGCTACGCGCGCTACACCCACGAATTTATGGAGATGCGCGACGGGGTGGACTTCGAGCAGAAGATTTACGTCAAGCAGCACGCCGCCACCTTGCTGCGGCAGGAGTTGCGCCGCGTAAAAGACGGCGAGGAGATTGCCATTGGCACGGCCACCGATCCTTATCAACCGGCGGAGCGGAAGTTCGAAGTCACGCGCGCCATTGTGGAGGAGTTGTCGCGGCATGAAGGGCTGGAGATCGGCATCATCACCAAGTCGAACCTGGTGCTGCGCGATCTCGAGTTGCTGCGCAAGATCGCGGCCAGCAATCAGCTATTTGTGAACCTCACCATCACCACTCTGGATGCGAATCTTGCCCGCATCCTGGAACCGCGGGCGCCGCGTCCCGACCTGCGGCTCGATGCGGTGCGTGCGTTGGATGCGGCCGGAGTGAATGCGGGAGTAAGTTGCGCGCCGGTGATTCCGGGCATCACCGATTCTCCGAAGGATCTGGAGAAGCTGGTGCACGCCGTGGCCGAAGCCGGGGGGAAGTACATCTTCGCCAACCCACTATTTCTGAAGCCCTGCTCGGCGGCGGTGTTCATGCCATTTCTGGAAAAAGAATTTCCGCAGTTGGTCGAGAGTTATCGGAAGCGATATGGAGATCGCGCGTACCTGCCGGAGAGCTATCACAAACGCATCTCGCAGTTGATGGCGCGCTTGCGCGAGAAGTATGGCATGCGGCGTGATTACGCGCGTGCCAGCAAAAGCACGCATCAGGTCGCGCCGACAGAGAAGCAGCTGGCACTCTTCTGAGCAAGCACAATACCCCGCCGCCGCTGTGTTAGATTTCCAACGATGTCCACTCCCAGCATTGTCACCGAGGGCCTGACGCGCCGTTTCGGTGATCTCGTAGCAGTCGAGCATGTGAATCTTAGTGTGGCTCCCGGCCAGTTCTTCGGATTTCTGGGGCCGAATGGCGCCGGTAAGTCGACGATGATCAAGATGCTCACCGGCCTCCTGGCACCCAGTGCCGGCCGAATTCAGATTCTGGGGCGGGACCTACTGGCAAATCCGGTCGAGGTCAAACGACAGATCGGAGTGGTTCCAGAGGGCATGGCACTGCTGGGCCGCTTGACCGCGTCGGAATTCCTGAACTTCGTGGGGCGGATGTACGGTCTGGAGCGCGAAACCGCCGCTCAACGCGCAGCCGAGCTTCTGGAGTTCATGGAATTATCTGAGCAGCCGAAGAAGCTGGTCGCCGACTACTCGCATGGCATGCAGAAAAAGCTGGCCTTGGCAGCCGCCGTGATTCACGGGCCGAAAATTCTGTTCCTCGACGAACCTTTCGAAGGAGTAGACGCCATCGCCGCCGGCACGTTGAAGTCCATGCTGCAACGCATGGCGGCACGCGGAGCCACGATCTTCCTTACATCGCATGTGCTGGAAATTGTCGAACGATTGTGCAGCCATGTGGCGATCATTCATCGTGGACGTCTAGTGGCGCAGGGTTCACTGGAGGAGCTCCGTAGCGGAGTGGAAGCTGCAGCCGGCAATGGAGTCGCGGCGTCGACTGGGATTGATGCTTCTGCTGCGAAACCGGGTGAAAAAATGACGCTGGAACAGATCTTTCTTCGCACCGTTGGCGAAGCACGCGTTGCCAATCAGGAACTCTCATGGCTGGGCTGAGCTTTTCTGGGCTAGGCATTGCGCCAGCTGCGGGCAATCAATTCTCCGCCATCGTTCGCCTCCGCTGGCACTTGTTCGTGAATTCGCTGCGCACCTCGCGCGGCGCTACAGAATTAGCCTCGCGAATCTTCATCGGTCTGCTGGTTGCCCTCGGCGGCCTCGGCGGCGCTTTGGGATTCGGATCGGCGGCATTTTTCTTTACTTCGCAAGGCAAACTGCTGTGGATCGGCGCGCTGCTCTGGGCGGTGTTCGTCTTCTGGCAAGTCTTCCCGATCATGTCCACTGCATTTTCGGAGAATCTGGATTCGTCCATCTTTCTTCGATTCCCGCTCTCCTACCGCTCGTATCTGCTGGTAACGCTGCTCTATGGCGTATCTGCTCCGAACACTGCCATGGGGTTGCTGTGGTTGATTGGGATTGCCGTCGGCGTGGGACTCGCTCAACCCAGCCTTCTTCCCTTCACCGCACTTATGCTGGCCGCGTTTGCTCTGGTCAATATTTTTCTGACCCGAATGATTTTTGCCTGGATCGAGCGCTGGCTGGCGCAACGCCGGACGCGCGAGCTTCTGGGTATCTTCTTCTTTCTTATGATCGTCAGCTTTCAATTTGTCGGACCGATGTTCAGCCGCTACGGCGATAAGCCCAGTCCTATACTCATGCGCTTCGGCCGAGAACTCTCGCCGGTGGAGCGGGCCCTGCCCCCGGGCCTTGCGGCAGAAGCGCTCGATCGAATGTCGCATGGTTCGGCGAGCGCGGCACTCGGCTTTCTTGCTCTCGAGTGTGTTTACGGAATAGTTTTTCTTTCTCTCCTGAGCGTGCGCCTGCGCGCGCAATATCGCGGGGAGAACCTGAATGAAGCCATCATCGTAAAGTCGGCTGGTCGGGAGATGAAAACAATTCGTCCCGGCTGGCATGTCCCGGGATTTTCCGCACCCGTCGCAGCGATGTTCGAGAAGGAACTACGTTATCTATCGCGCAGCGGCCCGATGCTGTTCACTCTGGTCATGCCGGTGGTCATGCTGCTCGTATTCCGACTCGGACCATCTTCAGGAAGGGATGAAGGATTTCTAAAAGACACGCCCAATTTTTCGTTTCCCATCGGCGCGGCTTACGCAGTTCTGTTGCTCACCAACCTGGTGTACAACAATTTTGGAAATGATAGCGGAGGCGTCCAGTTCTACTTCGCATTGCCGGTACGCTTTCGCCAGATTGTGCTGGCGAAAAATCTGGCGCATTTGTCCGTTCTCGGGATGGAGATGGTGCTGCTGTGGTTTGGCGTCTATCTCTTATACGAGCAGCCGTCGCTCGACATCACGGCCGTCACGATTGCGGGCATTCTCTTTGCGGCTCCTGTGAATCTCGCTGTCGGGAACCTGCTGTCCATCTATTTTCCAAAGAAGATTGACGTTGGCGTATTCGGGCGCCAGAGAGCGTCACAGACTACTATTCTAGCCAGCTTCGCAGTCCAGATCGTGACCTTCGGGCTGTGCGCGCTGATTCTTCTTTGGTCTTTGTCGTTGCATCAGCATCATGGAAGCACTTGGCCTGCAACGTTGATTTTTCTTGCTCTCGCGGCAATCGCGATAGTCGTCTACATTTGGGTACTCCGCCGCATGGATCGAATCGCGCTCAAGCGCAGAGAGACACTTGTTTTAGAGTTGTGCCGGAGCTGAGTTACTTCTTGAAGAGGTTTTCAAATGCTTGCCGCGCATCATTGGGCCGGGCCGCTGCCGGGGTCGAGGTCTCTTTTTCTACGCTCACCCGGATTGAGTAGAACTTGCACTCGTTGCGCGCATCTTTGCGTGGCACGCGCTCCGGAATCGGCTGCATGCACTCGAATCGGCTGGAGGGATCGAAATAAGTGCACTGCTTGCAGGAGTGCAGTTCGAATCCGCACTTGGGACACTGTCCAATGGGCTCGGACAGCGCCTGCAGCACGGTTCCACACTGCGAGCACCGCGACACCGTGCGCGTGCCCGGCATCTGCAGGGGCCGTGGGCCGAAGGTATTGTCTTTCCGGCTCGGCTTCTCTGCCGGCCCTTTCTGCGGCTTGTCGTCGCGGTCCTGATAACCGGGTTGACGGTATTTGGGCGACACACATCCTCCCGTGAAGAACACATTGTCGCGCTTGCGACCGCTCCCGGCAAGTGTCCCAAGATCAGGGCGCTTGAATTGTATTCGACAGAGCGTGGTGCTAGCATCTGAGGGTTGCAATCATTTGCGGGAGGTACGTTTCATGTTTGACAGAGATGGAAATAGTTTTGTCTGGTTTTTGGCTGGACTGGGCCTGGGGGCCTTGGTGGGAGTCCTGTATGCGCCGCGTCCGGGCAGCGAGATGCGCGAGGCATTACGCTCGAAAGCGGAAGAAGGACGCGATTATGTGCGTGATCGCGCACGTGAGGCACGCGAGCAGGCGAACCAATGGGTGGACCGCGGCCGTGAAGTGTTGAATCAGCAGAAAGAGCAGTTCCGCTCGGCGTACGAGGCTGGGCGTCAGGCCTATCAGGAGACCACTACAGCCGAAGCTGGTAGCCCCAAGAATCCGTAGCCGTAATGTTTTACGGCGCATGAAGCGGAAGAGAATGCTATGCAAAACACCGAACTGATGACTGCCTTCGTGATTGTCGCAGCCGTCGCAATCGTGATTCAGGCTGGTATCCTGATCGCCATGTATCTGGCCATGAGGCAGACCAGCGCACGTATGGAATCGCTGGCCAACGAGGTGAAGACGAAGATACTGCCCACGGTCGACCTGGCGCACTCGATGATCGTGGAGTTGCGTCCCAAGCTCGAAACGGTAGCGGACAACCTGAGCCGTTCCACCACCATGGTGCGCGCGCAGATGGAGCGGATCGATGCCACGTTGAATGACATTGTGGACCGCACTCGCCTGCAGGTGATTCGGGCGGATGAGCTGCTTAACCGCACACTGGACCGCGTGGAAGAGGCCAGCGAAATGGTGCAGCGCACCGTGACTTCGCCGGTAAAAAAGCTCTCGGGAGTGTTTGCCGGCGTGACCGCCGGAATGGAATTCCTGCTGGGTAAGAACAAGCGGCGGCGCGAGGGCGCGAGCATTCCACAGGACGAGATGTTTATTTAGTTTGGCGGTTTACAGAAACAAAGGGCAGCGCTAACGGGCTGCCTTTCTCATTCTGCATACAATCATTCGTGAGCACGAGCAACCGGCGAATCCACCATCAGACCTTTTTCTTCCCCAGCCGGTCCACCATTTGTCGCAAGGCGGTCTGAGTTTCTTCGTCCCACCAACTGGCGCTAACCTCTTCAATCTCACGTTCGGTTCCATGTTGGAAGAATCCCACCAGATCGGCGCGAGCTTTTCTTCTGGTGAATTCCATGGCGGTCCTCGGCAACTTGACGAGACTTTCGCACCAATCCACGGCTCGACTCACGACCTGGTCAGCGGGAACAACCTCGTCCACCAATCCCAGGGTCGCAGCTTGAGCAGGGGCTATCAATAAACCACGGACGGCGAGCGACTGCGCGTGTCGCGTGCCTACCAGGCGGCGCAGAGCGCAATAAATAACCGGCGGCAAGGTCAGTCCAACCTGCACTTCGTTGAGCCCGAGTTTCCAATCGCCTGCGGCGACAATTCGCCAATCGCAAAACAGCGCGAGAACGGTTCCACCGGCGGGCGCGTGGCCGGTGATGGCTGCCGCGATCGGAATTGGCGATGCGGCAAGCACCGACATGAGCGTGTAAAACTCGCGCCAGAAAGTCGTCATTAAAGACCGATCGAGCGTGAGCAAAAGAGGGACATCCAGTCCGGCGGAAAACATCCCTGGCCTACCGGAGAGCACAATTGCCCGGGCCTTCTGTTGGGGCGCGGCTTCCACCGCGCGCAGGAGTTCAGTGACGAAGTCCGGCGAAAGCGCGTTGGCCGGCGGACGATTCATCCGCAATTCGCGAACCTCGCCATGATCCACGATGTCGATCATTTTCGCGGCATTGGCTGAAAGAGTGCGGAGACCGCTCGTTGCGGATCGGCCATGATTGCCATGCGGCCCACGCCTTCCATAGTCATGGGTTCAAGATAGAAGGTCGCTCCGAGAGACTTGGCTTTGGCAGCCGTGGCATCGCAGTCGGAAACCTGGAAGTACGCCATCCAGTGAGGGACGATGTCTTTGTTGCGATGCTCGGCAGGCGGGATTCCACCGATGAAATCTTCTCCGTTCTTGATATGGATATAGCCGGAAGGCGGTTTGTCGTCGGTGTCTTCGATCATCTGCCAACCAAACAAGCGAGAATAGAACTCGCGGGCACGGGCTGGATCGGCAGTGCTGAGATCGGCCCAACAGAATGCTCCTTCTTCATTCTTGGCGCGGATTCCCTGGCTGGTCTTAGGCTGCCAAATGGAGAATACCGCGCCCGTGGGATCCTGAATCACCGCCATTCTGCCTGCGTCGAACACATCGAACGGTTCAGCCAGCACTTTGCCTCCCAGTTGCGCGGCCTTTTTCGCCGATGCGTCCGCATTTTCGACGGCAATGTAGAGCATCCAGTGTGGCGGGACGCCTTGCGACTTCTGGTCTGGCCGCAAAGTGTAGCCTGCGGCTACGTTGCGATCCTGAAGTTTGAAAATTGTGTAAAAGTCATCGGGGCCCATGGGAGCGTCGTTTGCAGTCCAGCCGAACACTGATGTGTAGAAGTTCTTGGCGGCGGGCTGGTCGGTTGTGGCCAGTTCGATCCAGCAGAATGCGCCGGGAGGATGTTTATCGATTGTCGTCATGGCCGGAAGTATAGAAGAGGAAACGAGGGAAAGGAAATTTCACGACAAAACATTGGCAAGTTGTTCAGGAATTCAAGAACTGGAGCACGCGTGCCATGCCTTCGCGGAATTGTTCGGGCGGCGTGATGAGGCTAACAACAAGATATCCGTCTGCGGAAAAGTCATAGAAATGACCGGGGTGGACCAGGACGGAGAGCTTGCGCAAAACGTCAATCACCAGATCTTCATCGGGCTGTGTGGCGGGAACGCGCAGGATGGCATACCAGCCGCCGTCAACTTCGAGGCGCTGACAGGTGGTCTGATTTTTCAGGAGATGATCCAGTTGCTGGCGATTATTGCGCAGACGATCAAGCAGCACAGGCTGAATCTTCTTCCGTTGGTCGAGCAGGATGGGAGCAGCTAGTTGAACCGGAGCATTCACTGAGAGGTACGTATCGGCAATGGTCTCCAGCCGATCGAGCGCGGGGGTGGTTCTGTCAGGTGGGCCGCTGGTAGCCAGCCAGGCAAGCTTCATTTGCGGTAGTGCGGAAATTTTCGATATCCCGCTGAGTGTGAAGGTAAGTGTCTGCTGGTTGGAGACAAAACTTTCGCGCGCCGCGCCATCGTGAGGGTAGTCCAGGAAGACTTCGTCCACAACCAAGGCAAGTTCGTATTCGCGGCAGAAGCTGTTTATGGCAGTACGCTGTTCTCCGTTTACAAAATTACCCGTCGGATTATTGGGATGGACGATGACCGCGGCGCGAGTTCGGGGACTCACCGCTTTGTACAACGAAGGAAAATCGAGTTGCCAGCCGTGATCGTAGAGAAGCGGATAGGGCACGAGTTTCACGTCCTGAAGATCGGCGAGGAATTCGAACAACGGATAGCTGGGCTTGGGAACGAGGATTTCATCTCCCGGATTGCACAACAGGCGGAAGACGTAGGAGTAGGCCTCGCTGGTGCTGGTGGTCAGAATAATGTGGTCGGGATCGAGATTGAATTCTTCGTGCTGCTCGCGGTAGTAATGGGCGGCGGCTTCGCGGGCACTGCGCAAGCCTTTGGGCTGAGGATCGTAATCGAGAGCTTCCGGGCCGGCGAAGGCGGCGAGGATGGTTTCTGCGTCGTAAATCAATCCGGCGCGAGTGGGATTGGAAAGCGTAAGGTCGAGCACCTCCCGCCCTGCAGCCTGCAATTCGCGCTGCGCCAGGGTGAAGCGGTTGAGCGTCAGCTTCCAATCGGTGCGGTGAGAGAACATGAGTTCCTGAGTGAAAGTCGTCATCATACGCTAACCGATTTCGTTCCCAGGCTTCATGTCCTGTAAAGACCAATTCACCACAAAGGACACGAAGGTACACGAAGTTTCTGCGCAGCACGTACACGAAGTTTCGGCGCGCGGTTAGCCGGCGACAACCGCTGCACCTGCTAGAATCATCAGAGGTGATGGGGTTTCCTTCTTCGCTGTTGGAGCAGTTCATGGAGGCAAGCTGTGCTCAAGGATCTGCTTTCCCGCTGGCCACTCATCCGGCAAATTCAAACTGGAGCCGACGGCACCGGCGCAGAAGCGATGTCGGAACACACGCGCAATCTGCGCACCAAGCATCATGACGCCGAGGTGACGCGCTCGATTTGTCCGTACTGTGGGGTTGGGTGCGGCCAGCTCGTTTATCACAAGAATGGCAAGTTGATCTCTATCGAAGGCGATCCTGAGTCGCCGATCTCGCGCGGGCACCTTTGTCCCAAGGGAGCAGATACTTACGAACTTCATACTCATCCCGGCCGCCTGACTAGGGTGAAGTATCGACGACCGTATTCCCGCCAATGGGAAGAGCTGGATCTTGAATCTGCCATGGACATGGTGGCCGACCGGCTTTGGGAAAGCCGCGAGCGCACCTTCCGGGAGACTCGCGATGGCGAATCGCTGATGCAGACCACCGCAATCGCTCATCTTGGTGGCGCTACGCTCGACAACGAAGAGAATTATCTTATTAAGAAGCTATTTACCGCTGGGCTAGGCATGGTTTGCATCAGCAACCAGGCCCGTATATGACATAGCTCCACCGTGCCCGGTCTGGGCACTTCCCTTGGGCGCGGCGGCGCGACTACAGCACAACAGGATCTGAGTAACGCAGACGCCATCCTGATCATGGGATCGTCAATGGCGGAGAACCATCCAGTCGGATTTCAGTGGGTGGTGGCGGCGCGGGAGCGGGGCGCGAAGATCATTCACGTCGATCCACGTTTCAATCGTACGTCGGCGATGGCGGATATCTGGGTCCCGTTGCGGGCGGGCAGCGACATTCTTTTTTTGGGCGGGCTCATCAATTACGTACTTACGAATAACAAGGAGTTTCGGGAATACGTGGTGCACTACACGAATGCATCGACGCTGTTGCGCGACGACTTTCGCGACACCGAGGATTTGGACGGTTTTTTCTCCGGGTGGGATGCTGAAAGACATAAGTACGACCCGGAGTCGTGGCTGTATCGAGCAGCGCCTCCGAAAAAAACGGAGGGCGAAGCTCCAGGGCATTCCGCGGCCGGGGGCGGACATGGCAAGGATCGTGGCGGCGAAGCGCAAGATGCCGCGCGTTTTGAGTCGGACCCGACGCTTGAGAATCCGCGATGTGTGTTTCAGATTCTGAATCGCCACTTTGCGCGCTACACGGCGGAAATGGTCGAGCGCTTCTGCGGAGTACCGAAGCAAGTATTCCTGAAAGTTGCGGAGACGTTTACTTCTGCCTCAGGTCCGGAGAAGACCGCAGCTATCTGCTATGCCGTGGGCTGGACGCAGCATTCCAAAGGCGTGCAGATCATCCGCTCGGCTGCGATTCTGCAACTTCTGCTGGGGAATATCGGGCGTCCCGGCGGCGGCATCCTTGCTTTGCGCGGACATGCTTCGATTCAAGGCTCGACAGATATCCCGACGTTGTATGACATTCTTCCCGGCTACCTGCCGATGCCGTTCTTTGAGCAAGACTCGCACCGGCTAAAGGACCACATCAAAAAACATAAAGCTCGCACCGGGTTGTGGGCGGGATTCGACAAGTATTTGGTCAGCCTGTTGAAGGCTTACTACGCGGAAGCTGCTACCCGCAAAAACGACTTCGGCTTCAACTGGCTGCCGCGCATTACCGGGGATCACTCGCATTTCGGTTACTGGCTCGACATGGCCGACGGCAAGATGGAAGGGCTGTTCGTCATGGGTCAAAACCCCGCGGTGGGAGCTCCCAATGCTCGCCTGCAGCGCAGCGCGTTGGCGAAGTTGAAGTGGCTGGTGGTCCGTGACATGGTGGAAATTGAAACTGCTTCCTTCTGGCTCGATTCCCCGGAAGTGGAGCGCGGCGAATTGTCTCCGGAAAATATTGCGACCGAGGTGTTCCTTTTCCCGGCTGCAGGAACTGCGGAGAAAGAAGGTACGTTTACTAACACGCAGCGGTTGCTGCAATACCGGAATCAGGCGGTGGAACCTCCAGGCGACGCTCGCAGCGAGACCTGGTTCATGTATCACCTGGGGCGTCGCATCAAGGAGAAAGCGCGGCATGATCCGAGACCGCGCAATGAGGGGCTGAATGCGCTCACGTGGAATTATTCGACTAAAGGTAAACATGCTGAGCCGGAAGTGGAAGAGATATTGAAGGAGATCAACGGCTACACGGTTTCTGATCGAAAGCAGCTCAAGCATATCAAGGACCTTAAGAAAGACGGCTCGACCGCCTGCGGCGCCTGGATATATTGCGGAGTCTTCCCTGAGGAACACAGAAACCGGGCGAACGAGCGCAGACCACAGGATCTGCTCGGTCATGGCTGGGGCTTTGCCTGGCCGAATGACGTCCGCATTATCTACAACCGCGCATCGGCGCGTCCGGATGGGGAACCCTGGAGTGAACGCAAGAAATTAGTGTGGTGGGATAAAGAACAGAAGCGGTGGACCGGACTGGACAATCCGGACTACGAGAAGACCATGCCGCCTTCCGATCCAGGCGATCTGCAAAACGGAGAGGGAGTTGCAGCGCTGGGCGGGGCGCGGCCTTTCACTTTGCATCCCGATGGCGTGGGATGGCTCTATGTTCCCAGCGGCTTGAAAGATGGGCCGCTTCCGACGCATTACGAGGCGCTCGAATCGATCATAGGCAATCCGCTTTATAGTCAGAATACAAATCCGGCGGCCCTCAGAAAGGAACGGCCCGACAATCCTTATGCGCAGTCGGTGGGCGATCCGCGTTTTCCATACGTGCTCACTACTTATCGTTTGACCGAGCATCACACTGCGGGAGGGATGACGCGCACGCTTTCGCATCTGAGTGAACTGCAGCCGGAGCTGTTCACCGAAGTCTCGCCTGAATTGGCTGAGGAGGCGGAACTGCAACATGGCGGTTGGGCGACAATCACCACGCCGCGGGGAATTGTGGAAGCGCGGGTGCTGGTGACGCGGCGTATGCATTCGCTGTGGATTGATGGCCGTCGCGTGCACCAGGTGGGACTTCCCTACCATTGGGGCACTCGCGGTGTCGTGACCGGGGATGCGGCAAACGATCTGGTCGCGATCAGCGAAGAACCGAATGTCCGCATCATGGAGGCGAAAGCGCTGGTGTGCAACGTGACGCCGGGACGGCGCGCCCGCGGCAGAGAGGCCCTGGAGCAACTGGCGGCCAATATGGAGTCCGCATGAGCGTCACCGCATTTCTCACCGACTCGACTTTGTGCATCGGCTGCAAAGCCTGCGAGGTGGCCTGCAAGGAATGGAATGGCGTTGCTGAAGACGGTTTCAACTGGAGTGGTTTTTCCTACGACAATACCGGGGCGTTGGGAGCTTCTACATGGCGTCACGTGAAGTTCGTGGAACACGCGCCGGAAGCTGGCTTTGGCGGCAACGCTGCGGAGGTGAACTCCTGGACGTTTTCTTCTGACGTGTGCAAGCACTGCGAGCATGCCGGATGTCTGGAAGCATGTCCGACGGGGGCTCTGGTTCGCACGGAATTTGGCGGCGTGTTCCTTCAGCCGGATGTGTGCAACGGCTGTGGTTATTGCGTGGTGACCTGTCCATTCGGCGTGGTGGCGCGCAACGAAGAAGACGGCCGGGCGTTCAAATGCACGTTCTGTTATGACCGGCAGAAAGCTGGACTGGTGCCGGCATGCGCGAAGGCGTGTCCGACGGAGTCGATCCAGTTCGGCGAGCTTGGGCACTTGCAGCAGAAGGCGCGCGTGCGCGTGCGCGATCTGCATGAACGCGGGATGAACGATGCGGAGTTGTATGACGCTTCCGGGAGCAGCGTGGGCGGGACGCATGCGATGTTCATCGTGCGCGGCGATGTGCGCAGTTACAATTTGCCGCCCAAGCCGGAGGTGCCGACGGTCTACCTGAAGAAAGCCTGGGGGGCGTCCGCCCTGGCGGCCGGAGTGTTGCTGGCGGGAAGTTTGCTGGCGTTTCTGATGGAGAGACGAAGCGAGTAGTAAGCTCGACATCGCCTATGAGCACGCAACGACAGATCCCAAAAGAAGGTGCTTCTGACCTGGATCGCGAGCAGCGCCTGGTCCAGTTGCGGGCTCAGGCCGAATTGCGGGGGAAGGTCACGGCTGCGGGAATCCGTCCGGCGGGCGCGCCGTTTCCGGTGGCCTCGCCGGAGACCGGCTATTACGGCATCCCTCTGTTGAAACAGCCATCGTGGACGTGGGAGGTCCCTCTCTACTTCTTTGTGGGCGGCGCGGCGGGAGCGGCGGCGGTCATGGGTGCGATCGCCAGCTATACCGGCGCTGATCCCAAGCTGGTGCGCGATGCGCGCTGGATTGCGGCTGCGGGGGCGGTGATTTCTCCCGCGCTGTTGGTTGCCGATCTCGGACGCCCCGAACGTTTTCTCGCGATGATGCGAGTGTTCAAGCCACGCAGCCCAATGTCGATAGGCGTCTGGACTCTGCTGGGGTTTTCCGGCGCGGCGGCAGCTACAGCATTCGCCGAGTTTGTGCGCGAGCGCTATGGGCCGTCGCTTCCGGTACGTGTCATGGAAAATGCCGGCCAGGCTTTGTCGCTTGCCTTCGGACTTCCCTTCTCCAACTACACCGGCGTGTTGATTGGGGCGACGGCGATTCCGGTGTGGAATCAGAATGCCGGGGACTTGCCGATTCATTTTGGAGCGTCCGGAGTGGGAGCCGCGGTTGGGCTGCTCGAGTTGATGGGGCACCAGAAGAGCCGGGCCTTACAGACCTTGGGGTTGGGTGCGGCGCTGTTCGAGTGCTGGGAAGGATGGCGCATCGAGAGTCGTCAGTCGGCGGGGCTGGATCCATTGAAGCACGGGGCGAGTGGGTGGATGGTTCGGGCGGGGGGCGTTCTGTCGGGGCCGCTGCCTTTGGCTTTGCGGGCTCTGAGTTTGGCTTCGGGCGGGGATCGGTCGCGAACGTTTCGGCGCTGGGCGGGAATTTCCGCGTTGGCGGGTTCACTGATTACACGCGTTGCGTGGGTCCAAGCGGGACATGCTTCAGCGCGAGATTGGCGGCAACCGCTGGGGATTGAGGATCAAGATTCGCTCACTCAGTAGTAATTTTGACGGGCGGGACGCCCGTCTCTCCCCTGTCTTTATTTTTAGACGGGACGGACGCTCGTCGCTCCCTATCTTATTTTCCGGACGGGCGGGACGCCCATGTCTCCCATCACACGATGATGTGATTCGAGTCCCTGACACTCTTTCCCAAACGCGAAACAATCGTGGGTGCAGGCCCAGCCAGCCTTCCTCGGGGTATAATGACGACCTTTGCGACTATGGAACGAGCGACTCAGTATGAACTCCGCCTGGCCGAGCGCATGTCGCGCCTGGGCACGGAAACTGCCTTTGAAGTCCTGAATAAGGCGCGCGCCCTGGAACGCCAGGGCAAGGACATTATTCACCTGGAAATCGGCGAGCCGGATTTCGACACGCCGAAGAACGTGGTCGAGGCTGGAGTTGATGCCCTCCACAAAGGATGGACGCACTACGGGCCGGCCGCCGGACTGCCTGAGCTGCGGCAGGCGATAGCGGAAGAGATCAGCCGCACTCGCGGGGTGAAGGTCACGAGCGACGAAGTAGTGATTGTTCCCGGCGGTAAGCCAATTATTTTCTTCAGCATTCTGGCATTAGTGGATGCTGGAGATGAAGTCATCTATCCCAATCCGGGATTCCCTATCTACGAGTCGATGATCAACTACATCGGGGGACGGGCGGTGCCGGTGCGGTTGCACGAGGAGAAAGATTTCAGCCTGGATGTCGAAGAATTGGCAGCCCTGATTAGCGATCGCACGAAGATGATCATCATCAACTCGCCGCAGAATCCCACGGGCGGGGTGCTGAGCGAGCGCGACATTCGCGACATTGCGGACGCGATTGGCGAGCGCAACATCATGGTGCTATCAGATGAGATTTACAGCCGGTTGATTTTTGAAGGGCGGCATCATTCGATTATGTCGCTGCCGGGATTCCAGGAGCGGACAATCCTGCTCGATGGATTTTCAAAAACTTATGCCATGACGGGATGGCGCATGGGTTACGGTGTGATGCGGGCCGATCTGGCCGCTCATGTCACGCGGCTGATGACCAACTCGAATTCCTGCACGGCGAGCTTTACGCAGGTGGCAGGGATCGAGGCGGTACGGGGTGATCAGTCGTCGGTCGAACGCATGCGGAAGGAATTTCAGCGGCGGCGGGATGCGTTCGTTGCCGGGTTGAACCGGATCAAGGGATTTTCCTGCCGGATGCCGAAAGGCGCGTTCTACGTGTTTCCCAATATTGTTGGGACAGGCTGGCCGTCGAAGAAATTAGCCGACGCCCTGCTGGATGAGGCGGGCGTGGCTTGTCTGTCGGGGACTGCGTTCGGCGCCTTCGGCGAGGGATACCTGCGGTTCAGCGTGGCGAACTCGCTGGAGAACTTAAACTCGGCGCTTGAGCGGATCGACCAGTGGACGAAGAAGAATTTCTAGCGCTGCACTGCTTACGACCAACGATTCACCACAAAGGACACGAAGGAACTGAAACTGAAGCTTCGTGCCTTGTGTCTTTTTGACTTGAAACTGCTTGATTTGAGACTGGGATGACCAGAAGCACGAAGCGACCACCCGCAAGACTCTCTCCTGAAGCTCCGAAGTCAAAACGTCCGTATATGCCGGGTTATGGTCTTCCGAAAGGAAGCAAGGGACTGCTTCCCTGGAGTTGGGCGGAACAGCGGCTGACGAAATCACACAACTATTGGATCTCAACTGCGCGCCCGGATTGCACGCCGCACACCATGGTGGTCTGGGGGCTGTGGCTCGAGGGTAAGTTCTACTTCAGCACGGGCGCGAAATCGCGCAAGGCGAAGAATCTCGCGAATAGGCCCAACTGTGTTATTTGCACCGAACATGCGGAGCAAGCAGTGATTGTGGAGGGCACGGCGCAGCTTAGCAGCGATCCCGCTTTGCGGAAACGCTTCGCTCAGCTCTATCAAAAGAAGTACGCATGGGATATGTCGAACTTCTCCGAGCCCGTTTACGCGGTGACTCCGAAGGTAGCGTTCGGGCTTTACGAAAAAGATTTCATCGGCAAGGCCACCCGTTGGCACTGGCAGGCCTGATCGCTGCGTCACTCAAAATCATTTCGGCTCACGGCGCTATTCGAGTGAGGTTTCGCGGAGAATGCCGACCTCCCGCTGTGTTCAATCGACGTAGTATGATCTTCTGCTGTCCGTGCGCGCGTCTCATCTCGCTGCAAATTCTTTCCCGAGAGAACGATGAGCAAGACATTTCGCGTCTTCGCTACCTGTGACATTGGAGAATCGCTTGAGCTTTTGCGGGCGCGTGGGTATGACGTAGAGGTCTATCCCCGGCCGGAAGCTCCGCCGAAAGCCCTAATCATCGAAAAAGTGAAATCAGGGATTGATGGCCTGATCACCACGTTGCGTGATCCCATTGATGCCGAGGTGTTCCAAGCGGGCAAGGGCACGCTGAAAGTCGTTGCGCAGATTGCGGTGGGGTTCGATAACATCAATCGCGCCGACGCCAATCGCTACAAAGTTCCATTCACACATACTGCAGACGTGCTCACCGAAGCGACTGCTGAGTTTGCATTTTTCATGCTGGGGGCGTTGGCACGGAAGATGTGGACCGCCGAGCATCTCACGCGCGAGAACAAGTGGAGCTATTGGCATCCGTATCTTCCCTTCCTCGGAGACGAAGTCACAGGCAAGACAATTGCGATCATCGGCACCGGGCGCATTGGCCTGGCGATGATCAAAAAGTGCGCCGGGTTCGACATGAACATGCTGTGTTATGACCCCGCGTACCAGAACCACGCGTATGTGAAGGCGATCCAGGAACTGAAGGACTTGCGGCACGAGCGCGGAATAGAGCGGGAGAAGACCTGGATCCGCTACACCACGCTGGACGAGGCGCTCACGCAGGCGGATTTCGTCAGCGTACACGTGCCGTTGTTGCGCGAGGGAGAGAGCGACACTCCTACGTATCATCTGTTCAATGAATCAACACTGCGGCGGATGAAGCCAACCGCCTTTCTGGTCAACACCTCGCGCGGACCGGTAGTGGATGAAGCGGCGCTAGCCAAGGCACTGAAAGGAAAATGGATTGCAGGCGCGGCGTTGGATGTTTACGAAAAAGAGCCGCTGCCGGCGGACTCGCCTTTGCGCGATCCGGCAATCGAAGACCGATGCCGCTTATATCCTCATTTCGCCAGCGCGGCGCGTATCACACGGCTCTCCCCTGACCCCAACAAGGGAATGGCCGGAAGAACGGTGCAGGGATTAATCGACGTGCTGGAGGGCAACTACGGTAGCGACGTCACGAGAATGCCTTACGTGGTGAATAAAGAGGCGTTCTCGCCACGCGAGGATCGCTGATCGTTCAATGGCGGACACACGGCCAAGGGTCCGTACGGAGACTGCAACATCTCAACAAATATTCAGCACGAACTGTGCCAAGCGCAACACTCTGTAGTTCATCGAACAAATCACTAGTACATGAAAAGCCGCGCCAGAAGCGGGTTTCCACAGGCTACTAGGGCATTCGTCCTATTGTTTCTGATATCTCTCGCCTTTAGTCTCTAGTCAGAAGTCTCCTTCTAACAAATTCATATTTCCAGGAGTTGGGCGTGCTCCCCCACTGCGTTAATAGATCATTTCTACGTGTGTTTGTATTTATCCTGTGTGTCACGTTTGTTGCCGTGACCACCAGTGTGGCGCAAGTTGCCACCTCACTTTCAACCAACACCGATTACCTTTCATTCGATACCGCGAGCAATGGCGGGAGTGCAAGCGCTCCCGTTCCTGCCAGTCTGTTTTCCATGCTGACTCACGGAAAAAACGATTGGCCCACCGTCACGTTTACCGGCCTGCGTTTGTGGAGTACGGGAACGTACTGGTACATGATGAATGCTTCTCCTGGCGTGTATGACTACTCGACCTTGGATAATTGGATCTCTACCGCGCAAGCCAACGGGAAAGATCTGATGTACACGTTCGGCGAGATTCCTGCCTGGGCATCGTCCAATCCCAGCGGAATTTGCGGCACCGGAATTGGCATCCCCGCAGGTTCTTGTTATCCGCCGAACGACTTGAACTCTGACGGGACAGGCACCAACCAGCACTGGAAAGATTTCGTCACCGCGGTCGTGACTCATGCTGCAGGGCAGGTCAAGTACTGGGAAATCTGGAACGAGCCGACTGTGCCCGGATATTGGACGGGAACTAACACCCAAATGCTGCGCATGGCACAGGATGCGTATGGAATCATCAAAGCAATCGATCCCAATGCCATGGTAACCACTCCATCGCCTTCCACCGGCATCTACGGTGTGGCCGCGTGGATGGGGCCTTATCTGGCTTTAGGCGGTGGGAACTATGCCGACATCATGAGTTTTCACGGCTACAGTTGGAAGAGCACCCCGGGCGTGTGGCCCATTCCAGAAGACATCGTTCCGCTGGTCGAAAATCTGAAAGCCCAGTTGGTGATTTACGGGCAGGACAAAAAACCTCTGTGGTGCACCGAAGGTAGTTGGGGCGATACTAGTGGAAACGGATTTGCCGACCCCGATCTGCGCGCGGCGTTTTTGTCGCGGCATTACATCCTGCAGAACAGCGAAGGCGTGGTGCGTTACTACTGGTACGCCTGGGACAACGCTAACGACGGCCTCTGGACCTCGACCACGGGCATCACCAAAGCGGGCACCGCATACCAGCAGGTGGAAAATTGGCTGGTAGGGCGCACACCTACCGGAAAGTGCACGCAGAACGTAACTCTCTGGACCTGCAACTACACCGGGTCGAGCGGATACCAGGCGCTAGCCGTGTGGGATACGTCCAAAACCTGCTCCAATGGATCTTGCGGCACGAAGTCGGTGAGATCGGCGCCGCAATATCTGCATTGGAAAGACGTCGGCGGAGTCAGTCACAAGATCACGAACGGGACCGTGCCGGTCGGAGCCAAGCCGATCTGGCTGGAGAACCAGTAAGGGGAAAATGAGGAGGGTCGCATGGTGAGCGCGGCAGGATTCGAACCTGCGACCCATGCCTTAAAAGGGCATTGCTCTACCACCTGAGCTACGCGCCCACTGGCTTTCAATCTAACACATCGGCGGGAAACTGTTCGGAGCAGCCGGCACGAGACGTGCGTAGCAAGCCTGAAAGTCGTTGCAGATTCGGAAGCCATCAGTCTTGATAATCCCGAGACTCACGTCCCAGCGAATCCGTTCCAGTAGTGCGCCGATGCCGTAGCGTTCGCGCTGCTGGTCTTGCTTCAATGCTCGGGCCGCTTTGAGAAACCAACCGGCGACGAGCGGGTTAGCCTTGTCGTAGCGATAGAACCGAGGGCACAGCGGACGCTTGCGCTTGCGCGAATGTAAGCGCAGCTCACCGGCTGTGAAGAGTTCCACAATCCCACGCACCAACTCGCCCGGTGCGAGGGCACTCAACGCAGCGGCCAATTCAGACGGACGCTGACGCCCGTGCTGCCGCAACAATTTCTTCAACATTGGAAATCCGTCCTTTCAGAAACGAGAGGGGGCAGCCGCGTGGTCGAACCCACGGGGACGGGCCGCGTTTCAATCGCCACGGCTTTCTTGCCCCTTACAAAAGGCACCAGAAGGCTTATGTTGCTGATTCGGCTTGTGATAAGGGCAAGTAGCCCAAAAGCGAATAAAAAGCGAATCTCACCCATTTCCTGTTTGTCAAACAAAATCAGACTACGGGCCTGTCAGCAAAATGCTTCCAGAGATTTTGACCCTATCCCCTGCCACTTACACAGCAGGCCGGAGCAACGAACTACAATGACAAGCAATGAGGGGAGCAGACGATTGGGCGAGATTCACCGAGGAATCGAACGCACTGGACTACTTGGTGAAAACAGTCGAGTTCCTTGGTCGCGCTCAAGCCACGCCAACAGATTGGAAGTGGGTGATTATCTCTTTGCATGGCGCACTGTATGGCTTCATGATCTGCGCACTGAAGGGCACAAATCCCGACAACGTCATGCGCAAGGTTAGGGAGGAAAAACGCCTTATCAGCTTCGGAGAGGCGCTGCAACGCTGCCAAGATCCAGCCTTCATGAACATGCTTGCCTCAAGCAGAATTCTGGAACTGTCTGACGATAAAAAGGATTCGCTTCGTTTTATTAGGGAAGAATTTCGTAATCCATTTGAGCACTATGCACCGCGCCTTTGGTCCATCGGCTTGCACGGTATGCCGCGAATCGTATGGGATGGCCTAGACGTGGTCAGCTTCCTTGCCCTAGAAGCAAGTAACTATGCACATTTCAACACTGCGGACCGGGTGCGGATTGAGTCTCTGATTAAGGAAGGTAAGGCAGTTCTTGAGCATATTGGGTTCCCGGAGTAATGGCCTGCGATGGTCCAGCGAGGAACGCGCCTGTTAGAGAGACGATTTGAGCAGATTCACCGCGCGGCCCGCCCTTAAGTAATGACATGATGTCCCATCTTGAACCTGTTATTTTCGGAATCCAAGGTAGGCGTGTTGAGCGACTCTACGACCGCAACCTCTTGAAACTAGGTTCGCCAGTTTACGTGCGTCTCGCGGACCGGGAAGACGCGATAGAGGTTTCGCCGCATCCGTTTGATGGAAGCACCCCACATTGGGTCCGATGGATAGCAACATCGGAGTGGTGGGTCGAACTTGTCTCGCGATTCGAGCTGAAACCCGACTTTGCAGAGAGAATACACAAGGAGGTTGAAGAGTATCTTAGTCGCGACGAAATCAACCGTGCTATCGCCAACTTTGTTGGCATGGTTCAGATGGAACGCTACTATCAAACGAGCGAATTGGGCGGGAACCCGCTAAGCGTGGTGTTCACCGTTGTTGACCGCTTGTCAGGTTGTAGAAGGTTGCGCCAACACTCGCCATACCCCGACGTATTGGGTTCACTGATAGATGACCCGCTCGTTACTTACCTTTATCTGACGTGTTTCGACCGACTGGGTCAGCCTGCCGATTGGCTGGATTTTGGTGCCTGGATGCAATCATCCAGACACAAGAACGAGCGAGAGGCGATATTGCAGCGAGACCCACAGTCGCAGGGACTTGAGCAGCGCATTCATTTTGTTTACCGCGAGTACAATTCCCTTTACGGAGTTCGGTCTTCCTTCTTCCGTTTTCTGCGTACGTTGCCATCCGAATTCTATCGACATTTGCTGAACTCGATTGAGCAAGACATTTCACCATATTCGCCAAATTCAGTCGGTCGGCAAGCAACAGACGAGGAAAAAGAAAGATATCTGTTTAAAAGGCGCAATGACTACACACACAAAGCCGATTTCAGGCCGCCTTCGGGTGACTGGTTTAGAGGTGGGATTAGCAATGTAGTACAAGAGTTCAATGCCACAAATTGGACAAGCACTGTAACTCACGGCTGGCCGGACATTCTCGAAAAAACCGTTCGCATTGGCTTGGCCCGCTATCTTTCCGCCGCTATATGAGGTTGAGCTTTTTGAGTTCAGCAATCTTCTGCCGCAACACGCACTCTGGGTTGAGCACTTCACGCCGAAGCAAGCGGACGCCATCACGGAAGCATGGGAGCATGAGCGGTACGTCTGTCGCAGCATCAGCGACGGCTATGGACGAATGCACCACTGCCGATTCTGCCGGGAGTGGCCGCAGTAAGCGCAATCGTTGCCGGATTTATTAAAGTTCGGGCTATCGCTTCAGCCTTCGTGCGGAACGCTCAGGCTAGACCAAACGCGCCGAACGTACGGCTGCTCAAACGATGTCGCTGGAGGAGTTAGACCATTCGTAAGCCTGCTTAACTCATCAACCATTGCTCGGATACACGCGAAATACCTCTCAGCGAGCTGCACGTTCCCTATCTCTTCTGCCCAAGCGTTCTGTCCAGCAGAAAGGGATTCGCTACCCTCCTTGCTCGGGAGGAAATGAATGAGGCGAGTGTTACGAAAAACAACAAGCTGCTCAAATGTCTTGAACGGTTCCGCGTTACTATCAAACCTCGCCGTCCCGCCAAGTAGCCGTGGCAGATTTTGCCATTTGGCAACTTCGGTATCGCGCTTCTCCTTGGAAGCACTCTTGGCTGTCGTGTGAGAAAAGTGTTTCTTCGCGGTGGCACTAACATGCTCATGGTACTCTCGATTGATGAAAGCTTCTAGACAGAGCGCAGTAAAAACGATTGCGGTAGCGACAGCCTTCTTTCGCTCGAATTCCGTCTCGTTGCCTGCTGGTGCCTGCGTCAATTGCTTTGCGCGACCTAGAGCATCTTGCGCTATGTGGTAGTAGAGACATTCGGCCCAGTCTTGATTCCCCGATTCTGGTCTCGTAGTGGCCACAGATGATTTTTTGCGTGTACTCATTTTTCCGATTGGGTTCACCTGCTCCCAGCCCGGCCCGGAAATCAAAGGACGCTGAAAGACTGACAGTTCACGTTCGCGCGGCGTGGCAGACGAACCCGAGTATGCACAAAGCAACAAGGATGAAAATGACGCCGCTAAGCCTGAGAAGAACGGCTAACACCTGTATCTCTGGAAAAGTCAGAAACCCAAGCGCATCTCCCAGCGCCATGATGTCTTCGCGGGTCACCTTCACCAGCGATGCTGCGTAGATGAAAAACCCTCCGAACCCGAAACTCATCACCACCGGAAACACGAGCAGCAAATATCGGGGGACACCCAAGTTCGCAGTGTTGGAGAAGTAGAAGGATAGGACTGCGCCGGTCACAGCGTAGTAGAAAATGTTGAACTTCAGCGCGAGTTCCAGGTAGTGCTTGTACAAATCAATATGGAGTTCGTACTGTTTCCAAAGAAGATCTGGTGCGGGATGCGCACGAAGCTGCTTTACCAGCTCGTCATGCGGCAGCTTTTGACTCATGCCAGACACCCGCTTGCTTGACAATGTGGGAACGAATCTGGGAACGGAACCAGTACCCGCCTGCTCTAAACGTGCTCAACCGTTCCCATATTGCCTGCTAACTCTCTGATTTCACGTTCCTGCGAGACTTAAAAGGGCATTGCTCTACCACCTGAGCTACGCGCCCACTTGCTTTCAAATCTAACACATCGGCAGGGGGCCTGGTTCGGAGAGTCGAGCAACGACCGCCCCGGTCGGCGGCAGGCAAATGCCTGCGTCAATTCTGGTGTGACTTGATGTTTCTCGCGGCCGGTTCACCGCCAGTTTTTCAGCGGTGATCACTGGACGGCCCCGCTGGCCGGGATCTCTTGCAGCTGGACATTGGTTTGCTTGCCTTCCTCGACACGCACCGCCTGGCCCTGGTCTTCGTACTCTCGGAGAAAATCGGGGTCCAGGTAAGCGCCACGTTCGATCTCTTCCCAGGCAAAGAGTATGTAGTCTCCGGGGGCGATATCGCGGACTACGAATCGGCCGGACTTGTCGCTCACCGCAGTTCGATAGTCGAAGAGCTGATGTCTTCTGGTGGCATCTGGAACCAGCACGATCCGCGCTCCGGCAGCAGGTTGATCGCCGTCCGATACAGCTCCCTGGATGTATGCGGAAGCGGGGCTGAGGACCATTTCCAGAGGAGCGGGAGCGTGTCCGCGGCCAACTGTGATTCCGCTTTGCGGAGCGGCTTGTGCGCCATCGGTTTTCAAATAGAAACCCGATGGCAAAGAAGAAAAGTTGAGCCTGTAACTTCCTTCTGGAACGTCGTGGAAGACAAATTTGCCGTCTGCGGTCAGCTGTGAACTGTCGATGTCGGGCATCCGATTGACTACTGCCGGCGGCTCCTGGGGATCGAGCGCGGCTGTTATCTTGCTCAGGTCCACACTGGCCTTTCCCTCAATGCGAATGCCCTCCACGCGAATGCGGCCGCTAACTTCCATGCCCGGACTGATGGCAATCTTTGCTTCTTTGATATTGATATTGTCATCATCGACCTCGACGGAAGTTCGTCCCCACAGAGTTGCACCGCTAGACTTATTGTCGGAAGACTGCGCCACCAACACGTAAGAACCGGGAGGAACTCCCGTAATTTCAAAGGCACCTTTCGCATCTGTCGAAATATCTTCTGACGAAAAAACTGTATTGCCTTCGTCGCTCAACAGCGTGACTTGGGCGCCCTTGTTGGGCAGTGAAGTGCGTGCGTCAACAACTCGTCCGGATATGCGAACCGTGGGTACTAGAGCAAAGTTGATGTCGATGCCTGCGAGTTGTTCTCCGGGACGAATCTCAAGCGGAACAGCACGAGCTTTATCGCTTGCATTGGGATAATAAACAGGAACGTAGCCACCGTTGTTCCCTGCCTTGAACTGCCGGTCACGCGGGCTTGCGCGAAGATAGTAGTTTCCCGGCGCTAAGTCGGTGATGCGGTACTCGCCTGCTTTGTCCGTCACCGCGGTCGCCACCTCGTGGAATTCGCGCTTACCTTCAACGTAGGAGTACGCCAGGGCTTGCAAATGCGCGCCGGAGAGAGGTCTGGCATTCTCGTCGGTGATGTGTCCGGCAATGTTGCCCGCCGGGGTCAAGGAAACAACAACATCGTTGACCTGCTGGCCGGGAACAAGCGACACGACACGCGCCCCGTGTCCGAATTGGTTGAGGTATCCGGGGTGGGATGCGCGGAGTACGTAGCGGCCCGGCATCATCTTCTCGAACGCGAATCGGCCCGCAGCGTCCGTGGTGGTAGAAGCTGGACGCGTTACAAGGCCTCGTCCACTTCCCGCCGGGTTGCGCGCCAGAACTTCCGCTCCCGTCACTGGTTGGCCTGTCAGTGCATCGACAACGGTTCCGCCGATATTCGCATTTGCTTGAGTCTCTGAGTTCTGGGCGTATGAATCCACCGCGAGAGAGAACAGAATTACGAATACTAAGAGGGGCCATCTCATCGCAGCGCCTGTGTAAGATCGAGCGGAACTATGAATCAGTACTTTACACTTGGCAGCTGCCGATTCCAACAGACCCGGCGCGGATACGGCTCATGCCAGTCGAAGCCCTGTGCGCTGATTCCAAGAACTGTGGTATGCTGTGCGCCCTCCCCGCCGTAATTGCGGCCTGTCTACGGACGTAAGTATGAGTGAACCCCTCGCCAGAAAAGTTCTCCTGATCGGCTGGGATGCCGCCGATTGGAAAATCATTAATCCGCTGGTTGACCAGGGGCTCATGACCACTCTCGATGGCTTCATCAACCACGGGGTGATGGGAAATCTGGCCACACTGCGTCCTATTCTCTCCCCCATGTTGTGGAATTCCATTGCCACGGGCAAGCGGCCCGCCAAGCATGGCATTCACGGTTTCATGGAGCCGGACCCGCAGAATGGCGGGGTGCGGCCGGTGACCAGCACTTCGCGGAAAGTGAAAGCCATCTGGAATATCCTTACTCAACGTGGGCTGAAGAGTCACGTTGTGGGATGGTTTGCGGGACATCCCGCGGAGCCGATTAATGGAGTCTCGGTTTCCGATCTTTATCCATATGCGGCGGGGCCTATCGGTGAGGATTGGCCGCTGCCGCCCGGCGCGGTTCATCCCGAAGGGTTGCGCGAAGTCTTCGCGGGCCTGCGCATGCATCCCGCGGAGGTAAGCGAGGCAGCGATTCTTCCCTGGATACCGCGTGCCGCGGAAATCGATCAGGAGAAAGACAAGGGGCTGCAGTCATTCGCGAAAATTCTGGCCGAGAATTGCTCCATTCATAACGCAGCTACCTGGATTCTGCAGAACGAGCCGTGGGACTTTCTGGCCGTGTATTACAACGGCATCGATCATTTTTGTCACGGCTTCATGCACTACCATCCGCCGCGCATGGATGGGATTCCGGAGGATAAGTTTGAGATCTACAAAGATGTCGTGAATGGCGCATATCGGTTTCACGACATGATGCTCGAGACCCTGCTCGAACTGGCCGGACCGGACGTTACCGTGTTGCTGGTGTCCGATCACGGATTTCATTCCGATCATTTGCGGCCGCGCGGCATTCCGATCGAACCGGCAGGGCCCGCTGTGCAACACCGGCCATTCGGAATTGTTTGCATGAAGGGTCCGCGCATCAAGCAGGACGAGAGAATCTACGGCGCGACTTTGCTTGATGTGACGCCCACCATTCTGACACTTTTCGGCCTGCCGATTGGCGAAGACATGGATGGCCGAGTTCTAGTCCAGGCTTTTGACAAGCCGCCTGAGATCACGCGCATACCAAGTTGGGAGAACGAAGCGGGCGAATGTGGCATGCATCCCGCCGATTTGCGCACCGATCCCGCTGCCGCGCAACTTGTGCTGCAGCAGTTCGTGGCGCTCGGCTACATCCAGCCGCCCAGCGAGAACCAGGAGAAGGCGATGGAAATCGCGGTGCGCGAATTGCAGTACAACCTGGCGCGCGCCAATCTGGACGCCCGCAACTACCAGGAGGCTTTGCCTTCCTTGGAAGAACTGGCGAAGAAGTGGCCTGACGAATCCCGTTTTCAGCAGTATCTGGCGCAGTGTTATCTGGTGATGGGACGTCGGGCAGAAGCGAAAAGCATTCTGGAACGGCTGATTGCAATGCCGCCCAGGAAAGTGGCGAGGCGAAAACGGGCGGAAGATGCCGGAGTTACCGGTGTGGAGCAGCCACAGCCCGCAACAACCGTCGCTGGCGAGGAGCCCCAAACGCAGCAAGTGGAAGCTGCCGCTGAAGACAGTGCTCTCAAGCCGCGCCCCTGGGCGGACCTGTTGATGGGCATCATTTGCTTCGAAGAAGGTGACGTGGATGGCGCGCTCGCCCGGCTTCTGCAAGCGGAGAGCTCGGATCCGCGGCTTCCCGATCTGCACCTGCGCATCGGAGAAACTTATCTGAGAAAAAAACGCATCGACGATGCCGAGCGCGCATTCCAGCGAGCACTCGAGATCGATGGCGATAGCCCGGAAGCGCACCTCGGGCTGGCGTTGGTGCGTTTGCGACAACGTCGAAATGAAGAAGCAGCTGAGCAGGCATTGATCGCGGTTGGGCTGCAACACTTTCTCCCGCTTGGACATTTTTATTTGGGAGTGGCCCTGGCGCGGCTTGGTCATCGCCAGCGCGCAATCCTGGCTTTCGAGACTGCGCTCAGTATGTCGCCGGGAGTGATCACGGCGCATCGTTGGCTGGCGGCTCTGTACAGTCATCCGGAGGGCAGCGCGGAGCGAGCGGCTCGCCACCGCTATGTCTACGCTCAGTTGAAACGCCAGCGGGAGATCGTCGCGCAAAAGTAGTGAGCTCGGCCAGGCGAGCCGATTTCATTCACCGCTCACACCAAACAATTGCAGCATTTGCGCAAACCAGCGTCACAGAGTGGCTGCTAAGGCCGACCCTTGTACCTTGACCGCCGCGTAATTGCGGAACATAATGCCGGGAGCTTTGGTTCTGGGACCCTGCCTGGCCGTCATCCGGAGGCGGCTTCTATGACCTTTCTCCGTGGCTCCGCAGTTGCTCTTGCCCTACTTCTCTGCGTTCCTCCGATCCACGCTCAATCGAACGTAAAAACGATCAACGTGACCTTCACTACGATTGACGTGCCGGGGGCGGGTGTGACGGGAGTGTATGGCATCAACTCAGCGGGAGACATGGTGGGGTACTACGGTGCCAGCAGTAATGATCTAAATAAGCATGGATTTCTCCTCAGCGGCGGAACTTTCACCTACTTGGACTATCCCGGTGCGGACGCTACGTTCGCCTATGCGATTAATGACGCGGGTCTCATCATTGGCAGCGCCGAGTTCAACGGCGGGCTCCAGATCGAGGGCTTCAGCTACGATGGGTCTACGTTCACCCCCATACGAGATGGAAGGCTGAGCACTACCATCACCTACGCAATCAGCTCGATTGGAGATATAGTTGGCGGTGCCGGGGGGCCGTACACCACCAAAGGGATCGAATTGCATAGTGGGAAATTCAAGACTCTGAATGTGCCCGGCACCTACTCTTACGTCTTCGCTTCAGGAATCAATAAACGTGGCACGATTGTAGGATGGGCTGACCAGGATGGATTCGTGTGCCGAGGCGGTACGTGCCAGATTTTGGACTACCCAGGAGCAAACCAAACCGCGAATCGCGGGGTTAACGATCAAGGCATCGTTGTAGGTTGGTATTTTCTTAGCGGAATCGGATACGCTTTTGCCCTGCGGAATGGGAAGTACTTGTCTTTTGCTTATCCAGGCGCGGCGGCGACTGCAGCCACCGCCATTAACTCTTTTGGCCAGGTCGTTGGACAATACACCTTTGATTACCAGACCTTCCACGGCTTTCTGACAAGTCCCATCACCGGCGCTGATTTTGAATAAGATACCCGGCTTCTCAATCAAGGCCGAATCGCGGTTTAAACTGCGGCAGATGTCAATTGGCACGTTTTCCTCGCTTTTGTTTTGCTGAACTTTGCCGCAAACTCCTGCACCTTGACGCCCGCGCAAGAGGGGAACATAATGCCAAGAGCTTTGGTTCTGGGACCCTTCCTGGCCGTCATTCGGAGACGGCTGCTTATGACCTTTCTTCGTAGGCTCGCATTCTCTCTGCTTGCACTTGTCTGCGCTCCCCTGAGCCAGGCGCAGACGGACGTCAACACGCTCAACATAACGTTCACCACCATCGACGTGCCTGGGGCGGGAATCACTAACGTTTTGGGCATCAACACTGTCGGCGACATGGTCGGCAATTACGCAGCCGCATCAAATGCTCCGAGCCATGGTTTCCTATATAGCGGCGGGAATTTCACGTTGTTTGACTACCCGGGAGGGAATGCAACTCTGGCGACGGGCATCAATGACTCCGGCCAGATCGTCGGATTTGCCTACACCAGAAACAGCACGGCTTCGGTGAGCTTCTTATACGTTGGAACTACTTTCACGACAATCCACGCCCCCGGCAAGGCAGCCACATTCGCCTGGGGCATCAACAATGGCAGCACCATCGTGGGCGGGGATGGGGTGAACCTGAGCGGGACGAAAGGTTTCGAGCTTGTCGGCACAACTTACAAGAATATCTCCCCGCCAGGAATCTACACCTATGTTTATGCGAACGGGATCAACAACCTTGGGCAAATTGTCGGTTTGACTACCGGCGGTGTCGGTGAGTGTAACGGCTTCACTTATAAGAACGGCACGTTCCAAACCCTCATTTTTCCTGGCGCAACCATGACCGAAGCTCTGGGTGTCAATGACAGTGGAATGACCGTGGGCTGGTACCTGGCATGTTCTCCCTCTTGCGCGGACCATGCATTCATATTGAGAGGAGGCAGGTACGTGTCATTCGATTATCCTGGTGCGACGGGTACGTTCGCGGATGGCATCAACGCCTCAGGGCAGATTGTTGGATCCTATACACTCGATGGCCAGACCTTCCACGGGTTCATTACGAACCCCGTGACGACAGCGGATTTTGGCAACTCAACTCGCGCCAACTGAGTACGAGTGAAGCTACCCCTGCGGGCTCTAAACCGATGCGGATGGGCTTCTCAACCCATCCGCTGGATTCTTGTCTGGCTTACTTTTGGATCCAGGGAGTTGATGTCCCCACCCCCAGCCAGTCCGAAATATAGGACTGGGCCGATGGCAACGTGCCCTGGATCCACTTTAGTAGCTGGTTTGCCACCTTGGCTTGTCCGGTTGCTGTTGGGTGTGTGTGGTCCCCGAAGTACTGCGTGTATCCCGGATTGAGGTCACCATAACGGACATCGCCGGGGTTGTGGGCGCAGTTTTGATTACCGGTGGTCGTGCTATCACACCAGTTCAGTCCGCTCCCTGGGCTTGGGGTGACTCCGCTGGCCCACAGATACGGTCCCCAATCAAACCACGGCGCGACCGTGTAGTCGAGTTGTCCTGAATAAGGGTCGGGACTCGTGATGTTGTTGGTCTGGTTGATCTGGGCTACGATTGCACGCTGCACGCTGAAGCCGAGCTCGTAACAGACTGTTACGAAACTCTGAAGAGTTAATAGCTCCACAAAGAAGAAGATGAGAGAATGCCTCGTCGAACGAGGGGAGAGTCGAATGGGATTCATCCGGGGAGAAGGGCGGACGCAGCTAAGCATGTTTCCGATGACGCTGGAAGAGTTAGTGCCGGCGGATCACATGTGCCGGGTGATCGAGGCATTTGTCGAGCGGTTAGAC